>Ga0116230_10000395_pt1 | contig 38032 bp, 32 predicted proteins | sample S1TSphfallax_3_FD_88678 | JGI IMG/M metagenome (GOLD analysis project Ga0116230, IMG submission 88678) | Host-associated microbial communities from peat moss isolated from Minnesota, USA - S1T2_Fd - Sphagnum fallax MG | ecosystem: Host-associated > Plants > Peat moss > Unclassified | place... | reverse complement strand
CGCCAGAGCGCCACGAACATCTGCGAAGGCGGCGGCACGTAGCTCGTCAACCAGCCCAGCCGCGCGAGCACCCTGGCGGTCGTGGATTGCATCGTGTCTGCGCTCGCTTCGACAAAAGTCTGTACGCGGAGAACGTAGCCGCAGCGCTCGCTTCGCTCGGGCGAACATTCTTCAAGCCGCCGGCCGCAGTGACGCCGCCGCATGGCCGCGAATCGGCGGCGGGGTGTGTAGCAGCGATTGGAAGGCGATCGTCGTAGCCGTCGCGCTCGCAACGAGCGCGCTCACCGCATGTACGCCGGTCGGCGTCACCGGTGCGCGCGGCCTGCACGCGTGGACCGATCCGACCACGGTGCGCATCGGGATGTAAGAAGAGCCCGAGACGCTCAATCCGGTGATCAGCACGATGACGTTCGAGAACGACGTCTATCAGCTCGAATACGACGGCCTGATCGCCTACGACGAACACGGGCGGCCGATCCCCGACCTCGCCGTCGCCTTGCCGACGCTCGCGAACGGCGGGATCTCGCGCGACGGCCGCACGATCACCTATCATCTGCTGCCCGGCGCGCGCTGGCACGACGGCGTACCGCTCACGGCGGCCGACGTGATCTTCACCTGGAAGCAGATCATGAATCCGGCCAACAACACGATCTCGCGCGCCGGCTACGATCGCATCGTATCGATCGACGCGCCGGATCCGCACACGCTCCGCATCCACCTGCGCGCTCCCTACGCGCTCGCGCAGTATCTGTTCGCCAACGGATCGGTCGGCAGCATCTTGCCGGCGCATCTGTTACGCCGATACGCATCGCTCAATCAGACCGACTTCGACGCGCATCCGATCGGCTCGGGGCCGTACATCTTTCGCTCGTGGTCGCACGGCAGCGAGATGCGTTTCGATGCGAACCCGCGATACGTTCGCGGTGCGCCGAAGATCCCGCACGTGGTGCTCAAGTTCATCCCGGATCAGAACACGATGGTGAGCGCGCTCCGTTCCCACGATGTCGACCTCTACTATCAGGTGAGCACGTTGCAGGTGCCGTCGGTTCGAACGCTGCCGTTCACGACGTTCGCGCAGACGCCGTCGATGAACTACGAACACCTCACGTTCAACACGAAGCACGCGCCGCTCGACGACGTCCGCGTGCGGCTCGCGCTCTGCTACGCGTTCGATCAGGCGCGTATCTTTCGCACCGTCTATCACGGTCTCGGCGGTCAGAGCCCGACCGACATCGGCCCGGGCATGCTCGGCTACGATCCCACGATCCGTTATTATCGCTACGACCCGGTGAAGGCCGCGGCGTTGCTCGACGCGGCGGGGTGGAAGCTCGGCGCAGACGGCGTTCGCACGAAAAACGGTGCGCCGCTTGCCTTCGCCATCTCGACCGTCGCCGGCGTCAAGTTGCGCGAGGAACTCGAGGTGATCTTGCAAGGCGCGTGGACGGCCATCGGCGCGCAGGTCACGGTGAAGAACTTTCCGGCATCGACGTTCTTCGCTCCGGCGAGCGAAGGCGGCCCGCTCTTCGGCGGCCGCAGCGACGTATCGATCGTCACCGACTCGCACACGGCGCCGGATCCCGACGACGAGCAGACCTTTTCACCGGATCAGCTGCCGCCGGCGGGTCAGAACACGTCGTTCTTTCGCAGCGTCGAGGCCGGCCGCCTCATCGACGCGGGGCTCGCGAGCTACGATCCCGCCGTGCGTGCGCCGATTTATCGGCGCCTGGGGCGACTCGAGGTCGACAACGTGCCGTTCTACACGCTGCAGTGGGAGCCGCAGGTGACCGCGGCCAACGTCGATCTGCACGGCGTCGAGCCCAACGCGGTCGGGTCCGATCTGTGGAACATCGCGCGGTGGACCTTCGGCTCGTGAAGCTACACCTGCCCGCTCTGCCGGCCGCCGACGAGGCGTTGCGCGCGCGGCAGGGCGATGGCCAACGCGATGCCCCCGATCGCGGTGGCCGCGATGAAGACGATCGTGGCGTTGGTCGCTGAGAAGAGCGCGCCGAGCAGCCCGGCGCCGGCGATGAACCCCGTGTTGCGTGCAAGCGTCAACAGGCCCGAGACGGTCGCGCGCCGCCCCGGCGGCGCTTCTGCCATCACGGCGGCGCTGTTCGGCGTTTGGAACATCGCATAGCCGATGCTGAGCACGGTGACCGCGAGCGCGTAGGCGATCACGCTGTGCCGGCCGACGAGTGCGGCCAGCAACGCGGCGCCGGCGGTGAAGCACACGAGTGCCCACGCCGTCATGATGCGCGCGCCGATGCGATCCGCCAATCGACCGGCCGGCACCGCCAGGACGACGGACACGAGCGGTCCCGCGGCCATCACGAAGCCGATCGCCGCCGGCGGCAGACCCATGTCGTTCGCCAGCACGAACGGTCCGACGATCAACGTTGTGATCATGACGGTCGAAACGAGCATGCTCGTCGTCACGCCGGCGAGCAAGTCCGGATTGCGGAGCAGCCTCGCATCGACGAGCGCTGCCGATCGCCCGCTGCCGGGCGCATCGCGCAACGTGAGCGCGACGATGAGTGCTGCGGCGAGGCCGAGCGGAACGTTCGCTCCGAGCAGCCAGCGCCAGCCGATTGCGGAGACGATGATGCCGCCGAGCGACGGGCCGAGCATCGTCGCGAGCGCGCTCGTCGTGCTGAGCACGCCGAGCGTCGCGCCGGTGCGCTCGGGAGGGAAGGCATCGATGACGAGCGCGATGCTCAGTGCGGCCATCGCGGCGCCGCCGCACCCCTGGAGCGCGCGGGCCGCGATGAGCAGCGGAAGCGTGGATGCCGCCGCACCGAGCAGCGACGCGGCGACGAAGAGCACCAAACCGGCGAGCAGCATCCGCCGCCGGCCGAAGCGGTCGCCGAGCGGTCCGGCGAGGAGGAGGCCGCCGGTCGTCGTGATGAGGTAGACGACGACGACGGCGGAGACCTGACTCGCCGCCACGCCGAAGCCGCGGGCGAGGCTCGGTAAGGCGACATTCAATCCGGTCGCGCCCAGCTGCGCGAGGAAGGCGGCTCCGGCGAGTCCGCACAGCGTCAGACGCGTTGACGGAGCGATGGTCAGCCGTGCGCGTTTACGCCGATGCCGACCCCATGGATCGCCGCTTCGGAGGCACCCGGGCCGGCGGGCGCGATGTAGAGATCGTGCGATGCCGGCGCCGCATACGTCGAATGCGCAGCGGGCGCGACGTAGGTCGCGCGCTCCGCATGGACGACGGTATCGGTGGGTAGCACGCTGGCCGCAGCGCTCATCTTCACGAGTATATCACGGCGTGCCATCGCTCGCTGCGGTCAATCGTTTGCACGAGCGCGGCGATGAGTGCTTGGCCATTGGATGTGTTAGGCGACGGATGCGTCTCGGTATGAGATGAGCGGTTTCATTTCCTCACGCACCCGAAGGAGACAGATCCTCAGTGAAAATTCCGTTTGCGGCAACGATCGTTGCCGTTGGTTTGCTCGCGATCACCCCGGCCGCGTTCGCGCAGAGTCCCGCGCCCATGACGAGCCCGATGCCGATGTCCTCGATGAAGCCGATGAAGCCCACCTCGAAGATGAGCCCGAAACCGATGGCCTCGATGACGCCCAAGAGCATGATGAGCCCGAAGCCGATGTCGACCTGAACCGCGCCGCGCCTTCGCAGGCGCGGTGGAAGATTCTTCGATTGACAACAGTTGTAGCCGCATGTATATTCCACCTCACCCCGGTTGCTCCGGGGTTGAGGTGGAGGAGACATGAGCCGGATCGTCATCGCGCTGGCGCTTGGCGTTGCCTTGGTCCGCGGTGCGCTGCCCGCCAGCGCGCAGACGCCGTCGCCGTACGTGCTGACCGCCATCTTGCCGCTCACGGGCAACCTCGCGTTCGTTGGCGCCCAGCAGCAGAAGGCCATCGCGGGGCTGGAGCTGTTCACGAACGCCCACGGCGGCATCAACGGGCGGCCGCTGCACGTCGAGTACCTCGATGATGCCAACAATCCGGCGACCACCGTGCAACTCGCGAGCAAAGTCCTCGCGAATAAGCCGGCCGCGATCATCGGCGGCGGTACCGGCGCGACGTGCCGGGCCCTGGCCGCGTTGATGGCCGCGGGTCCGCTGCTCTACTGCCTCACGCCGGCCGTGCGGCCCCTTCGCGGCGGCTACATGTTCAGCACGTCGGTCGGATACGACGACACGATCTTCGCGACGATCCGCTACCTATCGCAGAAGGGCTACCATAAGTTCGCGTTCATCTCGACGACCGACGCGTCCGGACAACAGGCCGACGTCGACATCGACGAAGCGTTGCGCAAACCGGAGAATGCGAGCATCCGCATCACCGATCACGAGAAGATGGCGATCAGCGATCTGAGCGTCGCCGCTCAGGTCGCGCGGATGGTCAACTCGAAGCCGGATGCGATCTTCGCTCTGGTGACCGGAAACGCGGTCGGCACCGTCTTGCGAGAGCTCCACGACGAGGGCAACACGTTGCCGGTCGCGACGACGATCGGCAACATGACGTACGGCCAGATGGACGCATACCGCTCGTTCCTGCCCGCGACGTACCTCATTCCGGCACCGCCGTGGGCCGGTTCCCCCGACTCGGTGCCGCCCGGACCGCTCCGCGCCGCAATCAAACAATACGTCGACGTCGTGCGCGCGGCGGGCGGTCGATATGATGATATCGGATCGGCTCTCGCCTACGATCCCACCCTCATCGTGATCGACGCGCTCAAGCATCTGCCGCCCGATCCGACCGGCGCACAGGTGCGCGACTACATCGAGAATCTTCGCGATTTCGCGGGATCGAGCGGCATCTACAATTTCCGGCTCGCACCGAATCGCGGGCTCTCGATCGGCGATTGCATCGTCGTGCGGTGGGACGCCGCGCAGAACCGCTACTTCGCGGTGAGCGGCCCCGGCGGTAACGCAATCCAGACGTTTTCGAAGTAGCGCGGCGCTTCCCGATGACGACGGTAACGGTCGCGGGTCGTGCCCGGCTCATCGGAGCGCCGGTGCAGCGCGTGGAAGACGAGCGATTCTTGCGTGGGACGGCGATCTATGTCGATGACGTCGCCTGCGAGGATGCGCGCCACATCGCGTTCGTCCGCAGCCCGCATGCGAACGCGCGCATCGTTGCGATCGACATCGATGCCGCGGCCGGCCAGCCGGGCGTGGTGCGCGTGCTCACCGCTGCCGACGTCGCGCATCGGACCCTTCCGTTGCCGCCGCCGCTGCCGGATTTCGCGGTCGCGCGCGTCGCGCATCCGCTCCTGGCCGCCGAGACCGTCGCGTACGCGGGGCAGATCGTCGCGGCCGTCGTCGCCGGCACGCGGGCGCAGGCGGAGGACGCGGCGGAGCTGGTCGACGTGACCTACGATCCGCTCGCGCCGGTCAACGACCTCGCAACGGCATCCGCCGGCGCGACGCTCGTGCACGCGGGGCGGCCGGACAACGTGCTCACGCGCTATGCAGCGAAAACGGCCGGTTGCGACGATGCGTTCGCGCGCGCTGCGACGACGGTTTCGGCGTCGATCCGCATGCCGCGCGTGATGGGCGTGCCGATGGAGACCCGCGGCGGCATTGCGCGGTACGATGCGGGTCGCGACCTGCTCACCGTCTGGTGCTCCGCGCAAGACTCGCATCGTCATCGCGAAGACCTCGCGCACGCGCTCGGCCGGCCGGAAGATCGCGTGCACGTCATCGTCCCCGACGTCGGCGGCGGCTTCGGCATCAAGGGGTCGCTTCCACCCGAGTTGGCGATCGCCGCATGGGCCGCGATCATCTCCGGCGAGACCGTGAAGTGGGTGGAGGATCGGCTCGAACATTTTCTCGGCGCGCACCACGGGCGCGGCGTCGAGGCCGATGTCGAACTCGCGCTCGACGAGCACGGGCGGATGCTCGCGCTGCGCGCGCGCGTGCGAGCTGACCTCGGCGCGTTCATCCTACCGGCATCGCATCAGCCGGGTCGCACGGCCGCGCGCTTGCTGACCGGTGCCTACGCGATCCCCGACGTCGACGTCGAGATGCTCGGTCTCGCGACCAATCGCGTTCCGACGAGTCCGTATCGCGGCGCGGGGCGACCGGAGGCGGCGATCGTGATCGAGCAAGCCGTCGATCTCGCGGCGCGTCGCCTCGGAATCGATCCGATCGAGATGCGTCGCCGCAACATCATTCGCGCCGATCAGTTTCCCTATCGTACGGCGATGGGCTACACGTACGATTCCGGCAACTACGAACGATTGCTCGAGCGACTCGAGGAGCTGTGCGATTTCGCCGCGCTGCGACGCGAACAGACGCTCGCGCGGCTCGAGGGTCGCGTGATGGGAATCGGCATCGGGATGTACATCGAACGATCCGGCGGAACGTGGGAGAGCGCTCGCGTGAGCGTCGAACCCGACGGCCGCGCGATCGCGCGCATGGGCTCGTGTCCGCACGGCCAAGGCCACGAGACCACCTTCGCGCAGATCGTCGGCGATGCGCTGGGGCTGCCGATGAATCGCATCCTCATCGAGTGGGGCGATTCGCGCGTCGTGCCGCGGGGCGTGGGAACGTTCGCGAGCCGATCGACGATGATGGGCGGATCGGCGCTCTGGGTCGCGCTGCAGAAGATCAAGGTGAAGGCCACGCGCATCGCGGCATCCATGCTCGAAACGGAGGCGGATGATCTGCGGTGGGATGGCGACGCGCTGGCGAGCGTGAACGATCCGGCGCGCCGCGTGCGTTTTGCCGACGTCGCGCGGCGTGCGTACGAGCCGGGCGCGCTGCCCGCGAGCATCGAGCCCGGACTCGACGTCACCGGCGCGTTTGCGTCCGACTTCTCGTTCGGTGCGGGCGTGCACGCGGTCGTTCTCGAGATCGATCGCGCGACGGGCAAGCCGGCGATTCGCGAGATCGTTGCGGTCGACGACGCGGGCACGATCATCAATCCGCTGCTCGCCGAAGGGCAGGTGCTCGGCGGCATCGCGCAGGGCATCGGGCAAGCGCTCTACGAGGAGGCCGCGTTCAGTGACGAGGGCCAGCCGCTCTCGGTCTCGTTTCTGAATTATCACGTTCCGACCGCGGTCGAGATGCCGCCGGTGCGCACCGCGTTTCTCGAGACGCCCTCGCCGATCACGCCGCTCGGTGCGAAGGGCGTGGGTGAGGGCGGCGCGTGCGGAACGCCGGCGGCGATCGCGAACGCGGTCGCCGATGCGCTCGCTCCGCTCGGTGCGCCGCACGTCGACTTTCCGTTGCTCGAAGCGAAGCTCTGGGCGGCGATGCACCACGCGGCGGTGACGGCATGAAGATCCATAACGAGTGCACGATCGCCGCGCCCATCGGCGCGACGTGGCCGGCAGTGATCGATCTCGCGCGCCTCGCCGCCGCATTGCCGGGCGCATCGCTCGAGCGGAGCGCCGACGGCGAGAGCTATCGCGGCACGATGAAGGTGAAGTTCGGCCCGGTCGTGGCGGAGTATGCGGGCACGGCACGCATCGAGGAACGCGATGACGACCGGTACGTTGCGGTCTTTCGCGTACAGGGGCGCGAGGTGCGCGGACAGGGCAGCGCCACGGCGACGATCCGGAATGCGCTCGCGGTCGACGGTCGCGGCACACGCCTCTCGATCGATACCGAGTTGAGCGTGAGCGGCATCGCGGCGCAACTCGGTGGCGGCATGATCGAAGACGTGTCGGCGAAGCTGCTGGCGGAATTTGCGCGGCGATTCGAGGGCGACGTGTCGGGCACGCCGCCGGCGGCGCACGATGCGAGCGCCGTGCTCGACGTGGGCGGCGCGGCGGCAGTCGCGCTGCGCCGGCGCGTGGCGCCGCTCGCCGTCTACGCCATGGTGCTCGCGATCGCCACGATGGCCGCCTACCAACTCGGCCGCCGCCGGTGAAGCCGCCCGCGTTTGCGTATCTCGCGCCGGCAACGATCGACGAAGCGTTGGAGCAGCTCGCGCATGCCGGTGATGACGCCAAGGTGCTGGCCGGCGGACAGAGCCTCATTCCGCTCCTCAACTTCCGGTTGGCGCGGCCGTCCGTGGTGATCGACCTCAATCGCACGGCCGGCTTGAGCGATATCCGGCGGACCGGCGGTTGCCTGCGCATCGGGGCGATGACGCGCACCGCGGCGCTCGAACGTTCGTTGCTGGTGGCCGAGTCGTGGCCCGTCCTCGCCGACGCCGCCGGGTACGTCGGTCACGCGGCGATCCGCAATCGCGGCACCGTCGGTGGCTCCGTCGCTCACGCCGATCCGACCGCGGAACTGCCGGTGGCGCTCGCGGCGCTCGGTGCGCGCATGCGCGTCCGTTCGCGCACGGCGGAACGCGTCGTGCCGGCCGCCGACTTCTTCGTCGGCCGTCTCACGACGGCACTTGCCGCCGACGAGCTGCTCGTCGGCATCGACGTCGATCCGCTCGCGGCCGGCACGACGCACGGGTTCGCGGAGTATGCGCGCACCGCGGGCGATTTTGCGATCGGCGGTGCGTGCGTGCTGCTCACGCGTGATGACGCCGGTACGTGCGTCGATGCGAAGATCGTGCTCCTCGGCGCCGATGCCGTACCGCGGCGTGCCGAGGCGGCGGAACGCGCGCTACGCGGCGCGATCCTCGATGCGAGCGTCGCGGCCGAGATCGCATCGATCGCCAGCGCCGATTGCGAGCCGCCGCAACCGCAGTCGCACCGCCGTGCGTTGCTCGCCGAGATGACGCGTCTCGCGCTCGTGCGCGCGGCCGCACGGCGGGCCGCATGATGGTGCCGGTGCGCGTACGGGTGAACGGCCGCACCCACGAGCGCGACGTCGACCCGCGCGTGCTCCTCTCCGATTTCCTGCGACACGACCTCGGCTACCACGGCACGCACGTCGGCTGCGAACACGGCGTGTGCGGCGCCTGCACCATTCAGCTCGACGGCGCGCCGGTGCGCTCGTGTCTGATGCTGGCCGTGCAAGCCGATGGGCTCGACGTGCGAACGGTGGAAGACCTCGCCGACGGCGATCGCCTCCACCCGCTGCAACGAGCGTTTGCGGAGTCGCACGCACTGCAGTGCGGCTTCTGCACGCCGGGCTTCCTGATGACGCTCGACCGTTTCCTCGCCGAACATCCCGATCCGACCGAGGCTCAGATCCGCGAGGCGCTGGCGGGGAACATCTGCCGGTGCACCGGCTATCAAGCGATCGTCGCGGCCGTGCAACGCGCCGCGTTGCTTCTCCGCGAAGCCGCCTCCGGCGCGCCGGTCGTCGGCTAGGTGAAGGGGAAACCGGCTCCGTACGTGGATGCGACGATGGCGTTACCCAACGACGACGGCCCGGCCGATTTTCGCGATACGATTCCCTTCGCCGTTCATCGCCTCGCGGCGCGCGCCGTGGCGATCGCCGCCGACGATTTCGCGGCGCTGGGGCTGACGGTTTCCGAGGCGCGGGTCGTGCTCGTGACATTGCAGCACGGACCGATTCGCGTCGGTACGATCGCGGAATACACGTCGCTCGAACTCTCGACCCTCTCGCACATGCTCGGGCGGCTCGAGCGAGATGGGCTTCTTTCGCGCACGCGCGTCCGCAACGACGCGCGATCGGTCGACGTCGCGTTGACGGCGCGCGGCCGCACGATCGCACAGCATGCCGAACGTCAGATGATGCTGCACCAAGAGCAGATGGTGGCCGGATTCTCGGCTGCCGATCTGCGCACGTTTCGTCGCCTGCTGCGACGATCGTTCGAGCGCGTTACGGCGGCCGCTTCCGATCGCGCCGCGCGTTCCATTGAAATTGACATTACTTGAACGTTCAACTATCGTACGGAGGACCTATGGACACTGCCGCGCGCGATCAGACGAACCCCTGGGAATGGATGCAGCCGCACGACGTCGAGCGCATGGGCGCCGTCATCATGGATCCGCGCGAGCAGCAGCGCTGGTGTCGCGCCGTCATGCTCGGCGGGCTGCCGTATATGTGGCGCGTCAAGGCCAAGACGGTACGTGAGATGGCGTACGACAAGCTCGCGCTGCGCGCCGGCGACAAGGTGCTGATCATCGGCGAGAGCGTCGCCTCGTGCAATTTCGTCGAAGACATTCGCGAGCGCATCGGACCGTCGGGCGAGATTCGCGTCATCGACATCACCGAAGAAGCACGCGACGCCTACTTCGTCGACCTGCGCGGCCGCAACGGTGCGCTCGCGGCGTGGCAGTTCACCTACACGGCGGATATTCCCGACGATTATTACGATTGCGTCGCCGTGCTGCAAGCCGTGCAACATTGCGACGACTGGCGCGAGACGGGTGCCGAGTTGCTGCGCATCATGAAGCCGGGCCGCAGCCTCGTGCTCGCCGAGATCACGTTCGGCCCGAAGATGCTGATGGCGGCGAGCCTCGACATTCACATCGAGTATTGGATCGAGAAGATCTTCGCGGGCGTCGGCTTCAACCCGACGCAATTCTCGTACTACAGCAGTGCCGATCTCAACGCCGCGTTCGCCGGTCTGGTCGACGATCCGGGAGAATTCGTGTGGAACGGCGTGGAGCTCTTTTGGGGAACCAAGCCATAGCACGCGTACCCGACCTCGAGTTCGCGGCGATGACCGCCGAACAGCAACGGCTCTACGATGAGATCAAGGGTCCGCGCGGCATCGTCGCGGGCCCGTTTCCGCTGTGGCTGCGACTTCCGGCGCTCGCGGCGGCCGAGAATCAACTCGGGAACGCCGTGCGGCTCGACGGCCGTCTCGACCGGCGCCTCTTCGAGATCATGATCCTGGTCATCGCACGCCATTGGGGTGCGCAGTACGAGTGGTATCAGCACGCGATCGCGGCCGAGAAACTCGGCGTCTCCGCGGAGCTGATCGAAGACGTGCGCGTCGGCCGCCGCCCGTCGTTCGAGGATGCGGATCAGGAGCTCGTGTACGATCTGATGGTCGAGTTGCAGACGACGCGGACGCTCTCGCCGGCGACCTACGAACGCGCGCTCGCGGCGCTCGGGCTCGAGACGTTGATCGAGACGATCACCGCGGCCGGCTTCTACACGTCCGTCGCGATGATGCTCAACGTGTTCGACGCGCCCGTTCCCGGCGATGCCGTTCCGCTCGCGCCGCTCCCATGACGCGTTTCGCAAACGTCGTCGCGCTGGTAACCGGTGCGGCGGGCGGCATCGGCGCCGACACGGCACGGATTCTCGCTGGCGAGGGCGCGCACGTCGTGTTGGCCGACGCCGACGGCGGGTTGACCGAAACGGTCGCGGCGGAGATTCGCGCAGCGGGCGGCGCGGCGCGCGCGATCGCGCTCGACGTCACGGATACGGCGGCGGTCGAACGCGCGGTTGCCACGATCGAAGCGGAACTCGGTGCGATCGGCGCGCTGGTCAACGCGGCCGGCGTCTACGGCAAGGGCGCGGCGGAGACGCTCGACGATGCGGAGATCGCGCGCGTGATGGACGTCAACTTCGGCGGTGTCGTGCGCACGTGCCGCGCCGTGCTCCCGGGCATGATGGCGCAGCGCGCGGGGTCGATCGTGAACATGTCGTCGCTGCACGCGCTCAACGGGCAGATCGGCTCGGCGCACTACGCCGCATCGAAGGCGGCGGTGCTCGGTTGGACGCGCTCGCTCGCCCGCGAGAAGGGTCCGCTCGGCATCCGCGTCAACGCCGTCGCGCCGGGACCGATCGACACGCGCTTCTGGCGCGGCTCGATGAGCGAGAGCGAGTATCAGCGTGCCAAAGCATCGCGCGTCGCGTCGATTCCGCTCGGACGCCTCGGCGTCGCGACGGACGTTGCCGAAACGATCGTGTTCTTGCTCGGGCCGGGCGCCGCGTACATCACGGGACAAGTGGTGTCGATCGGCGGCGGCGAGATCATGTGACGAGCTAGTCGTAGAGTTCGGGCAGTTCGCGCGGAACGCCGATGCACGTTTCGGCTTCGCGTTCGCCGACGATCATGAAGTCGGAGTACATGCAGCCGACGTCGACTTTCCAGTGCGGATCGTGAAGATCGATATTGTTGCCGAAGGCCATCCCGGGTTCGAAGACGAGATCGCCGATCCCGGAGCCGTTGAGCGCGTTGCCGCCGTAGCCCTCGGGATAGATCACGGTCGGGAACTCCGGCGATGCGACGCCCATCGCGTGCCAGCCGAGTTCGACGAAGTCCAAGCCCGCGCGTTCGGCGGGTTTGCGGATCGCCGTCCACGCATCGCGCAGGCGATTGCCCGCCCGGAGTTGCTCTTTGCTGACGTCGAGGCACTCGACGCAGACCTTGAAGATCTCCTTGAGACGTTGGGGCGCCGGCGTGCCGATGTAGGCGGTGAACTCCGTGTGACAGAGATATCCGCCGTACTTCGTGTGATATTCGGAGATGACGAGATCACCGTTCTCGAGCGGCCGCGTCGTCGGCACCAGCGGCTGCTCGGCGCCGTGCAGCAGATGCCAGAGTTCCTCGGGCGGATGCTCCACCGGTCCGCTCGCGAAAAGGTTGAAGATGTTCGGCTCGCCGCCGTTCGCGATCTGGGTCTTGATCATCTCGGCGTAGAGTTCGGCTTCCGTCACGCCGGGGCGCGCGAAGGCGAACACGCGATCGAGCACCGCGCGCGAAATTTTGCCGGCCATCCGCAAGAAGTCGAGCTCCTCGGGACTCTTGCGCAGCCGCATCTGCTCGAACATGTCGCCGACATCGGCGAACGATGCGCCCGGGAGTTCCGCCTCGATCGCCAGCACGTCGCCGTGTAAGAGCGTCGGTGTCGTCTGAATGGTCGAACTGAATCCAACCAACCCGATTCGCGCGCCGGCGAGGCCGTGGTCGCGGAGTTCGGCCGCGATCGAGGGCCAGCCCGTGATGGGACGGAGATCCGTCGTCCATTCTTGCGTGGAGAGGTGCAGGTTGGTCGGCCGGTTCATGTGCGCGACCGCGTTCCAGACGATCGGATCGCGGTCGTGGAAGAAGAGCGCGAACGAACCGATCTTCGAGCCGCATTGCGTGAGGTAACGCAAATTGGCGAAGCCCATGTCCCAATAGATGTCGTTCGCCATGAGCAGCAGCACGTCGATGCCGCGCGCGGACATTCGCCGGCGCGTCTCCGTCCAGCGGCGATCGCGTTCGGCGAGGGAGAGCTGCGGCAGATACGGCAGCAGGCGGCGCGTGGCATACGCACCCGGGGGCGGCGGGACGACGACCCTCCACGGCGGGTTCGCGGAATCGGCAGGCGGTCCGTCGGTACGCATCATCGTCTCCCTGAATCTCAGTTTCAGATACTACGTACCGCAACAAAAATGAATTGACAACACTTTGTTGTTCAATTAATATTCACGCCAGCGAACCTGTCCCCGATCGGAGTCGGTGTGGTTGCTCGAATTGTGGCGGTCGGTCTCTCGTTCGCGTTGTCGCTGTCGATCGTGTCGTCCGCCGCGGCCGCCGCACCGTACGATATTCCGGTCATTCTCTCGCTCTCGGGACCGGCGGCGTTTCTCGGCAAAGAGCAGGCCGACGCGTTGCGGCTGCTCGAGAACGACGTCAACCGGCGCGGCGGCGTGCGCGGAACGCCGATCCACTTCGACGTCGCCGACGACCAGACGAGTCCGCAGATCGCCGTGCAACTCGCGAACGGCATCATCGCGCAGCACAAGCCGGTGATCGTCGGTTCGAGCGTCGTCGGTACGTGCGCCGCGATCGCCGCACTCGTGAAGTCGGGCCCGGTCGAGTACTGCCTCTCGCCGGGCGTTCATCCCGAACCCGGCAGCTCGCAATTCTCCGCCGGCGTTTCGACGTACGACATCTTCAAGGTTGCCCTGCGCTACTTCCGGTTGGCGGGGAAGACGCGCGTGGCGATCCTCAGCGCGACGGATGCAACGGGGCAGGATGGCGAACGCGCGCTCGACGGCGCCGCACAACTCGCCGAGAACCACGCCGTCACGATCGTCGCGCGCGAACACTTCGCCCCCGGCGACGTGAGCGTGACCGCGCAACTCGCGCACATCAAGCAGAGCGATCCGCAGGTCGTGATCCTCTTCGCGACCGGCACGCCGTTCGGCACGATGCTGCGCGGCTACGTCGATGCGGCCCTCGACGTCCCGATCTTCACCTCGACCGGCAACATGACGTACGCGCAGATGGCGCAAGACGAGCAGTTCGATCTGCACGACCTCTACTTCGTCGGCCTGCGTTTCTTCGACGCGGGTCACGTCGGGCGCGGGCCGCTGCGCGATGCGATCGCCACGTTCGTCGATGCGTTTCACGCGATCGGCGTCCGGCCCGATATCGGGGAGGGGCTCGCTTGGGATCCGGGGCTGCTCGTCGTCGCCGCGCTGCAGACCTACGGCACGTCGCTCACCGCCGAACAATTGCGTGCGTTCATCGCGACGCAACGCTCGTTCGTGGGCATCAACGGTCTCTACGATTTCCCCGGCGTGCCGCAACGCGGGATCAACGATCTCGCCGCCGTGATGGCGCATTGGGACGCGCACACCAAGTCGTTCGCCGTGGTCAGCAAGCCCGGCGGCGTTCCGCGTTGAGGAGCATCAGCCCGATGTCGAACCGGCCCGATTACCCGTTCGTTCGCCGCATCGTGACCGGTCACGACGAAAGCAGCGTCGCCAAAGTTCTCATCGACGGTCCCGCGCAGAACGAAAAATTTCCGGATCCGGGCGTCATCTCGACGCTGATCTGGTCGACGGACCGGATGCCGGTGCCGATCCCGATCGGCGAGGCGGCCGAAGACATGGGCGACCGCAAACTCGGTTCGGCGCCGCCGCCGAGCGGGAGCCGCTTCGCGATCATCGATTTCCCACCCGGAAATCCGGTCGCGTTTCATCGCACGGAGACGATCGATTACGTGATCGTCTTGGAGGGAGAGATCGATATGGACATGGACGATTCGACCGTGCACTTGGGCACGGGCGACGTGCTCGTGCAGCGCGGTACCAATCACGCGTGGGTGAATCGCGGAGCGGTTCGGGCGCGGATCGCGGTGGTTCTGCTCGACGCCGAGCCGCTCGGCATCGGCAAGGCCGTTGCCGCCGGCACGACCGCGAGCGCGACGCGATGAGGAGCGCGATTCTCGCCCTCGTCGCGCTACTCGTGGCGACGACGATCCCTGCGACCGCCGCTCCGGAACCCGTGAAGATCGACGTGATCCTCGACGAGACGGGCACCGCCGCCTTCCTCGGTCAGGGTGAGTCGCAAGCGCTCAAGATCGTGCAGGGCGTCGTAAACGCGCACGGCGGCATCAACGGCCGACCGGTCGAGTTCGTCGTCAGCGACGATCAATCGAATCCGGCGATGGCGGTGCAGTTGATGCAGGGCATCGTGAGCCAGAACGTTCCGGCCGTGATCGGGACCGGCTTCACGGCGACCTGTCTTGCGATCATGCCGCTGACCAAAGCGTCGGGCCCCGTGACCTACTGCATCACGCCCGGCGTGCACCCGCCCGCAAACAGCTTCGCGTTCTCGGCCAACATCGGCACCGAAGGCATGGCGCCCGTGATGCTGCGCTATTTTCGCGAACGCGGCTGGACGCGCTTCGCGTTCATCAGTTCGACCGACGCCAGCGGCCAGGATCTCGAGAATGCGGTGAACGTCGCGATGCAACGGCCGGAGTTCAAGTCGATGACGATGGTCGCGCGCGAACACTTCAACACGGCGGACCTCAGCGTGGCGGCGCAGATCGAACGCATCAAGGCGGCGCAGCCGCAGGCGGCGATCTTCTGGACCGCCGGGACGGGTTTCGGCACGCTGCTGCGCAACGCGCACGACGCCGGACTCACCATCCCGATCATGGGCGGCAACGCCAACGAGAACTACGCCCAGCTGCGCCAGTACAAAGACTTCTTGCCGGCGCAGCTCTACTTTCCGTCACCCCGCTCGATTGCCGAGGGCGGTGCGCTGCCGGGACCGATCCACGACGCGCAGGCGGTCTACTTCGCCGCGTACCGCGCCGCCGGGGCGCGACCCGATCTCCCCGCGACGATGGCGTGGGATCCGGCGATGCTGATCGTCGACGCGTATCGTCATCTCGGGCCCGAGACGACCGCCGATAAAGTACGCGCGTACATCGAGCACCTGCACGACTGGGTCGGCGTGAACGGGGTGTACGACTTCGCCGACGGCTCGCAACGCGGCCTCGGTGAGAACGCGTGCGTGATCTTGCGCTACGACGGTGCGACGGATGCGTTCGTCAATGCGAGCCGGCCCGGTGGGAAACTGAAATAGGCTCCGCAGCGGGGCCCGTGCTGATCGCCGGCGCGGGCCCCATCGGGTTGGCGCTGGCAGCCGATCTCGGTCGTCGCGGCATCACCACGCTCGTGGTCGAGAAGCGCCCCGACGTGCGCGACTCGGCGAAGATGATCCAGGTCAGCGTCCGCACGATGGAGTTCTGCCGCCAGCTCGGGGTCGCGGAAGCGATCTGGAACTGGGGCTTTCCCCACGAGCACAACATGGACAGCGCCTTCGTGACGTCGTTGCGCGGGTACGCGATCGGCCGCGTGCCGCTCGCGACGCTCGCGCAGCAGCGCCACGAACCGCAGAGTCCCGAGCGCGACATCCACTGTCCGCAGACCTGGTTCGATCCGATTCTCGCGGCGTACGCGCGGCGGTTCGCGCACGTGACGTTGCGGTACGAATGCGCGTTGGAATCGTTCGTGCAGGACGACGACCGCGTGGTCGTGACGTTGCGCGACGAGCGCACGGGCGAACGCGAAACGATCGACGCGGCGTATCTGGTGGGTTGCGACGGCTATACCAGCACGGTGCGCGCGGCGCTCGGGATCGGCATGCGCGGGGAACCGTTCCTCGATCTCTCGATGAGCGTGTACGTTCGCATTCCCGGTCTGCGCGCGACGCACGCCCAGGGCGAAGCCTACCGCTATCTCTTCGTCGGTCCCGAGGGCACGTGGGGCGTGCTCACGACGATCGACGGCCGCGACCTCTATCGCTTGCAACTGATCGGATCGAGCGACCTCGACGTGCGCGCGATCGACGTCGAGGCGGCGCTCCGGCGCGGTATCGGTGAAGACGTTCCGTTTACGATCGAGGACGTGAGCTTCTGGGCGCGCAAGATGATGGTCGCCGATCGCTTCGCCGACGGTCGCGTGTTTCTCGCCGGCGATGCGGCGCACGCGCACCCGCCCAACGGCGGTCTCGGCATGAATACCGGCATCGGCGACGCGTTCGATCTCGGGTGGAAGCTCGGGGCGCTCGTCCAGGGCTGGGGCGGCGCGACGCTGCTCGCGTCGTACGATATCGAGCGGCGTCCGGCGTGCGCGCGCGCGGCGGAAGAGTCGCTGCGCAACTACCGCCGCTTGACCGGCGACACGCGATCGCCCGCGATCGAGGAGGCGAGTGAGGCGGGAAGCGCGGCGCGGGCGACGCTCGGTGCGCGACTCGTTGCCGAGAACGAGAAGGCCTGGCACCCGCTCGGAATCCACCTCGGCTATGTCTACGATCCGTCACCGATCGTCGTGCCCGACGGGTCCGCGCGTCCGTCGGACGATCCGGTCGCCTACGAACCCTCGGCGCACCCGGGTGCGCGCGCACCGCACGCGTGGCTCGGTCCCGGGCGTTCGACGCTCGATCTGTTCGGCGCGCGCTTCACGCTGCTCGCGTTTTCCGGCGCGCGGCCGGAGGCGTTCGCCGACGCGGCGCGCCGCGACGGATTGCCGCTCGACGTGCATCGCATCGAGAACGCGCACGCGGCGGAGCTCTACGCCGCGCCGCTCGTGCTCGTCCGCCCCGACGGTCACGTCGCATGGCGCGGAGATGAGGACGACGCCGACCTCGCGGGCGTCGTCGCGACCGTTCGCGGCACCGGGCCCGCGATCAGCGCGCGTCGCGCGCCGCGAACACCCATTCACCGGTGAATCCCAGAAGGAGCGGTCGTATGTCCCATCGTCAACATCGCCGGCACGCGTTGTGCGCGCTCGCCATGTCCCTTGCCGTGCTCGCTCCGTTCGCGCGCGCCGGGGCGGCCGATCCGGCCCCCGTCGACGTGCCGGTCGTGCTGCCGCTCACCGGTCCCGCGGCGAACATCGGCCAAGAGCTGCAGCGCAGTCTGCGGCTCTTCGAACAACACGTCAACGCGACGGGCGGCATCCGCAAGCGGCCGTTGCATCTCGACTTCCTCGACGATCAAGGTCAGCCGCAAGTCGCGGTGCAGGTGCTCAACCAATTGAAGAGCGAGGGCCGCCCGATCGTGATCGGCGCCGCGCTCTCCGCGCTCTGCAAGAGCATCATGCCGCTGGTTGCGGATCAGGGGCCGGTGCTCTACTGCCTGACGCCGGCCGTCGTTCCCGCGCCGGGCAGTTACGTCTTCGCCGTCAACGCGCCATCGGTGTTCGAAGAACAGACGGCGTTGCGCTATTTGCGCGAACGCGGGCTGACGCGCATCGCATTCATCACCTCGACGGATGCGTCGGGCGCCGAAGCCGATCAGAACGTCGCGCTTGCGCTGCGTCTGCCGGAGAATCACGCGCTCGTCGACGTCGCGCACGAGCACTTCAATCCCGGCGACCTCACGCTGACGGGTCAGGTCGAGCGCGTGAAGGCCGCGAGTCCGCAGGCGGTTCTCATCTACGGCAGCCCGGTCGTCCTCGGCACGGCGCTGCACGCGATCCACGACGCCGGCCTCGAACTCCCGATCGTCGTATCGCAGTCGCTGATGTCGTTCAACAGCATGGATCAACTCGCGAGTTATCTGCCGCAAGAACTCGACTTCGCGTCGAGCTTCTGGGATGCGTCGTCGACGCTTCCGCCGGGACCGCAACGCAAGCAACTCGACGACGTGAGCGCGCTCTTCCGCGCGTCGTCGATCCCGCTCGACTTCTACGAGATCTTGCCGTGGGACGCCGCGTCGATCGTCGTCGACGCGCTGCGCAGCGCCGGTCCGGATGCGAACGCCGCGAGCCTACGTGCGATGATCGCGGGCATGCACGACGACGTCGGGGTCGACGGCATCTATGATTTCCGTACGGGCGATCAACGCGGCTTGGGGTTGAAGGACGTGATGATGTATCGCTGGGTGAGCGGCAAGCACGCGTGGACGCCGGTGAGTTCGGGTGGCGGAGCGCCGCTCAAACCATGATCGTCGGCGTGGTCGGCCTCGGTCGAATGGGCTTGCGGATTGCCGGCCGGCTCGGCGCAGCGGGCATGACGGTGTGCGGGTGGGACCACCATCCCGCGGCCGTCGCTGCGCTCGCGGCGCACGGCCATGTCGCGAGTGCGAGTGCCGCCGCGGTTGCCGCCGCGAGCGACGTCGTGATCAGTTGCGTGACCGAAGACGACGGGGTGAGCGCGATCTTTCGCGGCGCGGATGGGTTTCTCGAGGCGGACGTGCGCGGAATGCTGTTCATCGAGATGAGCACGTTGCGTCCGCAGACGGCGCGCGATCTCGCGCCCCTGGTCGAAGCGCGTGGCGCGGCATTCGTCGATTCGCCCGTCCTCGGATCGTTACCCAACGTCGAAGCGGGCACGCTCCATGCGCTCGTCGGCGGCTGCGCCGCCGATGTCGAGCGAGCGACGCCGGTGTTGCAAAGGCTCGCGTCGCGCATCTCGCATCTGGGTCCGGCCGGCTCCGGCTATGCGATGAAGCTCGCAGCGAATCTCGGCTTGGCGGCCTACATGGAAACCCTCGCCGAGGCGATCGCGATGGGCGTCGGCGAAGGCCTGACGCTCGCGTCGATGCTCGACGTCTTGACGACGACGGTCACCGCGAATCGTTGGATCGGCAACCGGCGCGAGATTCTCACCGGCGAGCGAAGCGACGTCACCTTGGATATTCGCACGATGCGCAAAGACGTGCAATCGGCGCTCGCGACCGGCTCGGCATCGGGCGTTGCGATGCCGCTCGCGGCAGCGACGCTCGCCGCATTTTCCGCCGCGGTCGCAAGCGGCTGGGGCGACGGCGATATCGGGCAGATGGCGCGTTTCGCGCGCGAAGAACTCGTGCAGCGGTTTCCCGCGCCCGAAGAGCGTCCGGCTTAGTGATTCTGCGCGAGGGCCGATGCGTAGAGATTGCGACGGTCGGAGAGCGTCACGTGATTCGGTGAGATCGACGTGATGGAGACGCCGTAGAGCTGGTCACCGACCGTCACGGTGAACACGTTCTGACCGACCTCGATCGTCGCGAACGGCAGCGATTCGTGCGTGTCCGTCGAGATCAGCGACATCGGGGGAACGGGAGCTCCGGCGGCCAGGGACGCCGTGACGGCGGCATCAGCGGCGGCGGGAACGCTCAGGGCGAGGAAGGCGGCTGCCAGGAGTGCGCGAGTCCCGTTTGTCATCGTAGCAGAGGTGTACCCTCTTTTCCGATGCGTTAACGCGCGTTCACTCGCCCGGAACTCCCGCTTTGCGAAAGCGGAGCAGCTACTCGTTACGCATCGGTGAAACTCGCGGCCCGGGGATGCCCTTTGGCGAGCGGCGGCGGCGCGGTCGGCTCGCTGAAGTCGGCCGTCCAGCGCCAGTTCCGAATGTTGGGCATGTCCTCGAGGTGCTCGCGGATATACCGGTGATGTTCGAACAATTTCGCCTCGAAGGCGTCGATGACGCTCGCACCATCCACTTGGAATCGCGGGATGTTTCGTAGTGCGTCGATCGCCAGATGATAGCGGCTCATCTCGTTGAGCACCACCATGTCGAACGGCGTCGTCGTCGTACCGCGATCCATGTAGCCGCGCACGTGAAAGCGGGCCTCGTTCGATCGGCCGTGCACGAGCGAGTGGACCAGCCAACGGTTGTTGTGGAACGCGAAGATCACCGGTGCGGCGGTCGTGAAGAGGGCGTTGAACGACATGGTGTCCATGCCGTGCGGGTGATCAGCGGGACGGTAGAGCGCGGTGATGTCGACGACGTTGACGACGCGGACCTTGATCCCGGGCACATATTTCTGAAGCAGCCACGCCGCGGCAACGCTCTCGATCGTCGGGACGTCGCCGGCGCAGGCCATGACGACGTCGGGCTCGCCGCCGCCGTCGTTGGTCGCGAAGTTCCAGATCGATGCTCCGCGCGAACAGTGTTCGCGCGCTTGCGCCATCGTCAACCACTGCAGTTGCGGCTGCTTGCCGCAGGTTACGACGTTGACGTAGTTGCGGCTGCGCAGGCAATGGTCCATGACGCTGAGCAGACAGTTGCCGTCCGGCGGATAGTAGACGCGGATCGTCTCGCTGCGGCGAGCCAGCGCGTTGTCGACGAATCCCGTCGCCTGGTGGCTGAAGCCGTTGTGATCGTTGCGCCACGCGTGGCTCGTCAGGAGAACGTTGAGCGATGCGATATCGGCGCGCCAAGCGTAATCGCGGCACTGCTCGAGCCACTTCGCGTGCTGCGTGATCATCGAATCGACGACCTGGGCGAATGCTTCGTACGACGACCACATCCCGTGCCGTCCGGTCAGCACATAGCCTTCGAGCCAGCCTTCACAGCAGTGTTCGCTCAAGACTTCGAGCACCCGCCCGGTCGGGCTGAGCTCGTCGTCGATCGACACGGTTTGGGCCATGAACCGGCGCGCCGTCGCGTCGAACACGGCGTCGAGCCGGTTGGAGTTCGTTTCATCGGGACAGAACATGCGGAAGTTGGCGGGATTCGCGCGGATGACGTCGGCAAAGAACTCGCCGAGTTTGCGCGGCGCCTCGGCCACGACCGCACCCGGTCCGGGAAGTTCGAGATCGTAGTGACAGAAGTCGGGGAGATCCAGCGCCGTGAGAAGTCGGCCGCCGTTCACGTGCGGGCTGCCACCCATGCGGAGATTGCCCGAGGGCGCGAGCTCGGCCAGCTCCGCGAGCAATGTTCCGTTCGCATCGAAGAGTTCTTCTGCGTGATAACTCTTCATCCACGTCTCGAGAATCTTGAGATGTTCGGGATGATCTCGGACGCCGTCGAGCGGCACCTGATGCGCGCGGAACGTGCCTTCGATCGGGACGCCGTCGACGTCTTTGGGGCAGGTCCACCCCTTGGGTGTGCGCAGCACGATCATCGGCCACACGGGCTGTTTGGTGAATCCGTTCGCGCGCGCGTCGTGCTGAATCGCCCGGATCTCGGCGTAGCACGCATCGAGCGTCGCGGCGAGGAGTTGGTGAACGACCAGCGGTTCGTCCCCTTCGACGAAATGCGGCGTGTAGCCGCGCCCGACGTACAACGCCTCGAGATCCGCATCGCTGGTTCGCGATTGAACGGTCGGCCCGGAAATTTTGTACCCGTTGAGGTGGAGGATCGGTAGCACGGCGCCGTCTTCAACCGGATTGAGGAAGTTGACCGATTTCCAGCTTCCCTCGAGCGGACACGTTTCGGATTCGCCGTCACCGACGACGCACGCGACGATGAGGTCAGGGTTGTCCATGGCGGCACCGAACGCGTGGACGAGCGAATAGCCGAGTTCGCCGCCTTCGTGCATCGAGTTGGGAACGTGCGGCCCGCAGTGGCTCGGGACGCCGCCCGGCGTCGAGAACCTGCGGAAGAGCAGCCGCATGCCGTTCTCGTCACGCGTGACCTCGGGATGAACCTCGGTATACGAACCTTCCAAGTACGAACTCGCGTTGAGCGACGGACCACCGTGGCCCGGCCCGGAAATATAGATGATGTTGGCGTGATGTTCGTTGATGAGCCGATTGAGATGAATGTAGATCAGGTTTTGGCCGGGTGAGGTGCCCCAGTGCCCGAGCAGGCGCGGCTTGATCTGGGCGGCGGTGAGGGGTTTGCGCAGCAGCGGGTTCTCGAAGAGATAGATTTGACCGATGCACAAATAATTCGCGGCGCGCCAATAGCGATGCATCTTGTCGAGCATGCTCGCGGAGAGCGGTCCCTCCGGGACCGGGGTCGATGGACGCGGCGTTCCGTTCAGCGCGACGGCCGTTGACAACGAGACATCAAACCCGAACGCCGTCGGCGGGAGCGGAAGGTTCGATGATGCCGGCTGGGTCGCGCTCATGATGAACGTTCTTTCTGATCCGAGACGCTGGGCCGCGAGGCGCACGGCGGAGAAGGCGCGCGTCGCTGATCTGCCGCGAGGATCATGGTAACGTGACGTCGTGATGCTCGCCATCGTGAACTGTGGGGATTGTTCGTCGACGCAATTCGTCCGGAAGCGTGATGCGCGCTGCGGCGATCACGTGATCGCCCGCACCGTAAGAGATGTCCATCGTTCCGTCCGGTCGCGGATCCGCGGCCGTCGGAAAGACGACGTTGGAAACGAGGCCCTCGCGCTCATCGTCCGTTTCGGGCACGAGAACCGGCGTTGCGGTGCGATCGAGCACGTGCGTCGGGCGGTCGAGGTCGAGGATCGCGATGCCCATGCAGTAGCGCGGATGTCCGTCCACGTCGGAGACGCCGTGATACGGCAGCAGCCATCCGCCGGGCGTGTGAACGGGCGGCGCGCCGCTACCGAGCTTCAGGTCTTCCCACGGCTGCTGCGGCTGCAAGAGCCGTTCGTGGTGTCCGACCGCGGTCACGTTCGCGATATCTCGCCGAGCCGCGTCGCGCCGTAGGCGAAGCGCGACGGAACGTCACGGTGTTTGAACACGGACATCGATCGTTCGCTTCCCCAACTTCGCGAGTTGCTTCGCACCGTCGTCGAAGATGATGTACATCGCCGGGATGACGATGAGGTTGAGCACGGTCGAGACGAGCATTCCGCCAACGACAGCGGTGCCGAGCGAATGCCGGCTCGATGCGCCCGCGCCCGATGAGAACACCAGCGGCATCAGTCCGGCGATGAACGCGATCGACGTCATGAGAATCGGCCGAAGGCGCGTTTGTGCGGCTGCAATGACGGCGTCGACGGGCGCGAGGCCCTCGGCGCGGCGCTGCACGGCGAATTCGACGATCAAGATCGCATTCTTCGCGGCGAGGCCGATGAGCATCACGTAGCCGACCTGCGCGTAGACGTCGCTCGTCATGTGGCGCAGATACAACGCGCCGACGGCGCCGAGCAACGCCGCCGGCACGGAGAGCAGAATGACGAGCGGATTCCCGAGGTTCTCGTAGAGTGCCGCGAGCAAGAGGTACACGATCGTGAGGCCGAGCGCGTAGATGATCAGCGTCGTCGATCCGGCTCCCGTTTCGTCGAGTGAGATTCCCGTCCACTGATAGTGGAACTGTGCCGGGAGGCGCTTCGCGAGGGCTTCCATCGCCAAGATCGCTTGACCCGAGCTGTGACCCGCCGACGACGCACCTTGGATTTCCACCGACCGGTAGAGGTCATAATGGGTGATCGAGGGCGCACCCGTCCCCTCCGTCACGTCGACGACGCTCGCGAGCGGCACCGTCGCCGTTCCCGATCCGATCGACGAGGTCGTGGTCGTCGCGACGCTCGGGTTCGTCGCGGCCTGCGCGCCCGCCACGACCGCCGCCGTCGCCGACGTGTTGGGCACGACGATGCGCGCCACGGAGAGTGCGTCGCTGCGATACGGCGCGTCGTTCTGCACGTAGACACGATACGTGCGATTGTCGTAGGTGAAGTTGTTCACGTACGTGCTGCCGAGCGCGGTCGAGATGTCGTCGAAGACGTCGGGCAGCGTTGCGCCGAGTTGCTCAACGGCGGTGCGCCGCACGACGGCATTGACCTGGGGAGCGGAATCGCGGAAGGTCGTATAGACCTGGGAAAGAGCGGGATCGCCGTTCGCCGCGGCGATGAGCTGGTCTCCCGTGTCGCCGAGCCCGGCCAGCGGCCCCGAGAGATAGTCTTCGAGTTCGAAGTCGAAGCCGCCGGTGATACCGAGGCCGGGGATCGACGGCGGACTGAACAGGCGCACCGACGCCTGCGGAATGGCCGAGAGTGCGGGCGTGATGCCGCTCGTGATGCCGGCCGCCGAATTTGCAAAACCGCTGCGCTTCCCCCACGGCTTGAGGGTGACGAACGCGATCCCTTGATTGGTCGCCTCGCCGCTGAAGCTGTAACCGGCGACGCTGATGACGTGCTCGACGTTCGGGTTACGCAGGGCGATCTTCACGAGTTGATCCACCGCGGCACCGGTGACGTTGATCGAGGCACCGTCCGGTGCTTGCAGCGTCGAGATCAGCGCGCCCTGATCCTCATCGGGGATGAACCCGGTCGGCTCGATGAGGAAGAGCACGTAGGTGAGGGCCAGAAGCCCGGCGAGTCCGGCCCCGACGAGATAGCGAAAGCGAATGACCGTGCCGAGAAACGTCGCGTATGCGGTCGTGAGCCAGCTGAGCCCGCGATTGAATTCGCGGAAGAGCGGGAAATGCGGCGTCTCATCGGCCGACATGAGCAGCGCGGCGAGGGCCGGCGTGAGGGTGAGGGCCATGACGGCGGAGATGGAGATCGAGAACGCGATCGTGAGCGCGAACTGCTTGTAGATCGCACCGGTCGTCCCGGGCACGACGGCCGTCGGGATGAACACCGCGAGGAGCACCAGCGACGTCGCGATCACGGCACTCGTGATCTCGCCGAGGCCTTTGACGGTGGCTTCGCGATGGCCGAGGTCTTTTTCGCTACGCATCACGCGCGTGATGTTCTCGATGACGACGATCGCGTCGTCGACGACGAGCCCGGTGGCGAGCGTGATGCCGAAGAGCACGAGCGTGTTGATCGAAAAGCCGAAGACCTTGACGAAGGCGAACGTCCCGAGCAGCGAGATCGGAATCGTCACCACCGGGATGAGCGTCGTGCGCCAATCTTGCAAGAAGAGATAGATCGTCGCGATGACGAGGGCGATCGAGATGAAGAGCGTGATGATCACTTCGCGCAGCGACTCGCTGACGAAGAGCGTCGTATCGTACGGAACCTGGAAGTCCACGCCGGGGGGAAACGACGGCTTGAGGCTGGCGAGCGTCGCGCGCACGCCGGACGCGACGCTGAGCGCGTTCGACCCGCTGTTCTGCAGGATGCCCATGCCGACCGTCGGCTTCCCGTCGAAGTGGAGGCTCGTCGAGTAGTCTTGCGCGCCGAGCTCGACGCGCGCGACCTGCGAGAGGCGCACGATCGAGCCGTCGGTCCCGCGTTTCACGATGATGTTGGCGAAGGCGGCGGGATCGGCGAGTTCGCCGGGCACGTTCACGCTGATCGTCGTCGCCTGCTTCGAGGCCGCCGGTTCCGCGCCGACCGATCCCGCCGGCACCTGCACGTTTTGATCGGCGACGGCGGTGGTGACGTCGCTCGCGCCGAGGCCGTAGAACTGCAGGTTGCGCGGATTGAGCCAGATCCGCATCGCGTAGCGGCGCTCGCCGAGGATCTCCGCCGTGTTGACGCCGTCGATGCGCTGCAGCGGATCGCGCACGTGCTGATCGACGAAGTTGCTCAGCGAGAGGATCGGATAGGCCGGATCGCTCGACGTGAACACGATCGCCATCATGAACGAGCCGGATGACTTCGTGATGTCGATGCCCGACTGCGTCACGGACGACGGTATCAGGCCGGACGAGTTTTGCACGCGATTCTGCACGTCGACGGCGGCTAAGTCGATGTCGCGCGTCGGATCGAAGGTGATGACGATCGTCGAGACGCCGGCGTTCGACGAGGTCGACGACATGTAGAGCATGCCTTGGACGCCGTTGATCTGCTCTTCGAGCGGATTCGTTACCGACGCCTCGACCGCGGCGGCGTTGGCACCGATGTACGTGCTCGTGACGGTGACTTGGGGCGGCGTGATTTGCGGGTACTCGGCGATCGGCAGCGTGAACAGCGACGCCACGCCCGCGAGCAAGATGAGCGCGGCGATCACCGCTGAGAGAATGGGTCGCTCGACGAAAATGCGGAGCGACACCTAGTGCTGCGCCCCGGGCGCGGGCTGCGGTGTTGGGATGCCCGGACCATCGACGCTGGCCCCATCGCGTAGGCCGTCGGCTTGCGCCGTGATGACGATGGTCGACGGGGAGAGTCCCGCGCCGTGCACTTCGGTGACGCTATCGTTCCTGAGGCCGGCACGTACCGGCACCGCTTTCGCCTTCCCGGCGATGACCGTGTAGACGATCGTGCCCTTGGGGCTGCTCACGATCGCCCCCGGCGGAACCAGCAGCGTGCCCGCGTGGCGGGCCGTCTCGGTGGTGACGTCGACGAGCATGCCGCCGCGGAGCGCGAGATCGGGATTCGCTTGGAGCATGCGGACGCGGTAGCTCAGCGTGCCCGACGTCGGCGTGATGTTGACGTCGAACACGCGCCCGTGGAACGTCCGACCGGGCAGGCTCGGCGTGGTGAACGACATCGCTTTGCCGCGTACGGTGTATCGAAGGTCGACGTCGGGTACGCTCGCAACGACGTAGACGCTCGCGACTTGCGCGATCTCGAAGATGGCAGTGCTTGCGCCGGCATAGGCGCCGGGATCGAGCAGCCGCTGGGTGATCTGCCCGTCGAATGGCGCAACGATCGACGACTGCGCGATTTCCGCTTCCAGCAGCTGCACGTTCGCGCGCGCACCATCGAGGGTCGCGCGACTCTGCGCGATCGTCGCCTGATCGCTCGTTCGCTGCCGCGCGTTGGTGATGGCGGTTTGCAGCGCCGCCTGTTCGGCGGGAACAGCTTGCATGGCCGACCGTAACGTTTGTTGCGCCGAGACATACGCCGCGAGCGCGATGTCGTAGGTCGAGGTCGACACGAACTGCTGCGCCAATAATGAGGCATCCGCGTCTTTCGTCAGGGTATCGCTCACGAGCGCTGAACGTGCCGTCTGCACCGCATTGTTCGCGGCCTGGAGATTTTGCTGCGCCGTCCCGATCGCCGACGTATACTGCTGCGAGTTCACCGGAGCGGAGACGTTGCTGCGGATCAACTGCGCCACGTCCTCACGTACGGCGGCTTCGTTGGCGGCGAGTTGCGCTTGCAATTGTGACGTGTCGAGCGACGCGAGCAGTTGACCTTGACGGACGAAATCGCCCTCGGTGACGCCGACCGTGGCGATGGTCCCGGCCTCCGCGGTGCTCAACGTCGTCTGAAAGAGCGGCGTGATCTGACCGTCGAACGACACGTAGGTCGCGATCGTCCCGCGCACGATGCGCGTCGATGTCACGCTGACCGGCGGCGGTCCCTGCGGCGCACTCGTCGTGCCGCCGCATCCGGCGATGAGGAGCCCAACTCCCGCAAAGCCGGCAAAGCGGGAGAGCAAACGAGAGCCTTCGCGACGTGGTGGCACAGCGTGAGTATCGTACGGGTCCGACATGCACCGGACCATCCCTGAATTTCACGATAGCGTTCGTCGCGATAGCATGCGTTTCGTATCGGCGGTATCGTGAACTCGAGGGATTGATGTACGCGGCGCCGGGCCATAGTGTTCGGATATTATGATATGTCGTCGCCGATGCGATGAACCGCTTTCGGCGGTGAATACTGTTGCGGCGGCGCCTGCGCGGTGATCGCAACGCTCGTCATCGTGGCCGCGATCGTCGTGCCGGCGCCATCGCCAACGCCGTCGCCATTGCCGCTGGAACCAACACCCGCGCCGACGGCCACCGCGTCACCCTCGCTGCCGTCCATTTCAGGAGCGTATGCGCTCCCCTATCCGGCCTACGGCACGCCGCAACCGCAGGTGATCGTCGTGCGTCCCGGTGCCAACGTGCCCGCAACGGTGACGCTGCAGCAGGCAACCTCGATTGCGATCGCTCGCATTCCGTCGCTGAGCGCGGCGCGCGCGGAGGTCGCTCTCGAGGCCGCGGCGCTCCAACTCGAGCGCACCGGACTCGCGCCCGATCTGAGCATCAGCGGATCCGCCACGAATGCCTATACCCAGGGCGGATCGACGACGGCGTTGCTCACAACGCCGGCCGGCTCGGCGGTGCAAAACACGAATCAAAGCAACGTCGCGTCGATTTCGCTTTCGCAGCTGATTTTCGACGGTGGACAGATTCGCGCGCTCATTGAAGCGGCACGCTTCACGCGCGACGCAACCGCGGCGACGTACCGGCGCAGTGCGCAGTCGGTCGCCTACACGGTCGCAACCGAATACTACCAAGTGTTACAGGATGCTCGCGCGGTCGCCGTCGATCTCGAGCTCCTCCATCAGTACGAGGTCTCGGAGCGACTCGTGCGCGCGCAGATCGTGGCCGGAAGCGAGGCCGGTGCGGATCTTGCGACACAACTGTCAATCACGGCGAACGCTCGCGCCACGTTGGTACAGGCACAGGGAACGCTGCAGATCGATCGCGTCGCCTTTGCGACCGCGCTCGGTCTCGAAGCGGATATCGACGTCTTGCCGATCGACGATACCGCGTCGCTCGGCACGCCGGTGACCGCAGCGGCGTTGCCGGCATATCAAAGCGCGCTCACCATCGCGTATGTGCAACGGCCCGACTTCGAGGGAGCCGGGCTCACGGTGCGGTCGAGTCAGGCATCGCTGCGTGCCTCGCAGCGTGGACTCTCTCCGACGGTATCATTCGCTGGAAGCAAGGGCATCGATTCCTCGAGTCCCGGTGGCGGGGCCTACCGGAATGAGTCGAGCCTCGGCATCGATATCACGATCCCGGTGTACGATCAAGGCGTGACGCGCGCGCATATCGCGTCGTCCCGCGCGAGCCTCGCGATTGCGACCGCCGATGCAGCCACGACACGGCTGACCGTGGGCCAAGACGTACGGCAAGCCCTGATCGGCGTCGTCAGCGATCGAGCAACGCTCGAAGAAACGCGCGTCGCGTACACGAGTTCGCTGAGCGCGCTCCAATCCAATCAGGCGCAATATAAGGCCGGCGTGAGCACGCTGCCCGCCCTCGTGCAGGCCGAAGCGACGTTGGCCACGTCCGCAACGAATATCGTCAACGCGATCTATGCCGAACGGCTTGCGGAAAGCAACCTACGCTACGCCATGGGGACGATACTTCAGTGACGGTCGCACAGAGGTGCTAGAGATGGAACGTCTTCCAGTCGTAGGCCGAAAAGCCCGCTCGAGCGGCTTGCTCGCCGAGCGCGAACATCGCATCGAGCACGCTCTGTTCGCTGAAGGCCCGAATATCCGGGGCGAGCGGTTTGTCCGGGCGCATGTAGTGGATGCGCGCCACCGGAAGACCGGCCGTAGCGCTACCCGGCGCATGCTCGTCGAGCGTTTCGAAGTAGCTGTCGCGCATCGCCGTTTCCAGGATGTCGCGCTGCATGGTCGCATAGGCGCCGAGCGCGATGGCGAGTGCGTTCGGATACGTCGAGCGACCACTCTTGGCGTCGACGAGAATGACGTCGACGTTCGTCGCAATGGCCCGTGCGATCGCCACCGCGGCATTGCTCGCGATCGATCCATCGATGTACACGCCGTCGGTGCCGTCGATCATCGGCATCACGACCGGGTCGAAGACGACCGGAATGGCCGTCGATGCCAACAGCGCATGGTGCAGAAGCTCGTCGCTGGCCGGACGGACGACGGCCGTCGCGCCGAGGGTCACCTCGAGCGCATGCGCCATGCCGCTCGGGATCCGGCCGCCGCTCATCGCTGACGGCAGCCGGTAGAAATACTCACCCGATTGCGTCGTCATGTTGGTGGTTGCCCAGACCATCGGCGTCACCACGGGCGTGGCCGGATCCATGTGCGTCTGCATCCACGCGAGGATCGGCGCACTCTGACCCATTGCTTGTTCGTGTCCGGAGACGGCGAGCGCGAAATGCACGTACTCGTCGAGCTTGTCGCCGACGAACGCCTTGGGTTCCATGATGGCCGCATACTTGCGTTTGAGTTCCACGATGTGGGCACTCGCCAGCGTCGCCCACGCGCGACGCAGTGCGGTGTATTGGCCGGTCGAGACGAACCACGCGTTGAGCGTTCCGATCGACGAGCTCCACACTAGGCCGTAGGGGTCGAGCGGCTTCCCGTCCGCGATGCCCCCCCGCTCCCCGAGCGCGCAGATGATTCCGGCTTGAACTGCGCCGCGCGCACCGCCACCGCTCAAGACGAGCGCGTCGCTCAGGGCTTTCCGTTGCGGAGCGCGCGGGTCGGCCGCAGGAGTCTCGGCCGTCGCGCCGGCGGCCGTCGGAAGGGAGATCGCGGCGCCGATCGTCGCGAGAAAGCCTTGTCGGCTCGAAGCCATCGAAGCGTGACGCTCTTTCAGAGTACGTTGGAGCGGTTGACGCGTACTCAGCCATCAACGCCAAGTCGGTCGTACCCACAAAGTCCGCTCGCGCATCGGAGAGCATGGCGACGCTGATGCATCCGCAGCCGCTCAACGTCGACAAGCGCACGAGCGGACACCCACAGCTAGAACAGCGATCCGACCACCTGGACCGTGAGGCGGCCGCCCGTCGTGCCGTAGGCGAGATTGACGCGCAAGGTCCGGTAGGTAACGCCGACACCCGCGTCCCCGCGCCAAAAGAACGCCGGCGGAGCGAAGTACTGATCGCCGCCGCGGATGCGCGCGGCCGACGTATCCGCGAACACGATCGCTTTGACGGGTCCCGGCCGTGCGTCGGCGAGCCGCAATTCGGTCTCCAGCAGGTTGGAGTCGGTACCGCAAATCGGCTTTGCGTACGACCACGTATTCGCGCAGTTGAGGTTGCTCGTGGGAATCGTTCCGCCGCTTCGATAGGCGGCTGCGTGGAACACGAGCGTCGAGGCGCCGATACGGTTGTACTGCGCGAGATCGACGAAGCCGGCGTGCCAGATATTGTTCGCCCCGAGTCCCCCGATCGAATCGAAGCCCTCGACGCGATACTGCAGAGTACAGTACGGTGGATACAGACGAGGAAGGGGACACGCATGCGACAACCCCACTTCGAGCGTCGTCGATTGCGCGGGCGCGTGGAACGTATCGAAGACGGACGAAGCGGCGATGAAGGTCGGCGATTGGCTGGTCGACCGGGTACTGCGCACGCCGAACTCGACTTGTGTACCGTTCGTCCCGCGATCGAGGTAGAGCGCCTCCGGTCCCTGCACCCAACTATAGATATCTTGGCTGACCGGTTGATCCGCTCGAAAATCGCCGCGAGCGCCGACCTCATTGACGATGAAGTCGCCCTCGCGGCCGCGAGCGGCATCGATCCAAAGCGGTCTCGTAAGAACGATGCGACCAAGTTTGGCTCGCAGGGCGATCTGCGTGTACGTCGAGGCCGTCGTTCCGTCTCGATCGAGAGGCGGCGACGTGACGACCGTACCCAGGCCGCCGATCGGAAGCGTGAGCGGTTGATCGCCATAGAACGGATGATCGGTGATTTCGAACCATTTGCCGAGCACGATCCAATGAAGCGTTACGCCGTCATCCACGTCGTGTTCGATGCGCAGACGCGTGCGCAGATCGGCAAGCCGTTCCAGATTGAGATAATCGCGCTCGACACCGTCCTGCGTGAGCGCGTCACCCTTGCGCAGGGAAAGGTAGCGTTTCGCGATCTGCGGCTTCGTAATGCCGTACGTCTCGATGACGACGTCGTCGACATGCACGCCCACATCGCTCGCCGGCACCTGAGGCGGCACGTCGACCGCTGCGCTTGCCGGCGTGGTCCAGAACATAGCGAGGGCAAACAGCGCTGCCAAGGCGCTGTTTTTGAACGGGACTGCGGTCGACATGAGCGCGTACTACCTCACCGTGCGGTTGAGCCGACTGCGGAATGGCAGTCAACCGAGGATTCGCGGCCGCATGAGACGCTGACTGCGTGCGGATACTCCCGTGTGCGCCATTGTACCCGAGGAGATGTACGTTAGCGAGCGACCCGGACGATGGCAAACTTCACGAGTCGACCCCTCAGCAGAATCAGGCCTCCGCTGGAGCGACTTTTGGGGACCTTGCCGCCGCATATGATTCAAGGATTGTATCTGATGATGAGCGGCTTGAAGAAATCGAGGCGACGTCCGATGAGGGGGGCTCGACTGAGCGCGACCCATCAATGTTCACTTCGAGACCTCGGTAACTGCGGTACACGGCGGCCCGTCTGAAAGTGGCGGATGAAATGGCGGATGCTCATCCTCAAACAAAGAAAAAACCCCGCCGTAGCGAGGTTTGAGTGGTAGCCCCAACGGGATTCGAACCCGTGTTACCGCCGTGAGAGGGCGGCGTCCTAGGCCTCTAGACGATAGGGCCGTGATGGCTCCCGACCTTCGGGTCGAACGAAGAACCTCCTGAGTCAGAGTCAGGCGCTCTGCCAATTGAGCTAGTCGGGATCATGAGTTTGGCGCGACGGTTTCTGGCTGCGAATGTTTCGGTCTGACTGTGACAGTTCGGGCAGAGCATCCGAAGATTCTCGATCCGGTTGTCATCGCGAACACCGTTGATATGGTCGATTTGAATCGAGAGTGGTTTGCCCCTCCATTCGTCGATTCCGCACAACGAGCAGCGATTCACCAGTATACCAGCCTGGATCAAGCGGCGCTTGACCAACTTTCGCTTGGACTGCAGCAGAATGCGCTCGATCGGGAGGCGTTGTACGCGAGGAGCGATCTCGCCGCGCCGAACGGCCTTCGTCCAAGAGGCGGCGCTAAAGCCGAATCGTTCGGCGCACGCTCGGTACGTATGGCCTTCGTCGTAGTAGCGTTGCACGGCGCGCCAGTCGTATCGCTTCCTCGCGTCGGCGTATGGTTTGCCCGTCGTGTCGACGCGGATATCGCCCAGGCGGATCGCCTTCGCCCACCTGGCGTGCGCGATACCGAACCGCAGCCGGCACCGAATGAATCCGTTCCCGGCGTCGATATACGCCTGCATCGCCTACCAGTCAAACCGCTTGCGAGCGCCTCGTCGTGCCGCCATACGAACGGATGTTCGCACCGCGCTATGCCAGACGCGTGGCACGAAGCTCCACGATTGCGATCGATCGACGGACGGAAAGTCCCGCGCATTCGGAATGGCTCGGCGGTGGTAGAAGTGTAGTTAGACGCCCGTCGGGTCGCTTCACCGGCCCGAATCGTACACGTTTGTTAGGAGAGCCCGTTGCAGGCAGTCGTGTTGGTCGGCGGTGAGGGTACGCGGTTGCGTCCTCTCACGCTCGAGACGCCCAAACCTATGGTCCCCGTGATGAACATGCCGTTCCTCGAGCGGACCTTACGGCGTCTCAAGGCGGCCGGCATCGACGACGTGATCCTGCCTGCCGGTTATCTGCCCGAGGCCATCACCTCGTACTTCGGCGACGGCTCGAGCCTCGGCCTCAACATCCGCTACGTGATCGAAGAGACGCCGCTCGGCACGGCCGGGGCGCTCAAGAACGTCCAGCAGTACATCACGGGGCCGTTCTTCGTGCTCAACGGCGACGTGCTCACCAGCCTCGACCTGCGCGCGATGCTCGCCGCTCACCAGAAGCACGGCGGCGTCGCGAGCCTGCACCTGATCCGCGTCGAGGACCCCTCCGCGTTCGGCTGTGTCGTCCACGACGCGAACGGCCGCATTTCGGCCTTCGTCGAGAAGCCCAAGCGTGAGGAGGCGCCGACCAACGAGGTCAACGCCGGCACCTACCTGCTCGAGCCGGAGGTGCTCGACGCCATCCCCGCCGGGCGCGCCGTCTCGATCGAGCGCGAGACCTTTCCCGAGCTGATCGCTGCCGGCCGCGATCTCTACGCATTCACGACGGACGACTATTGGATCGACCTCGGCCGTCCCGAGGCGTATCTCGGCGCGCACCGGCACATCTTCGACGGCGATATGCCGCTCGGTTTGCAACCGGAGACGAACGGCCCGGGTATGCAGGGAGTGCCTGCTTCCGCCATCGTCCCTCCCGTCTACATCGGCCGCGGCGTGCGCGTTGCCCCCGATGCGACGGTTGGACCGTATACGGTCCTCGGGGACGGCTGCGAGGTCGGCTCGGGGGCCGTGGTGACCGATTCGCTGCTGTGGGACGGCGTGACGGTCGAACCGGGCGCCGTCGTGGACTGGGCGATCGTGGCGAGTCGCGCGCACATCGGTCGAGGGGCCGTCGTGCCGCGGGGATCCGTCATCGGCCACCAGGCCGACATCCCGGCCGGGGAATCGTTGGACGAGAACGCGCGCGTGCCGGCAGCGGCCCGCTAGCGCGCGTTAGCACCGGCGCCGACCTGGGTACGATCCCCGTACAGACTGATTGCCGCGGCGTAGCTCCAGCGGCTCATCATTCGCATACGCCGGAGTTCCCGGCTGATTGAAGGGGATTCACGTGAACGCGAACGCACCTCGCATGTTGTTTCTCGGTTCGTTTCCTCCGCGTGAGTGTGGCATTGCCACCTTCATGAAAGACGTCGTCGACAGCTACGACCTCCGCTACGGCGGCGCAAGCGACGTGATCGCGATCGAAGAGCCGGGCGCGCCGCAGCGCGAGTACCCCGCGAACGTCGTCGCCCATTTGGTCCAGAACGACCGCGAATCGTACGCAGCGATCGCCGACTTCGTCAACACGCATCCGTGCGACGTCCTGAACATCCAGCACGAGTACGGTCTCTTCGGCGGCGAGGACGGCGCGTGGATCCTCGACTTGATCGCGCTGGTGAAGAAGCCGGTGGTCGTTTCGCTGCACACCGTGTTACCAGAGCCCTCCGAGTCGCATCGGCACGTGGCGCGCGCACTCTGCGCAAGCGCATCGGCCGTCGTCGTGCTCTCGGCGACGGGCGGCGAGATCCTCATCGGGCAGTATGGCGTCGATCCGAACAAGGTCAGCGTCATACCGCACGGCGTTCCCGACGTCGCGTTCCGTGAGACCGATATGCCGAAGGGCGCGTTCGGTTTGCACGATCGCACCGTCATCTCCACGTTCGGCTTGATCAATCGCGGCAAGGGCCTCGAGTACGCGATCGAAGCGATGCGCGACATCGCGGCGCGCCATCCGGAGGCGCTCTACCTCATCCTCGGTCAGACGCATCCCGTCGTGCGCCGCAACGAAGGCGAAGTGTATCGCGAATCGCTCGAAGTGCTCGTCGCGAAGTACGGTCTCGAGAACAACGTGAAGCTCGTCGACCGCTATCTGCCCTTCGACGAGCTCGTGCAGTATCTGCAGGCCACCGACATCTACCTCACGCCGTATCTGAATCCGGTGCAGATCGTCAGCGGCACGCTCGCCTACGCGGTGGGCTGCGGCAAGGCCGTCGTCTCGACGCCGTATCTCTACGCCGAAGAGCTGCTCGCGCACGGGCGCGGCTTCTTGGTGAATTTCCGCGACGCCGGATCGATCGCGGGCACGATCAACGCGCTGCTCGACGATCCGGCCTTGCGCTCGAGCACCGAGCGGCGCGCGTATCGCTACGGGCGTGCGATGACGTGGAGCAACGTCGCCGGCGAGTTCGGCACGCTGTTCTCCTCGCTCTTGCCGGCGCGACCGCAGCGCGTTCTCGCGACGCCGGCGTAATGCGCGCGATGCGGAATCCCGGCTTCCCGGTCCTCGATCATCTGGTCGCGATGACCGACGACGTCGGCGTGTTCCAGCACGCGCGGCACGACATCCCCAACCGCGGGTTCGGCTACTGCACCGACGACGTGGCGCGCGCGCTGATCGTCGCGGTCGAAGCGTCGCGCCGCGAATGGACCGAGGCGATCGGCGCGAGACTCACGGCGACGTATCTCGGATTTCTCACCGACGCGCAGCAGCTCGACGGCTGGTTCCACAACTTCATGGGCTACGACCGGCGCTGGCAGGATACGCGCGGCACCGACGACTCGTTCGGCCGCGCGATGTGGGGGCTCGGCGTCGCAGCCGCCCGGGCGCCGCGCGACTCGTGGCGATCGGTCGCGCGCGATGCCTTCGACCGCGGCCTCGACAACGTCGCCGAATTGCCCCACCTGCGCTCGCGCGCCTATGCCGCGCTGGGCATCCTCGCGCTGCTCGAAACGGAACCGTCCCAAGCGCTCGACGACCTCCTGCGTACCGCCGTAACGCCGATCGTCGAGGCGTATGAGGCCACCGCCGGCCCGGACTGGCGCTGGTGCCACGACGTGTTGACGTACGATAACGCACGGCTCTGCGAGGTGCTCGTCCGTGCCGGCGACCGGTTGCACGACGAGACCCTGCTCTCGGCCGGGATCGACATGTTCGAATTCCTGGCCTCGATCGTGGTCGAGGACGGCCTCTTCGTGCCGATCGGCAACGACGGCTGGTACCCGCGCGGCGGCGTCCGCGCCCGCTACGGCCAGCAGCCGCTCGAGGCCGCCTCGTTCGTCGACGCCGCCCTCGCCGTCCACGCCGTCACGCACAACGCGCGCGACCGCGGGTTCGCCGACGTCGCCGGAGCCTGGTTTTTCGGGCGAAACACGCGCAGCGCCAATCTGGTGCAGAACGGCGGCTGTCGCGACGGCCTCGACGTTCACGGGGCGAGCGCGAACATGGGTGCCGAGTCGACCCTGGCCTACCTGATGAGCGCGATCACGCTCGCCGACGAACGCCGGAGCGAGCTGCGCCTGGTTCGTTAGCGCGAAGCGGCCACGGCCCTATAGGCCAAATTGCCTTCTGCGGCGAATCTTAACCTGATGATTGTCGAGACGGAACTGCTCAACGACGTTCAACGCGCCGCCGTCGAGCACACCGACGGACCGTGTCTCATATTCGCGGGAGCCGGGTCGGGAAAGACGCGCGTGCTGACGCACCGCATCGCGTATTTGCTTAACGAGAAGAAGGTCTTCCCGGATCGTATCCTGGCGGTGACCTTCACGAACAAGGCCGCGGGCGAGATGAAGTCGCGCCTCGAGCGGATGGTCGGCGCGACCGCGCGCGATCTCTGGGTCGGCACGTTCCACTCGATGTGCGTCCGGATGCTGCGCCGCGACGGCAAGAAGATCGGGATCGCGAGCAACTTCGCGATCATGGACGATACGGATCAGCGCCAGATCGTCCGCGACATCTTGCACGACCTCGACATGGACGAACGCCAGGTTGCGCCGGGTGCGGCGCTCGGCGAGATCTCCAAGGCGAAGAACAATCTCTGGTCGCCCGACGCCTACGAAGAGAAGCACCCCTCGTTCATCGGCGAGCGCTACGCGCAGGTCTATCGTGAATACGAACGCCGCCTGCACGAGTCCAACGGTCTCGACTTCGACGACCTGATCTCGCGCACGATCGAACTGCTGCAGAACGACGAAGAGACGCGCGTCCGCTATCAGTCGAAATTCCGCTACGTGCTCGTCGACGAATATCAGGACGTCAACTACGCGCAGTACAAGCTCGTGGCGATGCTCGCCGACGAGCACAAGAACATCACCGTCGTCGGCGACGACGATCAGTCGATCTACTCGTGGCGCGGCAGCGACTACCGCATGATCCTGCGCTTCGAAGAAGACTTCCCGGGCGCGACGATCTTCAAGCTCGAAGAGAACTACCGTTCGACCCAGACGAT
>Ga0116230_10000394_pt1 | contig 38088 bp, 38 predicted proteins | sample S1TSphfallax_3_FD_88678 | JGI IMG/M metagenome (GOLD analysis project Ga0116230, IMG submission 88678) | Host-associated microbial communities from peat moss isolated from Minnesota, USA - S1T2_Fd - Sphagnum fallax MG | ecosystem: Host-associated > Plants > Peat moss > Unclassified | place... | reverse complement strand
TCGGTATTTGCCACCCGCTCCACGCACAAAGGCGATTTGCGCGTCGAAATTTGCGCCGCTTGCCACCCGTTTTTCACCGGACGCCAGAAGCTGATTGACACGGAAGGCCGTGTTGACCGGTTCCAGAAGAAGTTTGCCAAGGCTAAGGAAATGCAGGCCGCAAAGAAGGCGTCTGACGATGCCAAGGCCGCCAAGAAGCTTAGCATTCAGTAAAGACTTTGTTTTTGAGAAGCGCCACTTCTTTGCGGGAGTGGCGCTTTTTTATTTGGATTTTTTGCCGACGGCCGCGCGAAAGCGCAGCGAATTTAATTCTCCAGATTGGCCGCTGGGGTCTTTCGGCGTTTTTCGCGAACGAAGGAGGAGGAACATGCTGCCTGCCATGGCGAAACTCAGGAGCACTGCTCCCAATATGCCTAAGCCGCTAGGGTGGGAAAGCAGGTACCAATCCACCAGGAGAGCTGCGCTCAAGAGAATTGAGCAGAGGTACCAGCGGGCATCCGCCAGTAACCCGTTTAGAAATGTCGCCATTGGGTGCTAAACCTCGTCTTTCATATCCCAAACATTCGAAGGCAGGACCTTACTGTGAAGCAGAAAATAGTGGCTATATTGCTCCCATCAAAGAGCCATTTCATTCGAAGTCCAGTATCGGGGCCGCTTTAGAAGAGTCGCGCGCTGGGTCCCCAATAGTAATCGGCGAGAAGGTCGCCGAGCTTGAGAATCGTTAAAAAGGCGACCAGATTTATGGCGTCTCTGAGGATGCCTTTCAGTTGCTTTTTCTGGTCTCTCCATTGAAACGGCATCGCTTTACTGCGGCGCCACTAAGCCTTTGCGAATGGCGAAAAGCACCAGTTCCGCAGTGCGATGAATGTTCATTTTCTCCATGAGGTTGGCGCGGTGAACCGAGACGGTGTTGACGCTCAGGTCCAGCAAAGTGGCAATTTCCTTGTTTGATTTGCCTTGGGCGATCAATTGCAGAACCTGCTTTTCGCGCGCCGTGAGTTTTTTTAGTTCGTCGTCCAGTTCGCCCACCACGTATTTCACGCCGGAACTCATAAAGCGGCGGCCTTGCGCCACGGTGCGGATGGCGCCCACCAGATCCACGTCAATCGCGCTTTTCAGCAGATACCCTTTGGCGCCGGCGTCCAGGGCGTTGCGGACGTAATTATCATCGGCGTGCATGCTGAGCACCAGAACTTCGGTGCCGGGCAGATGCTTGATAATTTCCTTGGTAGCCTGGACACCGTCCAGTTCGGGCATGGAAAGGTCCATCACCACCACCCGGGGCTTGAATTCCTGCGCCATGCGAATGGCTTCCACGCCGTTGCTTGCCTCGCCGACCACTTTGAAGCCTTCCTCATCTTCCAGGATGCGCCTGAAACCGCGCCGCACCAAAGCATGATCGTCGGCGAGCAATACTGTTATCTCTTCACTCATAAGTCTTGTTTAAGCTTTCTGGCCTACAGCCGCTTCCAATTCCTCTTCATCAGACGCCGGCTGCGCGGGCTCGGTTTGCAGCAGGGGCATGATCAGCTCCACGGTTGTGCCTGCTCCGGGAGTGGAATGCACCTCCAGCCGGCCGCCCAGCAGAGAAGCGCGCTCGCGCATGGCGATTAAGCCCAGCCCGCGGCGCGAACTTCCTTTATTGTCCGCCTTTAGCGGATCGGCATTCACGCCGTCGGTTTTCAGGCCGCGGCCAAAATCCATGACGGTGACGGTGAGCTTGTCGGCTCCAAACTTCAATTCCACCTCGGCGCGCTTTGCGCCGGAATGCTTGGCCGCATTATTCAAGGCTTCCTGCACAATGCGAAAGCAATGAGTGGCGGGCTGGCCCACAATGCGCTCGGCGACGCCCAGTATTTCCACAGTGGTTTGGATGCCGGTCTGCTTTTCGAAAATGCCGGCGTACCATTCAATGCCCTTCACCAGCCCGTAATCGTCAATCACGGAAGGATGCAGCATTTGCGACAGGCTGCGCATTTTTTCAAGCGTGGCATGGGTAATTTGACGCACCTCAGTCAATTCCGTTCGCAGGGGGGAATCGGGCGGGACGCCTTTTTTCTCGGCGCGCGAGAGCATGGCGCTCACTGCCGTCAGAATTTGGCCGAATTCATCATGCAATTCGCGCGAGACCGAACGCAGCACTTCTTCCTGCACCGTAATCAATCGGGCAGCCAGAATGCGGCGCTGCTTCGACATGGCTTCCATGCGCTCAAACATGCGGCGGTTGGAAAATATCGTGTAGGAGCTGGTCACCAAAATGCCCACGATGGTGGCGGCCAAAAACGCATAGATGTCGCGCTTGACCCCCTCGTAAATGGACGAAACTTTGTTGTCCGCCTCCTCTTCCGATTCGTTATTGCCTTGCAGCAGGTCGGACACCAGCTTGGAAAGATTGCTTTGCTGGCTGAAGAGCTGGCTGACGGTCATGTCGCGGGCCTGCGCTTCGCGGCCGGCTTCAGCTGTTGAAAACACCTGGTCAGAGGTGTCCCAGAACTCCTTGAAGGCGGCCACCAGGCGCGCATGCTGGTCCGACTGGTGAGCCACCGGGGACATTTTCTCCTCGCGCTCGATGGCGTCCTGAAGATCGCGCCGAAGCTTGTTGAACTCAGGGAGGTAATGCTCCACCCGTTCGTTCTGGTCTTTGCGGCTCATGTCGCGCAGGCGCAAGCCGATCAAGTTCAGGTCAGTCTCGGCGCGAATTAAAAGCAAACTATCGTGACGATTCAAATCGATGGTATCCGCTTGCAGACGGCGCAACGTCCTAAGCTGGTAGAGCGTATAGACGGAGAAGCCAGCGACCGCCGCCAGGGTGATGAGCAAACCCACAAGCAAGCGTAAGGTCGGTGACTTAATCATTTATTAGGGTGAAAAGACTGTTAGGTCCGCCGTTCGGGCCTATCCGATTTACCATTTTTATGAATATGGCTTTTCATATAGTGTCTCTTATTTAGTATGACGATTCAATGGGGTAGTTTGTTGCGGTTACGATTGCTTTTAACAATACTTTTACTTTCGCCGTTTGTTCGAGCAGCCACGGATAAACATCTGGACGCGAAGCAGTTGCTGACCAGTTCGCCGTGGACGGCGCAAGTGGAAGCGACGATGGACGATCCTGCTGATGTTCCAGAAATTTCCGAGGAAGTGCCGAGAACGATTACCCAGGCAGGACAGCCGAATGTGGGAAATGGAAACACGGACATCAACACGCGCTGGGACGGCCAGATTGGGCGCAGCCGGATGGGGCGATTGGCAACCATTCCGGTGATGGTGAGATGGGACAGCGCGGCGGTGATCCGGCACGCGCTGGAAGAACGGCACGATGTGAACGCGGCCGCGTTTACCGCCGCCGCTCCCCGCAATTTCATTTTGACGGTGGTTGGGTTGCTGCCGGCCAAGGCGGTGAAGAGTCCAGCCAAGCTGGAGGCCCAGAGCAGCAGCGACGACGGGACGGACCAGGCGCGCACCACGGAAGAAATTCTGGAATGGTTCATGGGCAATTCGCTGATTTTCGTGAAAGGGCACGCGGCGCTGCGGCCGCAGAACGTCAAAGTGGACCCGGACAGCGGCACGGTTCACCTGTTTTTTGAGCGGGCGGATTCATTGATGGCGAAGAAGCCGGAACTGCAGTTTGTGACGCGTTACGGGACGATGAACGTGCAGGCGAAGTTTCGGGTGAAGGACATGCTGGTGGATGGGCGGCCGGATCTGTAGAAGGTTTGGACTTGGCAGAACCGGATTATAATGGCTATAAGTATGGAAAGAGCCAAGCAATGACCACTTCGCTTAAATTGACCAAGATTGGCACTTCGACGGGCGCTGTGCTTCCAAAGGAGATGCTGGCCCGGATGAAAGTGGAGAAGGGCGACACGCTTTACGCCATCGAGACGGCGGAAGGCTATTTAATCACTCCGTATGATCCGGCAATTGAGGACGAACTGAAGGCGGGCCGCGAGTTCATGAAGGAATACCGCGACACCTTCAAAGAACTTGCCAAGTGAGTTCTGAACCCCGCTGGATCAGCACGAAGGCGCTGCTGCTGCTGCATGAGGAAAGCCTTTCGGAGTTCGGGGGTGCGCGGGGTCTTCGGGATGAAGGCTTGCTGGAGTCAGCCCTGGCTCGCCCCCGCAATATCCATGCTTATAATCCTGCCGCGACTCTGGCGGAGATGGCGGCTTCCTACTGCTATGGGATTGCCAAGAATCATGCCTTCGTGGACGGCAACAAACGGGCGGCCTTTCTCTGCATCGGTTTGTTTCTGGCCATCAATGGCTGCCGGCTGACCGCTTCCCAGGTGGACTCCATCGAAATCGTACTCGGTGTGGCTGCTGGAACGGTGTCGGAGCCGGAGTTGGCGATGTGGATCGCGCGGAACAGCAAAGAGCGTTAATCGGCAGCAAGCTTCTCAATCGCCACCGTTTAAGATCAGAAGTTGCGATTCATCACTTCCCTTCTCTGGCTCCTGTTCGCCGCACCGCTGTTTGCCGAACCGTCTGTCCTTTACGAACTCTCGTTTCCCAACGCCGCCCATCATGAGGCGGAAATTCGGGCCACCTTTAGCGGACTGAGCGCCGCGCCGCTCGAAATTGTGATGAGCCGTTCCTCGCCGGGGCGTTATGCGCTGCATGAATTCGCCAAGAATGTGTCGAACTTTCGCGCGGCGGATGGCGCGGGACAGCCGCTGAAAGTGGAGCATCCCAGTCCTTATAGCTGGCTGGTGAGCGCGCATGGCGGAACCGTGGTTTGCTCTTACACGCTTTATGGCGATCATGTGGACGGGACCTATGCCGCCATTGATGCGACGCACGCGCACTTAAACCTGCCGGCAACGCTGGCGTGGGCGCGCGGGCTGGAAAATGCGCCCGCCACGCTGAAGTTCCATGTCCCGCCGGGGTCTGGCTGGAAGCCGGCCACGCAATTGAAGGCGAATGAAGACGGGTCGTTTTCCTCCGCGAACCAGGCCGAATCCAATCTGGAGTTCATGATGGACAGTTCGGTGGAACTCAGCGCCATTCCCGTGCCTGAATGGAAAATGGATGACCGGACGTTTCGCCTGGCGCTGCATCAGCAGGGATCGGAAGCGGATGAATCGGCGTTCTTGGACATGTGCAAGACGGTGGTGGCAGAGGAGCGCGGCGTCTATGGCGAGTTTCCGAAATACGATCACGGCGCCTACACCTTCCTGGTGGATTTTCTTCCCTACGCCGATGGCGACGGCATGGAGCACCGCGATTCCACCGTCATCAGCGGCAAGCTCAATTTGCATGAACAATCGCACGTGGCCATCGGGATTGTTTCGCATGAATTTTTTCATTCCTGGAACGTGAAGCGCATCCGGCCGAAATCGCTGGAGCCTTTTGATTTTGAGCGGGCGGATATGTCGGGCGAACTGTGGTTTGCCGAAGGGTTCACCAACTATTACGGCATTCTGGTTTTGCGGCGCGCGGGGCTGGAATCGCTGGATGAGTTTGTGCATGCCATGGGATCGGCTGTCAACGCAGTGGTGAATGATCCGGGCCATCTGGTGCGTTCTGCCGTCGGCATGAGCGAACAGGCGCCGTTTGTGGATGCGGCGCGCTCCATTGATGCCACCAACACGGCCAATAATTTCATCTCTTACTACACCTATGGGCAAGCGCTGGCCTTCGGGATCGACCTGGCCATTCGCGCGCGCTACCCAGGCAAGTCGCTGGACGATTGGATGCGCGCGATGTGGCATGAACATCCGGACGTGGACCGCCCGTACAACCTGGGTGATTTGGAGCACACGCTGGCGGAAGTGACGGACGAACAATTCGCGCATGAAATGTTTTTGGAGCATATTTCGGGCTTGCAGCTGCTGGATTATGAGCATCTGGTGACGCCAGCCGGATTGGCGCTGAGCCTGGCTCATCCAGGACAGACTTGGCTGGGCTTTACCAGGGTGAACACTGGCGACGGCGGCGTGGAATTGACCGGCCCCACTTTGCGCGGGTCTCCGCTGTACAATGCCGGCATTGATTCGGGAGACGTCATTCAGACCTGCGGGCCGGAGGCCGTTGCGGTGAAAAACCTGGGCAGCCTGAGCAGTTGCCTGGTGCAGCGCAAGCCGGGGGACACCGTCACCTTCCATGTGAAAGGCCGCAGCGGGATGCGCGATGTTGCGGTGGCGCTGACGCAGGACCCGGCGCTGAAGCTGGCTTCATTCGAGCAGGCGGGGCAAACGGTGACGCCGGAAATGATGGCGTTTCGCAATAGCTGGCTGTCGTCGAAGAGTACCGGAAAAAACCCGTAGAACCTGCGAGGCAACATGGTTAAACTTGCATTTATAAAGTTACCGGAAAGTACTAATCCGCGTGGCAAATATCACTGAAAATTGTTACAACTAGAGAGAATGGCTGCTTCGCTTTGTCAAAAATGCGGGGGCACCCTCAGACGATCCCGTCGCACCCTCGTCGAGCGGCTCCTGTACTCGGAAGCTTTCCGCTGCGATAAATGCGCGCAACGGGTTAGAACGACATCGTTCAGCCTCCGCTATGTCAAGTACGTCAAATGTCCCTGTTGTCATTCAGTGGACTTGACAGTATTGAAACGGCGCGACGGAATAGACAGAATGCAGAAAGGGATGATGAATTTTCTGCAGAAATTGAGCGGGGGCAAGCTTTACCATTGCTGGTTCTGCCGGCTTCAGTTCTACGATACGCGCCAGCGTTTTAACACTGGCCGGAAGCCAGGCACAAATTTGCTGATGCCTCCGGCCGATTCCGAAAAAAAAATTGAAATGGCTTCTTAGCTTGCCGCCTCTTTCAGCAGAGTGTGGATAGAATGCATAGGTCAGATGAAACGGCCCATGCAACGACGACAATTTCTTCAATCCTCTCTTACCGCTTCCGCCCTGGCGCTGGCGGGTTCCAGCCAGACGACACAGGCACAGACCGCAGGCGCGCGCGAGTATTATGAGCTGCGCCAGTACAAGCTGGAAAACGGCCCGCAAGGCAAATTAACGCAGGACTATCTGGAGCACGCCCTGCTGCCGGCCCTGAACCGCATGGGCATGAAAAACATTGGCGTGTTCAACCTGTATTTGGGATCGGAGACGCCCACGCTTTATCTTTTGATTCCCAGCACGTCTCTGGATGCGCTGGCGACGTCGGAATTGAAACTGGCGCAGGATGAGGAATACCAGAAAGCGGGCGCGGCGTTTTTGAAAGCTCCAGCGAAGGAGCCGCCTTACCAGCGCGTGGAGAGCCAGTTGCTGATCGCCTTTGAAGGCCACCCGACGCTGACCGTTCCGCCCGTGACGGCCACGCATGGTTCGCGCGTGTTCCAGTTGCGCACCTATGAAAGCCCCACCAACAGCGACCACCGGACCAAGGTGGACATGTTCCATCACGGCGAGTTTGAATACTTTCAGGAGGCGGGCTTCTGGCAAGTGTTTTACGGCGACGCGCTGATTGGCCCGCGCCTGCCGCACCTGACTTACATGCTGGCTTTTCCGGACCTGGGTTCCATGGACGGCATGTGGGACAAATTTTCCAGCAATCCCGGCTGGAAAAAGCTTTCATCTTCGCCGACGTATAGCTTCGAAAGCATAGTCTCCAACATCGACAGCCTGATTCTGAAGCCGACGTCGTACTCGCAGATTTAAACATGCAGCGCCTCTGTCTTCTGCTATTGCTTCCGCTTATGATGGCCGCCACTCCGGAGTTTGTTCCGCTGTTTCCAAAAGGGATTCCGGGCGGCAAGCGCGAGCTAGGCCCCGAAGCAGACACCACCAGCGCCAAGGACGCGCTGGTGGGCGGGAGGGCGGTTATCCGAACGGGCAATGTGTCAGAACCGTCGATGGCTTTTTATCCGGCGCCGTCGTTGTCGAGCACTGGGGCGACGGTGATTGTTTTTCCGGGCGGCGGATACCGGATTCTGGCGCTGGATCTGGAAGGCACCGAGATTGCCGAGTGGCTGAATTCCATTGGCGTGAATGCGGCAGTGGTGAAGTATCGCGTGCCGGAGCCGGAAAATCTGCCGCGCTATCAGCAGCCCTTGCAGGATGCGCAGCGGGCCATCAGTTACGTGCGCAGCCGCGCGCAGGAGTGGCATCTGGACCCGCAGCGCATTGGAGTTCTCGGTTTTTCTGCTGGCGGCCACTTAGCGGCCATGGCCAGCACCAGTTTCGACAAGCGAACTTATGAGGCGCAAGACAAGGCCGACGAATTCAGTTGCCGGCCTGACTTCGCGATTCTGATTTACCCAGGCTATTTGGCGACGGGCGACAAGCTGGACACGCTGGCGCCGGAATTGACAGTGAAGGCCGACACATCGCCGACGTTTCTGGTTCAAACCGAAGATGACCCGGTGCATGTGGAAAACAGCCTGGTTTATTTCAGGGCGCTGAAGGACGCCAAGGTGCAGGCGGAAATGCATCTGTTCAGCGTGGGCGGCCATGGATACGGCATGCGGCCGGATGCGGCCAAGCCGGTGACCGAATGGCCGAAGCTGGCGGAAGCGTGGATGAAGTCACGCGGCATTATTCGTTAGGAATCATGAACCGGCGCCAATTTGTTTCTTCGCTTGCGGCCTCGGTTGCGGTTGCCCGCGCGGCCACGCCGGATGTTAAACGCGTGCTGGTGATGTTCAAGTGTCACCTGGATGTCGGCTTTGTGGACACGCAGGCGGCCATTATTCGCCGCTATTTCGAGGATTACTATCCGCGCGCCATCGCGCTGGCAGCCGCTATGCGGGAATCGGGGACTGAGCGCTACGTCTGGACCACCGGTTCGTGGCTGCTCTACAGCTATCTTCAGCAGGCCAGCCGTGATGAGTCAAAGAAAATGGAGCAGGCCATTGCGCGCGGAGACATCGCGTGGCATGCGCTGCCGTTTACCTGGCAATCGGAACTTCTGGACCGGTCCATGATTACCGGCTGCATTGGCTTCTCCAAATCTCTGGATAAGCGCTTTGGGCGAACCACCACCGGCGCGAAAATGACGGATGTTCCGGGACATTCGCGCGGACTGGTTGGGCCTGTGGCCGCGTCTGGAATCACCTTTCTCGACATTGGAGTGAATTCCGCCAGCACTGCGCCGGAAGTTCCCGATTTGTTCGTCTGGAAAGACGCAGATGGCGCGCGGCTGAACGTGATGTACCATCGCAAGGATTACGGCGGCGTGGTGCGCGTTCCCGGTTCTGATCTGGCAATTGCGGTGGAAGTGCGCGACGACAACAGCGGTCCGCACACCCTTGAAGAGGTTCACAAGATTTACGCCGACCTTCGCTCGCAGTTTCCAGCCGCTGAGATTCGGGCTGCCAATCTGACCGAGATTGCCAATGCGGTGCGGCCTTATCAAAGCCATTTCCCGGAGGTGACGCAAGAGATTGGTGATACCTGGATTCATGGCATTGCCAGCGACCCGACTAAGATGTCGCGGTATCGGGAACTGCTGCGCTTGCGAGCGGAATGGATCAAGTCGGGCAACATGACTTCGGGAGATTCGGCCGATCTGGCATTCCTCCAGAAGTTCTCGCTGGCGGTGGAACACACCTGGGGCACCGACACCAAGACCTGGCTGGATTTTAATCACTACACTCCCGGCGATTTGGCTTTGATGCTGGATGATCCGAAGTACAGAACGGTAACAGGCAGTTGGGTGGAGAAACGGCAGGATATCGATGATGGTGTGGCGGCGCTTCCCCAGGTTCTCCGCACCGAAGCATTGACGCGTCTGGCGGCACTCACTCCCAAACAGCCGGACATGAGCGGGTTGAAGCCGCTGATGCCCGGCGAGGTTTGGAAGACCAAGCGATTTCTTCTGGAGTTTGACCACAAGACAGGCGCTATTGTTCGATTGGAAGACCAGCGCACTCAAAAGAGCCTGGCTTCGGCGCAGAAGCAGCTTGCGCTTTTCACTTATCAAACTCTGTCCAAGGCGGATTATGACCGCTTTCTGGCATCCTACATCACGGTCCATACGGATTGGGCTCCGAAAGACTTCGGCAAACCGAATATTGAATCGTTTGGCGCTATGAGCCAGCTATGGAATCCGTCATCGGCCAAGATTTGCTGCGGCCAGGAGCGTGCGATTGTCGAACTCGCTTTTGGAGATCAAGCTGCTAACTCAGTCACCGCGTGGCCCGATAAGAGTTTTCTCACTATTGACACTTCCGACGACGGCTTGAATCTAACTCTTTCCTGGTTCCAGAAGCGATCGAATCGCATGCCGGAAGCGCTCTGGCTCACATTCCAGCCCGCGGTCAGTAACTCGCATCACTGGAGCTTATCCAAGGTGGAGCGGCCTGTTTCACCGTTCGATGTCATTAGCAAAGGCAATCGTCACATGCATGCCTTGACCGGGCCGCTTAGCCACCCCGAGATTTCCATTCATTCTTTGGATGCCAGTCTGGTGTCGGTGGGAGTTATGTCGCCCATTTTCTTTTCCAATGACCAGCCCGATCCCGCGAAGGGGTTTCATTATGGGCTGTTCAACAATGGCTGGGGCACAAACTATGTGCAATGGTTTGGCGAGGATGCCCAGTTTCGGTTTCGGATCAGCTATTAGCTTCCGCAAACAGCTCTTCACGGGAAATTTCGATTTTGCCGCAGCGAAGCAGATCGGCTGTCACCTGCGTGACGGCCAGATCTTTGGCGATGAAAGCCTGTTTGGTTTCTGGATCGAAAATCCATGTTTCCGGAACGCCCAGGGCGTGATAGTCGGCGCAGCGTTCCAGAATGCGCGGCATCCTGTCCTCGGGCGAAAGAATCTCGATGCAAAGCAACGGTGCAATACTCACGACCTTCTGAGAACGGTCATAGTCAAGCGGAACGGCCAGAATATCGGGTATCCGGTACTTGCCTCGGCGGACACGCAGCCGCTGCTCCACCAATCCAATGACACCCATTTTTTTCCGTTATTCCAGAAGAGCGCCGCCAGCAGCGTTTGCAGAAATGAATGATCGAATTGGCCCAAGTTTCGCTCGAGAACAAGACCATCCACGAAATCGCAATCCGGGCGATAGCTGGTGTGAAGATATTCCTCTTCACTAATAATCGAAGGCACAAGTGCTGTTGCCATGCTCTGCCAATTTTATCAACTTCCAGGATGATACTCGCGCTCGGTGTGGCCTTTTAAATCTTCCGGATAAAAGTACACATCGCGCAGATTTCCGGTGCTGTAACGCATAGCTTCATCATTGAAATGCTTGGAAGCGGGATGGCCGCTTTCGCCGCCTGCTGTCACCGCCTTGGCGCGCACTTTATCTCCGAATTCAACCACCGCGACAAAACTGTTGCCGCTGGTCCCGTACCATTTCTTCGTTCCGGGATAAGCATGCGCCCCAAAGGAGGCGAGCGATCCCCAGACAGACGACGTGAATTCCACGGGAATGCTGGGACCGGCGTCAGTAAAGGGCTGGACGATATCTCCGTTCAGGCGCTGGAAGCGGTTGATCTCGCCCCACGGCGTTTTCCAGGTTCCGAAATCGGCCGTGAGTTTGGCGGAAGCGGCAGCCAGCGATTTCAGGAGCTGGTCGGGAGTCACCGATTCGCCGATCTTGCCTTCGGCCGAGATAGCCGCCTTGCCGCGCCGCAGATCTTCGCCCCAGAAAACAGCCAGCGATGTGGGGATGGAATCCACGCCCCAGCGGTCATCCCACTTTCTCAGAAGCTCCACTTGCGCGGCCAGCTCAGGCATGGGCTTTGCGTCATAGGCCTTGAGCAGCGCGGGAATGGCGTTGGCGAACCAGGGAAGATAGCTGTCATAAGCGGCCGTGATTAAAGAATCCAGCGTGAAATCTTTCTTGTCGCGCAGAAGGCGAATGGCATGCAGACCGCGCGCCGATTCCTTGCCCATTTCCACGTAGGCCGGATAGTCGGCTTGCTTGGGGCTGCTTTCACCCGCGGCACTCCAGGGCCAGTTATTCGAGTTATACAGCCAGCCGCTGGCCGGGTTGAGCAGGTGCGGAGTTTCATCTATAGTTAGCAAGCCGTTCCAGTCGGTTCTGGTGTCGCTTCCATCCACGGGCTTGGTCCAATCGAAACTGGTGTCACGGCGCGGAATATAGTTGCCGTGGAAATAGGCGATATCTCCGTCGCGGTCGGCAAAAATCGTGTTATTGGATGAGTTCGCTTTCAACTCCATGGTCATGCGATAACTCGCATAGTTAGTCATCTTGGTGCGCAGGTAGGATTGCATCAGCGCCTTGACATGCTCCTGCATCAGGCGGATTGTGACCCACTTGCCGCCTAACTCATGAGTCACCGGGCCATGAAAGGTTTGATAGACGGTGAATGTTTTTTCCGCCATGCCGGCGTCGGTGCGATAAGGAACCTTGATTTCTTTGGCGATTACCTTGCGCTCTTCATTTCCATACTTGTAATAGAAACCGTCGGCTTTCTTGGTGACTGTTTCCAGATACTCATCCACGGCGTCGACACCGCTGGAGGTATGCATCCAACCGGCGCGGTCGTTAAAACCCTGATAGATGAAGAACTGGCCCCAGGTAACTGCGCCATAGGCATTCAGCCCCTTGTTGCTGACCATCTGCAGCTCCGAACGAAAGAAGAAAGACGTGTGCGGATTAATCAGCAGCAGCGCATGATGGGCGGCCGTGTGGGAGGGAGCAATGGCTATTCCGTTGGAACCCGACGGCTCCGGGTCAGCTTTGGGAAAAGCGTTGCGCGCCACCGGCACTTTGCCGTAGAAGGCGGCTAACTGATCCAGACGGACTCGCTCAATGTCGCCGCCAATGCTGCCTTCGGTGAAGCTCAGCGCCATCCAAGGCTCGAAATGGGTGATGACGCGCGGCTTTACTTGCGGATGCTTGGCCAGATAGAAATTCAAGCCGTCGGCAAAAGCGTCCATCAGCTTCTTGAGCCACGGCGGGCTGGATTGATATTCGCTCTGCAATTGCGCCGGATCAATGAACAATTTCATGCGCAAGTCCTGATAAATCTTCGATTCGCCTTCCGCTTCGGCCAGGCGTCCCAAAGAGTTGAGGTAGTTCGTTTCCACGCGATTGAAATCATCTTCGGCCTGGGCGTAGATCATGCCGAAAACAACGTCGGCATCGGTTTCGCCGTAGATGTGGGCAATACCCCAATCGTCGCGAACAATGGTGACGGCTTTGGCTTCCTGCTGCCAGCGGTCCAGATCCGAGGCATGGGCGAGGGCGCAAAAGGCGGCCAGGAGGAAAATTATTTTCTTCACGAGTTTACATGCTAGCGCAGGAAATACAGGCGCGGGCAACGCGATATTCTGGTAGCACTTAGAAAGGTGCTTAAAGGAAAACATCGATGCTTGACATCACAAACGATATCCAGTCCCTGACAACCTTTCGTCGCCGCTCGGGCGACTTCATGAAACAGCTTAAAAAGACCCAGCGCCCTGCGGTGCTCACTGTCAAAGGGAAGGCCGAGGCCGTCGTTCAGGATGTTAAGGCTTATCAGCGGCTGCTGGATATCGCTGCCAGCGCCGATGCAAACGAGGGCATCCGCCAGGGCCTGGAGGACGCAAAGCAGGGACGCATGCAGCCAGCGAGAGGGTTTTTCGACGATTTTGAAGCCAAGCATGGCATACCTGGTTAACCTAACCCGCCGCGCCCAGCGCGACTCTACCACGAAATCGACGCCGGATATTCCTACGCCGCACTCACCTGGTACTGCGGATTGAAGCAAGCAATTTTGACACTGGAGCATCATGTCCTGCACATTCGTCACTGTGCGCGTAAGCCATTAAAAGGGCTCACACTCCTTTAATCCAGATCAAGGCAAAGGCGCGAGAGTGAGTGCGTCCAGCCAGACTGTTCCAGTGAACCTGATGCCAGTCTCGCCGCCGGGCGGGCGCATGATTTCCACCCGGGCCAGATGGGTTTGCGGCCCAACCTGAAAAATCTTGCCGATGGATGTCCACTCTTGCGTGTGCGCGAAGCTGTTGGTGGCGACATCCAGCCTTGTTATGTCTTCGGCGTCCACCACGCGCAGCACCATTCCCTGGTCTCCGGTCAGCTCCGCGGTTTTCATGGCGGCTTTGATCTGCCAAGTTCCCGGCTTCAGCAAAACGTCTTGATAGGCGATGGGAGACGAGTCTTTGGGCGTGTCCAGATAGCGGATGCGCAGGCTGGTGTTTCCCTTGAACCCGGCGTCGGAGTCGCGGTCCACCAGGATGGGCTCATGCGGCAGCAGGCGCCAGTCGAAAGGGCAATCGACCGGCGGCATTTCGAAGCTGCCGTTGTAGATCCAGTTGGTCTTTCCATAGCTGCTGTCCAGGCGCGCGGTTTGCTGCATCCAGGACGCCATGGCTTCGTCCCAGCGGCCGTCTTTGGCCAGCAGCGCGGTGTAAGAACCGGCGCTCTGAATGCTGGCCAGTGAATTCTGGTTGATCCAGTTGAAAGTTTCCTGCGCCTCATCCAGCTTGTTCTGGTTCACCCAGAAGCGCAGGAAGCCGTTGGCGGCGGCGGCTGAGCGGGGCAATCCCTGGTTCAGCAGATCCGACAAGGGCACGTCCATTTCGCTATAGAGAGTGAACACGCGGTCGTAATAAGCCGACAGGTCCGGGTTGCGCAGCACGGTGAGCAAATGCTCCAGTGCCTGGGGATAATCTTCAATTCGAAGATCCAAGCTGGCGGAGCGAAACAAGATGGCGGGATTGCCCGGCGCCAGCGCCAGCGCCTGGCGAATGCAGAATTTGCCGCGGTCCACGTTCTTTGAGTTCATTTCCGAATCGGCCAAATCGGCCCAGCGGTAGGCGGAGGCGGGGTTCAGAACCAGCGCGGCTTGCGCCTGGGCCAGCGGCAGGTCAGGCGGATCATCCAGCACGGCGGGCGAATCCGAATTAGCTGGCTGGCACAACAGCAGTTCGCAAAACGATTGTCTGTAGGGCGAAGGGGCAATGGCGGTTTTTTCAAGCCATAAATTCAAAGTCCCGTAAAGCACCAGCAACAAACCAACGACCGACCCAGCCAATTTTGTAAAAATGGCGACAGACTCCTCGGTCAATCATAGCGTCGGCGGCACATATAATGGCCAGCAATGAAGCGTTTTTTGGTGCTGATGCTGTTTTGCGCGTCAGCGCACTGTTTTTTGGCAAGCGAAGTGAGCCGGCAAAGCTGGGACACGGAAAGCGGATTGCCGCAAAACACCGTGCAAGCCATCCTTCAGACACGCGATGGCTATTTGTGGTTCGCCACCGAAGGGGGCGTGGCGCGCTTCGACAGCCAGCATTTTGCGGTGTTCAACAGCAAGAACACCTGGGCCTTGCGCAGCAACGATGTGCGCGCTCTGCTGGAGGATGCGGCAGGCACGCTTTGGATGGCCACGGGCGATGGCGTGGCCGCCCTGGCGCATCAGAGGTTTCAATCATTCACCACGGATGCGGGTCTGCCTTCCAACTCTGTTACTGCTTTGTTTCAAGATGCGTCGCGCCGCGTGTGCGCGCAGACGGCAGGCGGAACGGCTTGTTTTGATGGCAAGCGTTTCGTGAACAGCAGCGCTTCCCCGCCCCGGCCAAATCACACGCAAGCAGACCTTCAGCAGTATGTCTCCAGCGCCGTTCTTTGCTCGTATATCGACCGGGAAGGCAACACCTGGATTGGCACGGAATCGTCCGGCGTCACCATTTTGCGAAAGCTGTATTTTCAGACGTACTCCGAGCGCGCGCACGGGCTGGACGATCAAGTGCGCTGCGTTTATCGCGACCGCTTGGGCGCTGTCTGGTTCGGCACCAACTCGCAAGGGCTTACTCGTTATGCCAATGGCGTGTTTAGCCGCTTCACGGCAGCCCAGGGGCTTTCCAGCAATGTCATCGTTTCCATTGGAGAAGACGCGGCTGGCGACCTGTTGGTGGGCACTCCGGACGGCTTGAATCTTCTGCACAACCAGCGCGTCACGATAGTGACTTCTTCCGATGGCCTGCCTGACGATTTTATCCGGTCGCTGCATACCGATGCGGACGGAACCGTATGGATTGGCACGCGCCATGGCCTGGCCCGGCTGCGCGACGGCCATTTTGAAACTTACACGCATGCCGATGGATTGGGCAGCGATTTGATCGGCAGCCTGACTCGCGACCGGGCGGGAACCCTTTGGATTGCCACGCTGGCCGGGCTGTCGCGATTTGATGGCGCGCATTTCAAGAATTTCACCATGGCCGATGGGCTGTCGAGCAACGTCATTACGGCGCTTTCTATTGATTCAAAAGGCACGCTGTGGATTGGCACGCAAGGCGGCGGATTGAACCGCTATGCCGCAGGCGTGATTCAGCACGCGGCGGTGACGGGGCTGCCGGAAATTATTTATGGCATCACGGAAGACGCGCATGGAAATTTGTGGCTGGCCTCCGATTCAGGAATTGTGCGGCTGCATGCGGGAGAAGCCGTTTCTTATGGAGTGAGCGATGGTTTGCGGGTGAATGAATGCTCCGGCGGCGGCCATCCGGGCATTGCCAAAGCGGCGGACGGCGGCATCTGGTTCGCCACGTTAAAGGGCGCCGCGCTGCTGCGGCCTGACGTGGTGTTCAATCAGCTTCCTCCGCCGGTGGCGATTGAATCTGTGATGATTGACAACAAAATTGTGGCGGGTGAATCTTTCATCAAAGTGCCGCCCGGCGCGAATCGTTTGGTGTTCAATTACGCGGGACTCAGCTTTCTGTCGCCGCAGAAAACAGAATTTCGCTACCGCCTGGAGGGCTTCGACAAAAACTGGGTGGACGCGGGCACGGCGCGTTCGGCATTCTACACAAACCTGAGTCCTGGCCAGTATTCGTTTCGCGTCATCGCGCGCAATGGGGACGGCGTCTGGAACAACCAAGGCGCAACGTTGGGCATGCAGATTGAGCCGCGCTTTTATCAGACGTGGTGGTTTGCGGCGCTGATGCTGCTGCCGTTTGGCGCTTCCTGTTACGGCGTTTATCGCTGGCGCTTGGCGAGGGTGGAAGCGGCGATGGAGTCGCGCTTTGAGGCGGTGCTGGGCGAGCGCAACCGCATTGCGCGCGAAATTCACGACACGCTGGCGCAGGGATTTGCGGGCGTTTCGGTGCAGCTTGAAATTGTTTCGCGCCAGTTGGGCGACACCAGCTCTTCGGTGCGACAGCATCTGGACACCGCGCGCATGCTGGTGAGAAGCAGCCTGGCGGAGGCGCGCCGGTCTATCTGGGAGCTGCGCTCGCAATCATCGGAGATGGAGGACCTGGCTTCGCGGCTGAGCAAGATGGCGGCGCAAATGGGTGGGGCTAGCGAGCCGAAAATTGCGGTGCAGGTGCGCGGCACTTACCGTCCTCTGCCCGCGCGCACCGAAGATGAATTGCTGCGCATCGCCCAGGAAGCGGTGACGAATTCGATCCGCCACGCTGCGGCCTCGGCCATTGATTTGGAGCTGGCATTCGACGACAAGCTGCTGCGCATGACCATTGCCGACAATGGCAAAGGCTTCTCTCCCAATGGGCAGACGGGCGGAGTAAATGGCCACTTTGGATTGAAAGGAATGCGCGAACGCGCGGCGGGCATAGATGCGAAACTGAATCTGGATACTGCGCCGGGAAAAGGGACCCGGCTCTCGGTGGAAGTGGCTGTTTGAACTCATGAGCAAAATTCGAATTCTTGTGGTGGATGACCACCACGTGGTGCGCCAGGGGCTGGTGGCTCTCATCAATTCGGCGGGCGACATGGAAGTGGTGGGCGAGGCGGCCGATGGGCGCAAAGGAGTGGATCTGCATGCCCAGCACCTTCCCGACGTAACCATCATGGACCTGCGCTTGCCGGTTCTGGGCGGCGTGGAGGCCATTCAGGAAATTCGCCGCCGCACGCCGCAAGCGCGCGTGATTGTGCTGACCACATTTGACGGCGACGAAAATATCTACCGCGCTTTGCAGGCCGGTGCGCGCGGTTATCTGCTGAAAGACATGTTCGGCGATGAATTGATGGACGCCATTCGCGCCGTCCACGCCGGCAAGACGCGCATTCCTCCGGTGGTGGCGCAGCGGCTGGCCGAGCGCATGCACAGCTCCGAACTAACCAGCCGCGAACTGGATGTCCTGCGCTTGATTGTGGCGGGCAACAGCAACAAGGAGATTGGCAACCATCTGCATATTTCTGAAGCCACGGTGAAGACGCACATCAACAATCTGCTGGGGAAATTGGGCGTTTCCGACCGCACGCAGGCGGCCACATCGGCCATTCAAAGAGGGATTGTGGAACTGCCATGAAGCTTTTTCTGCTGGCGTTATTTTTGCTGCATGGCACTGCCGATTCAAGCTGGCATCAGGCGACGGAAGCGGAGCTGAAAGAGATGATTCCGGCGCGCGCGCCGGTGGAGAAGGAGCGCATTGAAACCGAGTTTCGCACCGCGTCCGGAATTACCGACGGCAAGGCCAGTGTTTTTGGCGTTGTGCTGATCACGGCGGGCTATTCGGCTGACGGCAAATATTCGCATTTCTTTGTCACGCAGGTTCCGCTGCTGGTGGGGGACATTCGGCTGAAGCCTGGGAATTATGTTTTTGGCTGGCAGAAGAACACGGATTCCTTGAGCGTCAAGTTTTATGAGGCGGCCAGCGGGAAGTATCTGGGCGCGGTGGAAGCGGTCCGCAACAGCCGGATTGGGAAGATAGAATCGTTTCATATTTTTGCTCCCGCCGACAAGTCCGTGGTGCAGATTGGGCGGTTTGCTTTCCCGTACAAATTCGCGCGCTAGGTCAGCCAAAAGGTGGAGCTGAAATTCAGCCGTTTGGACCTCGACCCCAGCGCTGTTTCGCCTTAAACTAAGGACAACTGGAACATGTGGACCGCCAGAGCGATTAGCCAACTGGGTCCACCAAAGAAGCTGAGAATAAAGAAGCAACGACGCCGGCCCCTCCGGCGTCGTTTTTTTGTTTCCAAACGCGTGAGATCATCGGCACGTTCGGGACACCTTCAAAAGAGTGCCCAAACCAGCGGTTAGCGTTATTGTCAGCAAGAAACATAGCGAAGACGACCTGTCTTCGGTGCTGAAGACCATTCAAGCCCAGACCTTTTCAGATTTTGAGATTCTGATAGCCGGCCAGCAGCGCAACCTGGCCGCAAAGCACGCCCAGGGCGAGTATTTGGCGTTTGCCGAACCGGACCAGCGCTGGATGCCGTCGAAGCTCGAAAAGCAGATGATTACGCTGGGGCAGAATGCGGAAATAAGCTGGTGCTATTGCGACGCTTTTCTGGCGTACACCCAGTCGCGGTGCGGCGAAAGCATGCGCTTGCATGCGGGGAACATACTGCGCCCGCTGCTGGTGAAGAACTTTATTCCTCCCGGTTCGGTGGTGCTGAGGCGCGCGGTTTTTGAAGCGCTGGGAGGGTTTGATGAATCCGGCCGCTATCTGGCCAGCGAAGACTGGGAACTTTGGATTCGCGTGGCGGCTGAACATCCCATCGCGCTGGCACACGAACCGCTGATTTCGGTGGCGCTGGCGGGGCCGGACAGTGAGCAGCGGCAAAGCAGCATGAAGCGGGTTGTGGAATCGGCGGTGGCGCGGCACCAGGAACGATTGAAAGATTTGCGCTCTGAATCGCTGGCGGAAATTTGCATGTCGGCGGGCAACGCGCGTTTGAGGGCGAACCAGCGGGATGAGGCGCGGCTGCATTTCGAAGAGGCGTTAACGCATGCTCCGCTGCGTTCCGACGCGTATTTGAGCTGGGTTTCGAGCTTTCTTTCGTCCGAGGCGCAGCAGCAGATACGCGACTTGCACAATCTGGGGCGGCAGTTGCAGAAGACGGACAAGACGAAGGCGGCGGAAAAAATGGACGCTTAATTTTCAGGCTCTTCGTGGCAATCGCCCACTTCGGCCACATAGCGGTCCAGCCCGTGAAACAAGTCCGCCAATACCGCGCCCTTTGCCGCCAACTGAAACGACATGGACGTTTCCACCAGCACAAACACTGACCGTTCGCTGGTGTCCAGGCTGATTTCCTGCTTGATGGCCGCCGCCTTCGCCCAGGCGCGCTGAATGGCTTCGGCATCTTCATGAACGCCCAGCATGGCCACCAGCGCCGGCCCGCTCCAGCGGTAAAGCAGCGTGTCTGAAGACAGGTGCTTGACGAAATGATTTGCCACGCGCAGCATCACCTCATCGCCCACGGCGCGCCCGTATTTTGAATTGATAGCGGAGAGCCGCGTGACCACAAAAGCCGCGATTGCCGCCTGACCCGTTTGCAGCGCGTCGCTGATGGCTCGCTCGGCCGAACGGCGCGATGGCAGCCCGGTGACGGTGTCCATCATGCCAAAACGCGGCGGCGGCGGCACTTCCGACACGGTGGTGGCCAGGCCAATCTGCTCGCGCACTTCCTGGGAGCGCGCCACCGCTTCGCTTTGCAGCCGGACCGTCTCTTCTCTCACCACGTCCAGGCAGGTGGTGATGCGCGAACGCAGCAGCCGGATGTCGTCAATTTGCGCGGCCTGTTCCAGCTCGCGCGAGACAAATTGCAAGTGGTGAACGGACCTGGTTCTGGATTCACTCAGATACGTGATGGTTTCCGTCATGGTGCGCATGACGGATTTCAGCTCCATTATGTGCGAGGTGTTGAACTTCAGCACGCGGCTGTTGTAATCGTGAAATAGTTCCAGGGCGCGCCCGACGGTGGTCTCCACTTCCGCCGCGTTGGCCTGGTCATGGATGTTGGCCGCCAGCGCCAGCATGCTTTCGCGAAAGCCCGACAATTCGTCTTCGCGGCCGTCGACGGTGTAGCGCGCCATGCCGGCCAAAGTGGAATGTAACGAACGGGTTAACTGGGATGAAGTGGTCTTGCCATTCCGCAAAAAACCTTTGAACGTAGATATATCCACGTTTACAGAGTGGCTACCGGCACAACTTTCTCGCCGATTTAGTCTTTAATCTGCTCAATCACCTGTTTTTTGGCGCTTTCGGAGGGGTCGCCGTGCGTGCGAAAGACAATTTTTCCGGCGGCATCCAGCACCACCACATAGGCGTCGCCGCCGGCGGAAAAGTCCACCGCCTTCTTCAGCTCATCCTGGCCTTGCACGACGGTTAGAAAACGGTCCTGACCGGCGGCGGGCACCAAAACTTTCATGCTGCCCTTGATCATGCCGCGCACGAAGCGGGGCGCGTCCTGAATCACCGCAATGTTGTAGAGCGGAACACCGGGCTTAGCCGTCACTTGAGCGCCAATTTCCTTGTCCCAGCGTTCCATGGCGCGCTGGGAGCCTTGCGTGAAGCCGATGACAATCACGGCCGGATGGCCGGCGACGGCGGTGGGAAGGGTCACTTCGTGGCCAGACAAGCTCTGCGCCTGGGTGGTGGGCATTGGCATTGAATCCGCCAGCAACAAGCCGGCGCCGGCCACAACAAAACTAATAATGAAAGCGAAACAATTGCGAGCATGCATCTTTTCTATTTTGCCTGAATCTTTCCCACTGCCGTGACTTCCACTTCCACTGACTTATCCACCTTGAACAGAAAATTGCTGGGATCTTTCATGCCCCAGTCCACATAAGGGATGGAGAACTTGCCGGTTCCCAGGACGACTCCGCTGGCGAGGGAGACGTCCATTGGAATGGTGACGCTGTGCGATGCGCCATGAATCAAGAAAGCGCCGCTGACGCGAATGGTGGATTTTCCTTCCCTGGCGACCGCGCCTTCTACTTTCTGGGGCAGGAAACGGATATCGGGAAACTTTGCGCTTTCCAGAATCTCGTTGTTCATGCGCTTGTCGCGCGCGCCGTTGCCGCTGTCGCCGCTGGCGGCGTCCGTCACCAGTTCGCCGCTGACCGCGCCGGTGGCCGGATCAAAAGCCACGCTGCCCTGGCGCAAATGAAATGTTCCGTGAGTGGTGTGGACGTTGCCCGACAGGCTCCAATGAATCTGGGTTTTGGCGGGATCCAGATCAATTTGGATTTGCTGCGCGCACAGGGATGAACAATAAAGAACCAGCGCCAACCTAAGCAAGCAAAGCTCCCCAGCCAAAGGAAAGCAGTTGCCACGAGAGCACGTCAGCCAAGGACTTGTGGCCCACATGGGCAGCCAGCAGGGAGCTGAAAATTTTCGGATGCGCCGCCAGAGCATGAAGCGCCTTTCGCCGCAGGGCTTGATTTCTGCCCAAAAGCAGCAGCAAGGCAGCCATGCGCAGCGGCCGGGCGGCGATTTCTTCGTGAGCGAGCTGATAAAGGCGCATGTCGCGCGCGTTCAGCGCATTCACGAGCGCTTCCGATTGCCGGAACGCGAGACACATGCCTTCGCCCGTAATGGCGTCGACTGAGCCGCTGGCATCGCCCAGCAAAACGTAGCCGTCGCAAGAGACGCGGCGCAGGCGGCGGGAGACGGAAAGCGAGCCCAATTCGGGCGTTGTCGGGTCTGCGCCAGCCAGTTTCTGCGCCAGCGCGGGCGTGCGGGCGATAGCGCTCTGCAGGCGCAGATGCGGATGGCTGGAAAGCAAAGCAACGCCCACTTGATTTTCAGAGACTGGAGTGACGTAAATCTGAAAGCAGTCGCCCCAATACACTTCCACGTATTGAGACCAGGGGGCAAGGGCGTAATGCCGCCGAAAACCGAAACGGCGCTTTTCAGTGCTGAAATGATCCAATCCAGCTTGCTTCCGCACGGAGGATTTTTGCCCATCTGCGCCGACAATCAATTTGGTCTTGATCTGGCCGCCGCTGAAGCGGACGCAGCCGCGCTCCGTTGTCACGTTCTTGACGCCCCACAGCAGCCGCACGCCCATTTGTTCGGCTCTGGCCATCAGTTGTTCATGCAAGAGGACGCGCCGCAGACCTTTGCCCGTGCCGTTCGGAAAATCGCTGGAGACTTGCGCTTGTGCGCCGAGAAAGCGAATCCCGCGCAAGTCCGCACCAAGGCCGGTCAGCGCCACGCCCAGCTTGTTCAGCGCGGCCAGGCTGTCAGGCAGCAGGCCTTCGCCGCAAGCCTTGTCAATGGGCGGACGCGCGCAATCCAAAACGGTGACTTCGCGGCCCGATTGCGCCAGCGCCAGCGCCGCTGCCAGACCTGCTGGACCGCCGCCGACGATGCACACCTGGCTTTTCATTTCTCTTTAGACGCGCGCCGAATGCCATGGATTTCTTTCTTCCCGCAAGGGAAGGTGAGAAATTAATGAAGTGGCGCATACCCAGTCGGTCAGAACTCGTCTCACGTTCTATTTTACTTTCGTTTTTGGCGTGATGCTGGTTTGCCTGGCTGCCGGAAGTTATTCGCTGTTTCGGCATCAGGCCTACAGCGACCTGGATGAATCGTTGAATGTCGCGGCCAGCGCCACGGCGCTGTCGGCGGCGCATGAATTGGACGAGCATAGCGAACAGCGCTGGGGCGAAGCGGACCTGCAAAGCGTTCTGGGCGTCAGTTCCGCGTCCACTCTTTCTGCGACACAAATTTTGATCCGCGAAGGCGAGCGAACGGTGGCGCAAAAGGCCGTGAAGGGATCTGCGGTTCCCTTGCGCGAGATTCCCACTGAACGGCTGCTTGCGGCGGGCGGAGTGCCCGGCTTGCGCATCGTTTCCTTTCAAATGGACATTCCCAAGTTTCAAACGTCCTACCGCATTTTTGCCGCCACTTCGATTGCCCCGACGCTGGCCAAAGTGGAGGCCTTTCGGCGCATTTTGTTTGTCTGCATTCCGCTGGGCCTGGCGCTGGCGGCGCTGGCCAGTTCGCTGCTGGCGAAGCGGTCTTTGGCGCCCTTGAACGAGCTTTCGCGAACCATTGAAGCCATCACCACGTCGGACCTGAGCGCGCGCGTCAAAATGGACAAAGCGCCCAGCGATCTGGCGTGGCTGGCGGCGCGCTTCAACTCGCTTCTGGACCGGCTGGAAGAAGCCTTTCATTCCCAGCGCCAGTTCATGGCGGATGCCTCGCACGAACTGCGCACGCCGCTGACCGTGGCCCTGAGCGCGACGCAGGTGACCATGCGCGATCCCTTGCGCACCACGGCCGATTGCGGGGAAACACTGTCGCTTGTGGAAGAGCAGATTCACCGCTTGCGCGGCATTGTGGACCACATGCTGCTGCTTTCGCAGGTGGACGCCAGTTCGCTGCATCTGGAGCGGAGAGAATTCTACCTGGATGACGCGGTATCGGATGCCGCGCGCAGCGCGCGCGTTCTGGCGCGCGCCCGGCAGCAGAATTTGCGCGTGGCGGAACTGCCGGAAGCCTTGTGCGTGGGCGACGAAAACCTGCTGAAGCAGGCGGTTCTGATTCTGCTGGATAACGCGGTCAAATACTCGCCCGCGGGGGGCGAGATTCTGGTCAGCCTGGCTGCCGATTCCGAACGCTGGCGCGTGCGCGTCTGGAATAACGGCTTGCCTATACCGGCGGAAGCGCAGCCGCACATTTTCCAGCGCTTTTATCGCGCCCATAACGGAGCAGCCAAGGTCTCCGGCGCCGGACTCGGGCTGCCGATTGCGCGGTCGATTGCGGAGGCGCATGGAGGCCGGGTGGAGTTGATAGAGTCGGGTTGCAACGGGACTGCTTTTGAATTGTCGCTGCCGATAGTGCAGCCGGTTTGCAATCAGCCTCAGGCAAAATCTCTGGCTGTCAGTATGTAGCCTTCGCCGCGGCGGGCGTGAATTAGCGGCTTGACGCCCGGATAATCAATCTTCTTGCGCAGGCGCTTGATGTACTCTTCGATGAGGTTGGAAAACGGATCGTAAGATTCGTCCCAGACGCGCTCGGAAATGGTTTCGCGGTTCATCATTCTGTCGGCGTCGCGCGCCAGGCATTCCAGCAGCGAATATTCTTTGGCTGTCAGCCGCACCGCGTGGCCGGCGCGCTCCATTGTGCGCGAACGGGGGTGCGCGAACGGGTGTTGATGACGAGGGTATCGACGCGAATGATGGGGTCTTCCAGGATGGGTCTGCGGCGCAGCAGCGCGCGCACGCGGGCCAGCAGTTCGCCCACGTCAAAAGGCTTGACCAAATAATCGTCAGCGCCGCTGTCGAGGCCCTTAATTCTGTCTTCGATGGCGCCGCTGGCGGTCAGCATCAGCAGCGGAATCTGGATTCCGGCCTGGCGAAGCTCGCTGTAAACGGTCCAGCCGTCTTTCAGCGGCAGCCGGACGTCCAGGATCACCAGGTCATACAAGTGAGAAAGTGCTTTTTCGATGCCGGACTGGCCGTCCAATGCGGTGTCGACGGCATAGGATTCCTGCCTCAACCCTTTTGCCAGCATGCGCGCGGTGTCTTCTTCGTCCTCAATCAGCAGCAATCTCACACTGATGAGTGTCTGACAGCGATGGTAAACACACGCTAAACTGGCTGGCTGCGAGGCTCGGGTTTCGAGCCTTTGAAGCCGTAAAAGGCGATGAAGGCGTAACAAAGAATGGGCAGCAGGAAGGCGTGGTGGAGGCCGATTTTGTCCGCCATGTACGCCTGAATTTCGGGAATGATTGCGCCGCCCACAATGGCGGCAATCATCAATCCGGAGCCTTCGCCGGTCAGCGGCCCCAGTTCCGCAATGCCCAGCGTGAAGATGCTGGGGAACATGACGGAATTGAACAGACCGACTAAGATGATGCTCCAGACCGCCGCATTGCCGAAGCTCAGCATGGAGATGGCCACCAGCACTCCCGCCACGATGGCGACATAGCCGAGCATGGGCCCGGCTTTCCATTTTTGCAGCAAAGCCGAGCCGATAAAGCGGCCCACCATGGCGCAGAACCAATAGACGGAGACATATTTCGCGGCTGTCTGTTCCGTCATTCCGCCGGTGTCTGGCTGGCTGAAATAATTCACCAGGAAGCTGCCGATGGCGACTTCCGCTCCGACGTACACGAAGATGCCGACTGCGCCCAGCAGCAAATGCTTGCGCTTCCAAATGCTGCCGGCCGCTTTCAATTCGGCGGGCGAGACCTGCTCATCGCCGGCGATTTTGGGCAGGTTGAACAGCGCAATGGCAATGGCCAAGCCCACCAGCGCGATGCCGATTCCGATGTAAGGCAGCTTGACACTGGACGCTTCGTGAAGGCGGAATTGCTGCAGCGCGTCCGGCGCCATCTTGCGGATTTGTTCAATGGCCATGGGCGCGCCGTTCAAAATCACCAGCCCGCCGAACAGCGGCGCCAAGGTGGTGCCCAGGCTGTTAAAGGCTTGCGTGAGGTTCAGGCGGCTGGAGGCGGTTTCCGGCTTTCCCAGCACCGAGACATATGGGTTGGCCGAAACCTGCAGCACCGTGATGCCGGCGGCTAAAACAATCAGCGCGCCCAGAAACAGCGGGAACGAGGGAGCGGTGGCGGCGGGAAGAAACAGGAACGCGCCGACGGCCATGGTGAGCAATCCCAAAACCATGGTTCGCTTGTAGCCGAACCATTCCACCAGCTTGCCGGCGGGAACGGCAAAGATGAAGTAACAGGAGAAGAAGGCGAACTGCACCAGCAAGGCTTCGGTGTAGTTCAGGTCGAAAATGGATTTCAGGTGGGGGATGAGAATGTCGTTCAGACTGGTCAGAAAGCCCCACATGAAAAACAGCGTAGTCACGATGGCCAGCGCGCTGCCAAAGCCTTTCGTCGATGCGGGCGCCGGGTGGGAGATGACGGGGGTCTTGCTGATATTTGTAATGGCCATGTTTTGACATCACTACGATATCGCGGCCAGGATTGGCGACTGTGATATTTTTCGGAAGCGATGAATACAAGCACTCCGTTTTCGCGCCGCGCCTTGGTGGCTTCCGCGCTGGCCGCTCCTTTCGCCCTGCTGGCCAAAACCGGCATTCCGGTGGGATTGGAACTGTTTTCGGTGCGGGACGATTTGAAAGCCGATCCGATGGGAACGCTGGCTTACGTGGCCAAGATGGGCTACCAATGCGTGGAGTTTTACGCGCCGTACTTTGACTGGACTGCGGATTACGCCAAGCAGGTTCGCGCCCAACTGGACGAGCTGAAAATCAAGTGCCATTCCACGCACAACGGGCTGGGGAATTTTAATCCGAAGAATCTGGACAAAGCGGTGGAGCTGAACCGGATACTGGGCGCGCGCTACATTGTCTGCGCGTCTCCCGGCACGGTGACGACAGCGGACGACTGGAAGCGAGTCGCCGATATTTTGAACACCGCAAACGAGCACATTGCCCCGGCCAAGATGCATACTGGGTATCACAATCATGCCGCGGAATGGCATGCGGTGGATGGCCAGGTGCCGATGGAGATTCTGGCGAAATCGACGGATAAATCTGTGATGCTGCAACTGGATGTGGGCACGTGCGTGGAGGCGGGGCGGAATCCCGTGGAGTGGATTGACGCGAATCCGGGGCGGATTCGGTCTTTGCATTTAAAGGAGTGGTCGCCAGAGAAGGGGTATAAGGTTTTGTTTGGGGAAGGGGTTGCGCCGTGGAAGGAGATTTTTGCGGCGGCGGAGAAGAAGGGCGGGGTGGAGTTTTATTTGATTGAGCAGGAGGGCAGCCGGTTTTCAGAGAAGGAGAGCGCGGAGAAGTGCCTGGCGGCGTACAAGGAATTGCGGCATGGGTAGGGTTGCCGGTCAACATCCAGATCGTCTAGCGCGTCTTCGAGGTAGAGGATTTTGAAAGCCACGTCAGGATGCGCTCGCGTGCTTCTGAAGATGGAATCAAGCGGCCTTCATCTGCTTTTTTGAGGCGGTCACAGATAACCTGGCGCGTTGCATCGTCCAGTTCTACTTCCGGCTCGGTGGAGACAAATGGGTCTAGCTGGAGTTCGGCCATGTTCAAAGTCTATCTCAGACGCGCTTATCAGCGGAGGAAGGCTTCGGTCAGGCCGCCGTCGACGGGGATGATGTGGCCGGTGGTTTTCGCGCTTTGTTCGCCTGCCAGCCAGACGATGGCGGCGGCGCAGTCTTGCGGAAGGATGGGGCGGCGGGTCAGGGTGCGCTGGGCGTAGAAGTTGGCGAGCTTGTTGCGCAGTTCTTCGGTTGATTCGGATTCGGAAAATTCAATTTTGTATTTGGTCAGCGATTGAATGACGCGGTCGCGCGGGAACATGGTGGAACCGGCGACGACGGTGGCCGGGGCGATTCCGTTGACGCGCACTTGCGGGGCGAGGCTGATGGCGAGTTCGCGGATGAGGTGATTCAGCGCGGTCTTGCTGATGTCGTAGGCTTCGGTGCCGTGCTTGGCGACGACGGCGTTGGCGGAACTGGTGAGCACCAGAGACACGGGGAGCTTCTGGTCTTTGAAGACCCATTCGCAGGCTTTGGCCAGCAAATAATTTCCGGTGACGTTGACGAGAAACGTTTTGTTCCACTGGGCGTCAGAGAGCGGGCCTCCGTCCGCGCCGACCAGGAAGAGCGCGGCGGTGTTGACGACAATATCGATTCCGCCGAATTGCTTGACGGTGAAATGAATGGCAGTGGCGAGGCTTTCGGAAGAGCTGATGTCCACGGTGGTGTGCGCGACGGCGTCGGAAGAAGCGATGACGGCCACTTCCTGCGCGACGGTTTCGGTGGCCAACTGATTCATGTCAGCGACCACGATGTGCGCGCCTTTGCGCGCCAGCAGCAGCGCAACTTCGCGGCCGATGCCGCTGCCGCCGCCGATGACCAGCGCGATTTTGCGGCTGAACTCGGCTTCGGCGGGCATGCGCTGGAGCTTGGCTTCTTCGAGCGCCCAATACTCAATGCGAAACGCTTCCGAACGCGGCAGCGCGACGTAATTTTTATAGCTGACAAATTCTTTTGACTGTTCCGGACGGCGGGCTTGCGGGTATTCGGCGGGCGTTTTGCCTTCGTCCAAAGCGTTGGCACCGGACATGACATGGATGGCGTTGATGAAAAATTCGGTTGTGATGCGCGCTTCTTTTTTGTTTTTTCCGAAGCCGAACAAGCCGACGCCCGGAATGATGACGACAGAAGGGTTGGAATCGCGCAGCGCGGGAGAATCCTTGGTCGCGTGGGCGGCGTAATACTTGGAATATTCGGCGCGATAGAGCTTCGCTTCTTCTTCGATGCGCTGGCTTAAAGCCGCCACGTCGTCGGTGGCGGGGTTCCAATCGACAAACATGGGGCAGATGCGGGTGCGCAGAAAATGATCGGGGCAACTGGTTCCCAGGCCGCCGAGTTCTTTGGCCCATTGCGATCCGGCGAAGACAAGAGCGTCGGGATGGTCGGCGTAATGCGCAATGACGCGCTTGTTTGAGGAAACGATGCCGCGCAAGGCGGGAAGAATTTTTGCGGCCAGAGCTTCGCGGTCGGGAAGCGGGGCTTGAATTTCGCCGCCAAACAAAGCGCCGCCTTTGCGCTGATGCTGCAAAATGAATTCGCCCATTTGGTCAATGGTGCGGATGCTGCTGAGGTAGCATTCGCGCTGGGTGTTGCCCCAGGTGAACAGGCCGTGGCTGCCCAGCAGCACGCCGTCGCAGCCGGGGTTTTTGGCGACAGCTTCTTCCAGCATCAAGCCCAGCTCAAAACCGGGACGCTGCCAGGGAAGCCAGACAATTTTTCTTCCGAATTGCTGATTAAATTCTTCCAGCTTCGCCTTTCCGTTGGCGCTGGCCGCGATGGCGATGGACCAATCGGGATGCAGATGATCGACATGCGCGAACGGCAGAAAAGCGTGCAGCGGCGTGTCGATGGAGGCGGCGACTTTATTTTCACCAAACGCGGAGAGCGGATAAAAACCGACCATCTCATCTTCATGCGCTTCGCCCTGGTAGCGGCCTTTCAGCTCGTTCAGGCGATCCATATAAAGGAGGGCGAAACCGGATTCCTTGATGGAACCCAAATCTCCGCCGCTGCCTTTGACAGCCAGAACCTGGACGAGTTTGCCGGAAAACGGATCGGGCAGCAGAATTTTTGAGCTGGTGTTGCCGCCGCCGAAATTGGTGATTCGCAGATCCGCTCCCAAAAGATTGGAGCGGTAGCGAAGGAGGGCCAGTTCGTTAGAGGCCAGCGTGGCCGCTTTTTGTTCTTCCCACAAATCGCTGAGATGAGTCACTTCCATTGTCTGTGCCATATAAAAAAATCCTTTTTATGCGTATGAACTCACGGCTGCATTATTTCGCTCGGCGCGTTCGGCTGAAATTTTTTCAAGATAGCCGCTTTGCCGGAACGCTTCCATTGGATCAGACGGCAAGCCTTTTGCGGCGCGCCATTCGCGGATGAGCGGGCGCACGTCGGTTGAAAAGGCGTCCTGCAAAAGCGACTCGGCGCGCACCAAATCTGCGGCGTTTTGGGCGGTTTTGAGCGCGGCATGGTTCACCAAAGCGGCTTTGGCAAATAATTCTTGCGCCATTGTGACTGTCTGAATTGTCGCTTCTATTTTGCCCTTTAGATTGTGGCTTTGATCGATCATGAAAGCGATGTCAGCGCGCTTTCCTTGCTCCCATTCAAAGAACAAAATTTCGTGGAAAATGCGGAAGACCTGGTAAGGGTCGATGGAGCCGAGAGTTAAATCGTCGTCGGCGTAGCGGCGGTCGTTGAAGTGAAATCCGCCCAGGCGGTCTTCGGCGAGCAGCCACGCGACAATTTGCTCGATGTTTTGCGCCTGGTAATGATGGCCGGTGTCGACCAGAACTTTGGCCTGCGTGCCGGCTGCTTGCGCGAACAAAAGCGCCATGCCCCAGTCGGCGATGTCGGTGTGATAAAAAGCGGGCTCAAACGGCTTGTATTCAATTAAAATTTGCTGATTCGAAGCGAGAGCGGCGTGGCATTCCTTGAAGCATTGGTGAAAAAAATCTTTGCGCTGGCGAATGTTGGCGGTTCCGGGATAGTTGGAGCCGTCGGCGAGCCAGAAAGAAATGTCGCGCACGTTCAATTCGCGCGCGATGGCGATGCTTTCTTTGGAATGGTTGAGCGCTTCCTGGCGGATGGCGGGGTCGGGATTTCCGAATGATCCGAACTTGTAAATCTGATCCTGAAATAAATTCGGGTTGATTGCGCCGGGGCGGATGCCGTATTTTTTTGCCAGTTCGCTGATTTGCGGAACGCTTTTCAGGCCTTGCGGAAAATCCCACAAGACGTGGAGGGCGAGCGTGGGACAAACGCCGGTGAGCGAATGCACTTGCGCGCCGTCGCTGAATTTTTCTTCGATATTCGTCGCTGCGGCAGCCTGAATGAATTTTCCGAAACGGGTTCCAGTGTTCGCGAAACCCCAGGAAGGGATTTCGATGCGGAAGTTTTCGAGCGACGGAAAGATTCGATCCATTTGCCAGGTCTTATCGTATGACAACAATCACGTCGAGCGTGCGCGGACCATGCACGCCTTTGATGCGCGTCATCTCAATGTCGGATGTGGCGGACGGCCCGGAGATGGTGGTGAGCGGAACATCTCCCATGGCTGCCATTTGGCGGACGGCTTGCGAAACGGTTTCCACCACTTGCGCGGCAAAAACGATGCACAAATGATAATCGGGGATGAGGCTGACGGCGCGGCGCGGCTCTTCGCCGGCGTGGCGCAGAATGATTGTTCCGGTTTCGGCAATGGCGAGGGCGCAGGTGGTGATGACGCCTTCGAAGGTGTTGATTTGCTGATAATCGAAGCCGTTGTCCTGATAAAAATCGAACCCGGCGGGAATCCAGCCGCCGGGAAAATCGCGGCCGGTGATCAGCTTGCGCAGTTTTCGCTCAGCGAGGGCCGCGCCGACAGCGCCGGAAATATAAGGCTGGCCGCATTCGTAGACCGATGAGCCGTAATCCTGCAGGCGGCTGATGAACAGCTCCAGAATGTCGTGATCGTTCAGGACGCTGACGGTGTTGTACTGGCGCGGGATGTAGGCGTAATCGGATTCGCGCTCCAGCTTTCGGTCGAGCACGGCGCGGCGAACGCGGTTCAGAATTTCTTCTTTGGCGGTGACTACTCTAGGGTGTTCAGATGCTTCTTCCACCATGCGCGGAAAGACTCCTTGGGAATCGAATTTAAGTCTCTGACGTCGGTCCAGCCGCTGAGAATTCCGGGCAGATGCGAGATGACGCCGTTTTCGGCGAAGGGGATCTGGCCGATTCGGCCGAGCATTTGCGCCATTTCGAGGCGCGAGGAATCGGCCATGGCGGAGGCGGCCGCGCGCATGGCGAAGCGCTCGGTGAGCGGGTCGTCGTGGCGTTCAACGATTTTGTTGCGCAGGTGAATCAAGATTTCCGGAATATTGATTTTCACCGGGCAGACTTCGTAGCAAGCGCCGCATAACGATGACGCGTAAGGCAGCGTTTGGGAATGATGCATGGATTGCAGTTGCGGCGTCAAAATTGCGCCGATGGGGCCGCCATAAACCGATCCGTAAGCGTGGCCGCCGGTTTGGCGATAAACGGGGCAAGCGTTTAAGCAAGCGCCGCAGCGAATGCAATCCAGCGTTTCGCGCGCTTCTTCGTCTTTTAGAACTTCGGTTCGTCCGTTGTCGAGAAGAATGACATGAAATTCGCGCGGACCGTCGCCATGGGTGACGCCGGTCCAGAAAGAATTGTACGGATTCATGCGTTCGCCGGTGGCGGAGCGCGGCAGAAGCTGCAAGAAAACTTCGAGATCGGCGAAACGCGGGACAAGTTTTTCGATGCCGACGAGGCTGATGAGCACTTCGGGCAGAGTGACGCACATGCGGCCGTTGCCTTCCGATTCGACAACGCAAACGGTTCCGGTTTCGGCGACGGCGAAATTGGCTCCGCTGACGGCGGCGGGCACGCGCAGGAATTTTTCGCGCAGATAAGCGCGGGCGGCGGCGGTTAAATCTTCCGGCTGATCGCCCAATTCTTCCAGCCCCATTTTCTTCATGAAGAGGCGGCGAATTTCCATTTTGTTGCGATGGAGCGCGGGGACGACGATGTGGGAAGGCTTGTCGTCGCCTAACTGGACGATTAAATCCGCGAGATCGGTTTCAATGGGCGTGATGCCGGCTTCTTCCAGCGCGTCGTTCAGGCGCACTTCGTCGGAAGTCATGGTTTTCACTTTGATGACTTCTTCGGCGCGGTGCGATTTCAGAAGGCCGATGACGATGCCGTTGGCTTCGTCGGCGTCGCGCGCCCAATGCACCTGGCCGCCGGCTTCTTTGCAAGCGGATTCGAACTGCTGCAAATAAAAATCCAGATGGCGGAGGGTGTGCTGCTTGATTTCGTGGGCGGACTGGCGAAGCTGCTCCCAATCGGAAACTTCGGCGACGACTTTGGCGCGCTTGTTGCGGATGACTTCGGTGGCGTGGCGGACGTTGTGGCGCAACTGGGTGTTGCCCATCAGTTTTTTGGCGGCCGCCGGGAATTTTGCCGCCTGCGCCGCTTCGCCGACACGAACGCTCAAGCGGATTCTCCGTGCTCAGTGGAGGCGAGAATTTCGGCGATGTGCAGGCAGCGAACTCCGGTGCGCTGGCGGGTGAGCGCGCCGGAAATGTGCATGAGGCAGGAGTTATCGAGGGCGGTGCAGATTTCGGCGCGGGTGTCGAGCACGCAGGTTACTTTGTCGGAAAGCATGGCGGCGGAGACGTCGGGATTTTTGATGGCGAATGTTCCGCCGAAGCCGCAGCACTGGTCTGATTCTTTCAGTTCGATGAGTTTCAGGCCGCGCACCTGACTTAGTAACTGAACGGGTTTGTCGCCGACGCGGAGAGAACGGAGGGAATGACAGGAAGGATGGAGGGTGACGGTGTGCGGAAAGAAAGCGCCGACGTCGGTGAGGCCGAGTTTGTCGACGAGCAGTTCGCTGAATTCGAAGACGCGCGGCAATAAGTCGTCAATAGCGCGGATCAAGACAGGATCTTTCGATTGCGCGGCCATCTTCGGATAATGCTCGCGGATCATGGCGACGCAGGACGAAGAGGGAATGCAGATGACTTCGGCGTCGTCGAAAGTTTTCAGGAAGCCCTGCATCATGGCGAGGGCGTCTTTTTTGTAGCCGGTGTTGTAATGCATCTGGCCGCAGCAGGTTTGCGCGGGCGGGAAGTCCACGTCGTGTCCCAGCTTTTCCAGCAAGGAAACGACGGCCTTGCCGGTTTCTGGAAAAAGAGTGTCGTTGTAGCAGGCGATGAAAAGGGAAATGAGCAAGAGGCTATCTACATCAGTCTACTGCGAAGCGATGAAGACGCTTGCAGCGGGACGGTCGCACAAAAAGCGTCGAGACGAGTCTCGACGCGGCAGACACAAGTGTCCGCGCCACGATTTTTCGGAAGTTTCGCGGTCGGAGCGCCCATATCGGAAGGCTCCTAAGCGATGAAGAGGGGCTTGATGTGGCGGTCGAAGAGGTTGGCGGTGACGTTTTTGGCGACGATGGGCGAGAATTCTTCGAGTAAGTGGAGATACTTTGGGCCCATTTTGGCGGCCACTTTGAAGCCGACGTGGAGTAACTGGCGCAGGCTGGGGTTGTATTCGGGGTTTGCTTGATCGTGGCGGAGGGCGGAGACGTATTGCTCGGAGGTCCAGGCGTTGACCGATTCGGGCGAGGGAAGTTTGGCGGCGGCGATGTCGATGACGGCGGCGTAAGGCTGGCAGAGCGCTTCCTTTTGCTCATAGGCGTGGGCGTAGATGTATTTGGCGGCTTCGAGGCCAGCGCCGCCGGCTTCGGCCAGTCCGATTACTTCTTCCAGCCAGTTGGTGCCGGCGGTTTTGACGTGAACGCCCGCGTTGAATTTCTTGAGCGCTTCGCGAATGGGCGAGTAGATGGAAAACTTGTCGCTTCCCGAATGGACGCTGAGCTTCAGGTTTGCAGGGAGCGGGTAGTTTTGGACGGCGTAGGCGATGGTGGAAAGATCGTCACTGAACTCCTGGGTGAATTTGTCGATGTTGCCGACGTAATCCACGCCTTTGTTGAAGCGGCCGGTAAACTTGGGCGCGATGGTTTGAATGGGGATGCCTTCGTCGGCGATGGCGACGAGGATGATGAGGAGTTCGGCGGGCGTTTGGGGATTGTCGGTTTCATCCATGGAGACTTCGGGGATGAAGTTGCCTTCGCCTTTTTGGGCGAGAATTTTTCGGTAGATGCGGCCGGCTTCGGTGACTGCGGTTAGGTATTTGGCGGCGGTTGTGGCCACGTAGTCTTTAGTGAGATCGCCGATGAGTTCGGGGTGTTTGTCGATGAAGGCGTCAGCGGAGGAGGGTTTGCCGATCCAATCGGCGACGTCGATGGTGTAGAAATCGCTGGGGGCGAGGAAGCGGTCGACGGTGTCGAAGTTGATGTGGTCGGCGTCGACGTGATAGGGCTTGGTCCAGTGGAGAGTTTTGACGGCGGTGTCGGCGGCGGCGCGAACGCTGGAGGGTTCGGAGCCGATGATGTTGTGTTCGCGGTTGGATTTATTCCAGACGGGGATGACTTCGACGTTTTGCTCGGCGGCGAGGATGCAGGCGGCGAGCTGGGCTTGGGCTTGGTGGGCGAAGCGGTCGCCGACTCCGAGGGTGTTTTTGCTGAGGGTGAGTTTGGTGGACATGTGGGTGCATCCACTTTGATAGCACTTGCAATTAGGGGAAAAGCGTCGGCATGAGTGCCGACGCGGCAAACACGAGTGTTTGCGCCACGGCTATCTGGAGGATGCGGCCGGTGGATGGGTCTTGGACGAAGGCGATGAGTTTTAGGTTGGCGGGCCAGGAGGGGTCGATGGCGATGCGGGCTTGATTGGCTTTGACCTTTGTCAAGGAACGGACGACGCCTACGTGCGTTAGGGTGCGGCCGGCGTTTTCTCCGTGGGGGACGCGGGAGATGGCTTTGTCTTGGGCGATGGCGATCCAGAGGTCTCCGTTTTGCCGGTTGGGGGTTTCGATTTGGAGTGCGCCGGGTTCTTTAGAGATGGAGAGCATCAGCGGCGGTTTGGGTTTTGTTGCGGAGGCGGTGAGGGCTTTTAGGAGATTGGGGCGGCTGCTGCCGACGGTGGAGAAGCGGCCATCGACGACGGCTTCCGGCGTGTAGATGTCGCCGCTGCCTTCGATGCGGGCGTACATTTGCTGGCGCTGGGTGAAGATTTTGGAGGAGAAGGGATCTCTCCAGCCGAGGTAGTCCCAATAGTCGACATGCTCGCTGAGGACGATGACGTCGACGTTGGGCGCGGGGTGGGAGTCTTGGAGTTCGGCCAGCAAGGTGTCGGCGGGCGGACAACTGGAGCAGCCTTCTGAGGTGAAGAGTTCGACCAGGACGGGCACGCGGGTTTGGGCGTGGAGCGCGGATGCGAACAAGAGCGAAGCGGCGATTAGGTGACGCATGACAAGGTGTTCGAAAAAGGCTCAAGCAAAGTTACTGTGGATGCTACCTAAGCATATTTGGGTAGGGTGTTGTTTGTAACCGTTGGCGGCGACAGGCACGTCCATGTGATTGAAAGAAGGGTGCGAGCGAAAACCGCGATTTATCGCTTTTCGCGGCTCACTCGACACCCACCTCGATTTAAAAAATACTTTCATCTCTGGGAGGAGAATTGTGTCTAAATTTTTGCCTTTGGTCTTTGCCGCATGTCTGGCAACGAGTGGCGCCTATGCGCAGAACATTGATGTTTTCTTTGGCGCAGGCACGGCCAGCGCGCCCACCAGCAACACTTTAATTGATCCTTTTGACACGGGCAACCCTTACACGACGCCGCGCATGGGCGGCACGTTTGGGAAAGCGGGGGCGGACTTCTTCTTTAAGCCGCAATTCGGCATTAACGCGGAGACGGATTTCCGCTTTTCGCAGGGCTCTTACGCGGGGCTGACGTACCGGCCGACGTTTTATGATTTCAACGGCGTGTGGCGGCCGCTGGCGGGCAAGCATTCCAGCCGGATTCAGCCGATTATTCAGGCTGGCCTGGGCGGGATGAATTTGAAGTTCTATGAGAACTCCACCGCGTGCGATGTGCTGGCGGGATGCTCCAGCAGCAATGAGTTCATTGAAAGTTCGAATCATTTCCAGGTTCACATGGCGGCGGGACTTCGGCTGTATGCGACGAATCACCTGTTTATTCAGCCGCAGGTGGATGCGCATTACGTGAACAACCTGTTCCAGTTCGGCAGCAATTGGGTGCCGGAGTATGGGGCTTCGCTGGGATGGTCTTTCGGGGAACGCTAAAACCGGACAGATATGCTGATAGCCTCAGGGTTTTGGCCCTGAGGCTTTTTTGTTTTTATGCGCATTGTGATTCCGGGCGGGACGGGGGTTTTGGGCGCGCTTCTGGCGCGGCATTTTCACGGGCAGGGGCATGAGCTTGCGACCATCACGAGATTTCCGAAGCCGGGGCCGGGCGAGTCCGTTCATTGGGATGCGGAGACGATTGGGCCTTGGGCAGCTTCGCTTGAGGATGCGGACGCGGTGATTAACTTGGCGGCGACGCGGACGCCGGAAGCGCGGATGAGAACGACGCGGCTTGTGGCGGAGGCGATTGGGCAGTGCCGGCGCGCGCCGCGGGTTTGGATGAACGCCAGTTTCAGCGAGCCGGATGCGGCGTGGGAGGAGTGCGTTTGTTCGGCGAGGACTCCGGAGACGCGGAAGATTTTGCTGCGAATGGCGCCGGTGATGAGCCCGGAGTTTGGGGATTTTCCATGGTATTTGCGGCTGGTTCGGTGGGGACTGGGCGGCGAGATTGGGAGCGGCGAGCAATGGGTGGACTGGATACACGATTTTGACTTTTTGCGGGCGGTTGAGTTTTTGGCGGCGCGGGAGGGGATGGAGGGCGCGGTGCATTTGACTGCGCCGTGTGCGCTGCCGAATCACCAGTTCATGGAGATTTTGCGGGAGGCGTGGTGCCGGGATCATTTTGGGGTACGGATTCCGGGATGGCTTGCGCCGCAGCGGGTTTTGCGGAGCCGGGAAGTGAGGCCGGAGCGGCTGCTGGATTGCGGTTTTGGGTTTTGTTTTCCGGGATGGCAGGGGGCGGCGGAGGATTTGGTTGGGCGGTGGCGGCGGGCGCATGAGGGGGATTACGGAACGAAATGAGGAAAGAGTGCTCGCGAAGGCGCTAAGACGCCAAGAAGGCCTTCAGGTTAGATGGTTTAGAGGGTTGGGTGCGGGATTTTCGGCGGCGGGGAGTGGAATTGGGGCGGATTTTTGGGATTTTGGGCGGAGTTGGGCCTTGCGAGGGTGTCGGGGGGAAATTTAAGTTGGCTAGACCTGGAGGTCAGCCGACAGGCCTGGAGGCCTATCTTACTTTGTCGAACGGGGCTTGTCGAAGGGGTTGGGATCGTTGGGTGAGGCATAGCCGAGGGCGACGGCTTGGGCGCGCATGTCTCTTAGCTTTTGTTTCCAGTCGACGATGGGGCTGGCTTTTTTCTGGGCGACTTTGATGCGCTCTTGCGTCAGGGCGGATTTTTCGGCGGCG
>Ga0116230_10000393_pt1 | contig 38107 bp, 39 predicted proteins | sample S1TSphfallax_3_FD_88678 | JGI IMG/M metagenome (GOLD analysis project Ga0116230, IMG submission 88678) | Host-associated microbial communities from peat moss isolated from Minnesota, USA - S1T2_Fd - Sphagnum fallax MG | ecosystem: Host-associated > Plants > Peat moss > Unclassified | place... | reverse complement strand
CTTGGGTCACTGTCAGTGCACTTAGCTGACCGGTTGTGAGATTGCCAAGCGTCGTCGCGGTCATGCCGGTGATCTGCGCGGCCGTAAGCGCATTAGCTTGGGTTTGTGTCAGCGACTGGATTTCGGCCGCCGAAAGGCTATTAATAGATGTTGTACTTAAGGCTCCGACCTGAGTGGGCGTTAGAACGGCAATCTGATCCGTAGACAAATTGCCAAACGCCGTGCTGCTGAGGCCCGTGACTTGGGCCGCCGTAAGGTTAGTGACATTAAGGGCCTGGATCTCCGTCGCCGTCATATTGGTCAGCTGCGTCGCTGTCAGGCCGTGGACTTGGGTCACCGTCAGTGCACTTAACTGACCGGTTGTGAGATTGCCGAGCGTCGTCGCTGTCATGCCGGTGATCTGCGCGGCCGTAAGCGCATTGGCTTGGGTTTGTGTCAGCGATTGGATTTCGGCCGCCGAAAGATTGTTGACCGAGATCGTGTTTAGGGCTGCGACCTGAGTTGGCGTTAGAGCGGCAATCTGATCCGTAGACAAATTGCCAAACGCCGTGCTGCTGAGACCCGTGACCTGGGCTGCTGTGAGGCCCGTGACATTAAGGGCCTGGATCTCCGTCGCCGTCATATTGGTCAGCTGCGTCGCTGTCAGGCCATGGACTTGGGTCACTGTCAGGGCACTTAGCTGACCGGTTGTGAGATTGCCAAGCGTCGTCGCTGTCATGCCGGTGATTTGCGCGGCCGTAAGCGCATTGGCTTGGGTTTGTGTCAGCGATTGGATTTCGGCCGCCGAAAGGCTATTAATAGATGTTGCACCTAAGGCTCCGACTTGAGTTGAAGTCAGAGCGGCAATCTGATCAGCAGATAAATTGCCAAGCGCTGTAATGCTGAGACCCCTGATCTGCGCCGCCGTCAGGTCAGTGACGTTAAGAGATTGGATCTCTGTCGCTGCCATGCCAGTCAGCTGCGCCGCCGTCAGGCCGTCTGCCTGAGTTATCGTAAGAGATGCGACTTGCGTGTTAGTGAGATTGCCGAGCGTGGTTGCGTTCATGCTGGCAATTTGGGCTGCTGTGAGTCCATTGGCCTGGGTCTGAGTGAGCCCTTGGAGCTCAGTCGCCGAAAGATTATTGACTACGGGCGCGCTTAAAAAGCCGATCTGGGGAGCGGTCAGAGCGGCAATCTGATCCGTGGAAAGATTGTTAAACGCTGTGCTGCTGAGATCAATGATCTGGATGAGCGATAGGCTTGGTATGTTGACAGCTTGAATCTCCGTCGCCGTCATATTGGTCAGCTGCGTCGCAGTCAGGCCGTGGACTTGGGTCACTGTCAGTGCACTTAGCTGACCGGTTGTGAAATTGCCGAGCGTCGTCGCTGTCATGCCAGCGATCTGCGCCGCTGTCAGGCCATTCGCTTGAGTCTGGGAAAGCCCCTGGATCTCGGTTGCGGACAGGCTATTGATCGACGTCGTGTTTAGGGCCCCAACCTCGGTCGATGTCAAAGCGGCAATCTGATCCGTGGAAAGATTGTCAAACGCCGTGCTGCTGAGACCTGCGACCTGGGCCGCGGACATATCATTGATGTTAAGGGCCTGGATCTCGGCCGGTGCCATACTGGTCACCTGCGTTTCTGTAAGCCCGCGGACCTGAGCTGCCGTCAGAGACTCTACTTGAGTGGCGCCTAAATTGTTGATTTCCGTCTCGTTTAATTTTGCGACCTGCGCAGCTGACAGGTCTCCAGTCGGCAGCACCATAATCTGCCATATGGTCATTGAATTCAGCTGGGTCGCTGACAGGCCTTGCACTTGTGTCGCGGTCAAAGCGCTAAGCTGCGTATTAGCGAGATTGCCGAGCGCAGTCGTCGATAGGCCGTTAATTTGCGCAGGTGTCAGCGCGCTGAGCTGGGTAGGTGCGAAGCTTTGAAGCTCCGCCGCGCTTAGGTCATTGAGCTCAGTCACTGTCAGGGACATGATCTGTGTCGCTGACAGAGAGGCTGTCCCATTGGCAGTGAGTGTTTCGAACTGCGGCAGGTTCAACCCGTTTAACGCCGCGTTGGACAAGGCTGAAATCTGTGTCGCCGAGAAGGCCTGCAGATTATCTGTGCTCATTTCGTTGAGCTCGGTCGCAGTGAGCGCTTCAACCTGCGTCGTGCTAAACGACTCGATATCGGAGGTGGCAAGCTGCTGGACGGCGGTCGATGTCAGACGTGCAATCTGGGCTGGGGAAAGAGAAACGATGCTGGATGACATGCAAAGTAACTCTGTCTCTCTTAGACCGGTGCGCAAAACGGCAGACGGGAGGCTACCTTTTGCGAAAGTTCAATGAGGGCGTGAATCTTGCTCCCTTCAATCCCGGAGGCAATGGCCTATGGCAAAGAGGGCTGGATATGAACTCCCTGTTTCGCAGATAAATACCAGCTGGCTTGCGTGAGCCTAACTTGTCCGTGTCACGAGAATGTCTTTTTGAGTATTCCTTTCGGGTGTTTTTCGCTTTGTATCCAACTGCCAGAGCATATAAAAATTGAACGGGGGCGTCTCGCCCGCAGTTAGTTCCGCGTTGACAGCTTTCAAGCCTTATCCGAACTTCGATTTTAAAAATTGAGTCGAATCAGGGAAGTGCGGATTGGAAGCTGCATCGGAATTATTCAATCGTTCTGTCAGGCTCATCATGGTGCGGCAGATGCCGCCTGGTGAGCTTTTCTCGGTGGGCTCAACGCTGAAGTCGATGCGTCAGGAGAAACTTGCGAGTGATCTTTATAAGACCTGGATCGCATATAATGGCGATCATGAACTCATTTATGTTGTCTATTTCAATTACGGCACTGCTCTAACTGACGCAGGTGACCGTCCAGGCGCAATCAATGCTTTCCGTGAATGTATCAGGCTAAAGCCTGATTTCTATCCTCCTTACATCAATCTTGGACGTGTACTTGAGGATGTTGGCCTAGCCGGTGATGCGGTCAATCAATGGCTGGCACTGGTCAACAATCTTCCAATGATCAATGGCAACGCCGTGATGCACAAGCTTATCGCTTTGCATCAAATTGGGCGTGTCCTTGAAAGTAATTTCAATGATGAGGCAGCCGAGGATGCGCTCAAACAATCCCTCGAGATCAATTTAGATCAGGACGAGATTGTCCAGCATTGGATCGCATTGCGCCAGCGGGGCTGCAAGTGGCCGGTGGTTTCGGGATGGGAGAACGTCAAGAAGGAGCAGCTGATCGCGGCGATTTCACCATTGTCATTGGCGAACTTGACCGACGACCCGATGTTCCAGTTGGCGAAGGCTTATCAATACGGCAAACAATCGATTGGTCTTTGTCCGTCTCCGCAGGCAAAACTAACGTCGGCTGCTTCTGCCCGGCGGCGGCATGACAGACTGCGGATTGGCTATGTTTCCTCCGACATGCGCGAGCATGCCGTCGGATTTGCCATGACAGATGTCATTGAAACTCATGATCGTGCCGGCTTCGAAATCTTCATCTACTATTGCGGCATTAAACGGATCGATCCGACGCAGCAGAGAATCAAGACAGCCGCCGATCATTGGCTCGACATCAATGATCTTACCGATGAGCAAGCGGCTCAGAAAATCTTGGATGATGAGATTGATATCCTGATTGATCTGAACGGTTATACGAAGTCCGCGCGAACCCGGATCTTTTGTATGCGGCCAGCCCCGGTGGCTGTGAATTGGTTCGGCTTTCCAGGCTCTATGGGAAGCCCCTATCATCATTATCTTATTGCCGATCCCTATATCATCCCGCCAGAGCAGGAAATCTATTATTCAGAAAAGGTCGTTCGCCTGCTTTGCTATCAGCCAAACGATCGTAAGAGAGCCGTCGCGGCACATCGCCCATCGCGTCAAGAGGCGGGGCTCCCTGAAAAGTCTTTTGTTTTCTGCTGCCTGAATGGCATGCAGAAACTCACATCGCTGACGTTTCAACGGTGGATGAAGATCCTGCATCAAGTCCCAGACAGCGTGTTGTGGCTCCTGACTGGAACGAGCGAGACGAATAATCGCTTGAGGCAACTCGCAGCGAGCCAAGGCATCCGGCCCGATCGGATCATCTTCGCGGAAAAGATGGCGAACCCGCAGCATTTGGCACGCTATCCCTTGGCGGATCTTTTCTTGGATAATTTGCCTTACGGCGCTCATACGACAGCCGCGGATGCTCTCTGGATGGGCGTTCCCATCGTGACCCTGCCTGGCCGGAGTTTTGCTTCACGCGTCTGCGCGAGTGTTGTTAAGGCCGCGGGCATCGGCGAGCTCGTCTGCGCGAGCCCTGATGATTATGTCGCGCGCGCTGTTGAGCTCGGCCGTAATCCTCTTAAATGTAACGCGATCAAAGAAAAGCTCGTTACAGAGCGGGATACATGCTTGCTCTTCGATACGCCCTTGCTGGTTTCTCAATTGGAACAGCTCTACAAGCAGATGTGGGCAGACTTTGAAGCTGACGCATTGCCGAGCCCCGACCTGAGCAATCTCGACATTTATCACGACGTGGCTTTGGACTTCGATCTTGAAAGGACTGAGCTGCTGACAGATGAGGAGTACCATGACCTTTATCTCGAAAAACTAGCGCATTGGCATAGCACCTATCCCATCAAGCCCGACCATCGCATGTGGCGGCGGCCTGCTTGACGACATGATAATTGCCGAGGGGCACTTTGCTTGGTGAATGTCGATACCTATCCTGCTCTGCCTCATTAAGGCTCAGCCCATCATTCAGCGATCATAGAGTTGCTTGGTGCGCGTGCGCTGGCATGGTTCGCCATTGGCCGCTTCTCCAGTTAAATTAACGGCCTAGGCCAATCACACCGCCACCTCCGCTTTGATCGCGGGATGCGGATCATAATTCTCGATGACGATATCTTCGTAGCGGAAATCGAAGATCGATTTCACATCTGGATTGAGCTTGAGGTGTGGCAAGGCGCGTGGCGCGCGGCTCAATTGCTCGCGCGCCTGATCGAGATGATTAAGATAGAGATGCGCGTCGCCAAATGTATGGACGAAATCGCCGGGCGCGAGGCCTGTGACCTGCGCGACCATATAGGTCAAAAGCGCATAGCTTGCGATATTGAACGGTACACCGAGAAAGACATCGCCCGAGCGCTGATAAAGCTGGCATGAGAGGCGCCGCGTGCCGTCCTTGTCTTCCGCCACATGAAATTGGAAGAGGCAATGACAGGGGGCCAATGCCATCTCGCCGAGATCGGCTGGATTCCAAGCCGTCACGATATGACGGCGGGAGAATGGATTGCGCTTAATGTCTTCGATCACGGCCGAAATCTGGTCGATCGTGCCGCCATCCGCCGTGCGCCAGGAGCGCCATTGCTTGCCGTAGACGGGACCGAGATCGCCGTTCTCATCGGCCCATTCGTCCCAGATGCCGACGCCATTTTCCTTGAGATAGGCGATATTCGTGTCGCCTTTCAAAAACCAAAGAAGCTCATGCACGATCGACTTTAGATGAAGCTTCTTGGTCGTGACCAGCGGGAAACCTTGGGCGAGGTCGAAGCGCATCTGATAGCCAAAAAGCGACAATGTCCCGGTGCCGGTTCTGTCGGCTTTTTCTTGGCCCTCATTGAGGATTTTAGCGAGAAGGTCGAGATAGGCGCGCATGTCGTGCTTCAACCCAAGTCCAAAAGCGCCAGACCAAAGGCAAGCGCATTGAAAAACGCATGAAATGTGATCGAGGCCTTTAGGCTGCCGGTCACCTCCCGAAGGGCGCCAAGTGCCAGGCCGACCGGGAAGACGGCCAAGGCGTAGATATGGCTCTGTTCATAATGGAGGCCTGCGAAAACAGCGGAGCTGATGATGAGCGCAGCCCAAAGCCCGATCCTCGCGCGCAGGCTCGTGTAAATCCAGCCGCGGAATAAAAGCTCCTCCGCGAAAGGCGCGAAAATAACCGCTAGGATAAAGAGCAAAACCGAGGATGCGAAATTGTCTTTCGGGACGGTGAACCAATCTTTGGACGGCGGGTAAAAATAAGCGACGGCGACATCGGCGGCCAAGCCGCAGGCCAGTCCCGCCGCCGCGATGTACCAAAAGGCGCGGCCAGCTTTCCAAATCGCCCAAGGCCGCCAGCCGATGAGATCCCGCCATTGCTTGCGGCCTCGAAACCTTGCGAGAGTCAGAACCGCGAGACTGCTCGCCGCGTAAAAGATGAGGCTCGCAATCAGCCCAGAGAACAGGAGATCGCTGCTAAACTCACCACGGACATCCGCTATAATGGACGTGATTTCGTGCGATTGGACGGCCGTGCCGAGGCTTTTCAAAAGTGCTGCGAGATGCGTCCAGCCTTTGGCACATCCATCAACGATGAGGCCGATGCCATGAGCATAGAGGATGGCAAGAACCAATATGGCCGCGAGGCTCAGGCACAGCCCAAAAAGCCCATAAGGCTTAGCGGTATGCAAACCGGTGACCGGCGGTTCAGCAATGGGGTCGCTGACATGAGCATCCATGCGGCGCTGCCCTATTTTCTCTTCGATCGGCTGGACGATTATCGTCATCCTGCAATGGGTCAATCTTGCAAATGCGCCGTTTGATCGCACCTTGCTGGTCATAAGAAAACCGGGCAATTTGATCCGGCTGAATGCTTCCACTCTTTCTTATTCGACAGGCCGCGCCTATATTATTTTTGCTGGTTTTCCAGCTATGGCGATAAACGGCTTCGAAATAAGCTCTTCGGACCCGGGGGCGGTACCCGGCGCCTCCACCATATTCAGTCTGGGCCGAACGCACATACTGAATTTGCTGGGGGCGAAATAGGTTCGACGGGGGGTGTAAAGGATGTTCTTTCGCTCGGCATGGTTCCACCGTCATCGGGCTAAACTTTATAGTTGCCAACGACAACTATGCTCCGGTGGCCGTTGCTGCGTAATGCGGTAATGGTACCGATTCAAAGTCCTTAGGGGTAGCACTTTAAGGCGGGGTCCGGAGGCACCTGGCAACAGAAGCCTCCACCATATTCCCTAGGCCAGATGTAGGGCTGTTCAATTTTGAACGGCCATTGAAATCCTGCGGTATGTTTTAGAGCATATTCCGCAAAAGTGTACGCGGTTTTGCGATGAGAACATGCTCTCACTTTTTGAATGGAGAGCGAATTCTTATCGCTTGGGTGATTCCACCCAAGCGGAAAGCGCTCTAGGATAGAATGTCAGGGCCGCACAGCAGAGGGCGGCATATATTCAGAAGCTGAGCGTTAAAATGGCGACCGATCTCATCCGATATGATCTCCTGGTCCAGGAGGCCTTGCGCAGCGTGGTTCGCAAAGTCCTTTCGGACGCGGCGCGCGACGGCCTTCAGGGGGAGCATCATTTCTACATCACTTTCAAGACGCATGCCCAAGGTGTGCAGCTCTCGGCCCGGATGCGCAATCAATATCCAGATGAAATGACGATCATCCTCCAGCATCAGTTTTGGGGGTTGAACGTGATGGAGCAGGGCTTTGAGGTGGGCCTATCGTTTCACAAAATCCCCGAAACTTTGTTCATTCCTTTCGAAGCCTTGAGCGGTTTTTTCGATCCTTCGGTGGAGTTCGGCCTGAAATTCGTGACGGAAATCGGTGCGAATGACGTGGATGGCCCCATAGGCGCAGTTCACACCACGGGACCATCGAAGGAGCTCACCGCCGCCTTGCCGGCGGCCGGGCACGGGACAGGCGGAGCGCTGGCGCATTTGCCAGCCGGGCGCACCGGTGAAGGGGCTGCCGCGCTGCCGGCGGATCAGGTCCAAGCGGGCAAGGTCCAAGCGGATCAGGCCCAAGAGGGTCAGGCCCAAGAGGGTCAGGCCAAAGTGATTTCCATTGATGCTTTCCGCAAGAAGCCATGATGGCGGAAATTATCAACCTGCGCCGCGTGCGAAAAGCAAAGGACCGCGTGGCCTCGGAGCAAAAAGCGGCTGAAAATCGCACACGTTTTGGGCGCAGCAAAGCAGAGCGCAAAGCCGTGGATGCCAAAGCCGCGCTTGATGCAAGCCGTCTCGATGGACATCGCCGGGACGAAAAAGAGTAAAGCAAATCGGATTAAAACGGGGGGCCGCGGCATGCCGATGACGATCGTCAAACATTCGCTTGCCATCGCTGGTCATCGGACCAGCGTGTCGCTTGAAGAGGATTTTTGGGAGGGGCTTAAAAGTATCGCGCTGCAACGCGGCATTTCCATTTCGGCGCTTGTTGCGGAGATCGATTCCGAGCGCGGCACGGCCAATCTCTCCTCAGCTTTGCGGGTTTATGTGCTGAAAGCAGCGCGCGGGGATTATGTTGCGGCCGAGCCTAGCAAACCGTCAGTCAGCCCGGTTTTGTAATTGCCTCATGCTTCATGGTGACCTCAGCCCGGAACGATCAAAGCGACTTCCGATTGAACTCACGTCTGACCGTTCGCGGCGCGCTGTTCCCGGAGCTCGGCGCAATACCACATATCGCTGCCGAGTTGGTGGATAGTCTCTGCCAGTCTCAGACGGACGGGAAGATATGTCTCCCAAGGTTTCAGCGCTCCGGCGAGTGTACACAAAAGACCGGCAAGTCTCTTGTTTGTGAAGCCGCCTCGTTCCATCATTTTAAATCGCCTTTGCCCGGCGTCCAGGGCGCGGTTGAAGGCCTCTGTATGACCACGGAGCATAGCAAGCTCATCTTCCGAGAGAGCGATATCTTGCGTTTCGGGCGGCATTGGAAGGGACGCTAAAAAGCGATCGAATTCTTCCGTCTCAAGCCGGGCCGGGTCGTGATCGCTCCTTGGCGAGAGCTCCGGCAGGTTGTTGTAGCAAAACCGCCAGCTCGATCCGGGACAGTCCTTCTCATAGCGCCGCAGCTTTTCGATGCGTTCGCCAGCGCTGCGGACAAGGGCGTCGCAATGAATGAAATATGCCTCTTGCGGGGCAAAGTCGATTGAGCGCGCCTTGAATCCAGGCGTATGAATTTCCCGGATATAATCGACCTCTTTATGCCGGTAGAGCCGCAATTGCGCATTCAGAAATCGCGGTTTCTGCGGCGTATGGTAATGCGATCTCAATCGGCTGTAGCTTATTCCATCGCCGTCGCGCATCAACTCGCGCCGCGAGAGCATCCAGCCTTGCACTGATGCCTGACAGCCTGTCTCGCGAGCCCATAGAAGTAATTGCCGCGATGGCAATTCGTCGTCGTCGATACGAAGGATCCAATCCTGCTTCGCCGTTCGCGAGGCGGCCTCAATCATTCCACCTTCGACGAAATTAGAGTCCATCCGGACCATTTCGATACGGGCTCCGGCGGTGCGCAGCAGTGTTTCCGTTGCATCGGTGCTGCGAGCATCGACCAGATAGAGCGGTTCCGCGCCGATCTCCCGGTAGGCGGCGAGAAACTGCAAGACCCACTTTGCGCTATCTCGCGTTGGAATGACAATTTGAAACGGCATGGCTCTCGATCGGGCAGGCGATATAACTTTCTACACCAAAGCGGAGCAATTTTTAATACCGGCCCAAGGCCGATGGGTCGGCGGGAGCACCAGGAGGCTGCGGTGCTGGCGCATTCGATGACTGGGGAAACGGGGCCGGCTGCGACTCAGAAGCAGCATTTGTATGCAGTTCCTCCGCCTTTTTGCGGGCCTCTTCTGCCTTACGGGCGTCCTCGGCCTTTCTAAGCTTTTCGATCCGTATGGCGTCAGCCTCCGCCTTGCGCTCGGCTTCGGCTTTACGCGCGTCGTCCTCGGTTTTCCGCTGCTCTGCTTCAAGGCGGTGTTCGAATTGCAGACGCTGATTGAAGACAGCCCGTTCATGCAGATCGAATTCGTAAGCTTGGATACGGGCGGCTTCCCGCGCGATGGCGCGGGAAGCGAGCGAATTTACAAAACTTGCCGCTTCGATCGTACGCGTGGGATTGGACAGCGGACCTTTGAAGTTCAATTCAAGGTGCGGCGGTGACCCTTGCCAGTCCTTGGGGAGCGTCAGAAGCGTGAGGCCCAATCTTTGATTCTCCTCTGCTGTGCGGAGATCGAAAGAGAGCGAAAAGTCGTCGAGCGTGCCGGGTTTTGGTTCAGCTTGCTGAACCGGCGCTGGGTTCAATCGAAGCACCCCCGCCGCGACCGCGAGGTCAAAAGGCTTCTCCCCTGCGTTCAAGGCGCCGCGATCCAGTTCGCGGTTGAGGGCGCGCTCGATTTCCGCTTCATCAACGCTCAGCTTGTCGCGTTCCACCTCTGAAAAAATCCGGCTGAGCGCGGCGGGATCCGCGCGCCGCACCGCGAGACCGGTGAAGCTCGCATGACCAGATCCGGCAAGGCTAGATATGAGGGCGAGGCCACTTTGTCCGCTTCCTGCGATGTCGAGCGCCGCTGAGACGCGCCCTTGCAGACTGGGCAGATCGAAGCTGTAAGAGTCGAGGATGAGATGCCCGGAAATGGCGGCTGTTGCACCGTCGCGGCGCAGGATGAGCGTCCCCGCCATCGTGCCCTTGCCCGTCCTCATCGTGAAGTCGCGAAACGTGAAAACGCCCGGCGCGATTTCGAACTGTAAGGCGGCGTTCTCGCCGGATAGGCCCGGCAGAATATCGAAGCTTTTGGCGCGCAGCGTGATACTCGCGGGCACGGGATCTGGCAGGCCTTGGTTGAAGGCAAGATGAGACCAGAGAAAACCGCTCTTTACCGGTTGTGGCGCCCCCAACGCTAATTCAAACAACGCTCCGGCGGAACTTCTGTCGAGATCGAGCGTACCCGTCACCTTCTTCGTGCCGTCCTGCGCCGCATATGTCAGAAACCCTGACAAAGGCGTCCCGGAGAAGCTGCCTTTGAGGCCGCGCAAATCGAGCCGGGCGGCATTCCAATCAAGATCGCTTGTGAGATCGGCGGGCAGCCGCGCTGTCAGATCCGGAAAAGCGAGCCCCGTTGCTCGCAGCATAGGGGAGAGATCCGTGCTGACGAGCTTCACTTGACCATTGGCGGCGAGTCCATTTGTGGCAAGTCCCGCCGGACCGGCGCTTGATGAAAGATCCAAGCGGCCATGGAAGTTCAGATTGAGACCGGCAAGTGTCGCTTGAATGGTTGTGTCGGCGTTGTTGTCAAGCGGACCCTTCATTTTGATTTCGATATGCCCGCGCCCCAAATTGTCGAGCGGCAGAACCTCTGCGCCAAACTGGCGCAAGAGATTGCCGCTGTCGGGCACATCTATGGCCGCGGAAGCGGTGCTGATCGCCGGAGTTTTAGGATCGGACGTGATATGCGCTGAGACGTACGACGCGCCCGCCATGCCCGTAAGATTGAGCGCCGTAAGCACCGGCAGTACCGCTCCTGTAGCTTCGGCCGCTTCCGCATGCACATCGAATTGCATGGGCGACAAAGCCGCGGCTCTTTGATCGAGGATGTCGAGCCAAGGACCAGAAATAATATGCCGCAGCGCCTCTGTGAGATCGCCGGGATGAGGCGCGTTCAACTTCGCATCCAGGCTTCCAGCTTGACCCGTCCAAGCCCCTTTCGCGGCGATAGCCGCGCCGCCGATGCCATTCAAGGTCAGGTCTTCGAGATTGGTATAGGTTCCAGTTTTCGTCAGCTTCAAGCGAATCTCGCCGGTATCAAACGCGCCTTTTCGCAGACCCGCGACTTTCACAGCATGGGCGTCAAAACGAATGGATAGATCCGCCGCTTGGGCAAGTTTTGCCGCCTCTTGAAGATTGGGCAAACCATCGAGATCGAGTGAAGGCGCGCTGAGGTCAACGTAGACGCGTGCCGGTTCTGAACCGACAGGCTCTGTATAGGAAAGATCACCTTCGAACTTGGAACGGCCGAGGCGCAAACGCAAGTCACGCCCGGAAAAACCGACGCGGGATAATGTGGTCTCGCCGCTGACGTCAAAAGCATGAAACGGAAGTTTATGGATCTGAGCGGCGGCATGCGGCAGTACGCCTGCGAGCCAAGTTGTCATGCGCTCCATGTCGCCGGTGCTTGCCGCGCCTTTACCTTCAAACTGTGTCCCGCTGCCGCGCTCGATATGTCCATCAAGATGTATATGCGAGCGGCCAGGCAGGCTCGCTTCAAAGCGGAGCCAAACCGGGTGATCTTCATTGAGGAGCAAAGCGCCGGAAAGGCCGGATAGGATTTCACTGTTCAAAGTCGCGGTATCGGCCGTGGTTTCCAAAGTGAGCGGAACAGGGAAACTCAGGCTGGATGCGTCAGCCAAGGCACTCAGGCTTTGTTCAAAGCTTTCCGGCGTTTGAATATGTCCGTTGGCCGCGAGAAGCCGGTCGATGTCGATTTGACTGGCATGCAGATTGACGTTGGCCTTCGGCGCTGCCGAGAAATCCATTTCGGCCTTGCCTGTCATGGTTACGGCATGGTCCTCATCGCCTATGCGCAGCTCAAGCATTTCCATCGCCGCTTTGCGGCCTGCGATATGAAGCGGGCCCGTGACTTGCCAGGGTAGGGCGATGCCATTTTTGCCTGCGGCAATGTGCCAAAGACCGGAGAACCCGGCATTGCCGGCGAAGGAGGCCGCGACATTGCCATTTCGCTGTTGATCGAGCGATAAAGTCCCGTCGAAATCAGCGCGCGGATGTGTTTTGCTTTTATCGATGATCAGCTTCAGCCGCAGATTATTGCCTTCTTGCTCGCCGGTGGAAAAGCGGAAAGCGGTCGTCTCGCCTGCAATCATGCCGCGTCCATCGCCTTTGAAGGGTCCTGCGAGAGAAGCCGCTTCTGCGTTGAGATCGAAATGATCCAAGGCCAGCATGCGGGATTGCGCGGGATCGTCGATTTCGATTTGGCCATCTTCGATGGAAATCCGTTCGAAGCGGGCTTGTCCCGAAAATCCTTCCGGGTGCGGGATCCGCAACGTGCCGTCCGCAGCTTGAGTCAGCTTGAGGCGGGGGATATGCACGCGCGCCTCGATAAAATCGACCTCGCCGCGCAGCAGAGGCGGGATAGCAATTTCAAGCAAGATATCATCCGCCGTGAAACGCGCGGCGGCGGAGTCATCTGCGATTTCGATGTTCTGCAGATGCAGATAAGGCGTCGGCAGCAGCTTTAAATCCAGGTCGCCGCGAATGCTGACCTTTTCGCCGAGGGCTTGCGACAGATGCGCCTCAATCAGGCCGCGCTGGGCGTTCCAATCGACGAAATAAGGCGCTGCCAAAGCAATGCTGAGGCAAAGGATCAAAAGCGCGGCAAGAACGGTTAAGCTTTCACGCAAGGTTTTGTGCCGGTCCCTATTTGCCGTTTAACGGGAAACAATGCGGGTAGCTTATAGCATGAAGCTGCTGTCCTTTGACGAAACGTCAGCCGCTCCAGCCGCCGGCATCGAGATAGGCCTGTTCGGCGGGGGTCATGTCCCGGCCCAATACAGGGTTGCGGTGCGGAAACCGGCCGAAACGGGCGATAAGCATAAGATGAATACGGCTCGCGCCAATGCCGCCTTGATCGCCGCAGGCGAGGCAGAGTTCGAGACAGCGCTTCTGGTCGGCAAGGTTTTCAGAGTGCATGAAAGGCAGATAGAAAAAACGCCGCCAGGGATTTTTAAATTTCTGGTCAAAGCCTTGCGCCAAGGCATGCACGGAGACCTCATAGGCGAGGCTATCCGTGGCAAAAGCCCGTGGGGTGCTGCGAAACATATTGCGGGGAAATTGGTCTAGCAGCAGAAGCAGTGCCAAAGCGCCTTCGGCATTGTCTTTCCAATCGGCATATTCGCCGCGCGCGGCGGCCTCGTGCGCGGCGAGCCATTTGGTCCGGACCTCGATGTCAAATTCCGGGGTCGCATCGTACCAGCGGTAGGGGCCGGCCTCGTACCAGAAGGCGATGATGTCTTTGGGCAGTATGGTCATGCGGCCTTATAAGCCAGCCCGGTTTTCAAACCCAAATCGTAAAGGATCAAGCCGCTCGTGTTCGTTCCGTCGCGTAGATTCATCTTAACGTGGATGAGGGCGCGGATAAGAATGTAATCGGCGAGCAATCCAAAAGAACGCTCAAAGCCAGAGTGATAGGCGTCGGCCTGATACTGACCGAACTTCTTTTCGGTCGCTTCATAAATATTCAGCAGATCGAATTCAGCTTGTTTCGATACGCGGTATTCAGCCATGACGCAGTTTGGCAGCGGCTTGTGCGCGGCTCAGAATATCGCTCATCGTGTTTGCGCTGACAGCGCCGCAATCGGCATGGGTAATAGTCTCGCGCAAGCGCCGCAATTGCTCATCACGCGGCAAAGCTTGCCAAGCTTCAATGTCTGCCTCGCTCGGAGTGGCAGAGGGCATGACAATTGAATTAACTTTGAAAGTTTTAGCCATACTTTTATTCTATCATAAAAACGCGTTGCCTGACCAGAACTCCCTTCAGGGCGCGCCAAATGCGCGGTTTCAGGACCGTTCCAGTTCATCACGCGGGATGATCGCGACGACCCGGTCAAGCGTGGCCCGTAAGGCCTTGGCCTCGGCGGTGCCAAACGAAGCCTCGAACTCTGTTTGCGCCTCCTGCCAAAGCGGCAAGGCATGCGCCAATTTCTTGCGGCCCGCTGATGTGAGCTTTAGGGATTTCGTCCGCCCATCCGGGCCGCTACCGATCTCGATCAATCTATCGCGTTCCAAAGGCCTTATGCCGCGGCCGAGAGTCGTCCTGTCCATGACCAGAGCCGCTGCCAATTCCTGGATAGATTGCGGCCCAAGGCGGGAAAGGCTGACGAGAATGCTGAGCTGCGAAGTGCGCAAACCGGCGGGCGATAAATGCCGGTCATAGAGCTGCGTGATCTGGCGCGCCGCCTGCCGGATCGCCTGGCAGGTGCAGGCTTGAGTGTCACTTTGATGTGAAGCGCCGCTCATTGCTGAACTCCACAACAGGAGTATATACACATTTCATAAGAGCGTATATGCGCTCATGAAATTCCAGCGTCAAGAGAGCGCACCATGGATGCGAAGACAAAAGTCCTGCTTGAAGGGCCGATCGGCAAAACCTTGTTCCGGCTCGCGATGCCGAATATGATTGTCATGGTTGCCCAAGCTTTCGTCGGCCTGATCGAAACCTATTTCATCGCGGAGCTTGGGACCGATGCGCTGGCTGGCATCGCGATTGTGTTTCCGGTCTTCATGCTGTTTCAGATGATCTCCGCTGGCGCGATGGGCGGCGGCATTTTATCGGCGATCGCGCGTGCGCTCGGGGCTGGCCGCAAAGATGAAGCCAATGTTTTAGTCTGGCATTCGGCTGTGCTTGCCATCGGCCTTGGCCTTCTGACCACATTGGTCATGCTGCCGGCTGGTCCGGTCCTTTACCGTTTGATGGGCGGCCGCGATGCCTCGCTGGCCGCCGCTATCGTCTACGCCAATCTTGTCTTCGGCGGCGCGATCCTCTTGTGGATGTTCAATTCCTTGGCGGCTGTGATCCGGGGCACGGGCAATATGCTGATGCCGGCGGCTGTCATTCTTGGCGGCGTTATTATTCTCATTCCTTTATCCCCGCTTCTCATCTTCGGCTTGGGGCCGATGCCAAAGCTTGGCATCACGGGCGGTGCTACGGCGGTACTTTGTTATTATGCGGTGGGGACGGCGATCTTCGCAGTCTATCTTTGGTCGGGCCGCGGGGTTTTGCATCCGAGCCTGAAAGTACCGGCGCTCTCTTGGGCGAAGCTGCGCGATATTTTGCGGGTTGGCGGACCTGCCTCGCTTGTCGCAACGACGACCAATGTGACGATCGCGATCGCAACGGGTTTCGTGGGCGCCTATGGCCCCGCCGCTGTCGCTGGCTATGGCACCGGCGCACGGCTTGAATATCTCTTGGTGCCTCTAGTCTTTGGTCTTGGTGCACCGCTCGCTGCGATGGTCGGCACAGCGGTCGGCGCGGGAGCGTTCAAGCGGGCGGCGCAGGTCGCTTGGACAGGTGCGATTATCTCAGGCGCTCTGACAGAATTGATTGGTGTGGCTGCCGCTTTAAAGCCGCAGGTCTGGCTCAACCTCTACGGCCATGATCCGGCCATGACGGATTTCGGCATTCGCTATTTACAGACCGTTGGACCTTTCTACGGATTTTTCGGATTTGGCCTCGCGCTTTATTTCGCTTCGCAGGGGACAGGCCGCCTGCTTTGGCCTTTGGCCGCTGGAGTCGTTCGCCTCGCCGTCGCAGCGGGCGGCGGTTTTCTCGCGACTCGCCTTGGAGCCGGCACCACGGGAGTTTATGATGCTTTGGCGGCGGCGATGATCATGTTTTGGGGCATCAATAGTTTCGCAGTTTTCTCAGGCGCCTGGATCCGCCATGCGCGGGCGGGCGGGACGGACAGTCAGCCAGTGATCCTTGCAGTCGCAGAATAAATCTGCTCATTGAAAGCTCTGCATCCGGCACCATATACCATCCATATGGATGGCGCGGGGATGTTATAGATGGCGGAAAAGTTACAGGAGCTTCGTCCCAAACCGCCGGACAGCGAGAAGATTACGATCAATCTTGGCTATGTCGATCTCGGTCAGATCGACCTTCTGGTCCAAGAGAAATTCTACGCTAACCGGACAGATTTCATACGGACGGCGATCCGCAATCAGCTTGATCGCCACGATGCGGCCGTCAAGCAGTCTGTCGCGCGCCACCAGCTCGAAATTGGCCTGCGGCGTTACGACCGTGAAAGTCTTGAGACTATTCGCGCGGCTGGGGAGTTGCTTCACATTCAAGTCGTTGGCCTCGCGATCATCGCAGACGACGTTTCTCCAGACTTGGCGCGTGCAACGATTGCTTCCCTTCACGTGCTAGGCGCTCTCCACATCAGCCCCACGGTCAAAGCGGCTCTCAACGACCGGATATGCTGACCGCGCTTTCTCATATCTGCTTGGCGCTTCTGGGCCCGTTTTCCCTTCCATCGATAGGAGTTGTTCCGGTGGCAATAAGATCGAAAATCGACATGATGAAAGCCACGCGTCTCACCCGCGAAGGCCGTCTCGGAGAAGCTGTAGCGCTTCTGCGCGATGCACTCACCGGCGGCTCTTCGTCCGGGATGCCCGTGAGCGAGAGCGAGAAGCCCCGAAACGCAGTAGGCCAACTCTTTGGGCAGACTCGTACACAAGGTGCGCTTGATGCGCTCGCCGCGCTGGCGGGGCGGGCTGAGAAGGCTTTGTTGAAAGTAGCGCCCGCGTTATCGCCTGTGCCCAAGCAAGCGAGGTTTGAGTCTTATAGTTTTTCTAATGAGGCAGGCAGCCGGACCTACAAGCTCTATGTGCCAAGCGGCTACGATGGCCGCGCTTTACCTCTCGTGGTGATGCTCCACGGCTGCACCCAATCGCCGGATGATTTTGCCGCCGGTACGCGGATGAACCTTGTGGCGGAGGAGCATGGCTTCTTCGTTGCCTACCCGGAACAAGCCAAATCAGCCAATGCGTCTAAATGCTGGAACTGGTTTTCGAAAGGCGACCAGCAGCGTGGCGAGGGCGAGCCATCGCTGATTGCCGGGATCACGCAGCAGATCATGCGCGACTTCACAGTTGATCCTGCGCGTATCTATGTCGCGGGGCTTTCCGCCGGGGGCGCGGCGGCGGCGATCATGGGAGCGACCTATCCAGATCTTTACGCGGCGATTGGCGTTCATTCCGGATTGGCTTGCGGAGCCGCGCGAGACATGCAATCAGCTTTCTCAGCGATGCACAATGGAGGCGTGCTAGACGCAGCGGCGTCGCAACGCAATGGCGCGAATATCGTCCCGGCCATCGTGTTTCATGGCGACGAAGATAAGACCGTCAATCCTGTGAATGGCGATCAAGTCATTGCGCAATTCAAGGCGGCGGCAAATCTCGATTGCAAAGTCAGCCGTGGCAGATCGCCAGGCGGAATGGACTTCACGCGCACCCTGCACGCAGATGAGACAGGACAGGTCTTACTTGAGCAATGGGTCTTGCACGGAGCTGGACATGCCTGGTCTGGAGGCAGCTCCGCAGGCTCTTATACAGCGCCAGATGGCCCCGACGCGAGCCGTGAGATGGTTCGATTTTTTCTACAGCATGAACACAGGCCGTGAAATATCAAGGACGGTTGATCAGGCCGGGACGTATTTTGGCTAAAACATCGGGTCCAAATGCAAATGGTTTTGGAATCACCCGATGATCCGAAGAATGCCCAGGCGGCTATGCCGCTAGCAAATCATTACCTGCGGAAGCGCGCATTCCGGCCGGCGCAGGCGGCGGATCATCATCTTGGTCATCGAGCTTTCTCAAAGCCTTTAAGACGTCCTCAAGAAAGATGACTGAGCCATCATCCAATATGCGTAACGCAGGATGATCTTCGGGAGCTCTGGCGTCTGAAGCCCATGATGCGAGTTCCGCGCGCTTCTCCGCATGCGTTAAAGAGCGATCGTTCAGGACATCATTGGGCCGTGCCGGCGCGTATGGCAGCAGCCCTTGCTCGATTGATTTCGCGTCAAGGCGGTTTGTTGGGCAATGATGTGTGTTCATCTCTTTTTCTCCGCAATAAAGGCCTCCCGGATGGACCAGGAGGCCACAATCGCAGTTCTGCAAGCTGCCAGTTTAAGCCGCTTTTGCTTGAGGCTCTTGTTCCTTGGTGATGTCCTTCGCTGTGCTTTCGACCAGGGGCTTGCTGGACATCAAGGAAATTTCGATCTTTCTGGGTTTGAGTTCCTCGGGCACTTCGCGCACCAGATCGATCCAAAGCAGGCCGTTTTCGAGCGCGGCGGATTCGACCTTCACATGGTCGGCGAGTGAGAAGCTCTGCTTGAAGTCGCGAGAGGCAATCCCCTGATGCAACATCTGGTGCTTGCCTTCCCCAGCCTTCTTTTGGCCTGATACCAAAAGCTTGCTGCCATGTTGCGTGAGTTCGATCTCATCCGCAGTGAATCCAGCGACTGCCATGGTGATGCGATAGCTGTTCTCGTCCTGCTTTTCGATGTTGTAAGGCGGCCAATCGGGCCGGATGCTTTCGCCAAGCATATCGAAGAGCCGGTCATAGCCTACCGTGGAGCGATAGAGGGGCGCAAAATTAAGAGTCGTCATAGCCACATTCTCCTTTGAGCAACATGGATTATGGCCGTACCGCATAGGGTGCGGCGCCTGCGTCGAGCCCATTCAGGGCCTCGACGAGCATCGATTTGGTCGTGCCAAAACGAGTTTCAAGGGGCCGCGCAAAAAAAATTGCAGGCAAATAAACTGCTTTAACTTATCGAATTGTGATCTTAGGCGGACAGCGCTTCAAGAGGACTTGCAATCGATAGAGAACCCGCTCCAGTTTCAAAGTTAGAGTGGTTTTGGTGCCAGGGACAACCCGAAATGAATCAAGCGGATGACGAGCGTTTTTATGCGGGACGCCATAGCTAAGGCGACCGAGCGCGGTTCTGACCCGAACCTATCGCCTATTGGATGTGTCATCGTTCTTGATGGGAAGGTTATCGCCGCCGAGCGAAATAAAGTCGGGGAAACACATGATGTGACGGCCCATGCCGAGACCATGGCGATGCGCGCTGCGGGCAAAAGCTTCAAAGATGGTGAGCTGCGAGAGGCCGTTCTCTACACCACCCTGCAGCCATGCGGCATGTGTACGATGGCGTCGATTTGGTCCAAGGTCGGCGGGATCGTTTACGGTGCTGGAAAAGAAGATGTCTATAAAATGTATTTCGAAGCGCGTCATGTGAACACGCTCAACTTTATTGCCGATGCCTACCGCGACGACCTGTCGATTGAAGGGGGCATTTTGCGCGGCGAATGCGCAGCTCTCTATTACGGCCCGTACGATCACCCGCCTGAAAATGAACAAGGCAATATTTAGCGGATAATTCATCTCCGGCCGGCGAAGGCAAGCTCATTGCTTGCGATGTAAAGCGGCCAATGGGAGGCATGATGGACGAGACGATCCGGCTTGGTGAAATCGCGATCGCGCTCGATCCGGCCCGCGCCAGCGATGCGCAGCTTTACTTTATCGGCCATATCCGCACGCCCTGGCAGATGCGGCGGGAATGCCCGCGCCAGGGTGATCGTGAAGATGGCCCGGAATGCAGGATTGTCGTCGATCCGCTTTGGCACCAAGCGCTGACCGGCATCGCGCGCTGGCCGGAGTTGCAGATCCTTTATTGGATGAATGACGCGCGGCGGGACCTTGTCATTCAAGCCGCGACGGGCAAGGAGCCAATGGGCACTTTTGCCATGCGCTCGCCTGTCCGGCCCAATCCGATTGCTTCTTCCATCGTCGCATTGCGGCGGGTGGAGGAGGGCAGCTTGATCGTGACCGGGCTCGATTGCCTCGACATGACGCCGCTTCTCGATATTAAAGCGCATTTCGGCGAAGGAAAACCGGCCTCTCCTTGACGCGGGCGGTTTGCGAAGCCTATTTAGGGATATAGACCTAGGGGATCCCCGGCAGGGGGCTGAGAGGCTGGCAAGCTGAGCATGACGATCATGCGCGCGCCCGGCGACCCTTCGAACCTGATCCAGTTTGCACTGGCGGAGGGATGGTTATGAGCGCATCCTCCTTAAATTTTGTACCCTTAGCCCTCATCCTGAGGAGTGCGCGTAGCGCGCATCTCGAAGGACGAGGGCTAGAGAGCTATCCGCGCCGTGCGACGCCCCCGCACCCATCCTTCGAGACGGCGCTTTTAGCGCCTCCTCAGGATGAGGGTTTGGAGGCTGAAACATGGTGATCCGCGTGATTGGCGCTGGCGTCGCCGGATTGACCGTTGCTCTTGAATTTGCCCGCGCAGGCTGTGACGTGGAGATCATCGAACGTAAGCCCGGCCCTGGCCTTGGCTGTTCCTGGTTCGCGGGCGGCATGCTGGCGCCTTGGTGCGAAGCTGAAAGCGCCGAGCCGCTGATCGTGACTTACGGCATCGAGGCTTTGACCTATTGGACGCGGGACGTGCATGTCGCCGAAGTGCATGGAAGCCTTGTCGTCGCACCGGCGCGCGACCGGCCGGACTTGATCCGCTTTTCCCGCCGCGCCTCGCATTATGAAACGCGCGATGGCGCGGCGATCGCAGCGCTCGAACCCGATCTCGAAGGGCGCTTCGATCTTGCGCTTTTCTTTCCGCAAGAAGCGCATCTCGATCCGCGCGCGGCGCTGGCAGAGCTCGCCGCGCTGCTCGCTGAGCGAGATAATGTGGTCTTTCGTTTCAACACCGAAGCCGATGCGCTGGGGAGGGATTGCGATTGGACCATTGACTGCCGTGGTTTTGAAGCGCGCGACCGCTTGCGAGATCTGCGCGGCGTGCGCGGCGAAATGCTGGTGCTGGAGACGCGGGAGATCCAGCTTTCGCGTCCCATCCGGCTGCTGCATCCGCGCTATCCGGTTTATATCGTGCCGCGCGGCGATGGACGCTTCATGATTGGTGCGACCATGATCGAGAGCGGAGAGAATGGTGCGATGACGGCGCGCTCGGCACTCGAATTATTGAGCGCGGCCTGCGCGGTTCATCCGGCTTTCGGCGAGGCTTCGATCATCGAGATGGGCGCGAATGTTCGCCCGGCCTTCGCCGATAATTTGCCGCGCCTGCGTCTCGAAGGCCGGACTTTGTTCGTCAACGGGCTTTACCGGCATGGTTTCCTCGCAGCGCCGGCTGTCGCGCGCCGCGCTGCTGAGACCGTGCTAAAGGGGGCCTATTTTCCGGAGGTCATGGATGCAGATCCGCGTGAACGGCAAAGAGCTTGAAGTGACCGCGGCGACGCTTGCCGCGCTTCTGAGCGAGCTCGACTATGAAGATGCGACGGTTGCCACCGCGCTCAATCAGAATTTTATCCGTAAGGCCGATCGGATGGCGACACCCTTGAACGAGGGCGATGCTGTCGAAATCCTCGTGCCGAAACAAGGAGGCTGAGATGAGCGAAGCCGCGTCGGCGCCCCTTGCGCTCTATGGCGTCGAACTCACATCGCGGCTCTTAGCGGGCACGGCGCAATATCCCTCGCCTGCGATTCTTGCCGCTGCCATCAAGGCTGCGAAGACGGAAGTCGTCACGGTGTCGCTGCGGCGTGAGGCGGGGGCTGGCCGCGCCGGTGAATCCTTCTGGAGCCTGATCCGTGATCTTGGCGTGCGCGTGCTGCCGAATACGGCGGGCTGCCGCAGTGTGAAAGAAGCTGTGACGACAGCGCAAATGGCGCGCGAAGTTTTCGGCACCTCCTGGATCAAGCTCGAAGTCATCGGCGAAGACGATACGTTGCAGCCGGATATCTTTGGCCTTGTCGAGGCCGCCGGGATTTTGGCCCGCGATGGATTCTCGGTCTTCCCTTACACGACCGAGGATCTGGTTGTGGCCGACAAACTGCTCGGCGCTGGCTGCGAAGTCTTGATGCCTTGGGGCGCGCCAATCGGCTCAGGCCGTGGCCTGAATAATAGATTCGGCCTCAAGGCTTTGCGTGCGCATTTCCCCAATGTGCCTTTGATTGTCGATGCGGGGATTGGCACGCCGTCTCATGCGGCCGAAGCCATGGAGCTCGGCTATGATGCTGTGCTGTTGAACACTGCGATTGCCAAAGCCGGCGACCCGGTCATGATGGGGGAGGCCTTCGCGCGCGCCATTGAGGCGGGGCGCCTTGGTTATCTCGCAGGTCCGATGGAACCGCGTGACATGGCGGAACCTTCCACGCCAACAGCTGGTCTTCCCTTCGGTGGAATGTTGCGTGCTTGATCCCTTTTATCTGATTGTCGATAGCGCGGGCTGGATCGAACGGCTGCTGCCCTTTGGGGTGCGCCTCGTGCAATTGCGCATCAAAGATGTAACGCCCGAGGTCAGGCGCGCGGAGATTTTAAAGTCAAAAGCGCTTTGCACCGCGCATGGTGCGCAGCTGATCGTCAATGATTATTGGCAAGAGGCGATCGAGCTAGGATGCGATTATATCCATCTTGGGCAAGGCGATCTCGAAATGGCGGATTTGAGCGCAATCCGGAAGGCCGGTCTGCGTCTTGGCGTCTCGACGCATGATGAGAACGAACTCGCCCGCGCGCTGGAGACGAAGCCGGATTATATCGCGCTTGGCCCGATTTATCCGACGATTTTGAAGCAAATGCCTTTCGCACCGCAGGGTTTGGAAAAGCTTGGCGTTTGGAAAAAAAAGATCGGGTCTTGCCCGCTTGTCGGCATCGGCGGGATTTCGCTCGATCGTGCGAAGGGGGTTCTTGAAGCGGGTGCCGATAGCGCCGCTGTCGTCACTGACATTACGCTGAATGCGAACCCTGAGGCGCGCACACGTGCGTGGGCAGAAACAACCCGCGCGTTCCTTCAGGCCTGAAGACGAGTTTGTCCCAGTGCCGGGGGGATTTTAGAGCCTAATGGCAGATGCACAGCCTTTTTGTTTTGATCTGTGCTGTCTGGCAAAACGTGATCTTTTGATACCGCCGCTATAAATCCTTCGACCGATTGGGTGAGCGACCGCGCGATTTCGGCAAGTGCGTTCGATGCTGTCAAAGCCGCATTGGCATGACATCTCGTATCATCGATCGCAGTGGAGACGTTCTCGACGCTGAGTGTCGCTTCGGCACTGCTTTCCGCAGCGAGACTGATATTCTGCGATATGTCCTGAGTAGATACCTGCTGCTCTTCTATAGAGTCGGCGATCAGTGCTGTCATGCGATCGATCTGATCTACGGCGTTCGCGATCGATTGAATCGAATGCACAGTCGTCTCCGTAAAGGATTGGATTTCCCCAACCTGACCTACGATTTCCTCACTTGCTTTCGCTGTTTGCAGCGCGAGCTGTTTCACTTCATTGGCGACGACAGCGAAACCGCGGCCAGCCTCGCCGGCACGCGCGGCCTCGATTGTTGCATTGAGAGCGAGAAGATTCGTTTGGTTTGCAATGCCCTTGATCATTTCAATCACTATGCCGATACGCTGAGCCACTTCACTCAAACGCTCGACGCCGGTGCTCGCTTCGAATGCGACCTGAGTTGTGCGCTGAACGAGGTCGCTGGTCAGGGTCGTTTGAGATGCGATTTCGCGAATTGAAGAGTCGAGTTTCATTGCGCCCTGCGAGATGAAACTCACGCTTCTGGATGCGCTGGATGAAGCCTTTTGCGCTGCTTCGGCTTGCAGCGCAGTTTTACCGGCGACATCCTTGAGCGAGGAGGCCGTATTGTACATGCTGATCATTTCACGATCGACAATAAGTTCGATGCCGGCCATGGAGTTCCGGAACTCGGCAATGATCAATTCAAGTGACCGTTGCCGCTCAATTTCCAGATCGCGTTCTGTTTTGGCGGTCCTTTCGAGTTCCTCGCGCGCTTTAGCTTGTGCGATGGCTTCGTCCCTGGCTTCTAAGGTGGCCGCGATCTTGCCGCTGTAGGCGAACACATGCTTGCAAAGGAAAAGGAAGTAAGACACGAGCAGAAACGCCGCATAGATGCCAGTTTTCGTATCGACCTGGAACGTCGCAGTGCCGACGAGCGCAACGTTGATTCCGCCGAATGTGAATGCCGCGCTTGGAATGGGTGCAAGACGAATGATACCGCCGACGATCATGCCGGTGACAATGATTCCAAGCAGGATTAAATATACGGGATCATCCGTTGGCAGCACGAGCCAGGGAAAGACGCCCCAGATGCCACCAAGTATGCCTGAGCGTAAAACTAATATGCGCAAAGGCCAGTGTGAATGCAGATAGACCGCTCGGGTCAGCCAATAATGCTCAACGAAAATAAACGTGGAGTAGACAATATTTGCAATAAGCCAGCAAACCAGAAGCCAGGTTCGGATTTCATAACGAAAGGCAAATGCTACGACAAAGGCGTTGGCAGCATTGATAACCGCGGCTTGCGGGGCCAATAAGCCAAGAGCCGCGAATTTTTCTATACGAATGATTTCGGAAAGTGACGGAGCTGCCATGCCATTAAAGCGGTCAATTTAAAAAGGGGAAAGCGGAATTTTTTATGAAATTTATATTGGCAGAGAACTTATACCGGACTCTTAACGCAGCTGATCGCGGCCTCGTAATTAGGCCGCTAACTCGTTGATCCGGAGCTATGGAGCTTTTATCGCATAGCCACAGTGACGGCCGACTCTCGTGGTACGACTCGGTCTGACCGCGACTTTCAAAGTGTTTGAGGGCTATTTGCAGAAAGCTTCCTGGAAGGCGGACACTTTATCCGGCCGGTCGAGCCCCTTTTTTGGGTTCCATTTGTGTCCGATGAGGAAATCACGCACTTCGACCGTGATTTCCGTCCCATTGATGTAATAGCGATCAATGCCATCCAGGGTGATCACGGCTGGGCCATCAGTCCGGTGAACTTTACCGTCTTCGAACCAGATCTTCGTCCCGACATAGCAGTAATAGCCGACAATTCGGCCCATATCGTCTTGGTTTGCCTCATCGACTTCGATCATTTCCGACACATTAATCCTCATATTAACTGCTATTGGCCGCTCTTCAGGCCGTCATACCGTTTGTTTTGACCTTCTTAGCAAGAAAATCAATCGGCAACCTACTGTAATGTACTTTTAACGGCTGTGTCATGGCGTCGTCGCTTCGAGACGGCGCAGGCTCCACTCGATCACCATCGTCTCGGGGATCGTGGCTGAAATGACGATCTGTTCGCACCGGCGCGGGCCATCCGGGGCGGCGAAGAAGACGCTTTCGGCGAGTTTGATATCGCAATCCGGCGCTTCGAAAACCCATTGGCTGTTGTCAGGAAGCTCTAACAGAATGCCATGATTTTTCGGCATAGGATCGATGCGCACGCTTGGGTGAATATGAAAGCGCAGACAATAGGGGAGGTTTTCAGTTCCTTTGGAAGACGCGGCGGGCCTCAGCCGGTCCCGGCCTCTGAGTTCGCGGCCGCCGCGCTCAAAAATTAGGTCACGCTCATGGATCAGACCGAAGCGCGATTGATAGCCATTATGCGAAAGGCGAAGTGATTTGACCGCTGTGTCTTGGCCTTTTTCGACCGTGACTTGATCGGGACCAGAGAGAATCCGATGGTCAAGCCATTTGCTCAAGCTTGTATGAAAGGTAAAGCGGCAAGAGGAGCTGTCGTCGATCGACAGCGTCGAATGAGCGGCTGTCGTGCGGGAGGCTTCCCGCGCGGCTTCGCGATTCGGAGACGGTGCGCCGCAATTGATGATGAGATGCTGTGCATCGAATGAGAATTCGAATGCAAGGCAGCCGGCATGGGCCTGCTGCGAAAAATCCGGCGGCGGCGGCGGCCCAGTGTCCACGATTAGTAAGGCTTTGTCCGATTCAAGCCGCTGATAGCCGGAATAAGGCGCGTTGGTGATGGCTTGGGCGCGGGCATCGTCATAGGCGAGCACGGTCGCCAGTGTGTCGGGCGCGGTGACACCCATTCCATTGAAGAGCGCAAGCGTGCCGTCGCCGTGGCGGAACAGCCGCAGCATCGGCATCATGCGATCGATTGCATTGAGAAGCTGCGGGGGCGCGGCAGTGTTGCGCGCCGCATAGGCCTGCCGCAAAGGGAGAAGATCGAGAAGCAAGTCGACCAGCACCTGCGGGTTCCGGCTGACGTGGCCTCCATCCGGGAGGATCTGCCTTTCGAGTTCCTCGCCGAGCAATTTCGTGCTTTTGCGCTGTAATTTTACAGCCCCTTGGGCACAGAGCCCGAGCTCGGCAAGAGCGATCGCGGCAAGCAGTCTCGTTTCACCGCTAAGACCCGCTTTCAATTCATGTTCGAGCGTCACTTGCGCGCGGCCGAGCCCGCGCATGAAGCGCCGGTAGAAAAGCCGGTCGGCTCCGTCGAGAATGAGCGGGGATTGCGATAGCCATGCCAAGGTGCGGCGCGCGACGACGCGGGGCTCCCAGGCCGGTATCGATGCGGGCTTCCCCATCTGAGCGAGAAAATCCTCGACCAATGCGCGGGCATTGTCGCGGGCTGCCGCCGTATTCGCGGCCCGCAGATGGCGGAGCCAGCCAAAGCCGGCAAGCGCGCGCGCCCAGGTATCGGAGCCCGCCTCGATTTCGAAGGGTGAGCGTCCGTGAGCATTGACGATCTTGCCGCCGAAAGCGAAATAGCCTGCGAAAATATCCACCGCGGTCGTCGGATCGCCGGTTCGGATGTCTTGCGGCGCGATAAGCAGACGCTCGGCCGGATGGAATGTCATTCCGGCGGCGATACGCAAAGGGGCCGCGGCCGCGCGCCGTAAGAGTATCGCAATACGGCCGGCAAACAGGCTGGCTAGGCGCAGCTGGTCTTTAAATGCGGCGCCTTTCAGGGCTATAGCTCCTCAAAAACCGGCGTTGGTTGCATGGGCGGGCCGGCGGACAGCTGGCCGCGAAAACAGAAGCCCGCAGCTGATGCGGTTTCTTTAATCGCATCAGCCATCACTTATGCGGGAAAATCCTATAGGGTTTGTTAACCACGTCTGATGAGACGCGCCGCGAAGAATCCATCAAGACCGGCAAGTCTCGGGTCTTCGGCAGGCAAATGCGATGGCAGGGTCCGCATTTCGCCCAAATCATTCAGAATTTCAGATAATCCGCCGACTTCTTCCGGTTCGATTGGCAGCCGCGCCATGTCCGGATTGCGGCGCAGGAAAGCCTGAATCTGCATCTCGCCTTCTTCCGGTTCGATCGAACAGGTGCAAAAGACGATCAAGCCGCCAGGCTTGACCATTTCCGCTGCTTTGTCGAGCATGCGCGACTGTACAGCGGCAAGCGCCGGGATGTCGCTGGCCTTTTTGATCCATGCGATGTCCGGATGACGGCGGATCGTGCCCGTCCCGGTGCAGGGCGGATCGATCAAGATGGCATCGAAGGACAGGCCCTTAAGGCCTGCGACATCCGCGACAATCATCTCGGCTTGAAAGTGCAGCCGTTCGAAATTGGCTGCCAATATTTTGAGCCGTTCGGCCGAGCGGTCAATCGCCGTCACATTGGCGCCGAAAGCGGCGAGTTGCGCGGCCTTGCCGCCTGGCGCGGCGCAGAAGTCTGCGACTTTCATTCCCGGCTTGACCCGGAGCAAGCGCGCAGGAAGCGCCGCCGCTGCATCCTGGACCCACCATTGGCCTTCGCCGTAACCGGCAAGCTCGCCGATCGGGACATGCGTTTGAAGCCGCAAAGAGCCGGTCGGCAAAATTACACCGCCCAGTTTTTGCTGCCACGTTTCGATGTCCGACCTGACGGTCAGATCGAGAGTGGGTTCGGTACTATTGATCGCGGCAATGGCGTGCGCCGGAGCATCGCCATAGGTTTTGCGCCAGCGCGCGGCGAGCCAATGCGGCGTGTCATGTTCGAGAGGCTCGCCGGCAGCGAGGATGGCGTCGCGCTCGCGCGCGAGGTTGCGCAGGACGGCATTGACGAGCGCTGCGTAAGGCGCAGTCTTTGTGTCGAGCCGCACGATACGCACTGCGAGATCGACCGCCGCGTGATCTGGCACATCCAAAAACAAAATCTGCGCAGCGGCGACGATCAGGGTCCATTCGATCTGCGCGGCCTGTCGTGGCAAACCGCGCTCGATGAATTTGGCGATCGCCTGTTTGATCGTACCGAGCCGGCGCAGCGAAACAGTGACAATCGAGCGGACCAAAGCGCGATCGCGTGCATCGATTCCGGTAAGCCGGTTTGGCACAGCTGCCGGCGACAGGCGTTCGTCCAGTGCGTGGCCATTGGTGACGATATCGTTTAGTAAAGCGGCGGCAGCGGTTCTTGCCAAAAGGCCTGGATGCCGCTCAGCCTCGCGCCTTTGCACATCAGCCGAAACCATCGGGCTTCGATGTTTCGGACGAGACTTTCCTTGTGAGGGATCCAAAAGCAGGTTCCGGTCTAAACGCGGCTTAGCGCTCTGATAATTTCAAAGAATGTATACGAACAACTGTTTCGAAACGGCTTTCGTTCGCAGCTCTGTGACTTTACTCATTGAATGGAGTAGAAAGCGTCTTGGTCTAGGGCGCTCAGCTCTACTGCACTCCGCTGACATCTATGATCGCCGAGCATCAACGCATCGATTACGCCGTTTCTTAAAGATACCATAGGAAGGTTTTAACGCCAAGGAATCGAATATACGGTTCAAGCGTCAAAGCGGGTCATGCTTCTGAGGATAACTGTGATAATGGCTAAGATTGATCCATCAAATGGCCTTGAAACGGCTCTGGGTCGTAAGCCTTTAAGCCCTGCGGCGCAGCGCGCACTGGCCGAGGCCGAGGAGCGGCGCCGTCTTGCAAAGACCTCAGCACCAGCGAAGGAAATAGGCGGCCGCGAGGGACTAGACCCGGCGCGTTACGGCGATTGGGAGGTCAAAGGCATTACCAGCGATTTTTAGCCAATAATTATATCAAGCCCGCGGCGATATTGATCGTCAAAGCCAGCACCGCGCTGTTGAAGAAGAACGCCAGGATGCAATGGACCAGCGCCGTCCGGCGCATGCCTCTTGATGTGATCTCGACATCGGCTGTCTGCGACGCAACGCCGATCACATAAGAGAAATACAAAAAGTCATAATAATCTGGATTTTCCGTACCGGGAAAATGCAAGCCGCCGCGATGCTCTTGAGGGCCGTCGTCTTTTTTCTCCGCCGCGGCGAAATAATCATGCGCGTAATGAAGTGCGAACATGAGATGAATAAAAAGCCAGGCGCTGAGGATGGTGGCCATGGCGAGGCCAATATGCAGGCCTTTTGCAAGCCCGGTTGCATCCTTGACGATTGAGAGCTGTGCGACGATCGCGCCCATCGAGGTCAAAGCGGCGATGCTTGTCAGGATCAGGATGGTGAAACGGCTTTCGTCCTGCGCTTTGGCGCGATAGCGGATCGAGGTCTGCGTCGCAGTGGCGACGAGCCAGCCGGTCAAAATGAAATAGAGAAAGGTGCCGGCGTTCCAGGCGGTCAGCCAGCGCGTGATCTCGCGCCAGCTTGATGGGGTCAGAAGACCGGTTGCGAGCCCAAAGGCGACACTCACAAAAAGGCGGGGCCGCGCCTGGATCACACGGATCGATCGCCAGGGATGCAGCTTTGGCCCGATGCCAGTTCCGGACAGATCCTTGCTCAACTTTTACGGGCGACGACGAAATGCGCGGCCTCCTGCAGGGTGGTAGCGTCTTTTCCCTCTGGAAAACCCTTGAGCGCGGCGATGGCTTGCGCCGCCATTTTGTCGCGTCTTTCGCAGGCGGCTTCCAGTCCAAGCGCGGCGACAAGCGTTGCCTTGTTACGCTCGGCATCCTTGCCAGCGCGCTTGCCAAGCGCCAGTTCGTCGGCCTCGACATCGAGAATATCGTCGGCCACCTGAAAAGCCGCGCCGAGCGCTTGACCATAGCGGGATAGGGCTGCTTTCGCCGTCGCATCAGCCTTTCCAAGGATGGCACCAGCATTCACCGCATAATGCAAAAGGGCGCCGGTCTTCATGGACTGAAGCCTTATGACATCCTCAGCCGTATGCGGGGTTTTGGCCTGTTCGGCTTCGAGATCAAGCACTTGCCCGCCGACCATTCCGCCTATTCCGGCCGAGCGGGCCAAGGCAAGCACAAGTTCGATGCGCACTGCCGGGTCTGGATGGGTCGCGGGATCAGCCGTGACGTCGAAAGCATAGGTTAAAAGCCCATCGCCAACGAGAATGGCAGTTGCTTCGTCAAAGGCCTTATGGGTGGTCGCGCGTCCGCGCCGCAGGTCGTCATTGTCGAGGGCAGGCAGATCATCATGGACCAGCGAATAGCAATGAATCATTTCGAGCGCGGCGGCGGCGCGCATCACGCCCTGACCTTCGACGCCAAACAGACGTGCCGTCTCAATCAGCAGAAATGGCCGCAGCCGCTTTCCGCCGCCCAGGCTCGCGTAGCGCATGGCTTGGATGAAACGCTCCGGGCGGAATGTCTCTCCGGGCAAAGGGGTCGTCGACAAGAGCCCCTCAAGCGTTTGCTCCGTCTGCTCCGCGACGTCTTGCAATCGCCCCTCGAATTGATATGCGCCGCGTGATGCCATTTTTTCTTTTGCCTTGAATTGGCAGCCGTTTCCGGTTGCCAGGGGACTCTGGTGCTGCGTCGCAGCGGTCGTATAACTGCTATTGAGCTGACGCCTTGCCTGATTGATCCAGATCGGTCAAGGCTCTGGCCATCGCCTGTGGCTTTGGCTGAACGCGCTGGTTTGGAAGAATTTTGCGCTGGATTCTCCGCATCCTCCTTCTGCTTTTCCTGGCGCTTGGCGTCTTGATCCTGGCCTATCGCTTTGTCATGCCGGTCTCGACTTTGATGCTCGGGCGCTGGATGACTGGCCAATCCGTTGAACGGACCAGCATGCCCCTGAACCGCATTTCGCCAAACCTGCGGGCTGCCGTGATCGCATCTGAGGATGCCCGGTTTTGCCTGCATAACGGTGTCGATTGGGAGGCTTTGCAAGGGGTTATCAGAAAGGGCGGCGAGCATGGTCCGTCGCGGGGTGCTTCGACCATCCCGATGCAGACGGCCAAGAACCTGTTTCTGTGGCCGGCCCGCTCAGCCATTCGCAAGGGCTTTGAAATTCCGCTTGCCTTGGTGATCGACGCAGCTTGGCCAAAGCGGCGTCTCCTCGAAATTTATTTGAATATTGCCGAATGGGGCGACGGTATTTTTGGGGCAGAGGCCGCGGCGAGGCTCTATTTCAAAAAAAGTGCCCGCGATCTGAATTTGCAGGAGGCGGCGCTGCTCGCTGCCGCCCTGCCGAATCCCTTTGTGCGCAACCCGGCTCAGCCGCGCCGGAAAGAGGCGGCGCTGGCCCGTCATATTATAACTGAGGTTGAAAGCGGCGGCGTGCCGTTGGCTTGTGTGGAATAGGGGTTTGAAACCAACGGCTTGAGTATGTTATTTATGATTATGTTGCGGAGTTTCCCGCGCCCGCTCTAGCCAGGCCGCATAAATCATTGTATGGACCCCTTTCATGGCAAATTTTGCGCATTTCGTCCCGCGCTTTGAGAGATTCTGATGGCTGTTCCGAAACGTAAAACCTCCCCGATGAAGCGCGGTTTCCGGCGTTCGGCTGATGCGCTGAAGGCGCCGACCTATATCGAAGACAAGGACTCGGGCGAGTTGCGCCGGCCGCATCACATCGATCTGAAAACCGGCATGTATCGCGGCCGTCAGATCTTGACGCCCAAGACCAAAGAAGTCTGAGTTTGGATGTAGATCATTCTCTAGTAAGCAGGAGAATGATCGCTTTCGCTCAAAACATGATCTGGCCGCCATTGATGCTGATGGTAGAGCCTGTAATGAAGCCTGCGTCTTCCGCGGCAAGAAAGACCACACAGCGCGCGACTTCTTCCGGTTCGCCGATCCGGCCCAGCGGGATCACTGGCAAGATCTTGTTCTGGAGGAAGTCCTGCGGGATGGCCTTGACCATTTCCGTTCCAATATAGCCTGGGCATATGGCATTGACTGTGATGCCCTTGCTGGCGCTTTCGCGTGCGAGCGCCTTGGTAAAACCAAGGTCGCCCGCTTTGGACGCCGCATAATTGGTTTGCCCCAGCTGGCCTCTCTGTCCATTGATCGATGAGATATTGACGATGCGGCCATAGCCGCGCTCGCGCATGCCCTCGATCACCTGCCGCGTCATGTTGAAGAGTGAATTGAGGTTGGTGTTGAGGACCTCATGCCACTGCTCGGGCTTCATTTTATGAAGCATCACGTCGCGCGTAATGCCGGCATTGTTGACGAGTACATCGACCGGGCCAAGATCTTGCGCGATTTGGCCGAGGCCCTTGGCGCAGGCCTCGAAATTCGACACATCCCACTTATAGACGGGAATGCCGGTTTCGGCTTTGAACGCGCCCGCCGCTTCATCGTTGCCCGCGTAATTAGCGGCAACCGAATAGCCCGCGTTCTTTAAAGCTTTGCTGATCGCAGCGCCAATGCCCCGCGTTCCACCGCTCACTACTGCTACACGCGCCATGTTCCCCGCCTTTGTTTCCACCCGTGAAGGCGAGCTCTCGCGGCTCGCTCTATCAAATTTATCTTAGCGTTCAACAGTCAGCGCGATGCCCATGCCGCCGCCGATGCAGAGCGTCGCGAGACCTTTTTTCGAGCCGCGCCGGGCCATTTCATGAAGCAGCGTTACGAACACACGCGTGCCGGACGCGCCAATCGGATGGCCGATTGCGATGGCGCCGCCATTCACATTCACGAGCTCGGGATCCCAGCCCATGTCTTTATTGACGGCAAGCGCTTGAGCCGCGAAAGCCTCATTGGCTTCAACGAGGTCGAGATCCTTCACCTTCCAGCCAGCCTTTTCGAGTGCCTTGCGGGAAGCTGGAATAGGGCCAGTACCCATGATCGAAGGATCGACGCCAGCCGTCGCCCAAGAGGCAATCCGCGCCAGTGGGGTGAGGCCGCGGGCTTTCGCTTCCTTGGCGCTCATGAGCACCACGGCTGCGGCGCCATCATTGATGCCGGACGCATTGCCGGCTGTTACAGATCCTTCTTTTGAGAAAGCGGGCTTTAACTTCGCCAAAGCTTCGAGCGTCGCGCCGATGCGGATATATTCATCGGTATCGACGATCGTGTCGCCTTTGCGTCCGGTGATCGTGAAGGGGACGATCTCATCCTTGAATTTTCCAGCGGCCTGCGCGGCTTCGGCTTTGTTCTGAGACGCCAGCGCAAATTGATCTTGTTCGTCGCGGCTGATTTGCCATTTCGCGGCGACGTTCTCCGCCGTGATGCCCATGTGGTAGCCTTGAAAGGCATCGATCAGGCCGTCGCGCAGCATGGTATCGACGAATTTAAAATCGCCCATTTTTGTGCCGGAGCGCAGATGCGCCGCGTGCGGCGCAAGGGACATATTTTCCTGACCGCCGGCGACGATCACTTTGGCGTCATCGCTTTCAATTTGCTGCATGCCGAGCGCGACAGCGCGCAGCCCGGATCCGCAGACTTGATTTAGGCTCCAAGCCGTCCTCTCCTGAGGAATGCCCGCTCCGATGGCGGCCTGCCGCGCCGGGTTCTGACCTTCTCCTGCTGTCAGCACCTGCCCGAGGATGACCTCGTCGACATCGGCCGGATCGACATGAGCGCGTTGAAGCACAGCCTTGATCACGCTAGCCCCAAGCTCATGGGCGTGGGTATTCGCGAAGGCGCCGTTAAAGGATCCAACGGCGGAGCGTGCCGCACCGACCACGACGATCTCTTCTGACATTAAGGACACTCCTTGATTTTTCTTCCGCGACGCGGGCTAAGGCTTCTCATTGGTTCGAAGCTCGCCCATTATTTAATCAAAGCCTAATGAAATAATTTGTCTTTGATTGGCGACAATCTTCTCAGCAAGCTTTGCCTCTCGGAGATTCCCGGCAATGTATTGTGAGCACCCCAGTGCCGGCGGGGTCAAGCGTGACGAAAGGCCAGGATATTGTGCAACCGCAGCAATTCTCTGAACATATTCGATGCAGTTCGCTGTTTCCGCTCATCAATAAAGGAGCTAACCTGTACCGTGGAGGCTGACCCTTAATCCGTCAGCGGCACTACGCTTTGTCACTCAGATATAGGCGACCTATGGGCAGCGAAAAACAACCAATCACCATCAAGAAATATGCAAACCGGCGCCTCTATAATACTGGGACGAGCGCTTACGTAACGCTCGAGGATCTCGCCGAGATGGTTAAAAAGGGTGAGGACTTCGTCGTTTTCGATGCCAAAAGCGGTGACGAGATTACCCGGTCCGTTCTGACGCAAATTATTTTCGAACAAGAGGGCAAAGGCGGCCAGAGCCTGCTGCCGATCACTTTCTTGCGGCAATTGATCCGTTTCTATGGCGACAGCATACAGATGCTTGTGCCCAGCTATCTTGAGTTCACGATCGACCGTTTGACGTCAGACCAGGATAAATTTCGCGATCAATTCGCTAATGGACTTGGGGCTTCGCCGATGGGCACGCCCGTGGGCACTCCGCTGGGTACACCATTAGGAATGAGCAACCCGACACGGCAGATCTTCGGCTCGCTTGAAGAGCAGACGCGCAAGAATATGGCGATGTTCACACAGGCGCTCTCGATGTTCAGCCCGTTCGGTGGAATTTCGTCTGTGGCGCCTGCTGTACCAGAGGCGCCTCCGCAGCCAGCCGCCCCTTCTCATGCTGAGCCCGCGCCTTCGAATGGCGAGGCCAAGAACGATATCGAAGACATGAAACGCCAGCTTGGCGAGTTGCAGAAGCGGATCGAGGGAATCATTACGAAAGAATGATTTGTATGGGTGCGTTCACTGCGAATGAGAATGCCTAGCGTCGAGCGTGTCAGGAATTCACGCAATCGCTTGGCTGTGTCCAGAGCGATCGCTTTGGTGGATTTCAGCCTTGCCGAAATAATAGCCTTGCAGGTAATCGACACCCCAATCGTTGAGGATTTGGGCTGTTTCGGCATCGACCACCCATTCGGCCACCGTCGGAATTTCAAGGTGCCGGGCAAGGTCGAGAAGTGTGCGGACGAAAAAGCGGTCGTCCACTGAGTGCGCAAGATTTTGCACAAAGGCGCCGTCGATTTTGAGAAGATCGATGTCGAGGGCACGCAGGCTGCGGAATGAGGTGTGACCGGCGCCAAAGTCATCCATCGCTACTTTGACGCCGCAGGCCTTCATCGCGGCGATGGCCTGCTGGGTCGCGTCAATATCGGCGATGGCGCAAGTTTCGGTGATTTCAATGGTGAGCCGCGCCGCGATCTCAGGATAGGTCTGGCAGACGGCCTTGAGATGATCCGGCCAGCCGGCGGCATGAATTGTTGCGCCGGACGCATTGATCGATAAATGCAGCGCCGGGTCTTGAACAAGACGGGCCGCTGCGAGTTCGAGCATGCGCTGATCGATCAAGCGCACGAGGCCGGTTTTTTCCGCGACAGGCAGGACAGCTCCCGGGTCAATGATCGTCCCGTCTGTGCCCAAGATGCGCATCAGGCCTTCGTAAAAGGCGACTTGCCCGGTGGCAGTGGCGACGACCGGTTGCGCGGCTAAAAGGAGGCGCCGTTCATCAAGCGCGGAGATAATGTCCAGCGAGACATGGCGCGTATGGACATGGGCATCCTTGCCGATGCGATTTGGTTCATAGGCGGCGTAATGCGCGGAGCTGGATTGGCGCGCGCAATCAAGCGCTTCTTCGGCGTGATGCAGAAGGGTTTGCAGATTGCGGCTATAGGCCGAAGCGGCGATGCCGCCAATCCGCATCGAAACGTTGAGAGGACCGGCGGAAGTCGCCATTGGCGCATCCTCGGCGGCCCGCAAAAAACGCTCGGCGGCGACGGCCATCCGCTCGACGTCGCAGGAGCGCAGCAGCATGGCGAATTTATTGCCGCCATAACGGGCAAGAACATCGCTGCCGCGCATTTGTTCGCGAATCTTTGCCGCCACAGCGGCGATTAATTCATCGCCGGCTGCATAACCATAGGTTTGGTTAAAGAAAGAAAGGTTTTCGATCGAAGCAATCAGGATGGCTAGGTTCGGAGCGCCCTGGCCGGTTTCAGCTAAAAAAGCGCTCGCTTGCTCGATAAAATAAGGACGGCTGACGGCTTGTGTGAGCTTATCGATCTGCGCGATCTGCGCTGATCGCCGCTCTGCTTCATATTGCTCCGTCACGACGCGGATGATGCCGTGAGCGCGGGCCGGGCGGGCATCGGCTCCTGAGAACCAGCGTCCGGTGTCTTCCACCCACATGACTGGGCCGCCAGCGGTCTTGATTGCAAGTCCATAGGTGACCTTATAGGGAACGCCGCAACCACTATCTCTTTTGGACGAGGTGGTGATCGCCTCAAAACGCGACGCTGGGCTTTCGGGCGCGAGATATTCGCCGTAGCCGCGTCCGCTCGAGAGGGGCTCTAGGTCGGCAAGGCCGAGGACATCGGCCGCGTTTGGTCCCCACACGATCTGATCGGAAAGAAGGTTCCAGTCGTAAATGACCTCACCGATCGAATTCAGAATGGTTTTCGGATCCGGCAAGGAACGCGCGTTTGCCGTTTGACCGGTATGGCCGAAGTCACGCGGATGGCTTGAGCTCGGTCTTGCGTCGCGCTCAAAGTCTTTGGGATCAATCACGATATACTTCAGACCGTTGCACGCCAGGACTTGGGATAAGTCAGGACTTGGAAAGATTTAGAACTTCGAGCATCACGATCCGGCCCTTTGGGATGGGCAAGCGTAAAAGACCCTCACAGAGCAATCTATAGATCAAACTGCCTTAAGAAGCCGTTTAGAGACTGTTCGATTCGCGATAGCGTGCCGTCTCACCTGATCGGTAAGCGAAAGCCAGGCGGGGCTAATTCAAAGCCGGAGAACTGAAATCCAGGCGCGACACCGCAGCCAGCGAGCGTCCAAGCCCCAAGCGGTTCGGCGCTCTGCCAGCAGTCTTTCGGCACCACGCATTGCGGCTGCTGGCCGCCCATCAGATCTGGACCCAAAAGATGCGTGATCACCGGCCCCTCGCCATCCCAAAGCGAGAGCCGGAGCGGATCTCCGGCATAAAAGTGCCAGGTTTCGGCGGCGTCCACCCGATGCCACGCCGATGTGACGCCAGAGGGCAGCAGAAAATAGATCAAGGTCGAAGCGGCGCGGCCATTTTCATCCTGGGCGGAATCGCGAAAGGTCTCGCGGAAAAATCCGCCTTCCGGATGCGGCTGGAGATCGAGAAGGCGGATGATGTCCGCGGCGGTTGTTTCTGTTGGGTTGGTCAAGTTGGGTACTGCTTTCAAAAATCAAGAATTTTGGAACAGTGATCTTCTGGCCTAGGGTATCGTCCTCGTTGTCACACCATGATTGCGGACGATAAGGAATTAAATCTTTGGCAGCGGCACGTTCATTCAGGTTTCGAATTGTTAGGTCAGCGATCTACGCCTTCGCTTTAATAGGCTTCTTGGATACAGTGGGTCGCGGAATCCTAATGCCCTTAACTGGGACGTTCTATGGCCTCGCACTACGCCTTCCCTTTGATATTGACGTACAGAAGGTTGTAGTTAGCCCTGATGATTCGATGAAAGCGATCGTCTATGTTTGGTCCGGTCCCGCCTTCGACGCTGGATGCGAGAAGATGGTTGCTGTCGTCGATAGCTGGAAGCCTACAAATGCGGCTTGGCAACCGGCTAATCTAGTTTACCGCGCCGATTGCGATTCCGTGGATCAAATAACGTGGGAGCTCCCAGCAAGCGGGTGAGTCAATCCCCGCTTGCGGATCGATGCGGACGCCGGAAAAGCTGATTTGATGTCGCGTTTTGCCATGAGCGGGACAGTCGCGGTAGCTTTTCGTAATGATCCCTAAAGCTCTTTTGGCTTTCGTATGTCTATCTATCTCTAAAATTTTGATGACCTTCGCTGCGGCTGAACCCGAATAGTGCAGAAATCAAG
>Ga0116230_10000389_pt1 | contig 38263 bp, 41 predicted proteins | sample S1TSphfallax_3_FD_88678 | JGI IMG/M metagenome (GOLD analysis project Ga0116230, IMG submission 88678) | Host-associated microbial communities from peat moss isolated from Minnesota, USA - S1T2_Fd - Sphagnum fallax MG | ecosystem: Host-associated > Plants > Peat moss > Unclassified | place... | reverse complement strand
TCGATCTTCAGCACCGCGATGTCGCTGGTCTTGTCCGAGCCGAGAACCTTCGCCTTGTACTCCTGATGATTCGACAGCTTGACGGTGACCTCCTGGGCGCCGGCGACGACGTGCGCATTGGTCAGGATCAGGCCATCGGGGCTGACGATGAATCCGGAGCCCTGCGCACGCATGACCCGCGGTTGCGGATTCGGCATGCCGTGGAAGAAGAACTGCGCGAAGGGATCGTCGCTGTTGCCGGGGCCGGGGAAGCCCGGCTGGTTCGAGGTCTTGGTCACGCCCTGCGTCGTGATGCCGACGACGGCGGCCTGATTGTTCGCGACGATGGCCCGGTAATTCGGGGCGCTGCCGGGCGGGAGAGGTGCGACCGGTCCGCTGCTCGGCGCCGCTTCGGAACTCGCGGGGTGCTGTAACAAGGTTTGGGCGGAAAGGCCGGTCGCCGCGCCGACAACGAGCAAACCGGCCGCGGACCAGACCAGGGTCTTGTTGCGAAGTTGCATGAGAATCTCCTGTAGCAATGGCAAAGGGCGGATTTCCGCGATGGCCAGCAAGTTCGCATGCTCAGCTTAAGGCAGTCTTAAAGTTCGCGCAGAAAGCTCACCTCGACGCACAGGCCGCCGCCCGGCGCACTCCCGAGACGGACCGCCGCGCCATGCCGATCGGCCACGGCTTTGACGATGGCGAGACCGAGCCCCGTGCCCTCGGCCTGTGCTTCGGGCCGCACCACATCGACGGCGGCGTTGCGCCGGTAGAAGCGGTCGAACACGCGCTCTCGTTCTTCCGGGGGGATCCCGGGGCCGGTATCGCGGACCTCCACGATGGCGCGATCGGCGCTGCCACGGGTGTGCACCTGAACCCGACCGCCCGCGGGCGTATAGCGCAGCGCATTGTCGACGAGATTGCGCAGCAGGGCGTGCAGGCCGTCGCGCTCCGCTCGCACCGTCACGCCCGGTTCGGCCTCCAGGGACAAGTCGATCGCCTTCGCGATTGCCAAGGGGTGGCTGTCCCTGATCGCATCGGCGGCGGCGGCCCCGAGATCGAGAGGCTCGCGGCGAAGCACCTGCTGCCGGGGTTCGCTGCGGGCCAGCGTCAGCAGCTGCTGCACGAGGTGCGTCGCCCGCTCGATCGCGGCGGAGAGACGCCCGTGGGCCTCGCCGCGCGCCGTTTCATCGGAGGCACGCTCGAGCAGTTGCGCCTGCAGGCGCAGAGCGGTCAACGGAGAGCGCAACTCATGCGCGGCGTCGGCGATGAAGTCGCGCTGCGTGGCGAAAGCGCCCGCGAGGCGCGTCAACAGGCGATTGAGCTCGGCGACGAGCGGCGCGATCTCCTGCGGCAGGTCGGCCGCCGCGAGCGGCGCGAGACTTCCGGCATCACGTCGCTGCACTTCGGAGGTCAACTGGCGCAGCGGCCGGAGACCTCGGCCCACGATCCAGATGACGCAGGCAACCATGATCGGCAGCACGAGCAGCAGCGGCATGACCAGGCGCAGCGCCGTTGCGCGTGCGATTCTCTGGCGCACGCGCAGCGGTTGCGCGATCTCGATGACGCCTTGGCTGGTCTGCAAGCCATAGCCGCGCCAGTCCTGCCCACCCAGCTTCAGGTCGGCGTAACCCAGCACCGCCTCGTTGATCAAGGGCAGTCCCGGCCGTGAGAAATAAACCCGCGCGCCGAACAAATCCCAGATCTGCACGATGAAGTCCGAGTCCCCTTGGTCGGGGGGCACCTCGATCCGGGGAGCCAGCGTGACCTGTGCCCGCAGCGACAAGGCCATCTGGCGCAACTGGTAGTCAAACAGGTCGGAGGTCTCGCTGAGCACGCGCCGATACGTGAACGTCGCGACGAACAGCGACACGAGCGCGAGCAGGAGAATCAGGGTGATCGACAAGCGGACGCGGATGGAATTCATTCTTTTGGAACGAAATAACCGACGCCGCGCAGGGTGCGGATGGCGTCGTTGCCGAGCTTGCGGCGCAGGCCGTGGATATAAACCTCGATCGCGTTGCTGCCGATCTGCGCCTCCCAGCCGTAGAGTCGGTCTTCGAGCTGCGCGCGCGACAGCACGGCGCCGGGACGCTGGAGGAGGGCCTCGAGCACGGCAAACTCGTGCGCCGATACGCCGACCGGCTTGCCGGCCTGCTCCACCGTGCGCGTCACGGGATCGAGCCGCAGGTCGCGGTGCTGAATGCTGGTTTCACCGCGACCGGCGACCCGGCGGAGCACGGAACGCATCCGGGCGACCACCTCGTCAAGGTCGAAGGGCTTGACGATGTAGTCGTCCGCCCCCGCGTCGAGCCCCGCGATGCGGCTTTGCACCTCGTCGCGCGCCGTCAGCACGATCACCGGCGTGGCATCGCCGCGCTTGCGCGCCTCCCGCAAGACCTCCAGCCCGTCGCGGCCGGGCAGGCCGAGATCGAGCAAGACGAGATCGAAGCTCGACGACAACAGCGCCGCGCCCGCGCTCTTGCCGTCGCGAATCCAATCGACGGTGAAGCCGGACTGGCGCAGGCCCGTCTGCAAGCCCTGTGCAATCATCGAGTCATCTTCGACCACCAAGACACGCACGCCGCTCTCCCCCAGGTTTGACAAGGCATGACCCGTGTGCAAGCTTACCGGTAACACGTCGCTCGAGGGTTGCCCCCGGCGCGGGAGCAGTGGGATGCGTGGATTTCAAGTCACCCGGCAGCGAAAGCGCAGGCAGCGGTCCATGCGTTGGCGCGCGACGCTCGCCGCGGCGCGGCCGCGCGCGGTTGCCTGGCTGCTCCTGGGGCTGCTGGTTCAGTGGCTGCCTGCGTCCGCCGCCGCCGAGCCCCCGGCCTTGACGGTATTCGGCGCCGCCTCTCTGACCAATGCTTTGCAGGAAGTGGGTGACGGCTTCACCCGCGAGACCTCAATCCCGATCAAGTTCTCGTTCGCGGCGAGTTCCGCGCTCGCCCGTCAGATCGAAAGCGGCGCGCCGGCCGACGTGTTCGTGTCGGCCGATGAGGACTGGATGGACTACCTGCAAACGCGCCAGCTGATCAAGGCCGCGAGCCGCCGGGATCTGCTCGGCAACCGGCTCGTGCTGATCGCACCGGCCGATAGCCGTGTGCAGCTGAAAATCTCGCCGGGTTTCGCGCTGGCCGCCGCGCTGGGCAAGGAGCGTCTCGTCACGGGCGATCCCGATGCCGTGCCGGTCGGCCGCTATGCGCGCGAAGCGCTGACGAAACTGGAGGTCTGGAACAGCGTGGCCGATCGACTCGTGCGCGCCGACAGTGTCCGCTCGGCGCTCGCCTTCGTCGACCGCGGCGAGGCCGCGCTCGGCATCGTCTACGAGACCGACGCCTTGATCGATCCGGGCGTGCGGATCGTCGATGTCTTTCCGGAGGCGACCCACGCGCCCATCGCCTATCCTGCGGCCCTGACGACGGGCGCGAATGCGAATGCCGCCAAATTCCTGGAGTATCTGCGCTCGCCCGCCGCGGCCATCGTCTTCAGGCACTACGGCTTCACGGTCCTGTAGCAGGCCGTGCTCACGCGTCCGAGCGACAGCAGCTTCGAGGCCGGCGATTGGGACATCCTCGCCGCCCATTGGTTTCCGATTGCGGTCGCAGCGGAGGTCGGCTCCAAACCCGTGGCCGCTCGCTTGCTCGATGTGGATCTCGTCATCTATCGAATCGCGGGTCGGCTTGCCGTGGCGCTCGATCGCTGCCCGCATCGGGGCGTGCTCCTCAGTCTCGGCTGGGTCGAGAATGACAACCTCGTCTGCCCGTATCATGGCCTGCATTTCAATGCCGACGGTCGTTGTACGGCGATCCCCTCGCAGCCGGACGCCAAGATTCCCAACCGCCTGGCTCTCGTCGTCATTCCCGCGGTCGAACGCTACGGTCTGATCTGGGCGAGTCTTACCGGCACGACCCCGATACTGCCGCAATTCGAGGCCTGGGAGGACGCGGACTACCAACAAATCGTCTGTCCGACGATCGACATCGCCGGATCTTCGGGCCGGCAGATCGAAGGATTCATCGACGTCGCCCACTTCGCCTGGGCCCATACCGGGACCTTCGGCGATCGCAGCAACCCGCTCGTACCGGACTACACGGTGGAAGAGACAGAACGGGGCTGCCGCGTGGAGTATGTCAGCAACGTCAGCAACTTCGGTCCGGACCAACGCGATCGCGCGCCGGCGGATTTTCTCTGGCGCCGCAGCTTCGAAGTCTACGCGCCGTTCGCGGCGCGATTGGTCGTGCATTTTCCGGGTGATCACAAACTCTGGATCCTGAACGCCGCCTCCCCCGTGTCGGCCCGCAAGACCCGTTTGTTCTGTCCCCTGGCGCGTAACTTCGACCAGCACACGTCGGTCGAAGACGTGCGCGCGTTCAACCTCAGAGTGTTCGAAGAGGATCGCGTCCTGGTCGAAGCGCAACGACCCGAGGACCTGCCCCTGAATCTCGCCCTCGAGGTGCACATCGCCGCGGATCGGACCTCGGTGGCTTATCGCCGCGTGCTCAAGCGCTTGGGGTTGAGCCTGGTCTACACGGGCTGAAGGCGTAGTCGTCGTCCGACGCAGGATGCGTCGCCTTGCGGATAACCCTCGCCGTCGCGCGGGAATGGTGCGGAACCCGCCGGCTTCTTAGGCTCGAATCTCCTTCAAATCAGGAGATCTGGCATGAGTACAGTCAGCAATCGCGAACTCGGAGCGGAGAATGCCGAGTCCGGAACGGGCGTCGAGACCCCGGGGAACGTGAGTTCCGATCCCATCGTCGGACGGCCGACGCATCCCTTGGCCGCCGGAATCGGCGCGGTCGTCTTGGGCGGCGCCTCGGGCGCGGCGGTCGGCAGCGCGGCGGGCCCCCTGGGTACCTTCGTGGGTGCCGCCATCGGCGCCATTGGGGGTGCCCTCGGAGGCGACGCGATCGCCTCGTCCTTCGACGAGGCCGCCGAAGATGAGCATTGGCGCGAACACTATGTCAATCAGCCGTATGTCCCGAAGGAGGCGCGTTACGAAGATTACGGCCCTGCCTATCGCTATGGGGCGACCTCATATTCGCGGCTGGCCGGCCGGGATTTCGACGAGGTCGAGACCGACCTGTCCGGCGGCTGGGAGACGGCACGCGGTGAGTCGGTGCTGCAGTGGGAGCAAGCCAAGCACGCCGCGCGCGACGCTTGGACGCGCCTGCATACCGCGAATGGCCGCACGGAGGACGAAGCGGTTTGACGCGGGTCTGGGCTGAGGCCACAGCGGGCCTGGTCTAGCGCTGCAGATCGCGATCGAGAATGTCCGAAATGACGGCATCGAGGCGCAGGGATTCTTCCCGCAGCGCCAGACTCTCGATCCCCAGCAGGTAGACGCGATCGGGGTTCGAGCGATCGGCCTCGAGGGTTTCACGCTCGGCATCGAGGCGCGCGGCCTCTTGGAGCAGCAGGCGCTGCTTGGCGTATAGATCTTCGAGATTCTGCATGGCTCCGATGGGCATGAGTCCATCATATAACTTGACAGCGGACCACGGGAACGCGCTAACCTCCCTTTATGTCTGAGGAAGCTCTGCCGGCAGTCGCAATGCGCAAGCCCAGTCCCCCGAACACGGGGGATTTGCGCCGCATCGGCGCCCATCCGGATTATTGGTATCCCCTGGCGTGGTCCTACCAACTCAAAACGGGGAAAACGCTGGGCCGCGCCTGGGCCGGCGAGCCGATCGTGTTATATCGGGGCGCGAGCGGCAAGGTATTCGCCCTGGAGGATCGTTGCGCTCATCGACAAGTGCCCTTGCACCTCGGCGTCGTCGCGGGCGACGAACTGAAGTGTCACTATCATGGGTGGACTTACGATGCCTGCGGCAAGTGCGTCAACGTTCCCTATCTCGGCTCGGTCCGCCTGCCGAACGGGGTCAAGAGCTATCCGGCACGCGAGATCGATGGGCTGATCTTCGTGTTTCCGGGTGACCCGTCGCTCGCTGAAAGCCGGGTGCCGACGCGACTCGGCGCCTCCCAGCGGCGGGACTACAAGACCCGGCGCCTGAATCGCGAAGTCGCCTGTCATTACACGTTCATGCACGAGAATCTGTTCGACATGAACCATCAGTTCCTGCATCGAAAGCAGATGGGCTCGATACGCGCGAACTGCTTGGGCCGGCAGCACGGCGACAATTGGGCGCAGGTGGAGTACAGCTTCAGCCGAACCGCCGGGAAACAGTCGATCGGCGAGTCCGTGATCGTCGATCTCATGCGCAAGCGGGGGGCGCCGAAGAAGGACTTCTCCGATCACATGCGGATCAGAACCGATTACCCGAGCCAGAATCTACGCGTCTGGGTCGGGCGGGATATCGAGGAGACGACCGATCCCGTGCTCGAAGTCTGGCTGGGCTACACGCCGCTCGACGCCGCCCAGCGCACGAACCGTACGTTTGGCTACCTGTCGGTGAAGAAACCGGGCATTCCCGGTATCATCCACGCCGTCTGGCCCTTCGTCGTCTGGTTCACGGAGAACATCTTTCGCGAAGACAAGGATATCGTCGAGCACGAGCAGCGCGCCTACGACGCGCAGGGCACCGACTGGAACAATGAGATTTTTCCGGCGTTACGCGACCTACGGGGGGTGCTCGCTCGTTGCGGCAAGCCGATGGAGTAACTGTGCCCAAGCCCAAGCTTCTGGTGATCTCGCCGACCGATCACTACGCCCTGCGTAATCTCTCCCCCCTGGCGGCTCTCAGTGACATGACGATCAGCAACGATCAAGCCGAACTCGAGCGGCTCGCGCCGCAGGCCGAGGTCCTCTTGTTCTGCGGACTGTCCGGCGCCGCCGTCGATTTCAAGCCCATCTTCGCGGGTGCCACGGCCCTGCGCTGGCTCCACTCGACCTCGGCGGGCGTCGAGAAAATATTGATCCCCGAGGTGGTCGCGAGCGCCGTACCGGTGACGAACGCGCGCGGGGTCTACAAGCGGTCCCTGGCCGAATTCGCGGTGCTCGGCATTCTGTTCCATACCAAGAAGCTGCGGCGCCTCCTCGACAGCCAGCGGGCACGCCATTGGGACGACTTCACCGTCGGTTTCGCCAACGAGCGGGTCATGGGCGTCGTGGGCTACGGCGAAATCGGCCGCGAGTGCGCCCTGCTCGCCAAGGGCATCGGACTCAAGATCCACGCCTTGCGCCGCAACCCGGTGAAGTCCGCGCACGATCCGCTGCTCGACGTCATCTTCGGACCCGACGAATTGCACCGCATGCTCGCGGGTGTCGACGTCCTGGTCTGCAGCGCACCGCTCACGCCGGAGACGCATCACCTGATCAGCGACGCCGAGTTCGCCTGCATGAAACCCGATGCCATCGTCATCAATGTCGGTCGCGGGCCGGTCATCGATGAGGCTGCCCTGGTTCGCGCCCTGCAATCGAAGCGCATCGCGGGCGCATCGCTCGACGTGTTCGAATACGAACCGCTGCCGCGAAGTTCGCCGCTCTGGGACATGGAGAACGTGTTGATCTCGCCGCACTGTACCGATCGGACGACGAATCCGGATTGGCTGGATTTGAGCATGCAGTTCTTCGTACGCAACTTTCACCACTATCTGGCCGGCGAGGCGCTGGAGAACGTGGTCGACAAGTCGGCGGGTTACTGACTGAGGCGCCGCCTGGTCGGCGCCGCATGCACAGCCGTCAGCAATCACCCGCGCCTTCCCGCACGCCGCCGTCGGGCAAGGGTATGGAGAGGGGCGCGATGGAAACCCGGCCGACGCCACGCTTCCCTCCCAGTCCGATCTTGCGGGCGGTCGCAGGCGACAGGTCGAGAATGCGGCCGCGCGCATGGGGGCCGCGGTCCCGGATCGTGACGACGGCGCTGCGCCCCGTCGCGAGCATCGTGACACGGGCCTTGGTGCCCAGGGGCAGCGTGTTGCTCGCGGCGAAGTCCTCGTCGATGCTCATCGGTGTGCCGTCGGCCATCGGCTGACCACTGAGGCGTCGGGCATAGACCGAAGCCATGCCGACGCGCTGACAACCGCTCAAATCGGGTTTGGCCCTCTTTGGGGCCGGCGTTCGCGAGGCCGCGGGCGTCGGAATTTGATCGAATGCGCTCGCGGTCGACGCGGCGCCGATCGCGGCCGCTCCGCACAAGACGATACCTAAGAACGTCGTCCGGCACACAGGGTGGTTCATGGCAGGGGGCCGTCAACGGAGGCGCGAGTTGGCGGATCCGGATTCTTCAAGCGGCGAGCCGCAGAAACGTCCACAGGAGGCGCCCGCTCGCGCGTATCGTCCCGACGAGGTTGCCCGAGACTTTCGAGGCGCCCCCGCGCCGCCGCCCGTACGGCACCGGCACCTCGAGCACCCGCAGGCCGAGGCGCAACGCCTTCATCTGCATTTCGAGATTCCAGCCATAGGTCATCTCCCGCATGTCGAGGGCCAACAGGCGTTCGCGCCGGATGGCCCTGAAGGCACACATGTCCGTGTAGCGAAAACCGAAGCGCAGTCGGATCAAGGCCCCGATCACGAGCCCGATGAACACCTGATGCCAGCCCATGCTGCCGGGTTCACGCGTACCGCGGACGCGCGACGCGATCACGAAATCATGGGTGCCTGCGATGATTGGCGAGACGAGTCGCTCGAGGCAGTCGGCTCGATCGCTGCCGTCGCCATCCATGAACACGAGGATCGCGTCCGCGGGCGCCGCGAGCGCGCCGAGCCAACAGGCGCGGCCGTAGCCCCGGCCGGCAGCGAGCACTTGCGCGCCGGCCGCGAGCGCGGCCCGTGCGGTACCGTCGCGGCTGTCGCCGTCGGCGACGATGATGCGCTCGACCAGCGCGCGCGGCACGTCGGCAAGGGCGGTGCCGATCGCCGCCTCCTCGTTGTAGGTGGGCACGATCAGGACGATCGGGGGCCGCGCGCTCAAATGACGTACTGATCGGGTGCGGTCGCCTCGGCCGCGGCGCAGGCGATCAAGCGCCCGAGGCGGGCCGCCGCTTCGGGTCGTACGCCGGCGGAGAGACGCAGGAAGGCCTCGTGCTCGTCGAAGCTGGACCAGGCGGCGCCGATCCGTGGCACCCGAAATCCGAAGCTCACGCCGGCAGTCAACGCCAGGCTCTCGCTGCGCGCCTTGACGATCAGCGTGTCGATGAAATCCTCGAGCGCTGCTCGCCGGTTGAACCGCGTGTCATGAAAACGAAACGCGACCAGACCGCCGAGATGCGGGTAACCGGCGGTCTCGGCATGATCTGGATGTCGCTGCATCCCGGGAAAAACCGGCCGCAACACCTGTTCGCCCGTCTCCGCGGCGTACGTCTCGACGGCCTCGGCCAGCGCGAGCGCGCTCGCCGTTTGCGCCCGCAGGTACGCGAGATATCCGGCGCGCGAAACCCGCGGCAGGATCATCGGCTCGGCGGCGATCGCCCCGATCCCACGGCGCAGGCGCTCGAAGCGCTCGGCCAGGGTCGTCTCGACCACGACCACCCCCGCGGGTCCGAGGTCCATGCCGAATTGCAGATACTTGCAACCGCTCTCGTAATACAGGACGCGAATCTTCGGGGATCGAGGCACCGCGAAGGCGTTGAAGCCGCCTGACAACAAGGTGCCATCGACGACGAACCAGGTCTCGCCGCGGCAGACGCGGGCGGCGTCCTCGAGCAGGCGGGGCAGATCGATCAAATGCAGTTCGGCGGAATTGGTCAGGGGATCCACGAACACGAGCTTCGGCTGCTGCAGCGCGATGGCGGCGAGCAGCGCTTCGCGATCCGTGCCCGGCGCGATCCGGATGTCGAGAAAGCGCAGCGCACGCAATTGTTCCTGGGTCTCGAAATAGATGCTCGGGTGGACCAGCACCCGGTCACCCGGCGCGAGAACCTCGCGCAACAGGAAGCTCTCGATGAGACCGTAGGCGGCCATTCCGGACGAGGTCAACAGGAGGCGCGATTCCTGCGCGTCGAAACCGAGGAGCTTGGCGTAGGCAAGCTCTTGCACGGCCGTCTCCGGACAGCCGTAGCGCGCATAGGCCACCGTGTCGCGGGCAGCCGCGTACGGGAAGGAATGCAGAGCGCAGCTTTCCTGTGACGCGGGCGCGCTCCAAGCGGCCAGCGTCGCGAGCGCGCCGATCAGTCGATACGCGGACCGCAAGGTCGACTCATCGGTGCGCGTGCTATCCGGGTGCAAGGCGCCCCGCAGCAGCCGGCGCGCCTCGTCCGCAAGGATGAAGCCGAGCAGACGCGTCGGGTCGGCTTCGCCGCGCTGCCGGGTTTCCTCTCGGCCGAGAAAACCATGCATCCGCTTGATCTCCCACTCGAGGCGCCCGGCAGCGTCCGCGCGCAACTCCGGATCGAGCGCGCCTACCGGACCTTCGGTGATCGAAAATGCCTCCTCCCGGGCCCGCAGGTCGCTCGCGCCCAGGATCGCGATTTCGCCCGGATGCGCGAATACCGTGAAGGTCTCGCAGCGTTCGAGTTCGCTCGCCACGGGACTCAGAGACTCCAGCGCAAACCGCAGCCTGCGCAGGCGGACGGTGGTGCGTCGCTCAGCAGCGAGGCACGAAAGTTCTGGTAACCCGGCCCGTTCCAGATCTCGCGCAGCGCTTCTTGCGAGGCATCGCCGAGCGTGAAGCTCTCATAGCCGCGCATCGAGAACGGCGCGATACAGCAGGGAATCGCCCGGCCGTGGGCCGTGAAGTACATCAAGGTCCACGGACGCCGGCAGATCGACCACGGCTGCTCGCCGGGACCGCGCTTGAGGCTCGCCTCGGGCTCGGCTGCCCCGGACGCATCGAGGGATACGCCGAGCGCGACCGCGACGCGCTGCGCCTCCTCGAGATAGACTGCCTCCTCGCGTTCGAGGCGCTCGAACAGCGAGGACTGAGGCCGCGCGAGACCTTGGCCCTCCGGGAAGTGCACGAGACGCTGCAGGTGCACTTCGGGCACGCCGACGTCCGCCGCGAGCCGGATGAAATCCGGCAACTGCTCGAGCGTCTCGCGCAGCCCCGTCAGCCAAAGCGACAGGCGTGGGTTGTGCGCGCCGCTGCGCCTTTTCAACTCGACGAAATCGCGCACGTTGCGCACGATCCGATCGAACCAGTCGCGGCCGCGCACGAGCTTGAATGCCTTGGCCTCGGCCGCATCGAGCGAGACCCGCAGTTCGTCCAAGCCCGCATCGATGAGCTCGCGTCCTTTTTTCGGTCGCAGCAGCGTCCCGTTGGTGTTGAACAGCACGTAGGTGCCCCGGTCCTTGAGATAGCGCACCATGCGCGGCAGATCCTTGACCATCATCGGCTCGCCGATTCCGTGCAACACGACCCGCGAAATGTCGGGATATTGATCCACGATACGGGTGAACAGCTCCCAACTCATGTCAGCGGGCGGCTCCAAGTCCTCGTAGGTGCGCGGACAGGTCGTGCACAACAGATTGCAACGATTCGTCGTCTCCAGGTAGAGGCAAACGGGTTGCGTGGTGGCGATCGGCGAGCGTTCGTCGCCGATGCCGTCGAAATAGCGCCGGGGGTCCGGCTTCATCGATTCAGGCGCTGGTGCGGTGGGGACGGTCGGCATCCAATCTCTCCGGTGGCGGCAAATGACGGTGGGCACCGCGGCGTGCGAACCCAGTTTGAACGAGCAAGAGGAGCACGAACGGCAGATACAGCAGCAGCTGCGCATCGAGCCCGAGCGGATAGGGAAACACATAGATCAGCACGCAGATCCCCGTGAGCCACAGGTGCGCGAGCGAAAACCGAAAACACAGAAACGGCACGAGCCAGGCGAAATACCAGGCATTGTGCGGCGAGAACAGCACAGTAAAGGCGCTCGCGAGCACGTAGGTACCGAGGACGCCGTCGTCATCGGGGGCGGCCCGCCGCCGGAATTGCGCCCATAGCGCGAGTCCCCCGAGCACCACCGCGACGAAGGGCAGGTAATAGCGCAGCCCGTCGGCCGGCAGGTGAAATCCACGCTGCAGCAGGGCCCAAAGGAAGAATCCGCTGCCGCTGCGCAAACCCTCCTCGTCCGCATATCCCGGCAGGAACCCGAACACGCCCGTGCCCAAGCCCAGATACGGGAGGTAGAGCAGCGCGATCGTCGCCAGGCAGGCCAGCGGCAATCGCCAATCCCAACGCCGATAAACGGCCGGCGCGGCGAGCAGCGGGTAATACTTCGCCAGGGTGGCCGCTCCGAGGGCGATTCCCGCCCAGATCGGCGCGCGCCGTGCGGCGAGCAGGAGACACAACAACAGGAGCGAGATCGCGATCGCATCGACGTGCCCCGTGCCCGCGAACTCCCAGATCGGCAAAGGGTGCCAGGCATACAACAGGACGCGGGTCGTCGGCAGCCCCTCGTGACGCAACAGCGCGATCAGGCAGCCAATGCTCAAGGCGTCGAAAGCGCACATGCCGAGTTTCATCCCGAGAATGCTGTCACTGAGACGTTCGATTCCCAAAAAACTCAGTTGAGCGGTCGGCGGGTAAATCGTATGTGCGTAATCGGCGCGATTGATGTTCGGAAAGATCGCCGGATCGCGTAGGAAGACCAGATGCGGATCTGCCGGGACGTAGCGATAAGGGTTGATTCCCGCGGCCTGTACCCGTCCGTCCCAGACGTACCGAAATGCATCGGTCGACAAGGCCTCCGGCGCGAACAGCGCGATGGCTCGCAGCAAACCCGCGACGACCACGATGGCAATCAAGGCTCGGCGACCCTGCAGGCGCGGATCGGGCGCGTGCCTCAGCAAAGACCATGCGGCCAGCCCGTAGATCGCGACCTGGATCAGGAAAACCGCACAATACCCGTCGAGTAACCAGCGCTGGAGGCACCACAATCCCGCGCCGGCGGCCGCGAGCATCAACGCCGCCGGCAGCACGATTGCCAGCGGCAAACGCTCCGTGGCCGTCACGGCGCACCGACGGCGAGCGTGGGACAGGCCGCGAGCGCCGCGCGGGCGTGCGGAGCCGCATAAATCTCGGCCGATGATCGGGTGCGGCGGGGCGCCGACAAGTCGTCGCGCAGCTGCCGCAGCGTCGCAAAGTCGTCCACGTCGTACCAGGGTTCCAGCATCACCAGGGGCAAAGACAGCTCCGCGGCCCGTTGCCGGGTCTGATCGAGCACGTCCGCGGTGCTCCAGGCGATGTCCTCGAACAAGCGACGATGCGGAATTTTGAGGCCGAGCAAATAATAGCCCCCATCGAGCGAGGGTCCGAGTACCGCCCGATCGCCGTCCTGCGCCAGATGGCGGGCTGCGGCGATCAACTGCCCGGTCGGCAGCGTCGGGCTATCGGAATTGATCACGCAGACGGAGTCGAAGCCACGAGAAAGCAGGGTCTCGATCACGAGAAAAAGACAATTCCCGAAACCCGGCATACAGGACTCGAGCAGGCCGACCTCGGCCGGCAAATGTTCCCGAAAGAAGGCTTCGCTGCCCACCGGGCCGTAGGCGACATAGGGGCGCACCGCGACCTCACGGGCAGCCAACCCGATGTTGGCGATGATATCTTGCAGGAAAGCCGTGTTCAGCAGCGCCGCCTCGTCGGGTGACAGCGGTGGTACGAGCCGGGTCTTGACCCGGCCGGGAATCGAGGCCTTGCCCATGACCGCCATCGCACAGAGGCCCCGGGCGGCACCGCCCGCCGCGCGCATGTCACGCTGCATCACTTGAGACCCAAGCCTCCGGTTGACGGTAAGCCGCGCATCGACAGCGGCAGCATATAGCAGATGAGACCGGACAACGGGCTAACTTATTTCAGGCCCGAATCGCGCGGGGGCGGACTTGCGCATTGCGTCGTCCCTCGTCATGCTGGATCGACGATGAGCGAGGATGCCGACGAACTGCCGACGACCCTGGTCGTCATGGCTTTGGAAATCGAATCCCAAGGCTTATTCGCCGTGCGCCGGGTGCCGGTGCTGTATACCGGGGTCGGCAAGATCAACGCCACGCTGGCACTGTCCCGCAAGCTCGCGCAGTATCGCGCCGCGGGACGTCGCGGACCGCGCGTGCTGAACCTAGGCACCGCCGGCAGCCGGCATTTCACGCGGGGTGCGTTGGTCGAATGTCACCATTTCGTCCAACGCGACATGGACGTCAGTGCCTTGGGCTTCGCGCCCGGGCACACCCCCTTCGACGACACGCCTGCCCGCCTGGAATTTCCCCGGACTTTCACGAATTTGCCGGCGGGAATTTGTGGAACCGGTGACAGTTTCGAGACCGGTGTGCCGCGGGTCAGCTGTGAAGTCATCGACATGGAAGGGTATGCGCTCGCGAAGGTGTGCCACTTCGAGCAACTGCAATTCGCCTGCGTCAAATACATCACCGACGGCGCGGATCACACGGCGGCCGACGACTGGCAGAACAACCTCAGCGCGGCCGCCGCCGGCTTTTGGCGGCTCTACGCCGACCTGGCCTCCGATACGGTCAGCGGGTAGTCCGTAGAGGCGTGGGCGCCGCCCGGCAACAGTGGCCGATCGAGGAGGCCAACAAGTCCGCAATCTGCTGCAAGGCTTGGTCGGCCTCGAGGGCCGATCGCGCCTGACGGCGCAGGGCCGTGACCAGCAAGGCAATGCCGGCCAGTTCCTGCGCGAGTTCCTCCCGGAGCAGGTGTTCCAGGTGGTTGCGCCGCGCACGCTCTGACCGCAACTGCGCTTCGGCCCGCAGGAGTCTCGTCTGCACGGGGCTCGCCTGCGGGGTCCCGTGGCATTCGTCGCTTGCGATTCCAGATTCCACGCGCGCCCTCCCAAACTCTGTCTGGCACGGTGCTGATTTAGGGGGTGTTTGTCTGTGCGGTGTCGCACATAGCACCGGGGGCCGGCGCCGGGCCCGCAACCGCCACGACTCGGACATCCACGATGGCCGCGCCGATCCGAAAGCCGCCGTGCCGGCAGGCGGCGTACACGCCTGTGACGACGGCGGACTGAACCGCCTGGGTCTTCGCGAAGTCACTGACCCCGAACCACAGCTCGTAGCGGACGCAGGCGTCGCCGAGGCCCGTCGCATACGCCACGGTGGAATTCGTCGCCACGCCGGCGGCGGCGGCCGCCGCGGCCTGCAGGACGCCGATTACGTCCGCCGGCGCATGCAGCGAATCGACCGTGAAGCGCACCACGCTGAGATACGGGTCGCGATAGCGGCGGTGATTGGTCACGATCGCCTTGGCGATCACGCTGTTCGGGATCACGATGATGTCGTTCGTCCCGGTCTTGATGTGCGTCGCCCGCCAGTTGATCTCGATGATCTGGCCTTCGACCTCCGGCGTGACCATGAGCGTGATCCAATCTCCTGCACCGAAGGGTTTCTCGATGTTGATCGAGAGGCCCGAGAACACGTCGCCGAGCGTGTTCTGCAATGCCAGGCCGAGCACGATCGCGAGCACGCCCGAGGTCGCGAGCACCGCGGAGATCGGCTCCTTCAATACGGTGTCCACGATGCCGATGAAGGCGATCACGTAAATCAGGGCCGAGGCAAGATCGGCGAACAGACGCCGCGCATGCGGGAGGTCGTCGTTCGGAAACCACACGCGCCGCATGACCAGCGTCAACACGCTGCGCACGAGCCAAGCGCCGAGGATCCACCAGCCGACGCCAAACACTTCCTCGGGCACCCGGCCCGCGGCCGTCGTGGGCGGCGGCAGGTGGCCGCGGATCATGAACAGGCCCGTGCTCAAGAGGAGCACGCAGGCGCCGACGAACAAACTCCGATAGATGCGCAAGCGCGGCAGCAAGGCGCAGACCAGAAGCATCGCGGCCGCACCGAATAGCGTGATCTCGACTCCCAACATGCGCCACGATAGCGACAAGGCACGGTCTGCAGCGGTGCGTCAGCGTACAGATCATCCCGGGCCGGGGCGGCATACTTCGCGGCAGACGTCACCCGACGCCGTACGCCAGGGGCGAGCTCAATCGCGACGAATATGCGCGGCTGAAATCCGAGATCCTCGCCAGCTGACACCCAGGTCGGCGAGAGGCGCTCCTGTGTTCGGTACCGAACGGAATCCGCGGGACCCGTGTGCTGCGATACGGGTTGGCAAGACGGAGAACCCATGGAAAGAGTCCGACCGAGGGTCGTCACCGACCGGCCCGCATCTGCCGACTTCGTACCACCCGCCGAAGTGCTGGTCCTGGGGTTCGGGAACGTGCTCCTGGGTGACGACGGGGCGGGAGTGCGGCTCATGGAACGCTTGTCCGTGGAACTGGACACCGGCGTCGCGCAGTTCGTCTACGGCGGTACGATGAGCTTCAGTCTGCTGTCCTTCGTCGAGTCGGCGCGAGCCATGTTGATCGTCGATGCCGCGGACATCCATGGGCCACCGGGGAGCTTTGCGCTGTACGAAGACCGGGCAATGGACGAGTTCTTGTCCGGCTTCCGTCGCCGAACGGTCCACGAGGCCGGTCTCGTCGATCTGATGGATATCGCGCGGATGCTGCGCTGCGTGCCCGAGCAACGGGCGTTGCTGTGCATTCAACCGCAGCGCGTCGACTGGTCGATGACGCTTTCCGAACCCGTCGAAAACGCCCTTGCCGCCGCCGTCAAGGCGGTGCGCGCCCTGCTGCGCCGTTGGGGCGAGCAGCCCTAGGTTTCCCGCTACGAACCCCGGACCACCAGGCTCGCGGTGAGGGCCCAGAGGCGCTCGCCACGCTGTGCATCGCTGGCGGTCGGAGACAGGGGCTGAGAGAACGGAGGGCGGCCCGGAACCTGACGGTTGCCCCAGCTCCAATGCACGCCGGACTGACTGAATTCGGGGTCGATGACGACCGCGGCGAGCCGTTCCCCGGCGAGGGTCTGGGAGACGTAGCCCTTGGTGATGTTCTTCTGAAACCACGGAAAAATCTTTTGAAACACCGGCGGCGCATGCCGGAACAACGGGGTGTCGGCAACGCAGCCGGGGTAGAGCGTATTGAAGATGATGCCCGTGCGGGCGTGGTAGCGTCGGTGGAGTTCACGATTCATGATCATGGTGCACAGCTTGCTGTCTTTGTAGGCCTTCCCGGGCTTGAAGGGCTTGCCGTCGATCATCGCGATCGGCGCGAGGAATCCTTCCGCGAGGCCGCGTAGATCGCCGAGATCCGCCGGCGCCGGGATCGGAACCTTGCCGCCGAATTCCTCCGAGTTGGCCGTGACCGTACCCAGGGTGATCAGGCGCGGCACCGGGGACGAATGCAGGCCGAGATCCTCGAGCAGCAGATTGCTCAGCAGAAAGTGACCGAAATAATTGGTCGCGACGCTGATCTCGTACCCCTCCGGCGAGCGCATCGGCGCCCGCAATCGCGGCAGGTAGACGGCTGCGTTGCAGACCAGGGCGTTCAAGGCTCGGCCGCTGCGGCGAAACTGCGCGACGAATTGCCGCACGCTGGCGAGCGACCCCAGATCGATCTCCATCAGCGTGTAGGCCGTGCTCGGCAGCCGCAGCTCTTGGGCGGCGCGCGAGGCTTTGCCCAGGTCGCGACAGGCCATGACCACGTGCCAACCGCGCCCGATCAAGGCTTTGGTCCCATACAAGCCCACCCCGGACGAGGCACCGGTCACGATGACCGTGGGCGCGGATTGTTCCGTCATGCGTGGCTGTCACCTGCAGGCGTCGAACGGGATTTGGCGGCGGCATGATAGCGCACGCGGTCGACCCGTTCACCCTCAGGCCGGGCAGGACCGCCCGGGCAGGACCCTCACCATTTGTAGGCGAAGGCCACCACACCGACCGCTTGCAGCCGGGTCTGCGTGATCGGGCTGTCGGCGGCGCTGCCGAGCAGACGATTCGCCGCGAGATTGCCGACGATCAGCCAATGGGTGTTGATGATCCGAGTTGCCGTGAAGCCGACGCCCGCGGACTCGAGACCGCCGTGCGCGGAATAATTCTCGTAGCCCGAGGCGAGCGCCTGGTTCGGATTCACGCCGAACAGCGTCTGCAAATGGGCTCGATCCGCGAAGGTCAGCGAGGGGCCGGCGAACATGACGAACCTCTCCGAGCTGCCCGGCAACGGAGTGTAGATCTCGAGATCGCCCTCCAAGCCGCCCGCACCGCCGGTGTACTGGCGGACGTCCCCGCGGAAAACCAGGGGTAGTGCTTTGGAGATGACATAAGAGCCGAACAATTTGACCGTTGCGGACGTGCCCACGTCGCCGAGTCCCTTAAGGTGCTCGAGATCGTCACGCGCAAGGCGACCCATGTCGTAGCCGATCGCCACGCCCGCACGGAAATTGTCGCCGCGAAGAAAGTTGACGCCCAGCCCTTCGCCCGCCGACAGGAAGGCCAGGTCCTTGTAACGGATATCGAGGACCGGCCCCACGAGGGCGCGATAACGCTCGGAGCCCTCGTACAGGGGACGGGGTTCGATGGCGAGCCCGGCATCGACCTGCCAGAGCGGCATGTCCGGGGAATACATTTTGTAAAGTGCAATGCCGCTCGAGTACTGCCATTCCTGCAACGGAGACGGTGTCTGGGCCCAGACGGCCCCGGGAATGACCGCAAGACCCACCATCAACAGCCACAGGCCGATTTGTGCCCTCGTTCGGATATTCAATTCGCACGTGTTTTTTGAGTAAAGTTCATGCCACCTTGTACCTCAATCGGCCGCCACGGCGAGCAAGCTGCGCCCGGATCCCGGTGTAGGACAAAGACAGACAGCCCAAGCGCGGCTAAACTTCGAGCCATGGCCCTATGGTACCGCTCGTTCGAGCTCGTTGACCTCAACCGACTGGGTGAGAACACGCTGAGCGGTCTGCTCGGCATTCATTTCACCGCTTTCGATGAAACCAGCTTGACGGCCGCGATGCCCGTCGAGCCCAGAACCCATCAGCCCTACGGGCTGCTCCACGGCGGGGCATCGGCCGTGCTTGCCGAAACGCTGGGCAGCGTCGCCGCCATGCTCTGCGTGGATCCGTCGAGATTTCGGTGCGTGGGCCAGACCTTGAGCGCGAGCCACGTGGCGAGCGCCAAGGAAGGCGAAGTCATCGGCACGGCACGCAGCGTGCACCGGGGTGGCCGCAGCCAGGTGTGGCAGATCGAGATCCGCAAGCCCGATCAGTCGCTGGTCTGCCTCGCCTCCTTGACGGTCGCGGTGCTCGGAATCCGCTGAGCGGAAACCGGCTGCGGCGGCTCAAGGAATGCGCTCGGTCGCGGAGCCGAGGCCGGGGGCGGTCCAGGCATGCAGCTTGCCGTCCGCGATCGGCAAGGGAAGAGATGGCCAGGCCGCGAGACCCGCATGCGGCGCCAGGCCCTGCGCCATCCGGGTCGGCAGTGCGAGGGCAAGCGCTGCCGCGGCAATCAGCGCGACGGGACCGTCGAAGCTGTGCGAGATCACGACGCCGAGCCCCAGGGCTTCCGCTTGACGCGCCATCGCAAGGCAATGCGCGAGGCCGCCGTGAACCATGGGCTTCAGAACGACGACGCAGGCCGACGAGCGGCGGGCCAGTGCCGCAAGATCCCCAGGTTCCCGGTCTCGCAGCGATTCGTCGAGCGCCAACGGGATGCGGGTGTGCAGGGATTCCGACGAGGCGCGGCAAGGCTCCTCGAGAAACTCGATGTCGAGTTCCTGGAGCGCGCCGCAGGCGGCGCGCGCGTCCGAGGCGCTCCACGCCTGGTTGGCATCGAGCCGCAGATGCACCGCAGACCCGAGCGCGCCGCGCAGGCCATGCACGGCGTCGATTTCTTCGCGCAGTTTGCCGTCCGCGCCGAGCTTCAGTTTGAAATGCGTATAACCCGCGCGCATCGCCCGGCGCACCGCCGCGAGCGCCTGCGGTTCCTCGTGTTCCGCGACGATCACGCCGACCAACCACGCCAGGGTTCGTTCGGCCCCGGGTGTCCGCGCGAGCAGCGTCGGCGCAGGGCACCCGCATTGACGACCCCGCAAATCGAGCACGGCGGTCTCGAGCGCCATGCGCGCCGCCGACTGACCGGCGGGCACGAGTTGGCCGACCGCCCGCAGCGCCTCGAGCGGATGCTCCTGCTCCAGGGCGACGGCGAGCGCCTGCAGATCGAGCGTGGCGAGCACCCCTTCCGCCTCTTCGAGCGTGTCGGTCGAATAGCCCGGCAAGGGGGAGGCCTCGCCCAGGCCGCGATGGCCGCCGGCCACGATCTCGAGCAGGAGGCCCGAGCGCTCGGGCCAGGTCTGGCGCGCAGCGCCCGCCCCGAGCGTGCCGCCCCCGCAGCGGCGCAGCGAGACTTTGGGGCAGATCACGTCGGGCGCCGCTCGAACGCGCCGCTCAGCGCGGCCAGCAACGCTGCCGACTTCGCCTCGGTCTCCCGCCACTCGGTCTCGCTGTCGGAGCTCGCGACGATCCCCGCGCCGGCGAACACGTGCGCCGCTGCGGTCGCGAGCAATCCAGAACGGATCGCGACCACGAACTCCCCATCCCCGCGCGGTCCGATCACACCGAAGGGGCCGCCATAGTATCCACGGTCGCTGCGCTCGTGCGCATCGAGCCACGCCAAGGCGGCGGCGCGCGGCGTACCGCCGATGGCGGCGGTCGGATGCAAACGGGCAAGCAGGCGTAGAACGTGCGCGGGTTCCGCAAGAACGCCGGAGAATCGTGTGCGCAAATGCCGCAATCCCTGCAGTCGTTGCAGCGCCGGGCCGGCCACACGCAAGATCCGGCACCGCGCCGCGAGCACGGCCTGGATATCACGGACGACGAGTGCCTGCTCGCCACGGTCCTTGGCGCTGCTCATCAGAGCATGGTCCGCGTCGAGATCGTCACCGGCCACCGTACCGGCGGTCGCCTCGGTCCAGACCGCTCGTCCCGTCTGGCGCAACAGGAGTTCGGGCGAGGCGCCGAGAAAGCAGGATGCGCCATGGCGTAGCGCGAAACGAGTGCAGCGAGGCGCTTCGCCGCGCAAGGCCGCGAGCACGACCGCTTCGGTGTGCGCATAAGGGCCGGCCAGCACGATGCGGCGCGCCGCGACGGCCTTCTCCAGACGGCCCGCCGCGATTTCCGCGCCAATACCGGCGAGTAGCCGTCTCCAGGACGCCTTGGCGGCGCGGCGGGTACTCTGGCCGGCTGTGGTTGCGGCTGCGGCGACGGCTGTGGCTACGGCTTCGGCTACGACTACGGGTTCGGCTACGGCTCGCCCGGGCCCCGCGTCGCGTAGCGCCTGCAGCGCCCGATGCGCCTCCGCGCCGAGGCGCTGGCGCTGCGCCGGTCGCGCGAGTTCCGCGGCGGTCGCGGTCAATCGTAACCAGGCGAGGGAACCGCGGCGTTCGTAGACGATCCGCGGCAGGAGGAACCGCGCGTCATCGAAGCTGCGCCACAGGCGACTCGTGCTCGTCCCGGCGAACGCGAAGCCGCCGACGATCCGGATCTCGGGCGGCGGCACGCAATCGACGTCGATCTCGATCAGTTGGGCAAACAGCTTCGCGGCCTCCTCTTCGATGACGGCAAACCGTGCGACACCCGTGGCGACAAGCACGCGGGCCGCGCCGACGCCGGCGTATTCATGCTCGGGCGCGGGCGACCAGAGGACGGCATTGGGATAGTGCTGCAAGGACAGCAATCGCTCGGCAGCGTAGAGCGGCACTCCGAGACTCAAACACAGCAGCCGGGCGGAGGGAGGCGCAGCCGACCGGCCACGGTCGAGCGCAGCGGCGATCGCGGGCGCCGTCCATCGCGTCGGCGCAGAGCATTCGTAACCCGCCAGACCGTCGCCCATTGTTGACCTCGTGAGATCCGCTGAGGCTAGAACCGCGGCGTGTCGGCGTCTGTTCGACAGCGAACCTCCGCGCGTTTTTTGGGGACTGCGTTCGGTGGCGAACTTACGTGCCGAATCCGATCCAGTCTAATGGCGAGGTCTTCTCCCCGAACCCCAGCACCGCTCCTCAGGAGTCCTCGCCGATGATGCCCAAGACCGGTTTCTACATCGTTCCGACACACCGTTGGTACATCGAGCGGACTGTGTGGCTGATCGCCGGCATCGTGCTGTTGACCGCGACGCTTCTCGCCCTGCTGGTCGACCCGCGCTTCATACTCGGCGTCACGGCGACGGGATTGGTTTCGATCAACGTGGCGTTCACGGGCTTCTGTCCGGTCGGCAACGTGCTGCGTGTTCTCGGTTTCTCTCCGATGCTCGGATCCCGGACGCCGCGCCGATGGAACCTGTACTTCCTGCAAACGGACAAGTGGTACCTGGAACGCCGAATCTACGTCACGGTCGGCGTGAACATCACCCTGGGTTCGCTGCTCGCTCTTTACGCCTCTCCGTGGTGGGCGCTGTTCACGGGTTTCGTCGGCGCGGCGATGATCTGGTTTGCCGCCACCGGTTACTGCGTGCTCGCGAACATCCTGCTCTGGCTGGGCTCCGAACCGCGCCTGAACCCGGACCATCCGCCGTCGGGACGCTGTGTCGATTGCGGCCTGTCGCCGGTTTGCCTGAAACCTCATGTCAAACACGCTTGAGGGCGCGACGCTCGCGGCGACACCGCTGCTCGCCGCGCGCAGTTTTCCCTCGATCCGTCCGGGCTCTCTGGATGCATGGGCGATCGCGATCAGGCCACGCACCCTGCTCGTCGCGATCAGCCCCGTGTTCGTGGGTGCATCGCTCGGCTTCGAGCGCGCCGGCAACATCGACGTCGTCGCGGCGCTGCTCGTACTCGGCGCGGCGCTGCTGATGCAGATCGCCACGAATCTCCAGAACGACGTCGGCTACACCTTGCGCGGCGCGGACCGGGGCGGCGCGCGCATCGGCCTCCCGCGGGCAACCGCCCAGGGATGGCTGAGCGTCCGCCAGGTACGCGGCGGCATCCTGGTCGTTGCCATCACGGCGATCGCTCTGGGCCTCTTGCTGGTCGCCTACCGCGGTTGGCCCGTCCTGCTCATCGGGTCGATTTCGCTGCTCGCGGCACTCGCTTACATGGGCGGACCGAAGCCCATCGCCTACACGCCTTTTGGAGAACTGACCGTATTCCTGTTCTTCGGGATCGTCGCGGTGATCGGCACCGACTGGGTGTTGACCGGCGGCGGCGGATTCGTCACGGTGCTCGCTGCTGCCGCGATCGGCTGCCTCGCCGCGGCCGCACTCGCGGTCAACAATCATCGGGATCGTGAGCACGACCGGTCCGTCGGACGTCGGACGTTTGCCGTCATCCACGGCGAAGCCGGATCGAGACGCTTGTACTCCAGCCTGTTGTTGGCCCCGTTCCTCGTCCTGCCGGGCATCGCGTCCGGCCTGCACTGCGGTGCATTGCTCCTGCCGGCACTCGCGCTGCCGTTCGCGCTCAGGCTGCGGCGGCGATTCCTGAACTGTCCGGGCGGAGCCGCTCTGAACGGCATCCTATTCGATACGTTTCGACTCGAACTGGCGTTCTCTCTGCTCCTGGCGGGCGGAGCCCTGCTGGCGCGAGCCCTGCATTGACGATTGAGCCCACTGCCACCTCCGGAGGATGAATTCATGAATCCAAAGAATGTTTACCTGACCACCTGCTGTACCCTCACCGCGGTCGCCGGTGTCGGTCTTTTGTCCCTGGTTCTCGCGCGGCCCGCGATGGCCACGGAGCAATTCGCCAAGGAGACGGGCAAGTCCTGCGCTTACTGTCACACCGCGAGCGCCGGTGGCGGCCCACTCACCGACGCCGGCAAGAAGTTTCAGGCCAACGGCAACAAGCTGCCTTGAGGACGGTGGCAGGCGGGCGATATCCGCGCAAAATCGGGGGGCGACCAGCCGCCGTCGGCTGAACGCCCCCGGTGCCGACTAGCCGAGCTTCTTCGTCGCCAGATCGGGTTTGGCGGCGCCATCGCTCTTCGACGCGCCATCGCCTCTCGACGCGCCATCGCTCTTCGACGACGCGACATCGGCTTTCGCCGTGTAGGCCGCGGGCGTCTTCGCCGCTTCGATCTTGTTGGCCTCCGTCGTCGCCTCCTCGGCGTGGGCGGAATGACCCTGCGCTACCTGCGAATGCGTTGCCGCAGTCTCCGGCTTGCCGGCGTCCAGGGCTTTGGCGGCTTCGCGATGATGGTGTGCGGCCGCATCGTGATGCTTGGCTGCCGACGCGTGGTGTTCTGTCGATCTTGATGTGGGCATGTTCATTTCCTCGATGTGATTGAAAGAATTCACTCGAACTGAAGCACGACGCGCGCTGCGACGTCGCCGTGCTCGAGACGTTTGAAGACATCGTTGATCGCCGAGAGCGGCTGCAACTCGACGTCGGCCTTGACCTTGCCTTCGGCCGCGAAGGCCAGAGCCTCGGCCAGGTCCTCGCGATTGCCGACGAAAGAGCCGCGGATGCTGATGCAGTTGGCGACGACGTCGAACAGGGGCACGGGGAAGTCACCGGCCGGCAGCCCGACGAGCACGCAGATGCCATGCTTGCGGGACATGCCGACGCCCTGCTTGAATGCGACCAGGGATGGCGCGGTGATCAGGACACCGTGCGCGCCGCCCGTCGTCGCCTTCTTGACGGCCGCGGCCGGATCGCCGGCCTTCGCGTTGACCACCGCGTCGGCGCCCAACCGGGTCGCGAGTTCGAGCTTGGCGTCATCGATGTCGACGGCACAGACCTTGAGTCCCATGTGCTTGCCATATTGGATCGCGAGGTGACCGAGTCCACCGATGCCCGAGACCGCCAGCCAGTCACCGGGCTTCGCTTCGGTCTGCTTGATGCCTTTGTAGCTCGTGATGCCCGCGCAGATGATGGGCGCGGCCTGCTGGGCGGAGAGTCCGTCCGGAATGTGTGCGACGTAATTCGGATCGGCGAGCAGGTACTCGGCGAACGCACCGTTCGCGTCGTAGCCCGTGAAAGTTTCCGACGGGCAAATCGGCTCCCAGGCAGCCAGGCAATACTCACAGTGTCCGCAGGCCGAATGCAGCCAAGGCACGCCGACCCGGTCACCTTCCTTGACGTTTCTGACACCGGCGCCAACGGCGCTGACACGGCCGATGCCTTCATGGCCGGGAATGAACGGCAGCTTCGGTTTGACGGGCCAGTCCCCGGCGGCGGCATGCAGATCGGTATGGCAGACGCCGCAGGCCTCGGTCTTGACTAGGATTTGGCCGTCGCCCGGGGCCGGGATCTCCCACTCGCGCAGCACCAAGGGTGCGTGAAAACGTTCCACCATGGCGACGTGCATCGTGCTCATCGCGCGCCGCCGCTGCGCTGGCCCGCGTGCCGCCCGACGAAATTGACATTTTGAAGACTGATGATGGTTCGCTCGGTGTTTCGATTGGGAGGGGGAATCCGCGGTTCGCCCGCATTAGAGCGCGCGGCATGGGCGAGGTCTGTTCGTTGCCACACCACCGTCTGCCGGCGCCCGCATCGGCCGGTGTGGCCTTTTCGCGCACGGCGATTGCGCGTTCCCGACACCCGCCTCGTCTCGCGCGGAGCCTATAGTTGCGCGGCTATGACGGCGGATTTTTACACGGATGAGCAGCGTCTGATTCGCGATACCGCACGCGAATTCGCGCGCGCCGAACTTGCGCCCCGCGCCGCGGCCTTCGACCGGGAGGCCTGGGTGGCCGATGATGCGATCGCCAAACTCGGGGACCTGGGTTTTCTCGGCATGATGGTGCCGGAGGAATGGGGCGGGACGTATACGGATTACACCGCCTATGCGCTCGCCGTGGAGGAGATTGCCGCCGCCTGCGGCGCCACCTCGGCCTTGATGAGCGTGCACAGCTCGGTCGGTTGCGGTCCGATCTTGCGCTTCGGCAGCGACGAGCAAAAGCGTCAGTACCTCCCCGCGATGGCCGCCGGACGCAGTCTCGGATGCTTTTGCCTGACCGAGCCGCAGGCCGGTTCCGAGGCGCACAATTTGCGGACCCGCGCCGTCCGCGAGGGCGATACGTGGGTGCTCGACGGCGCCAAGCAGTTCGTCACCAACGGCAAACGCGCCGCGGTCGCCATCGTGTTCGCGGTCACCGACCCCGACCTCGGCAAGAAGGGCTTGTCGGCGTTCATCGTGCCGACCGGGACGCCGGGATTTCTCGTCGGCGCGCCGGAGCACAAGCTCGGAATACGCGGCTCCGATACCTGCCCCATCATCCTGGACGGTTGTCGGGTACCGGCGGAGGCCCTGCTCGGCGCCCGCGGCAAGGGCCTCGCGATCGCCCTGTCGAATCTGGAGGGTGGACGCATCGGCATCGCCGCCCAAGCCATCGGAATCGCCCGGGCGGCCCTGGCCGCGGCGGTCACCTACGCGAAGAGCCGACAGCAGTTCGGCCAACCCATCTCGGAATTCGGTGTGATCGGCGCGATGCTCGCCGACATGCGCACCGCGATCGATGCGGCCCGCCTCCTGACCCACCATGCGGCGCGGATGCGCACCGCCGGGCTGCCCTGCCTGAGCGAGGCATCGCAGGCCAAGTTATACGCCTCGGAAATGGCTGAACGGGTATGCTCGCAGGCGATACAAATTCATGGAGGCTACGGCTACCTCGAAGATTATGCGGTGGAGCGCCATTACCGCGACGCCCGCATCACGCAGATCTACGAGGGGACGAGCGAGATTCAGCGCCTGCTGATCGCGCGCATGATGATCAACGAGGAGGCTTTCCCGCCATGAGGATTGCGTTCATCGGACTCGGAAACATGGGTGCGCCGATGGCGCGGAACCTACTCAAGGCCGGACACGATCTCGTCGTCTTCGACCTCGTGAGCGCGGCGGTCGAATCTCTCGTCGCGGCGGGCGCTCAGGCCGCCGATTCACCGCGCAGCGCCGCGGCCGGCGCCGCTCAGGTCCTGACGATGCTGCCCTCCTCCCCGCACGTGCGACAAGTCTACGAAGGCGAGGCCGGTATCTTGGCCGGCGTCGCCGCGGGCGTTCCGCTGATCGATTCGAGCACGATCGATCCGCAGGTGACCCGGGCAATCGCCGCAGCTGCGGCCGCGCAGGGAAACCCCATGGCCGACGCCCCCGTCTCGGGCGGCACCGGGGGCGCCGAGAGCGGCACGCTGACGTTCATGGTGGGGGCGGAAGTCAGCGTGTTCGATCGCATCACGCCGACGCTCGCTGCGATGGGCAAGAGGGTCGTGCATTGCGGCGGCATCGGCACCGGCCAGGCCGCGAAGATCTGCAACAATCTGGTTCTCGGCGTGTCGATGCTGGCCGTCGCCGAGGCGATGAACCTGGGCGTGTCCTTGGGCGTGGATCCCAAACTGCTCGCCGGGGTCATGAACGCGTCGAGCGGCCGCTGCTGGAGTTCGGACTCGTACAACCCTTATCCCGGCGTGCTCGAAGGGGCGCCCGCGGCGCGCGGCTACACGGGCGGTTTCGGCACCGACCTCATGCGCAAGGATCTCGGGCTCGCCACGGATGCGGCCCGCCACGTGCGGCAACCGGTCGCGATGGCTGCCCTCGCGCAACAGCTGTACGAGCTCTGGAGCGCGCGCGGCGGCGGCCGCAAGGATTTTTCTTCCATCATCGAGTTGCTCCATCATGATTGAACATCGCATCGACGGCCATACGGCCGAAATCACACTCGCGAATCCGCCCGCGAACACGTTTACGGCGGAGAGTCTCATTGCGTTGCGCGACCTGATCGAGCGCCTCGATCAGGATCTGTCCGTGTACGCGATCGTCATCACTGGCCAGGGGGAGAAGTTCTTCAGTGCCGGCGCGGACCTCAACACCTTTCGCGACGGCGACAAGGTCGAGGCGCGGCGCATGGCCCAGCTGTTCGGCGCGGCTTTCGAGACGCTCCAGGACGCTCGTCCCGTCGTGATCGCGGCGATCAATGGGTATGCGATGGGCGGCGGACTCGAGTGCGCGCTGTGCTGCGACTTGAGGATCGCCGAGGAACAGGCGCAGATGGCCTTGCCGGAAACCTCGGTCGGGCTGCTGCCCGCCGGCTGCGGCACGCAGACACTGACCAGCCTGGTCGGCGAAGGCTGGGCGAAGCGGATGATCCTGACGAACGAACGGGTGGCCGCCGGCAAAGCGCTGGAGATCGGTCTCGTCGAGGAGCTCGTCCCGCGCGGGCTGGCGATGACCGCCGCGCGCACGCTCGCGCAGCGCGTTTCCCACTTGAGTCCCCGCGCCGTCAGTTTCAGCAAGCAACTGATTCATCAAGGCCGCCTGGGCACGCCGCGCCGCGCGGCGCTCGCGCTCGAACGGGAACGTTTCGTCGATTTGTTCGACGGCGAGGACCAGCGCGAGGGTGTCGAGGCCTTCTTCGAAAAGCGCAAGCCCGTATGGAAGAACGCCTGAGTTCGGCGTCGCCCGCGCCCGCCGAGGTGCTCGTGGAGACGCGCAACGGCGTCGCCCACCTGACGCTCAACCGGCCGACCGCCCTGAACGCCTTGACGCTGTCGATGATCGAAGCGCTCGGGGCGGCACTGGATCGAGCCGCCGAAGATTCGGACGTGCGGGTCGTGGTGTTGCGAGGCGCCGGCGAAAGGGCGTTCTGCGCCGGTGGCGACCTGCGGTCTCTGTACGAAAGCTTTCGGGCCGCGACGGCTTTGCACCGGGACTTCTTCCGCGCCGAGTATGCACTCGATTTCCGTCTCCACGCCTACCCGAAACCCTTCGTCGTGCTGCTCGACGGCATCACGATGGGCGGAGGGATGGGTCTCGCACAAGCCTCGCGGTGGCGCCTGGTCGGCGAACGCACGCGCATCGCCATGCCGGAGGTCGGCATCGGTATGTTCCCGGACGTGGGAGCGAGTTATTTCCTCTCCCGCCTCGAGAGCGCGCTCGGCATCTATCTCGCCCTGACGGGCGTGACGCTGGGCGGCGCCGACGCCATCGAGGCGGGCCTGGCGGATGCCTATCTGTCCACCGCGGGTTTCTCGGCGCTGCAGGCGGCTCTCGAGGCTCAGCGTTGGAGCGATGACGTGGAGCAGGAACTGCGCAGGTGCGTTCAAGCCTGCGCGGTCGATCCGGGTCCGGCGCCTCTGTCTGCGCTGCGACCGGCGATCGACGCGCATTTTTCGGCCGACTCCGTCCAGGCGATCCTGGCGGGACTGGACACCGAAAACCGGGCGGCCCATCGCGACTGGGCGGCGCGGACCGCGGCGCTGATCCGCACACGGTCGCCGACGATGCTCGTCGTCGCGCTACGCCAGCTGCGGCACGGCCGCGGCTTGTCGCTCGCCGAGTGCTTTCGGATGGAAGCGAGGATGGCCGAGCGAGTGTTCGCCCAAGGCGACTTCCTCGAAGGCATACGCGCGCTGATCATCGACAAGGACCACGCGCCCCGGTGGCGCCCCGCGACCTTGGCCGAGGTCAGCGAGGAATCGGTCGAGCGGTTCTTCGCGAACGCCTAGCCTGAAAGTCGGGTCGCTGGATGCGGCGACGATCCGTCCGAACGCAGCTTCCATTGCGGCCGCACGTAATGACAGGTGTAGCCGTTCGGATAGCGCTCGAGATAGTCCTGATGCTCCGGCTCAGCTTCCCAGAACTCGCGCGCGGGCACGACCTCGGTCACGACCTTGCCGGGCCAAAGGCCGGAGTCGTCGACTTCGGCGATGACCTGCGCGGCGATCCGCTTCTGGTCCTCGTCGACGTAGAAGATCGCCGACCGATAACTGGGGCCGACATCGTTACCCTGCCGATTGCGGGTCGTGGGATCGTGAATCTGAAAGAAGAATTCCAGGATCTGGCGGTAACTGAGCTTCGCCGGATCGAACAGGATCTCGATCGCCTCGGCGTGATTGCCATGGTTGCGATAGGTGGCGTTGCGCACCTCGCCGCCCGTGTAACCGACGCGGGTCGAGACGACCCCTTCATAGCGCCGCAAGAGATCCTGCATGCCCCAAAAACATCCCCCCGCCAAGACCGCGCGCGACGGACTCATCGCGGCTTCTCGACCTGGTCGATATAGGCTTCGTACCCCTGAGCGGCCATGTCGTCGCGATGCACGAAGCGCAGCGATGCCGAATTGATGCAATAGCGCAGGCCGCCGCGGTCGCGCGGTCCGTCGGGAAAGACATGGCCCAGATGACTGTCGCCGTGGGCCGAACGCACCTCGGTGCGGACCATGCCGAGCGTGCGGTCGGAGATCTCGGTGACATGGGCCGGTTCGATCGGCTTGGTGAAGCTCGGCCAACCGCAGCCCGACTCATACTTGTCGGTCGACGCGAACAGTGGCTCACCCGAGACGATATCGACGTAGATCCCGGGTTCCTTGTTGTGCAAATACTCGCCCGTGCCGGGTCGCTCCGTTCCACTCTGCTGGGTGACGCGAAATTGCTCGGGGGAGAGTTTTGCAACGGCCTCGGGGCTCTTGCGGTAGCTTGCCATGATCGGGTCCTCGTCTTTTTCGTCTAATCGCACTATGGTGACGCCTCGGGCGCAAATCAATCCCCCTATAAACCAGCTGCCGGAGCCTAGAAGAATGAGCGCGACGCAAAGCCAGATCCAGTGGGACATCGAGCGAAACGCGATCGTCGATCGCATGCATGCGGGCGGCGGCAAACCCGGCGTCGCCGATCCGTCCGCCCTCGCCGGACGCAGCGGCCTCGAGATCCTCCAAGCCATGCTGCGCGGCGAACTACCCTATCCACACATCGCCGAAACCCTCGATTTTGCCCTGATCGAAGTGGAGGCAGGTCGGGTCGTATTCCAGGGCACCCCGCTGCTCAAACATTACAATCCGATGGGCATCGTCCATGGCGGCTGGTATGCGACCCTCCTCGACTCCGCACTCGGCTGCGCCGTCCAATCGACGCTGCCTGCGGGGCGCACCTACACGACCGTGGAACTCGGGATCAACCTGGTCCGCGCCGCCTCGCAGGAGACCGGCCCACTGCGCGCGATCGCCACGAGCATCCACACGGGGCGCCAGATGGCCACGGCGGAGGCGCGCCTGCTGGGCTCGGACGGGAAGATTTATGCCCATGCGAAGACCACCTGCTTGGTCTTCGAGGCTAAACCGCGCTGATCGGAGGATCGAAAGGCGGAGGATCGAAGGGGGGTGGGTCGAGAGGTCCGCGCGGGGCGGACCCCTCGACCGCGGTCGCGGCGCTCAGACAGCAGTGGTCTTGCGGCGCAGCTTCCAGCCGAGTCCGACGAGCCCACCGGCGAGCAGGAGCGCTGACGGGGGCAGCGGCACCGGAGTCGAGCTCAGATCCGCGAGGGTCAGGGAGTCCTGGGTCAAGCTGGCACCGCTGCCGTAGGTCTCGCTGATGGCCAGGGACGTGAAGGCCGGGGCGCTCACGACGTTGAACAATCCCTCCGGGTACAAATTGGAGACCGTCGGACTGACCGTCCAAGTCTGACCCGTATTGGCCGTCACGGTGAGCAGATCATTGCCGCTCTCGCCGAAGATATCGCCGCCCGCGAATTCGAAACTCACGCCCGTCTGGGCCTGTGCGAACGAGATATCGAGCGTCGCCGGATAGCCCGCCGTGGTCAAGACCGTCGCGGCGCTGATCGTGCTGTAGAGTCCGGGGTTCGCGGCAAACTCGAAGGCGCCCGGGTCCGAGGGTGAGCTGAAGGTCGCGCCCTGCAGCGTGGTCGGCGTGACCGCGCCCGAGGCCGTGTCGAAATCATAATAGATCGTGGCTTGCGCTTGCGCGGTCGCGGCCGCCAGCGACAGCGCTGCGGCAACGACTACTGCGAAAGCTGTGTGCTGAGACTTCATGAGAATCACTCCTTCAAACGTTGTGTGTGTGTATGCAAGTGTGTATGTGTCGATATGAGCCGAGTCTTCGCTACAAGGGCATCGCCACCATCAGGCCGCCGTCGGTCCATAAGGTGTTCGGACCCCGGGGCATGCCGAGCGCACTGCTTGGACCGAGCGTGCGATCGTAGATCTCGCCATAATTGCCCATCACGGCGATCAGCTTCGCCGCCCAATCCTTCGAGGGCAGCAGACCCAGAGCCTGGCTCGTCGCCCAGTCGGTGCCCTCGAGACGGAGAACTTCCGGGTCCTCGTTGGCCGCCTGCTTGAGCACGTTCGAACGGGTGATCCCGCTCGCCTCGGCTTGCACGAGCGCGTGGATGGTCCAGTCGACGATCATTCCCCATTGCAGGTCGTCATTCCGGTAGGCCGGAACGACGGGCGACAGCGTGAGCATCTGCGGCAGGATCCGGCTGGCGCCCAGTTGCTTCGGGTAGCTGTCGCGCAAGCGGACGAGCTGGGAGACGTAGGCGCCGACGGCATCGCAATAGCCCACCGCCAAGGCGTCGTCCATCTCGCCTTCCTCCTGGAACGTGATCGGGACATAGTCGATCTGCCGCGATTTCAATCTCGCGAACAGCGTCGGCTCGTTATCGGTGCCGTCGATGACACACATCCTGATATTACGGCCCTTGAGGTCGTCGAGCTTTTGCGCCCCCGTATCCTTGCGCGTCAAGACACTCAGCCCGTCGTAGAGCACGGGCGGACCGAACTTGATTTGCCGCAGGGACATCGCCGCGGCCGACGGCGTCACGCCGACGACGACATCGACTTTGCGCGCACTGAGCCCCTGCTCGGCTTCGGATTCCGAGTGGAACGTGGTGACGTCCACCTTGACGTCTTCGCCGAGCGCCGTGACGCCGATGGCCTTGCAAATCTCGACGTTGAGCGGTGTCAGCGGGCCGTGCAGGTCGGTCTTGTTCCAGTCTTCGGTCGACACCACGACGCCGCAGAGCAATTGATGGTTCGCACGAACGCGGTCGAGTGTCGCGGAATGCGGCGGATCGCCCGAGGGCGCGCGGGCAGCGGTCGGCGCTAGGGGGCGCTGTGCCGCAACGCCCTGCAGGGACACGAGTCCCAACAGAAGCATCGACACAATACCCCGATTCGATCGAGGCGAGAACGGGGCAGCGCCGCAGCGCTGCCCCTTCGGAACGCGACTCATCGAATCACCGCCCCTGTCTCGCCCGTTCAATTGGCCCAGCCCGTGCCGGTTCCATAGAGGCAGGCCGCAGTCGGGCTGCTGCCCACCGGACAACTCGTCGTGTTTCCCGTCGTGTTGTAGTACGGGCTGCCCGTGCTCACGGTCGGACGCGGGTTGAAATCGAGCGGCGGCGGGTCGCTTTCGGTGCCGGCCGCATAGCCGTTCGGGTAATCGGTGGGCGTGATGCCGATCGCCGGATTCAAACAGGCGGCCGTCGCGCTGTAATGGGGCAGCGAGTGCACGATCGAAGCGGGAATGGTCGCGTAACTCGCGGGCAGCGTTGCCACGTTGCCGAGCAGGCGATCATTGTCGAAAGCCTCGGTCAGATCACCCATGCCCGCGGCGACGTCGCCCGGCCCGAGCTTCGTCTGCGCTGCGCCATTGGGGGCGCAGAAGTTCGCGCTTGCCGGCTGGCTCGCGCAATTGGCGGCACCGGCCGTGAATCCCGCCTGTTCGTCCGGGAGGTCGCCGAGCGGCACGAGCCCGTTCAACTCCTCGATGAACTTGATGACGGTGCTGTGTTCGCTGTAGACGTGGCTCACCGCATGCGTGACCGCGTAGGGCGAAATCACGATCAGCGGAATGCGCGGACCACCGGACTCCGGCTGTCCGTCCGGCCCCCAGGTGCGGAACGACTCCGGCTGATGGTCGTAGAAGCCGTCGGATTCATCGTACGTGATGATGATCGCGCTCTGGCTCCAATAGGGGCTGTTGGCGATCGCGTTGACTTCGTCGGCGACGAGCGCCTCCGAAATCTGCGAATCCGAGTAGCTGCCGTGATCGTCGTTGCCGGGGAACAGACTCTTCACGTTGGCATTGGGATCGGCCGGGCTCAGGTTGTCGTTGTTGTAATAGCCGCCGCGGATGTAGAACACACCGCCGCTGCCCAGCGCCGAACTGCTCACGTCGGTGAAGAACTGGGTGAGGCTGTGCATCTTGCCCTGTTCGACGGTGTTGTCGCCGAGATAACCGAAGTACTGCGGACCGTTGTGATGCACGATGTAGGACGCGTGTTCCGGCGCGGCGGCGTAGCCCGTCGTGCCGCCGATGTTGTACGTCGAGTCGATCGCGGTTCCGTCGAAGGATTCCGGACCATAGCCCTGCTGGTACCAACCCCAGTTGATCGCGGCGTCCTTGGTCGCGATCGTTTGGATGTCGTGCGGGACGTCGGCAAGGTCGGTGGCCGCATGCTGATCCGAGCGGATGATCGTCGCGATGTCGTTGCCCATGAAGGAGAGCGGCAACGAGGCGAAGGTCAAGGTGATCTGACCCACGTCCGGCGCATAGGGTCCGGTCAGACTCGAGCCGTTGCTGGCCTCATCCGGACCATAGGGCGGCAGGATCGCCGCCGTGTCGCTTGCGCTGCCGGGAAATGGCGGCGAGTCCGTTTCGTTCGGCAAGGTATAGTTGATTTTCACGACCGGGGCACCTGCCTTGCCGTACGTCACGTTGCTGCTGTTGACGTTGTTGGGGTGCTTCGCCCACTGCGTATCACCGGTCTGACCCGCGATCATCGCGATCGCGTTCGGGGTCGAGGGACCGATCGCGGTCTGATGCATGTTGTCGAACAGCGTGAAGCGGTCGGCGAACTGCCACAGGAAAGGAATCGTATCGCAGTCGATGTGCGAGACCACGACCTCGCCCTTCTGTTTGGTCTGCAGCGTCGGCGCCGACGTCGGGGCGACGCCCGTGCTCTCGCTGACGATCGGGGCCGACACACCGGAACTGTCGGTCGAATATTCGAGTTTTTCCTGATCGAGCGGGAAGCCGTCGTTTCGCGTGATCGTCTTCGTCGCGAGATCGGCATGCATATCGGCGATGTAGCCGGTGTGGCTGTGATCGACCGACAGGATGTCCTCGGGGTAGAGGTAGACCGTGTTGCCGGCCTGATTGACGATCGTGCGCGGTTCGAGCCAGGGCGTGATCGTGGAGTAGGTGCCGTCGGCGTTCGCGATGACGGAGTTATAGCTCGAGGTCTGGTTCGCGGGCTGGGCCAGGGGATCGGCCGGATTCGCACCCGGGTAGGTCGAGGTCAGGCCATTGGCGCCGGGGTAAGTCCCGAAGTAGTGATCGAAGGAGCGGTTTTCCTGAAAAATGACGAATACGTATTTCACTTTCTGTTGCAACAGTGCGATTTTCTGCGCGGTTGAGAGCGAAGTGATCGAACTGACCGGACGCTCGTACACCGACGTCGCTCCGAAGCTCGTTGTCGACGTGGCGTTCGTCAATGCCGGCTCGCTATAGGTTTGTGCGAACGCGGGCGTGATCCCCGCGAGGTTGAGTGCAGTGACTGCGGTCGTTACGCAGGTCAGTGCCGCTCTCTTGGCGGATAGTCTTTCCATTGTTGGGTGTCTCCGACTGGTTGCTCAGGATGTGCGTGTGTTTGCCCGCTCGGTCCTAACTGTTGTGTGGGCCGCGTAAAGGTAGCGGCCTGTCCACTGCATTGATTTGCAGTGAGATGACAGTTTTGTAACTTCGTCGGGCGGACCACGCTGCGGAGCCGGGTCGCTATGAGAAGTTTGCACGCGTCATACAGAACGACGACGCCCGCGGTTGAGCTACTCGGCGCGGTTTTCGCTTCCTTCGGTTTCCTGCAGCTGCCGTCCCGCCGGATACTGGATGGAATAAGCCTGATGAACGGAAAGGGTCTGCTGCGGGGCCGGCTCGAGCTTCCATAACAGGACACCGGCTTTTCCCTCGAAATCCCTGATCGTGGGCTCCGTTGCCCCGCTCAGAAACTCGACGCGAATATCGGCGTTCTTGCTGACCGGGATGCGATCGAGCACCTCGACCGCGATCGCCGTCGGGTGATAATTGGTGACATCGATGCGTTGCCGTGTCTCCCTCACCGATTGGCGGCTCAGCAGTCCTTTTTGGCCCGACTGGGTCGCCTCGTCGCGGATGGCGACCCGGATGCGATCGTCGATGCCGAATGGCATCCGCACGTCCGCGCCGGGCAGAAACGCGGCGGTTTCCGCGGCCCCGACATAGGCGCCATCCCGGTAGAGCGCCAGTTGGCCGGCTTCGATCGGCAATGCATCCGTGTATTTGAAGGACGCCTCGAGGTGCGCCTGAGGATCGGCGCTCGGAACGATGCGAGCCACCAAAGCGACGTCGAAGGCGTTCTGCCCGATCGGAAACAAACGTGCCTGCCGGTCCGCGAGCACCGTCACGCGGGCCGGCACGTGGTAATCCGCCACGTACTCGGTGGCGACCGCCTCGGCCCTCTGGCGCCGCGAGCCGGTGACCACTATTTCCTGCGACGGCATACCCGCCGCCGGCGCCGCCGCCGGCGCAGCCGCGGCCACGCTCTTGTTGTATACAGAATTAACTTGCAATTGCGGCGCGCGAAAATCGACGAACACCGATCCGAGCGCTGGGGTCGCGACGTCCCCGATTGGCAGGGCCGTGGTCAAATTCAGCTCCACATTCTTCCAATCCTCGCCGCTACCCTGCGTGACCGATGCCTGACGATCGAGCCGCAACTGCTTCGCGGTGGTATCGAGTCTTGCCTGGTAAATCCATTCCCATCCCGCACTCGCGATCCGATAGGAGACCGCGACGGCAGCCGTTAGAGGCGCATTGGCGACGACGGCGGCGCGAACCTCCGTGCTCTGCTTGCTCGTCGTGGCGATCTTCGCAAGGTCGGCCTTGAGTTGTTCGAGCCGGGCATCGATGGCGCGAATCTGCACGGTCGCTTCGCGGATGCGTTTACGCGCAGCGACCTCACCGGTCGCCATCGTACCGAGCACCGCGGCGAGATTCGCGGAATCCACCCCGGCCTTGTTCGGACTGCCGGCGGGATTCGCCGCGAGAGAGTCGAGCAACTTGAGCTGATTCTGTGCCGTGGCGATCTCATCCTTCAGCACCGCCTCCTGATCGCCCGCCTCCTCGATCCGGTGTCGCAAGTCGCGCTCCGGCTCGGATACGAAGTTGGCCTCGTTGATGCGCGCGAGCTCGATTCCACCCAATTGCACGCCCGGGTTTGCGACGCTGACCTGCAAGGTTTCCGGATCAACGTCGGCAGGGAGCCCGCGAAAGATCAGGCGTTGAGTGCCGGCAGGAACGGCCACCTCGGCGAACCGCGTCACGGTCGCTCCCTGCCGGTACACGGTGACACGCTCGATGCGCGCGTCGGCAATGACGTCGGCCGCCGTCGCAGAGACGGCGACCAGCCCCAAGGCGGACGCCGCCGCGAACGCCAGGAGACCGGTAGTCGAGCAGCGATTTCGCATGCGCAGATCCTTGGGCTGGAAGGCCCGTGCTGACGTGGGAGGATCGATCGAGGCGTCGTTATCTCTCAAACGACAACCTGAGATTTGGAATGTTCCTCGCGGCCGGTCGCCGCGGAGCGCACCACGAGCTGGATATGCCGTCCTTCCGGCTCGAGTGCAGCCAGCAGGAGTTCGATCGCGATCATCGGATCGGCTTTGCCGCACATGAAGATATCCGCGGCGACGAATCCGCTCTCGGGCCAGGTATGCACCGACATATGCGATTCGGCGAGCAAGACGACTCCGGTCACACCGCCGCCGGCGCCAAAACGGTGGAAGTGACTGCCGAGTATCGTCGCGCCGGCCGCCCGTGCGGCGGCGCGCAGCAGGGATTCGAGCGCGGCGGAGTCGCGCAACAACTCCGCCCCGACCCCGGACAGGTCGGCGAGCAGGTGTTTACCGATGACGGCGGACACAGGCTTCATTTATGACCGCCTCCGCCCCCGGTCGCCCACCCGCCGCCACTGTAGCCGCCACCGGAATTCCACGTGTGCCAGGAGTTGCCGCTGCCCTGACCGCCCGTGGCGCGGCTCGCCATGCTGGTCCAATTCGCGAGCGAGCAGATCAATAGAACGACGAGCGCATAGGCCGTGAATTTAGTCCGCATCGAGCCTGTCCAAGTAGTACGCCGGCAGGTAGATGCCCGGGGCCGCGAGCAGCGAGTACAGAATCGTCGTCGAAGGTGCCGCGAACAAGGGCACGACGTTGATCAGGGCCAGCGCGAACAGAATTTTTCGCGCCGTCGCCCGGTATGTCGGTAGCGGCGAGAGCTCGGCGTGCACGTCACGCCCGAACCAGGCGCGCACCTGGTCGAGCGGCACGTTCTCGACCCAAGACCAGGTCATCTCCTCGCGCGTGACCTCGGCCGCGAGGCGCGTGTCGTGATTCGCGAATTCCAGGATGCGAGTGCGATCGCCGACCGCGACGCGCCAATTGAACGAGCCGACGGCGAACACGACGACGGCGTCGTAGCTGGTCTGCCGCGCGAACTGGCGGCCTTGAAAGCCGGCCACGTCCGCGCCGTCCCAGTCGGGCCAACGATTCATGACCTGGGCGCGCTGCCAGCCCGCATCGGTCTCGACGAGCCAGATGAATTCCTTGCCCGGGGTATACAGTAGGTATTCGCTCCAGACCGAGGATCCATCGCTCTCGCTTCGGCGCAACGCGCCGATCACCGTATAGGACAGGCCGTCCAGGCTCATGCGTGCGCCAAGTTCGAGCGTGAAGTGCACGGCTTCGATCGCGGCCCCGGCGGCGAGCACGACGGCCACCGAGCCGGCCGTGTCGATTTGCGCGTGGCAACTCGGGCAGAGGCTTTGCACCGTGAT
>Ga0116230_10000388_pt1 | contig 38377 bp, 33 predicted proteins | sample S1TSphfallax_3_FD_88678 | JGI IMG/M metagenome (GOLD analysis project Ga0116230, IMG submission 88678) | Host-associated microbial communities from peat moss isolated from Minnesota, USA - S1T2_Fd - Sphagnum fallax MG | ecosystem: Host-associated > Plants > Peat moss > Unclassified | place... | reverse complement strand
CTTGGGACCTCATGCTTATCAAGCATGCGCTCTAACCAGCTGAGCTAATGGCCCGTCTCCGACGAACAGCCTCTTACGTTAGTGTCGCCGGGCGGCTTTGTCAACTGCGTCGAACGCAATTCGGCGATGAGTTTCGTGAGCGAGGCGATCGTTCCGGTGGCCGACGCCTTCGATCCGCGGGCGATCAGCGCCGGGGAGCCGTCTCTGCCGCCGGCGTTTACCTGGAGAGGACGCTCCTTGGCGATCGCCGCCGTCCGCCGCACGTGGCGCGGCTTCAAGGACGATCGCGGCGATACGTACCTCAAGCGGCACTACTTCGAGGTCGAGCTGGCGGACGGCGCGGTCGCCATCGTCTACTTCGAGCGCCAGGCGAAGCGCGGCGCCCCGCGCTGGTTCCTCTACACGCTCGATGAGGGCGAGAACCCCAGCACGCGCACCAAGAACGCGTAGCGGTCTGCGGCCTCGGCGATCATCTTCGTGGTCGGCTTCCCGGCGCCGTGGCCGGCCTTGGATTCGATCCGGATCAGCACGGGCGCCGGCCCCGCCTGCACTTCTTGCAGCCGGGCGGCGAACTTGAAGCTGTGGGCCGGGAAGACGCGATCGTCATGATCCGCGGTCGTGATGAGCGTGGCCGGGTAGTCGACCCCCTCGCGCAGCGCGTGGAGCGGCGAATAGCCGTGCAGGATCGGAAACATCTCGGCCTCATCCGAGGAGCCGTAGTCGGTCGTCCAGGCCCAGCCGATCGTGAACTTCTGAAAGCGCAGCATGTCCATCACGCCGACGGCCGGCAGGGCGGCCGCGCACAGATCCGGCCGCTGCGTCATCGTCGCGCCGACCAGCAGTCCACCGTTGCTGCCGCCCATGATCGCGAGCTTCGCACGCGAGGTATGCCCGTGGGCGACCAGATACTCGGCGCCCGCGATGAAGTCGTCGAAGACGTTCTGTTTGTGTTCTCGCGTACCGGCAAGATGCCAGGCCTCGCCGTACTCGCCGCCGCCGCGCAGGTTCGCGACGGCGAACGCGCCGCCGAGATCCATCCAGCCCAGCGTCGCGGGTGAAAACGCCGGCGTCAGCGAGACGTTGAACCCGCCGTACCCGTAGAGAATCGTCGGCTGATCGGGTCCGCGCGGCGCGCCTTTCTTGCGGCTGATGATGAGCGGGATGCGCGTGCCGTCTTTGCTCGCGTAGAAGAGCTGTTCGCTCTCGAAATCATCCGGATCGAAGGCGACGGCCGGTGCGAAAATCACCTGCGCTTCGTCGCGCGCGACATCGTAGCGATAGATGGTCGTCGGCCGCGTGTAGGAGGTGAATGCGAAGAACGTCTCGGCGTCGCTGCGCCGGCCGCCGAAGCCGCCGACCGTGCCGAGACCGGGCAGTGCGATCTCCCCGAGCGGAGCGCCGTCGAGCGCGAAACGCCGCACGAGCGCGTGCGCGTCGCGCAGATATTGCACGACGAACGTGCTGCCGAAGAGCGTCGCGGCCTCGAGCGTCTCTGCCGTCTCGGGGATGATGGCACCGGTCTGCGCGGCACCCAGCGCACGAGCAACGATGCGACCGCGCGGCGCGTCGAGCGTGGTCATGAGATAGAATCGGTCGCCGTCGTTCCCGAGATACGTCCACGACGCATCGCCGTCGGCGGCCAGCGGCACGGCGGTGGCCGACGGATCGAACAGATCGCGAACGAAGAGCCGGTTCTTCGGATCCGTGCCCTGATGCGCATCGATGATCAGCCAGCGGCCGTCGCTCGAGACTTCCGGCGAAAAGGTCCATTCTTTTTGATCGGGCCGCTCGTAGATGAGTTCGTCCGCCGTCTGTTCCGTGCCGATGCGGTGCAGATAGAGTTTGTGATAGTAGTTCGCGTCCTTGAATTGCGTTTGCGCGTCCGGTTCATCGAAGCGGCTGTAGAAGAATCCGCTGCCGTCGTGCAGCCAACTTGCCGAGGCGAACTTCGACCACTGCACGCGGTCCGCGAGATCGGCGCCGGTCGAGACGTCGCGCACGTGCCAGGTTTGCCAATCGGACCCCGAGGCCGAGAGCGCGTACGCGAGTTTCGTCCCGTCTTCGCTGAACGCGGTCGAGCTCAGCGCGACGGTACCGTCGCTCGAGAGAGCGTTGGGGTCGAGCAGCACGCGCGCGCCGTCGCCGGTCGGCGACTCGGCCACGAACATGACGGCCTGATTTTGCAGGCCGTCGTTCTTGAAGTAGATGTAGCGCTGCCCTTCCCGCGCCGGGATGCTGCGCCGCTCGTAATCCCAGATCGCCGAGAGCCGGGCGCGAATCGCGTCGCGTTCGGGCACGCCGGCGAGAAAAGCCTCCGTAACCGCGTTCTCCGCCTCGACCCAGGCAACCGTCTCCGGCGCATCGAGGTCTTCCAGCGGCCGGAAGGGATCCGGCACCGCGATCGTCCCGTACGTATCGACGGTATCGGCGCGCGGCGCGGTGGGATAGGCGAGGTGGGCGGTCGGAGAAATCACCGAGCTCGTTTCCACGCGGGCCTCGCCGTTCCTCAGCCAGGCGGTATCTTCTCGGCCCGTGCCGAAATTCGAGAGCCGGCCTCGGGGACGTAGCTCAGTTGGTAGAGCGCCTGCTTTGCAAGCAGGATGTCAGGAGTTCGAATCTCCTCGTCTCCAAATCGTATCTCTCGAGAACCCGCTTAACCGAGCGGGCTTTCTCCGATCGTAGCGGGCCGGTCGCTCTTGGTTGGCCATCGAGTACGCCTGATTCGCGCAGTCGACACGGAAGAGACTCCCGACGTTCACTCACTTCCGGAGAATCGCCATTGAGTAGGGCCTCTCGACCCGCGCGCGTAGCGCTTCGCTTTACGCGCTCCGCGACTCGTTTCGTCATTCGGGACAGCGGTCCGCGGGTCGACGCATGACCGGCACCGACTCCCCACCCGGTCGACCGGTGGTGCGCGTGCCAATCGGGCGCGTGATTCTTGCCATTCTTGCGGTGTGGCTTGCGATCGTCGCCATCACGAATCTCATCGATGCGGGTTGCGTCGTCGGCTTGCTGCCGCACAACACGCCCTTCGCATCGGGGAACCACGACATGATCGCCTCGCAAATGGCAAAGGTGGGCTTCCCGGCCTGGCTTGTCGGCGTCCTCTTCACGTGCGCGATCGCGCTTGAAGCCGCAACAACGGCACTTCTCGCCGCCAGCACCGTTCGACGAAGCGCGCGCTTCGAGGACTCGGCGTTCGCGATGCTCATCCTCCTCTTTGGGGGATTCGTCGTTTTCGACGAAATAGCCGGAGCGTTTGCGATGGAGGCCGTCCATCGCGACCTGGTCATGTTCGTTGCCGTCCTCTACCTCGTCGTGCGTACCGACCGGTAGCGACGCCCGGCGAGGGCCGGGCGCGTATCACATCCGCAATCGCGATTTCGCGAGGTACGAGGTGGGCGATGCCGGTGCCTTGCGTGAGGCACGAGCGAGAAAGATGCTGTTCGCATGCGGCGAATTTTGATTCATGGGTCGTTTCGACGGAAGTACCGATGTACGATACGCCGATGCGTTCGCGTACGGACCCGCTGCTCCGACTGACCGAGTTGCGAGCATCGCGATCTGCGTCGCGATCACGATCGGTGCGGTCGTCACGTTGCCCTGGTGGCACGTGCGGATGCCGGCGGCTGAGCCGCTGTTGCCCACGATTGCGGCGATCGTCATCTTCTCGGAATTGCTCACGACGATCTTTTTCGCAAGTCAATACGCGCTCGATCGCTACCCGCCGCTGCTCTATCTCACGATCGGGTTTGGGCTCGCGGGCTTCCTCACCACCCTCTCGTGGACGGCGATGCCGCGTCTCTATAGCGCATCGGCGCTCTTCACCAACTCACAGCAGACCTCAGGCTGGCTCTACGTGTTCTCGCGGATTGCGCTCGTGGTGCCGTTGCTGGCCGCCATTGGCTGCGAGTTTCCCGCGACGGCGCGGATGCTCCGGCGGCAGGCCTGTGCAATCACGTTCGCGATCGGCGCAGCCCTCTTCGCCATCGCCGCGATTCTCGTCTCGTACGTCCTCAGCGCGCATTTACCGCAGCTCGTGGTCAACGAGCGCGCCCAGCGCTTCGGCCTGTATTTCATCGCACCGCCGCTCTTCGCGTTGTACTTCCTTGCGATCGCCGCGCTCGCGTATGTCACCCAGTTCCGGCGCGCGATCGATCTCTGGCTCTTCGTCGCGCTCTTCGCGACCGCGATCGAGATGATCATGGCCAGCCGGTCGGGCGCGCGCGACGCCCTCGGCTGGTATGTTTCCCGCGCGTTCTGGGCGGTCTGCGCCTGCGCGGTGCTGCTTCAGATCCAATTGAAGATGTACGCCATTACGATGGCGCTGGTCCACACGAACCGGCAACTCGATTCGCAGGCCTCGACGGACGAACTCACCCAGCTCTCAAATCGGCGAGCACTCAATCGGCACGTCGAGTCGATCGTCCGGGATCGGCGCTCGAGGGACCAGCCCTGGGCGATGCTCATGATCGACATCGATGAATTCAAGCGGTACAACGACACGTTCGGGCACGCCGCCGGCGACGGCGCGCTCCAGGCGGTCGCGCGCGCGATCGGAGCGACCGTCGGACGCAGCGGCGATATCGTGGCACGCTGGGGTGGCGAAGAGTTCGCCGTCGTGCTGCGCGATGCGGATCGGTTCGCCGCGCTCTACGTCGCGGAGCGGATCCGCATGGCCGTCGAATCGCTGGCCCTCGCGCAGGTTCCCGACTGCGCGAGCAGCCGGCTCACCGTGAGCATCGGCGTCGCCGCTTCGCTCGACTACGAGACGCGGCCGACGTTCGATGAGCTCGCGCAGCGAGCCGACGCCGCGCTCTATATCGCGAAATCAACGGGCCGAAATCGCGTCGCGGCCCCGGCCTGAAACGGAGCGCCTCCGCTAGCGAACGACGATCGGAATGGAGAGGCTCGAGCCGTTTTGGCTCGTCACGCGCGCGACGCACGACCCCAGGCCGACCGGCCGGACACTATAGGTTATTTGCGCCTCGCCCGCCGCGCCGACGTTCACGTCGGCAACGCCGTTGCAGGTATCGGTCTCACGGAATCCCGCCGCCGGTCCGGGCGCTACCACGATGAAGAGGGATGCTTCCGCGCCGGCTTCGAGCCGAATGCGATCGGGCGTGGCGATGAGATGGTACGGGCCGCTCGCCGCCGGCACGTTCTGCCCGTAGCGCCAAAGACTGCCGTCAGCGAATTCAACCACGCCGACCCGGCAGCGCACCGCTTGTGAAATAAAGGGCGGCAGCACGTTGCCGTTCGCGGCACCGCTGCGAAACGTGTTCGTGATGCTGACGTTCGGCGAAAACGTGCCCGCATCGTGAATCACGAAGTGCGTCTGCGGCGCCTCGACGATCACGTCGACGAGGCGCGCAACCTTACCCGCGTGGTTGACGAACGTGACGCTCATCCCGTCGCTGAGCGTCCCGGCCGAAGACGGCAGGCTGATGAGCGACGGCGCGGGCGAAAACGTCGAGCCGGGCGCGCTGCTCAGATCGCGCTGCGATGCGAGCGGACTGCAACTCTCGATCGTCACCGGCGGCGGCACCGTCGTTTGCGCGGCGCTGGGTGCGACCCCGAACACGCTCGCGACAAGTGCGGACGCGGCGATCGTCACGCCGGCCCGTAGACTTTCCTTGAGATCCATCAACTCGAAACCTCCGACATGATCGTGTATCCCACCGCCGGATAATCAAACGCCTCGCGAACTGCGAGGCGTTTGGCTTCAGCCCGCGTCGTCCGGCGAGCATCCTCGTGGGTGCCCCCACGAAGGATCTCTTGGGGAACGGGCCCGAGGCGACCCGCGACGGGCGCCGGTTTCGGGTGCTTCTTCTTCGGCATGATGGACCTCCGCACGACACGACCCGCGGGTGTGTCGTGCGGATGCACCGCAGCTTAGTGCGGCGCGGGCGCTCCCGCCGGACGCGTGTGCGGCTTCATGTTGAGCGACGCGAGCGCGCGAACCGCGCCGGCAAGATCGCCGGAGAGGCGGCGTTCGCGCATCGCTTCTTCACGGTTCCCCGCAAAGGCCGCGCGCTCGGCGGCCATGTTCGCGCTCAGCGCATCGTTCGCGAGGTGCTTCGCTTCGTCCGTATCGGCGAGCGCGGCGAGTTTCGCCAGATTCTCGATGCCCTCGCCACCGCCGCGATGGTCGCGCATTTCCCCGCGCGGGCCACCCCAGCCGCCGGGACCACCCGGTCCGCCGCCGCCCATCATCGGGCCGCGCTCACCGCCCATCGGCGGACCGTCGGGCCGGTCGCCCGCGCCCATCATCCCGCCGCCGGCCGGCGGTGCGGGCGGAGCGGGGACGTCGTGCGGCACCGGCGGCGCGACGAGCGCCATCGAGGCGCGGGCAAGCGAAGACGCCGCCTGGGCTTCGCCCATCGCGCCGCGCGTATCCGACTTGGCGCTACGCGCAAGCGCGTCACGGTAGTGCGCCTTGGCGGCATCCAGGTACGCACCGGCACCGCCGCCCGCTTCCGCACGGCCGATCGCCGCGTACGCTCCGCGCAGCGCAAACGCCGATTCCATGCCGGGATTCCGGCCCCTCATCGGCCGGTGACGCTGCTGCCAACCGCCCGCGGGATGCGCCGAGGCCGACGGGGCCGGAGCGCTTTGCGCGACCGCGATGGCCGGCGCCGCAAATACGGCCACGCCAACGAGCAAACTGAGCGATATCCGCAAGACCGTGTCTCCTTGGTAGAACGATTCCGTTTCCCCGAGCATACGAAGCGAGCCTTACACGCGGCTGTTAGAGGGCTGAGAAAACGAGGAGAACCGGAACCACCCCCGGAACGGACGTCGGTCGCGTCGGCACACCCGCGCGTCACTCGGGGGATTAGCTCAGTTGGTAGAGCACTTGCATGGCATGCAAGGGGTCAGGAGTTCGAGTCTCCTATCCTCCACCATCGACGAAGCCTGTGATCGCGGGCTTTTTTCTTTTCCGGCACCGGTGTTCGCAAACGAGACCATCGCATCTCCGGCGCGGAAAACTTCCCGTTTCCCACGTCACTATTTCGTCACGCAGGCGGGACTTGGTTGCTTGCATGTCAAGAGAGCTTTCGCAAGGGGGTATCTCGACGTGCAAGCCAAGGATCGGGCAGCCGATGTGCCTACGGGCAGACTCGAAGTCCGCCACCGTCCTCGTCTGTTTTGGGCAGAACGTCCACCGCAGGGTGCACGGCAAGCGATCGTTCGAACCCGCGAGCGCTGATGCGTTCTCTCGCAAAGCGATGTTTGCAGTCGGATGCTGAACTCATCATCGTAACCGCGGCGCGCGGTTTCAACAAACACGCGCTTGCGACGGAGATGATCGCGCACCACGGAAGCGCGTCGACCGTGCTGATCGATCTCGCCGCATGCGCAACGCAAGCAGATCTTTCTCGCGAAGTGATCAGGGGTCTCATGCGGCTGCAACCGCCCGACGACAGTCTCTCCGCGGGCCGCTTGCCATTGATCATCTTGATCCACGCCGAGCGCATCCTTCAAGCCGGCGACATCGACGCGCTCTACCAGTGGATCATCCATCTCACGCCAGTCGCCCGCGTCGCGCTCTTTTCGCGAACGAATACCTCCGAGCTGGCGGCGCGTCTCTCGACGCTCAAGATCGCGACGGTCGGCCCGCGCGATCTCCGGTTTGAACCAACGGCCGACCACATGGAACGGCTCGGCTTCACCGAGGACGACCAGCGACGATTTCTCTCCGAATTCGGTCACTGGCCCGCGGCCTGGGAACACCTCGAGGAGTCGGCCAACGGCGAACGGGCACGTTTCTCGGAGTCAGCCTTGCGCGAGCTGGGGGCGATGGTCGACGCAGAGGTCGAGTCTGTGGTTACTGGGCGTGAGGTGGCACTCGCCCTGGCCGTGCTGGGCCCCACCACGCCGGCCGAACTCGCCCGGCTTTCGAACCCGGATGACGTAGCGATCGCGCTCAAGCACCTTGATGGGTATTTCACCGTAGCGGAAAGCGGAGAGGTCTTCTTCCCGTCGTTCGTACGCGCGCGCATCGTCGCCCACTACCCGGCCGAGATCGCGGAACTCGTCGCAACGGCCGTCGAGTACCTGCGCGACACGGATCCGGCACGCGCGCTTTCGATCGCCTTTGCCTTGCAACAGACGGCGGTCGTCGAGCCGATTCTCGCGGGGCGCTCGACGCGCGAGCGCGATCAGCTGATGCTCGCCGCAGCAGACAACATCGATCTCGCGTGCTTCTTTGAAAACGACGAGCTCTTCATCCGGTGGTGGCGCACGCCACGCACGCGCGAGCAAGCCATCACGATGGTCAGCCGCCTGAAGGCACAACGCGAGCGGTACGCCGCCCAGGAACGGGCGCGGCAAGCCCTCGCGGTCGCGCTCTTCAACTGCAAGGCAGGCTCGATGGCGGCCGTCGCCGCCGATCTGACGGCGCTCCTGGGAGACGAGGCCCTGAGTCCCCGGCTGCGGAGTTTGGCCCACGCACACTTGGCGTGGTTCCACGCCTGGCAGGGCGATCTCGTCGCCTTCGAGCGCCTCCTCCCGGCACTCGACGATGAACATCCCGATTCCGCATTCGCGCTCGACCGTTTCCTGTACATTCGGTCGGCGGGCGACCGAGAGATTCGCCGCCAGCTCATCGACAAACGCCTCGAGGCGAGCCAAGGATTTCCGGCGCTCGAAGGTGTCGCGGCGACCTACCTTGCGATCGACGGATTCTTTACCGGCGACGATGAACGACACGCCGCGGGCCTGGCATTGCTGCGACGCCTTTCGCGCGATGATGCGTTTCTCGCGCGTACCTTCGCGTATTTGGACGGAACAGGCGGGCTCGACTTTGAATCGCATACACGATTTCGCGCCTTTGCGATCTTGCTGCGAGCCGAGCGAGAACTCGACCATACGCAACGGATGCATCTGCTCCGTTCGGCGATCACGCATGCCGATGATTCGCTCGAAATCGAGATACGACTTGCAACGCGGCTGGCCTTTGCCTACGGCTATCCGCACGATGCTCAACACGTCCTCGACGAAGCGGCGATCTTGGTACAAAAGCTCCGCTCGGATGCGTACGCTCAGGCGATAACCAATGCCGAACGCCTCGTCGTAGCCGGCTCGTTTGCCGGCATCGCACGCCGGTTCATGGCGAAGAGCGATCAGCCTCGCCTTCGGCTGGGAATCCTCGATGGAACGATCGCGGGCCGAAACGGCGATCCGATCGCGATCGCACAGCGCCAATACGAGCTCATGGTCTATCTCGCGCTTCACGAAAAAAGCGCTGCTGATCGCGACGCGATCATCGACGCGATTTGGCCGGACCTCGACCCGACCGCGGGCGCGCACGCACTCAAAACCGCAGCCCATCGGATTCGCACGGCGCTCGGCGATGCCGGTGCGATCCTGCTCTCTCCGACCGGCTATCGTCTTCCCGATACGATCGAGGTCGACGTCAATCGCCTAGAGACCATTCTCGCGTCCATGCCGATCGACGAGGTACCGGCGCGGCTCGGCGGTCTCCCAAACGCTTACCGAACCTTTGCCGTCGGCGTCGAACACCTGCGCGACCGCCTCTCGCGCTGGTCCTGGGCCGACCGCTACTTGCCGCGTCTCGAGTCCCTCTTGCATCGACTCGCGCTCGCCATAACGCAGCGGGCGAATCTCATCAGCCGTACGGAATATTCGCATCGGATCGTCGCTGATTTACGAACTCTTGACGAAGACGACGAGACGGCGTTCGGGATTGCGATTGCGACGCACCTGGCCGAGGGCAATCGTGTCGTCGCACGGCGCGAGTACGATCGTTATGCCGCGGTTCTGGCCGCCTACGGTGAAGGACCGCCGGCGACGCTAAACGCTGCACTGGACGAGCTCGCCAAAGGGACCGCTTAGACCAAACGTTACCGCCGCGTTACCGCATCTCACTAGCATGAGCATCATCAGGCTTGAGAAGGGAGCACGGCGCGTGGCAGAGGTTCTGAGGTCGCTTGGGGTCCACGAGTTCGAGTTCACGTCGCGCGACTTCGAGCGCGTCCGGACGATGCTCTACGATCGCGCTGGCATCTCGATCAGCGCGCGGAAACGCGATATGGTCTATAGTCGCCTTGCACGCCGCTTGCGCCGTCACGGCCTCGACCGATTTTCGACCTACCTCGATTCGCTCGATGCGCTCGATGAGGTGCAGGCATTCGTCAACGCCCTGACCACGAACCTCACGGCATTCTTTCGTGAGGAGCATCACTTCTCCATCATGAGCGACTACGTTCGAGAACGCGGGAAGCCCGCCGGCCTTCGCCTTTGGTCGGCGGCCGCATCGACCGGCGAGGAAGCCTATTCGATCGCGATGACGCTTGCCGAGGTCTATGGCTCGATCAAACCGCCGGTGCGAATCCTGGCCAGCGACATCGACACCGAAGTTCTCGAAACCGGCATCAAGGGGCTCTATCCGATCGCTCGCCTCGACGATGTTCCGCAACCGCTCGTGTCCAAGTATTTCCAACGCGGAACCGGCGCAAACGCCGGTCTTGCGCGCGTGGACCCGGCGCTGCGGGAGATCATCGACTTCGCGCAGATCAATCTCCTCGCACCGGCCACAATCGCAGAGGAACGTTTCGACATCATTTTCTGCCGAAACGTGTTGATCTATTTCGATCGCGCCGGACAACGGCAGGTGCTCGAACGCCTTCACGGGCGTCTCAAAGAGGGTGGCTTGCTCATGCTCGGACATTCCGAATCGCTGCGTGAGAGCGTCGATCTGTTTGCCGCGCTCGGCCGGACCGCGTATCGGAAACTGACCGTTCCGGTTCGAGCGTCGGCATGAACCTCTCCGAACCGCTCGACCGCGGGCAAAGCTTCTTCGATCACGATTTCAAACGTGAAACCGTGCGAATCAAGCCAGGCGATTATTTCGTAACCGACGACGATCTCGGAATTTCGACCGTCTTGGGGTCGTGTGTGTCAGCCTGTTTGCGCGACGTCGTTACGGGGATCGGCGGGATGAACCACTTCATGCTGCCGTTCGAGTCGAAATTCGGCGATCCGGATCCGCTCGTATCCAAAGCCGCCCGCTACGGTGTTCATGCAATGGAGCTCACGATCAACGAAATGCTCCGATACGGAGCCCGCAGGCAAAATATCGAAGCAAAGGTTTTCGGCGGAGCAGCCGTTATCGACGGCTTTCTGCTTATGAACGTCGGCACGCAGAATGCGCGGTTTGTGATCGATTTCCTCGAACGTGAGTCGATTGCGATCGTTGCGAGTGATCTCGAAGGAACTCAACCGAGAAAGGTTTACTTTCATCCGAAATCCGGAGTTGCGTTCGTCAAACATCTCGGGCTCAGAGACGGCTCCGAGATCAAGCAACGGGAACGCCGGTATCTCGCCGAGGTATCCAGGACGCGACGTTCCGAACCCGTGATCTTTTCCTAAGCACCGATGATCGACGTCATCGTCGTCGACGATTCGGCGCTGATGCGACGCCTCTTGAGCGAGATCATCAACGCGCAACAGGACATGCGGGTCGTGGCGAAAGCCCAGGACGCCTACGCGGCGCGAGATCTGATCAAGCGGCACAACCCGCAGGTGCTGACGCTCGACATCGAATTGCCGAAGATGAGCGGCCTCGACTTCTTGGAGAAGTTGATGCGGCTGCGGCCGATGCCCGTCTTGATGATCTCCTCGCTAACCGCGCGGGGCTCAGAGGCAACGCTGCGCGCGCTCGAACTCGGTGCCGTCGACTTCGTCGCGAAGCCATCGCTTGGGATCGAGAACGGAGTGAAAGAGCTCGCCGATGAGATCGTCGAGAAACTCCGCATCATCGCGAGCGCGCGAGTCAGCCGCTTTGGGGCGCGCCCGATCGCCGCTGCGCTCCCCGCGGATGCGGCGCTGCCACGCCGTACCGCGCGCATGGCCTCGACCGAGAAGCTGCTCATCATCGGCGCGTCGACCGGTGGAACCGAGGCGCTCGCAACGATCCTCGAGCAGCTACCACACGATGCGCCCGCCGTCCTCATCGCACAGCATATGCCTCCCGTCTTCACCCGGACGTTCGCCGAACGCCTGGATCGCACGTGCCGGATCGCTGTCCGGGAGGCGGTCGACGGTGAGCGCATTCTGCCCGGTCACGCGTATATTGCGCCGGGTGATCTTCACTTGATGGTCAGCCGCCACGGCTCGAATTATGTGACCGCCCTATCGACGGCACCGCCGGTAAATCGCCACCGGCCCTCCGTCGATGTGCTCTTTCGATCTGCGGCCAACGTCGCCGGGAAGAACGCGATCGGCATCATCCTGACCGGGATGGGGAGCGACGGGGCGGAGGGTCTCCTCGAGATGCGCGAGGCCGGCGCGCACACCATCGCGCAGGATGAAGCCAGCTGTGTCGTGTTCGGCATGCCGAAGAGCGCGATCGCACTCGGTGGCGCCTGTGAAGTCCAGCCCATCGGTACGATCGCCGCGGTGGTTCTCGAGCGCTTGACGGAGCTCGGACCGCGCGCGATTCGCCTCTAACCGATTAGCGACTCAGGGCGCCGAGATCCCAGTCGACGGCCGATGCCGGTACGGGCCGCCCATACCAAAATCCCTGACCGAGCGGGCAACCCATTCCGCGCAGGATGGCGACCTGCTCGGGCAATTCAATGCCCTCGGCGACGATCGAGAGTCCGAGTTTGAGTGCGACGCTGATCATCGCATCGACGAGCGCCATATCCCGCGCGCTTTCAATGAGTCCGGCCACGAACGCGCGATCGATCTTCAATTTGTCGACCGGGAAGCGCCGCAGATAGGCGAGGCTCGAATAGCCGGTGCCGAAATCGTCGATGGCGATCGTGACGCCGAGCTCGCGAAGTCTTCCGATCGTGCGGATCGCGTCCTCCGAATGTTCGAGGACCACGTGTTCCGTGAGTTCCAGTTCGAGTTGCGAGGCGGCCAAACGATGACGTTCCAGGACACGCTCGACGCTTGCGCCGAGCGCTCCCGAGCGAACCTGTTCCGGCGAGATGTTGACCGCGAGCCGGACATTTCGGCCGGCCCGATTCCAGTTCGCAGCGGCCCCAACCGCCAAATCGAGCACGCGCTCACCGAGCGGAACGATGAGACGTGACTCCTCCGCAGCGCGAATCATGTGCTCGGTCGAATGAGGATATCCCGGTAGCCGGACGAGCGCCTCGAGCGCGACCAGCTCGCCCGTCTCGAGGCTGACCTCGGGCTGGTAAACGACGGAGAATTCGTCGTTGATCAAGCCCCGCCGGAGTTCGGCTTCGGCCTCGCGAGATTCGCTTATTCGGCCGCGCATGCGCTCGGTAAAGACCAGCGCGTTCCCGGCCGTTTCATTTTTCGCGGTCATCATCGCGATCTCGGAGCAGCGAATCAATTCGAGCGCCGATTGACCATGCGCAGGCGCAAGCGCGATACCGATCGTCGAGCTGAGGCTGAACGTGCGATGGCCGACCGTGATCTCCTCAGATACGGCGCGCGTCAGTTCGCGTGCGAGCCGGAGGGCGGCAGCATCGTCGACGATGTCGCGGGCAAAGACCATGAATTGATCGCCGCCGACACGAGCAACGGTCATACGGTCGCGATCCAATCCGAGCATCCGGGAGCCGATCGCTCGGAGTACGTCGTCGCCGACATCATGACCGTCGTAATCGTTGACTCGCCGAAAACTATCGAGATCGACCGAAAGTACCGCCAGCGGGTGACCAGTGGCGAGCACCGTCCCGAGCTGTTCGATGAAATAGTTCCGCGTCGGAAGCCGAGTCAGCGCATCCTCGAGCGCGACGCGCCGGATTCGATGCTCCATTTCCTCTTGGTGTGCCACGTCGCGACAGGTGAGGACGATCCCGCGCACGCGTTCCTCGTGCAAGCAGTTCCGTGCCGTCACATCGAGAATCGCCCAGCCGCCGCTTGCGCGCGCGATTCGCAGCCGCCCGACCTGAACGAATTCGCCCGGCACGCTTCCCGCGATCCGCTCGAGCAGTCTCGTGTCGTCCGGGTGAACGCGCGCGGCGAACGGCAGCCCCTCGAATCGTTCGATCTGATCGTCGAGCAGCGCCGCACAAGCCGGGCTCGCGTATTCGACGACCCCACCGGCGCCGATGATGAGCATGAGGTCGCGCGACTGTTCGACGATCGCTTCCAGCCGTCCGGTGGTGAGGGCGAGATCCCTCACGCGATCGTTCCGAGCAACCCCGGGATATCGAGGATCAACGCGACACGTCCGTTCCCGAGCACCGTGGCGCCCGCCATCCCCGGAACCGCGCGATAGTTGGCCTCCAGACTCTTGACGACCGCCTGCAACTGCTCTTCGAGCGCGTCGACTTCCAGCGCAGCGCGTCGACTGCCGCTCTCCACCACGACGCAAATCACGTCATCGATCGGTGGGGCCGTTCCCTCGCTGAAGCGATCGCGTAGCGGGATGATCGGCACATAGTCCCCGCGGAAGGCCAAGACTTCGCCGGCGCCGATCCGTAGTCGCGACCCGCTTGCGGGTACGAGCGATTCGATGATCGCGGTGAGCGGAATGATATAGACTTCGCCGCCGATTCGAACCGCTAAGCCATCGAGAATCGCAAGCGTCAGCGGCAGCCGGATACGGATCGTCGTGCCCTTGCCGGCCGCCGACCGCAATTCGACGCGTCCCCCGAGTTCGGCGACGTTGCGCCGCACGACATCCATGCCGACACCGCGCCCCGAGACATCGGTCACGCTTTGGGCGGTTGAAAAACCCGGCTCGAAAATGAGCGCCCAGACCTCTTCATCGGAGGGGTTCTCGCCGACCGGTAAGCCGCGCTCCCGTGCCCGGGCAAGGATGGCGTCACGATCGAGCCCGCGTCCGTCATCGGAGACCTCGATGACGACCTCGCCCCCTTGATGCGAGGCAGAGAGGCTGACCATCGCGACCGGCGATTTCCCGGCGGCCTCACGCTGCTCGGGCGATTCGACCCCGTGGTCGAGCGAGTTGCGGATCACGTGCGTGAGCGGGTCGACGAGCCGCTCGACCATGCCCTTGTCGAGTTCCGTTTCCTCACCGGAGATGCGCAGGGAGACCCGCTTTCCAAGTCGTTCTTCCAGTTCGCGGCAGACACGTCGAAAACGGCCGAACACCGTACCGAGCGGGACCATCCGAATACTCATCACGCCTTCGCGCAGATCGCGCATATGGCGGGAAATATCCGCGACCACCGACTCGAGCGCGTCCCGCTCGGGACCGACAACCGCTTCGGCTGCGCGTGTCAGCACGCTCTGGGCGATGACGAGTTCGCCGACGAGGTTGACCAAATGATCGACCTTCTCGACCCCGACGCGGATCGTCGCGGCTGCGGCCGTTGGCTTCGATGGGCCCGCCACGGTTTCGGGCGGCACACCCGCACGCTCTGCAGAACGCGCCGCCGGCGGCTTCGCCGCGGTCTGCGGCGCTCCGGGCTCGTCATCGAAGAAACCGAAGGCCTCCGGAGCATCGGCAACCGGTGTGACGATACATTCATCGCCGGCTGCGCCGATGAACGCGAAGAGTTCGTGCAGCTCGTGGTCGGAGCGCGTCGTGCGCAAGTCGACCCGCCAGGCATCCGACTCGCTCGGATCGAGAATCTCGAGCAACCCCAGCGTCTCGAACGCAGCTCGCAACGACTCGACGACGCTCTCGCGACGCGCCGAATCGGCGACCGTGACCGAAATGCGCCAGCGCTTTTCGGCGGGCGGCGCAGCGACGGACGGCGCCGTCCGGCGTGAGAGCGCCGCCGCAATCCCGGCCTCGAGCACGGTGATATCGGCCGGATCGACCGTACCCTCGTCGCATTCGGCGGCGAGCAGCGCGCGAACGAGTTCGTTCCCGCGCAGGACGATATCCGTGACTTCCAGGTCGAGCGGGAGTTCGCGCGACCGGACGGCGTCGAGCAATTCCTCGAGGACATGCGCGAACTCACCCAGCCGTTTGAACCCGAACGTTCCACACCCGCCTTTGATCGAGTGCACGGCGCGAAACAGTGCGTCCAGCTGATCGCGCTCCAGTTCGCGATCGTCTGCCCGCAACAAGATGTCATCGACCGTCTGCGCATGTTCGGCAACCTCGTCGCGGAAGGTCGACCGCAACAGCGCAACATCGATCGACACGGCCGTTAGGCCACGCGCCGCGCGGTAACGCGATCGATGACCGCGAGGAGTGTCGCGGGATCGAACGGTTTGGTCAGCCAGCCGGTCGCTCCGGCCGATCGTCCGCGCGCGCGCATTTCTTCGCCGGTCTCGGTCGTGAGAACCAGGATGGGTATGCTGCTGAAGCGGGGGATCGCACGCAGCGAACGCACGAGGGTCAACCCATCCATCACCGGCATGTTCTGGTCGGTGAGCACCAGATCGATCGGCGTGTTTTGGGCCAAGGCGAGCGCCTCGGCGCCGTTCGTTGCCGTCACGCAGCGGTGCCCGGCACCGGTCGTCGTGAGGCTAACCATCTGGCGAATCGACGCCGAATCGTCAACGGCGAGAATCGTGATCGTCATGGCGGGGGCGGTTGATTCCATCCGACTTTTCCTCCTTAGAACAGCTCGACGCCACCGGCGGCGAGCGAGTGTTGGGCTACGGGTGAGACGAGCGCGAGCGTCCGCGCCGGAGGCGCGAGCAGCGCGGAGCGCGTGGGACCCTGCTCGATGTCGGCGGCGGCGTCGACCAGCCGATTTGCCGCGTGCCGGAGCACCTGTTCCACCAGATCGTGAAACTGGAGCGCCGTGATCGAGCGACGCACTTCGCGTTCGATCTCGGTGGTGCCGTCGTTGAGCGTCTTGACGGCTTCGACGAGATTGCGGTGAAGGGAGCTGACCTCATCCGATGTCCGAGCGACATCGGAGCGCGCCGCGCGGATCCGCTCTCCATCGGCTTCTACCGCCTGAATCGCACGCGACCGCGCATCTTCCAGCTCCGTCTGCGCTCGGCCGGCAAGGTTCCGAACGTCCGCTGCAAGGAGCGTCGTCCGATCGGCGAGCCGCCGCACTTCGTGGGCAACAACGGCAAAGCCGGCGCCGCGATCGCCGGCGTGGGCGGCCTCGATCGTCGCATTGAGTGCAAGCATCGTCGTCTGCTGCGCGATGCCTTCGATCTGTGCGAAGACGCCGACGATGCCCTCGACACTCGTACCCACCCGCAGCAGCGAATCCGCCAGGGATGCCGCGTTGGAACTCTGATCCGCCAGCCGGCGCGCGCTCGTTTCCGCAAGGTCTTCGGCAGCGCGCACGAATCGGCCGATCCCATCCGAGGCGGCGTCGTCGACGACCGCGCGGGCAGCTGCTTGCTGCGCTCGGACGGCGCGCTCCAAGTTGAGAAAGGAGGGCGTCAACGTTCCGACGGCCTCATCGATGAGCGTCCGGGCTTGCCCGATCTCATCCCGCGCACCGCTGACGAGCGGGATGATCCGCTCGCGCGCAGCGTTCAGCGCGACCGGTTCGACGTGGTCGGCGCAGGCGAGTTGGCACTCGCGAAGCGCTCGTTCCGCTGCCGTGAGCGCGCGCACATTCGCCGAGCTATCGTCCCATTCGAGCAAGACGGCGACGTGCATGTCGTCCGCCGGCACGCGCCGCACGATATACGTCCGTCCGCGCGCGAGGAGGTGCTCCGTACCGGGAGGCTGCGCGGCCACCCCGAGTGCTCGGAGGGCTGCATTTTCGATCCGCTCGGCTGGTGTCTCGATCCAAGCGGGAACATCGATCGACTCGAAGCCGCGAGCGCGAAGGCGTGCCGCGTCGAGTTGCTCCACGAGCGCCTCCGACCGCTGCTGCTCGTGCGCCAGAAGTGCGGCGAAGGTCAGCGCGCGACGGCGTAAGCGTTCCGCGCAGACGGCCAGCACAATCGTAGCGGGTACCAGGAACGCGATACCGACGAGCACGAGCACCATTACGAGCCAATCGTAAGCGTCGTGAGTAACGGCCAGGTAACCGCCGCGTCTCCTTCACGGAGCGCCGCGCGCTACGTCGGAGGCCGCGAGCATCGCGCAAAGCGCGAGAAACTCCCCAGCATACCGTGGCGCATCGTGCTCTGCGGGGATACGCTCCGCCTCCGCACGTCCCAGGGCCAGCAGAACGGGCTCTTCCGCGCAGAGCGCGACGCAACAGATCGAAAAGCACGCGGCCGCCGGGGATCCCGGCCACGGCACCGCGATCATGCTGGTGCCCGGGGCTTGGGCTGCGCGAAGCAACGACTCGGGAATATCGATTGCCAACGCCGGGTCACCGGCTGCTTTCCAGACCCGAACCGCCGAACCGGTTCCCTTCACGAGCAGCGCACTGCCCATGTGCGTCTCGCGAAGCGCGAATTCAAGGATCGCATTCATCCGTTCGTCGAGCCCTGACCAAGGCTGCGCCGCAACGCGGCACAGTCTCGCGTACAGATCGGCGCGCAGGTGTGCGCGGAAAGCCGCGTCGTCATAGGCACGTTCGAGACGATCGCGCTCGGTGACATCGCGCTCGATTGCGACGGCAAAGCGACCCGCGAACGAGCCGAAGTGTGATGCCCGCATCTCGCTCACCGAATCGCGATGTTGCCCAACCCGAAGAACAGCACCACGCTCCGCGAGCGCCTCCGTAATTTCCGCAGCCGAAACGTCGGGCGCCGCCGCCGCAGCTCGATTTCGATACACCCGGGTCGGCATAGTCGCATCATCGATTCGAAACAGGTGAACGGCATCACTCATTTCGTCGAGTGCGGCAACGAGGAGGGCGGCGATCTCCCCGCTCACCGTGGGTTCTCTCTGCTCGTGATGTGCGGCATTGGGCGCTACGCTCATGCCCGTATCTTTACAACGAAAGGTAACGAATTGGTAACGGCAGCTATCACGTTACCGTAGCGTTACTCAAGCGCCATACCGTGGCGAGATGGAAGACATCGATACGGTGTCCCGCAACGCGATGGACACGTGGATCCGACGGAAGCCGCGCCTCAACGTGCCGCTCATCGTAGCGATCATCGTTGCGTTCACGAGCACGGTAGCCGCCGCGGAGCAATCCGGGCAATCGACCCCATCGATCACTCCGTCTCCTTCCCCCGCTCTACTGTGCGCAGGCGGTGTCGGCGCGCTCGTGACACGACCGACTCAGACGACGACGACCTGCGTCGTTCCACTCGATCATGTCTTGATCGAAACCGGAATGAGCACAGAGCGTGTCAGCGACCCGGGAACGGCGTACGCATTCAGTTCGTACCCGAGCGCCGAGATTCGAGTCGGCACAGCACTCCGCAACGTTGAAGTCGATCTTTGTACGCCGACATTTTTTCGTTCGAGCGGCGAGACGGCGACGAGCGACATCGGCGCCGGAGTAAAAATGATCTTTTCAGAAACGAGCGCTTGGGCCTGGGGCGCAAGCGTCAGCGGAACGCTTCCCACCGGGACAAATCCGGCCGTCGCTCCGCACGGGCTCGGCAGCGTCAATGCCGGAACGGCAACGGTCAATCTGAATGCCGAAGCGAGCCTCAGCCCCAGCTTCGCTTTCGCCGCAACCCTCGGCCGGCAATTCGATGCCGCCCCCACCGCGGGCGGTGGCGCCCGGCGTTACGGATCACTCGTCCCCTCGCTCGAATTCACGGCCGCGCTCCACGGCGGCACGACGGCATTCGCCGAGGGGTGGACGCAAAGCGACGGCGAGGGTCCGGCAACCGGAACGCACCGCTGGCTCGATGGTGGCCTGCTAAAAGACGTCCATTCACTGCAATACGATCTCGAATACGGGTTCTCGAACGCGATCTCGCCCGCACCCGGTGCGGGTCGCATCGCACGACGGTATCTCGGCTTCGGCATCAGCAGACTGTACTGACCTCCAGATACAAAGTTACCGGCACGTTACTTTGGCTTGGTATGACATGATGACACTTCTGAGGTTGTGCGTTTCCTATCGTTCGTCGCAATCTCGTTCCCACGGAGATCCCACATGTCAAGTTGGTGGCAGGATCTAAAGCTCAGATCGAAACTTCTGCTCGGCTTCGGACTGACGATCACGATCTTTCTTGGAGCAATGCTCTTCGTGCTCGCGCTCAATGGCCGTTCGCGTGCGGAAACTGATCTCGCCTTCAGTCACCTCTTCCCGGCCCGGGAATCCGTCAAAGAGTCGCAGCTCCACTTGCGGGGCCTCGATGACGACGCGGCCCAATACATTCTCGAAACGAATCACGCCGAAGCCGAGGCAACCTACAAAGAGTACCAAGATGAAGTTGCCGCCTTCAAGGTCGCGATAAAAGAAGCGGAAGCAAGTACGCAAGACGACGCAGAACGCCAATCGATCGCGGACTATCACCAGGGAGCAGATGGCGACAAAGGACTCCTTGCCATGGACGAACTTGCCGTACAGCAGAAACGGCAGGGGCATGACAAAGAAGCCGCAGCAACATTCGTCGCCGCGCCATCGGCACCGGTCGTCAAAGCACTCGAATCGTACGCTGCCGACATCAACACACTCGTGGCAGCAAGTCGCGCGCGAAGCGCCGGGTTTGACTCCCTCGCAACCACCGTCGGCATCATCGCGCCGATCCTCGCAATCGTCTTGGCAATGATCGTTGCACTCATGTTAACGCGCTCGATCACCTTGCCGTTAAATCGGGCACTCGGCGTGATCAAACGGGTCGCAGGTGGCGACTTTAGCGAAAACGTCGTGTCGACTTCGCGCGACGAGATCGGCACGCTGCTCAGTTCGATCAACTCGATGGTCGAGAGTATCTCGTCGATCAGCGCCGACGTGGTAACGCTGGTCGATTCCGCGAACCGAGGCGACTTGAGCACGCGCGGTGACGAGACGCGGTACCAGAATGATTTCCGATCGATGGTCGCGGGAATCAACTCCCTGATGCGGAGTTTCGAGGAAGTCGTCGGGCAGATCCGCGAGGCGGCCGAACTCGTCAGCGTCGCCTCGCGCGAGATCGCAACCGGTAACAACGACCTCTCCTCACGAACCTCGGAGCAGGCATCGAGCCTCGAAGAGACGGCCTCCAGCATGGAAGAACTCACCGCCAACGTTACCCAGAACGTCGAGAGCGCGCGCCAGGCAAACCAACTGACGATGGGCGCGAGCCAAGTAGCAACGCGTGGAGGTCAGGTCGTGGCCCAAGTCGTCGACACGATGGCCTCGATCAATCAGAGTTCGCGTAAGATCGTCGACATCATCAGCGTGATCGATGGAATCGCGTTCCAGGTCAATATCCTTGCACTCAACGCCGCCGTCGAGGCCGCACGAGCCGGCGAGGAGGGGCGCGGCTTTGCGGTCGTCGCAAGCGAAGTCCGCAGTCTCGCTCAGCGCACCGCGACCGCTGCCAAAGAGATCAAGGGGCTCATCAACGACTCGGTCGAGAAAGCGGAATCCGGGAACGCACTCGTCGCCGACGCCGGCAAGACGATGGATGAAATCGTCACCTCGATCAAGCGCGTCGCCGACATCATGTCCGAGATCAACGCGGCATCGATCGAACAAGGGGCCGGAATCGAGCAGGTCAATCAAGCCATCAGTCAGATGGATGAGGTGACCCAACAAAATGCCGCCCTCGTCGAGGAAGCTGCGGCTTCGGCGGCCTCGCTCGAAGACCAGGCGCAAAATCTGGTCAAGGCGATCTCCATCTACAAACTCTCCAACACGCACGCCGAGGCGAAGAACGAGCCGAAGACGGCGACGCCCGTTACGAATACGAAGCCCGCGAAACGGCCGATCGTCTCGGCGCCACAGCCCAAACGGAAAGCACGCGTCGAATCGAACGGCCACATGGCGCTGGCGGCCGTGGGCGCCGGTTCGAGCAACGGCCATGGAACGCCAAAGCCCTCCGCATCAAGAAACGGCGCACACGATGGCGAATGGGAGTCCTTCTAGCATGACAACGCATGACGTCGAGGCTGCGGGCAGCCGTGAGTACCTTACGTTCCGGCTGGGTGAGGAAGAGTACGGCATCGATATCCTCAAGGTCCAGGAAATCCGTCGCTACGATCGTCCGACGCACATCACCGGGACGCCGCCCTTCATGCGCGGGGTGATCGACCTCCGGGGCCTGATCATACCGATCGTCGATCTGCGCATGAAGTTCGCTCTGCCGGAGAGCCACTACGACGAGTTCACGGTGACGATCATCTTGAACATCGGGGGCCACGTCGTCGGTGTCGTCGTCGATTTGGTTTCGGATGTCATCACGTTGGCTCCGGACGAAGTGAAAGCAATGCCCGACCTTGGATCGGCGATCGACCGCCGATTCCATACGGGCATCGGACGGCTCGGTGAGCGGATGATCATTCTGGTCGACATCGAGCAACTGATGACGAGCGAGGATATGCAAATGCTGTCCATCGTCGCCGCCTAAGCGGCGCAGCATCCCACCCGACCGTTCGCCGCATGATGAACCATCGCACGCTCCATCGCCGTCGTCAGAGCGCTGCACAGCGTGCAACAAGGGGCGGCGAAGGTCCGTCACCTATCCACACCCATGACGCGCCGTACCCTTCTCGTCGCCGCCCTGCTCTGCGCCACGCTTGCGCCCGCCTCGGCGCACGTCACACGCATCGAAATCCTCAGCCGTCAAGACGTTGCCGGCGGCGCCCAATTTGGACCGGTTGGTGCGTACGAAGAGATTCATGCGCGCGCCTATTTTGCCGACGATCCGCTCCTGCCGGCGAATGCGGCGGTCGTCGACCTCGGTCTTGCACCGCGCGACGCGGCCGGACTCGTCGAGTCCTCCGCCGACGTCATCATCATGCGCCCGAAATCGGCCGCGCACGCGAACGGAACGCTCGTGGTCGAGATTCCGAACCGCGGCCGCCGGCTTCTGCCCGCCGTCCTGATGGATGCGACGAGCGACGCGCCGCAGGGCGACGGCATGCTGCTCGCGCGCGGCTATACGATCGCCTGGATCGGGTGGGAATGGGACATCCCGCAAACGAGCAGCCTCCTCCGGCTCGCCACGCCGGTCGTGACCCAAGACGGTGCTCCGATCACGGGGCTGGTCCGCAGCGATTTCGTCCCGTCGGAAACCGTCTACGACCATGCGATCGGCGATCGCGGTTTGACCCCGTATCCGCCCGCTGATGCACGCGATCCGCGGACGGTCCTAACGGTCCGGGACGATATCAACCGGCCGCGCCGGATCGTGCCCCGTCGCGACTGGGACTTCGCGCGCTGGATCGACGGCAAATACGTCCCCGATCCAACCTCGATTGCCTCGCGCTACGGTTTCTCGCCGAACCACATTTACGAACTCGTCTACGTCGCAAAAGATCCGGTCGTGAGCGGCCTCGGCTTCACGGCCGTGCGCGATGTCGTGAGTTACCTCAAGCACGATCCGCGCGCGATCGCGACGGTGAAGCGCGCGATCGGCTTCGGCTTCGCGCAGAGCGGCCGGTTCTTGCGCCATTTCCTGTATCAGGGCTTCAATACCGATGAGACCGGGGCGATCGCGTTCGATGGCGTGATGGCCGACGTCGCGGGCGCGGGGCGCGGTGGATTCAACAACCGCTTCGCGCAGCCGTCGCGCGATGGCCAGAGCCTCTCTTCATTCGATTATCCGACCGATCTCTTTCCGTTCACCGATGCAAGCGAAACCGATCCGGCGGGTGGGCCCGCCGATGGGTTGCTCACCCATACGCACGCGCTCGATACGCCCGTCAAGATCGTGTACTCGTTCGGCTCCTACGAATACTGGTCGCGCGGCGCATCATTGACGACCACGGCGGCCGACGGCACGCGGGACGCCGCGCTCCCGTCGAACGTACGCATCTACGCGATCGCCGGGACGCAACACAACCCCGGTCTCCCGTCGCATCAGATCCCGGACGCCGTAAACCCGACCAATCCGAACGACTTCCGCTTCGCGCTGCGCGCGCAACTGATCGCCCTCGACCGCTGGATCACGACCGGAGCAGAACCGCCGCCGAGCGTCTATCCGACGATTCACGACGCCACGCTGGTACCGATCGACGATATTCGTTTTCCGGCGATCCCGGGCGTGAGGTTCTCGTCCTTCTATCATCACGAATTCGCGCTCGATTTTGGTCCCGACTTTTTGACGCGCGGCATCGACACGATCGAACCGCCGACGGAAGGCATCGAGTACGGCGTCCGGCTCCCCCAAGTCGATCTCGACGGCAACGAGCAGGGTGGTATCCGGCTACCGGAGATCGCCGTCCCGCTCGGCACCTATACCGGCTGGAATCAACGCAGCCCCGAGACGGGGTTCCCGCGCGGGCTCGTCGACGACAGCGGCAGCTTCATCGCCTTTCGCCTGCCAAAGACCACCGGTCCCGTCGACGATCCGCGGCCGAGCGTCTTCGATCGCTACGCCGACCGAGCCGACTATCTTGCGAAGTACGACGATGTCGCGAGAGCACTCGCTGATGGCGGCTACGTGTTGCCGAGCGACCTGCCCGCGCTGCACGCGCACGCGGAAGCGCTCTGGCACGCGGTCGTCGAAGCGCCGTAAGAGCGACCCGATCACCTCGTCTCCCCTGGTTACCAAGCCGTTACCGCGGCGCCGTACGCTCGACGCCAAGACGGTTTCACGAACACAAGAGAACTCGTGCAGACAAGCGGGAACATGATGATCGGTTCAAACTTGCGCATCGGCGCGCGGCTTGGCTTTGGATTCGGAACGCTTCTCGTTTTGCTCGCGCTCGTTGCTGGTACGGGCGTGAATCGGCTCGAAGCCGGTAATCGCGCGGCCGAAGCGATCGTGCGCGACAACGCCCGCGCTGCACTCGCGGTGCACTTCGGTCAAATCTCGCGGACGAACGCCGAACTGATCACGCAGATGATCGCGTTCACGGACAAAGCGGATCTCGAGCGAATCATCAAGGCGCGTGCCGCAGGACGCACCGAGGTCGGAAAAGAGCTTGCCGAGCTCGGCACGCTGGTCAGCGGCACGGAAGCCCAAGACATCTACGCGCGGATTCTCAAATGGCGTACCGCAAACGTGGCTGCCAACAAGGTCGTCAACGACGATCTCGTTATCCGGCATGATCAAGCGGCCGCACGCGCCGACTACAAGCGCGATTTGGTCCCCGTGTGGAATGCGTATTTTGGCGCCATCGACGATTTTGCCGCACTGCAGAAACGTCGCGCGGCCGATTCGGAACGGGAAAGTCAGGATGCATTCGCGGCCGCGCGAGCACTCAGCCTGGCACTCGTAACGATTGCGCTCATCATTGGGATCGCGCTTGCGATCCTGATCACCCGCTCGATTACGGGCCCGCTCGATCGCGCGGTCCGCGTGATAAAGCGCGTGTCAACCGGCGATTTCAGCGAGACCGTCACCGCCTCGTCGCGCGATGAGATCGGCGTTTTGCTCGGCGCGACGGGGTCGATGGTCGACAATCTCGCCTCGATCAGTAAAGACGTCGTTCGGCTCGTCGACGCGGCCAATTCCGGCAATCTGACGGCGCGGGGCGACGAGCAGCGCTACGAGAACGATTTCCGCGCGATGGTCGGCGGACTCAATGCGCTGATGTCGCGATTCGAGAGCGTCGTCGCTCAGATCCGTATCGCGGCCGATTCGGTTCGCGAAGCATCGCGGGAGATCGCGCAGGGTAACGGCGATCTCTCCGAGCGCACCTCGGCGCAGGCCTCGAAACTCGAAGAGACCGCATCGAGCATGGAAGAACTCACCGCGACCGTCGGCCAAAACGTCGAGAACGCGCGCCAAGCGAATCAACTCACGATCGACGCGAGCGAAATCGCGCTACGCGGAGGGAATCTGGTTGGGGATGTCGTCCAGACGATGGGCGCGATCCAGCAGAGCTCGCGCAAGATCGGCGACATCATCGGCGTCATCGACGGGATCGCATTTCAAACCAATATCCTTGCGCTCAACGCCGCGGTCGAGGCGGCCCGCGCCGGCGAGCAAGGCCGCGGCTTCGCCGTCGTGGCGGGAGAAGTTCGTAGCCTCGCTCTGCGCTGCACGGCTGCGGCAAAAGAGATCAAAGGCCTCATCAACGACTCGGTCGCGAAGGCCGACGCCGGGAACCGGCTCGTCGAGCAGACGGGAACGACGATGAACGACCTGGTCGCCGCAATCAATCGTGTCGCCGACATCATGTCCGAGATCAATGCCGCCTCGATCGAGCAAGGCTCAGGGATCGAACAGGTCAATCAGGCCGTGACCCAAATGGACGAGGTAACCCAACAGAACGCCGCGCTCGTCGAAGAAGCGGCCGCGTCTGCCGCCTCGCTCGAGCAGCAAGCCGCGAACCTCGTTGCAGCGATCGGCATGTACACGCTGTCGGGCGAACTCGAACGAACGACGGTCGAGCCGAAGACCGAACTGGCGCATCCGATGCCACCGAAACGAAAAGCACTCGCGGGGAGAAACGACCACGCCGTGCTCGCCGGCGTCGGCACCCCCAGAAAGCCCTTTGCTCGCCGGACGTCGAAGGGTCCGCACGCGGAGTACGCCGGATCATCGCGGGGCGCAAGCCCTGAGGAAAGTCCGGGCTTCATCGGGCAAGGTGCAGGCTAACGGCCTGTCGGGGCGACTCGAAGGAAAGTGCCACAGAAACAAACCGCTCTTGGCCGGCGCAAGCCGGCGATGAGTAAGGGTGAAATCGTGCGGTAAGAGCGCACGGCGGCCGCGGTGACGCGGGCGCGGGTAAACCCCACCTGAAGCAAGATCGCTCGATTTCCGCGCAAGCGGCGGCCGGCCCGGCCGAACGAGCCACATCGCACCGAGCCGCTCCGGTAACGGACGGCCCAGAGAGATGATGATCGCGGATCCTCGGATCCGAACAGAATCCGGCTTACAGGCGTACTCCGCCCTTCGACAAGCTCGGGGAAAGGCTCACCACGGGAATGAAACCGGCAAGGCTCGGGGCGCGGTCCTAGTGAACAATTCCCCTAACGTTTTCTTGCCTCCGAGGGAGCGACTGTTGTCCCACTTCAATAAGGATCTCACCGTCGAGCAGGCGTTCAAGGTGCACGCCGGCGCGAAGCGCGTTTTTGCGCGCTTCCACCTTGGCGGATGCTCGAATTGCGCGATCAGCGAGACCGAAACGATCGAACAGGTCAGCGAAGGCTACGGCATCCCGCTCAACTTGCTGATGGCCGATCTCGAGAAGCTGTTCGAGCAACCGAACCTCGAAGTCGGCGACACGGTCCGGCTGCCGGACGAGATCCGCAGTAAGATCCCGCAGCTTGCAAGCGTCCCCGATCTCGGCAAAGTGACGGATTTCGCGGCCGGTGCCTACACCGTGGAATTCGGCGACGTGCGCCTGCAAGGGCTGGCCGAAGATTTCATCAAGGTCGAACCCGCGACCGCGAGCGCATAGACCGACCGGTTGCACGGGGCGGCGCGCCGCCCCGGCGTTTTTTCACTCGAGGCGCTTGCGTTCCGCGAAGCCTTCTTCGGTGCCATGCCAGTGCGTGAGCGACGGTTCGCCGGCTTTCCAGCACAGATAGATCGGGCGCCCGTCGCGCAGAGCGGGGAAGTCCAGCAAGCCCAAGTCGAGGTCTTTCACCACGCAGCCGTGGGCCTCGATCCGGTTGATGAGCCGGACGATATCGGCTTTGAGCTCCGTGAAGCGCCGCGCGTAGCGGCGATCTTGCGTGCGCTCGTCGCGCCCGGCACGCAGCGCCGGATCGGTCTCGAGGAGACCGATCGCGAGTTCACGCCGTTTCGCCCAGAGTTCGTCGACGATCGGAGCGATCGTCGGAATGAGGGCGTTCGCCTTTTCAGCCGAGAAGAGTTTCATAATGCGCCGTCTTGTCATCGTAACTGGGCTTTCGGGTGCGGGCAAGAGCCAGGCAATGAAATCGTTCGAGGATTTGGGGTTCGCGTGTATCGACAACTTGCCGCCGGTGCTCGGCGCCGCGTACGGCGCGCTGATCGATGAGGCCGCCGTCGAGCGGTCTGCCGTTGCGCTCGATGTGCGCAGCGGCGGCCCCTTCGGCGACGTCGCCTTCGTGATCGACCGGCTTGCGAAGGCCGATCGCCAGGTCGAAGTCCTGTTCCTCGACGCCGACGATGAAACGCTCGTGCGCCGATACTCCGAGACGCGGCGTCGCCATCCCTACGCCGAGCGCACGGAACATCTGGCCGGAGCGATCGCACTCGAACGCGAGACGCTCGCGCCGCTGCGGGATCGGGCCGATCACATCTGGGATACGAGCCGGCTCACGCACGGAATGCTCAAGCAGCGGATCTCCGACACGTTCGTCGGTGAAGCGCGCCAAATGCGCGTGACGCTGATCGCCTTTGGCTTCAAGTACGGCCTTCCGCTCGATGCCGATCTCGTCTTCGACGTGCGCTTTCTGCCCAATCCGTATTACGAGCCGGCCTTGCGGCCGCTGAACGGAAACGACGCTCCCGTCGCGGCCTATCTCGAGTCGATCCCCGATACGGGCGGCTTCATCGCGACGTTCTTTCCGCTGCTCGATTTCTTGCTGCCGCGGTACCGCGCCGAGGGCAAATCGCAAGTGACGATCGGCATCGGCTGCACCGGCGGCCGCCACCGCTCGATCTACCTCGCGCGCCGGCTCGAAGCGCATCTCGGCAGCGACGACCAAACGCCGGTCACCGTCGTCGAACGGGACTTGGGCCGATGACGAAATTTCCGATGAAACGCTCGATCGATCTGATCCGCTGGTTCTTGCCGGGCCTGGGCGTCAAACGCTGGCTGATCGTCGCCGCGGTCGGCGCGGTATTCTTCGTGAACGGCATCTCGCGCTGGCTCACCGATGAGGGGACGCACGTTCCGATCAACGAGTTCGTCGACAACGTGCTCGATGATTTCATCCGGCCCGAATATCTGTCGTACGCGTTCATGGGGATCGGCGTCGTGCTCATCGCCCTCGGCATTTGGCGCTGGCTGAAATCGATCGTCTCCGCCGTGCTGCCGGACGGCAGCGACCGCATGATCGACGCGATCCTCGATGCGCGCCTCAAACGCGGCTACAAGATCGTCGCGATCGGCGGCGGCACGGGCCTCTCGACGCTCCTGCGTGGCCTCAAACGCTATACGACCAATGTGACCGCGGTCGTGACGGTCGCCGACGACGGCGGCAGCTCCGGGCGATTGCAAAAAGAACTCGGCGTCTTGCCGCCCGGCGACATTCGCAACTGTCTCGTGGCCCTCGCCAACGACGAGGCGCTGGTCACCGACCTCTTCCGCTACCGGTTCTCCGAGGGCGAGGGCCTCAGCGGCCACGCCTTCGGCAACCTGTTCCTCGCGGCGATGACGGGCGTGACGGGCAACTTCGATTTGGCCGTCAAGGAATCGAGCCGCGTGCTCAACATCAAAGGCCGCGTCTTGCCCTCGACGCTCTCCGTTGCACGGCTATGCGCGACGCTCGTCGACGGGACGATCGTCGAGGGCGAATCCAACATCGGCCGCGCCGCGAAACCGATCGCGCGCGTGTTCCTCGATCCGCCGTACGCCGCGCCGCTGGCCGAAGTGATCGAGGCGATCCGCGAGGCCGATGCCATCGTGCTCGGCCCGGGCTCGCTCTACACCTCGATCATGCCGAACCTGCTCGTCGACCGCATCGCGGGCGAGATCGAAGCCGCAAACGCCGTGAAGATCTACGTCTGCAACGTCATGACCCAGCCGGGCGAAACGGATGCCTACACGGCATCCGAGCACGTGCGTGCTTTGCTCGACGCGGCGCGCGCGCGCGTCGCCGATATCGCGATCATCAACGATCAACTCCCGCAGAAACTGCGCGAAGCCTACGCGGTCGAGGGCCAGGTCCCCGTGAAAGCCGACATCGCTGCCGTCGAAGCGCTCGGCGTGCGCGTCGTGCATGCGGCCGTGATCAGCGAAACGGACACCGTGCGCCACGATTCGGAGAAACTCGCAAGCGTCGTGCTGCAGATCGTCGACGAAGCGGTCGCTTCGCGCGCGTCCTACGTGAAATTCCGTCCGCCCTCGAGCGCCAGCACACCGAGTTAGCGCGCCGCCGGCGACCCGCGCAGGCGAGCAAACCGTGCGGCGGCCGCATACAGCAGCTCCGGTGCCGCGAGCATCGCCTCGCGCAGGTCGAACGGACCCGGTACGATCGGCATGCACGTGATGCCGCGCGCCGCCAGTTCCGCTTCTGCCGCAACCTCGATGCTACCGCCAAAGGCGACGACGGGGACCCCGTGCGCCGCCGCACGCGCGGCGACGCCGTCGACGACTTTGCCATGCAGCGTTTGGCGATCGATCCGGCCTTCGCCGGTCACGCAGAGTGCGGCGCCGGCAAGCGCATCGTCCAAGCGCCGAATGCGCGCGATCACATCCACGCCGCGTTCGAGCGCGGCGCCCGCAAACGTCGCAAGCCCCCAGCCGAGTCCGCCGGCCGCGCCCGCGCCGGGCAGTTCGCGCAGATCGCGTCCGGTTTCGCGTCGGGCGCAGTCGGCGAGCCGCGCCAGCACGCCGTCCAAATATCCGATGTCGGCGGGCGTCGCGCCCTTTTGCGGCCCGTAGACGGCAGCGGCACCGTGCGACCCGAGGAGCGGATTATCCACGTCGCAGGCGATGGCGAGCGTCGTCGTCGCGAGGCGCGCGTCGAGATTCGCGGCATCGATCCGCGCGAGTGTCTGGAGCGAGGCGGGATCGGGGCTGAGTTCCGCGCCGCGCTCGTCGAGAAAGCGGACGCCGAGCGCCGCGAGCGCGCCCGCACCGCCGTCGGTCGTGGCGCTGCCGCCGATCCCGAGCACGATCGTTCGCGCGCCGCCGTCGAGCGCGTCGCGGATCAACTCACCCGTGCCGTACGTCGTCGCGCGGCGCGCGTCGCGCTGATCGTCGGCGAGCAGTGCGAGCCCCGATGCCGCGGCCATCTCGACGATCGCGCGCTCGCCGTCGCGCGCGTAGACGGCGTCCAGCGGCGCGCCGAGCGGCCCGCGCACGGACACGGTTCGCGGCGTGGCGCCCGCAGCGAGAAACGCATCAACGGTTCCGTCGCCGCCGTCCGCCATCGGCACGAGGCGCAGATCGGTATCCGGCCATACCGAGCGAAGGCCGCCGGCGATCGCGCGCGCGACGGTCATCGCATCGGCGCTGCCCTTGAACTTATCGGGCGCGACGACGACGTGCGCGGCTATTGGTGCTGCAGCGGGATATTGAGCGTGAAATGCTCTCCCGCTTGCACGGCAATCGGAAACGCCCCCGGCTGCTGATAGCCGCTCGGCGCGGTGACCTGCACTTCACCCTGACCTGCCGGAATATTGACGATCGTATACGATCCGTTGGCACCCGTTACGACGCTATTGACGATGAGCGCGGTCACCGTGACGTTCGGGATCCCGACGTTCGTGGTCGCGTCGTACACCGTGCCCGAGATCGTCGCGTAGTTTTGTTGCGGCGTGATCGGCGCACCGCACGCGGCAAGGCCGGCGGCCGACAGAGTCGCAAGGAAAAAGCGGGAGCGCTTCACGATCCCCGGTTTTGCTTAGGCTGCGACGACGCCCTCTTCGGCGTCCTGACGTTCGAGGTTCGCGATCTTCTCCTCGAACAGCCAACGATTCGCCTCATCGCGTCGCTCGGCGGGCACGCGCGCCTTGATCCAGGTCAGGATCTCGTCGTCGGTCGAGCAGCTGTCAAGCGCGGCATCGAAGACGCGCGAGGTGATGCCCCAGCGATCGAAAACGCCGCGATCCATCGGGCACGGATAAATGTAATCGTGGATCGTGCCGTTGCGCGCCGCACGCGCTTTGTCGAACACCCGGGCAAGCCAGTAGTAGCCGTCGATCGACTCGCGTCCGCGCCGTGGAAAATCTTTTCCACTGCGAAAATCCGTCGCCACGAATTGTCCCCTTTCGTACGGTCGTGCAACCTTAGACGCAGGCTGCCACCCAGCGGTTGCGGAAGCCGTTACGGCTGTGGCACTCATTTCCGATCCCGCCGGTCGAGCTTCCCGTCCGACGTATTTTGCCGACGCGCTCGAAGCGGTCGGCCGGACGCCGCTCGTCCGGCTCAACAACGTCGTCGACGGCGCAGCCTGCCTCGTCCTCGCCAAAGTCGAGTACATGAACCCCGGCGGCAGCGTCAAGGACCGGCCGGCGGTCGAGATGATGAAGGACGCCGAGGCGCGCGGAATGCTCAAGCCGGGCGCCACGATCATCGAGGCCACCAGCGGCAATACCGGGACGGGCCTTGCGATGGCGGCCGCGATCCGCGGCTACCGCTGCATCCTCGTGATGCCCGACAAAATGTCCAAGGAAAAAATCGACCTGCTCAAGGCCTACGGTGCCGAGGTGGTCGTGACGCCGACGAACGTTCCGAACGAATCGCCCGAGTCGTACTACTCGGTCGCGAACCGGCTGACCGCCGAGATTCCGGGCGCCTTTCAGCCCGATCAGTGGCACAACCGCAACAATCCCGACGCGCATTACCGCACGACGGGCCCCGAGATCTGGGAACAGACCGCGGGCACGATCACGCACTTCGTCTCCGGGATGGGGACGGGCGGGACCATCTCCGGCACGGCCCGCTTTCTGAAGGAAAAGAATCCGAACATCCACGTCGTCGGTGCCGATCCCGAAGGTTCGATCTACTCGGGCGACACGCCGAAGTCGTACAAGGTCGAAGGCATCGGGATGAGCTATCTGCCGCAGACCGTCGACATGCGCGTGATCGATCGCATCCTGCGCATCAGCGATCGCGAGAGTTTCCTCATGGCGCGGCGCGTCGTGCGCGAAGAAGGCTTGCTCGTCGGCGGCTCGTCCGGGACGGCTGTCGCTGCCGCCGTGCGCGTCGCGCACGAGCTGCCGAAGGATGCCGTGCTCGTCGTCGTGATGCCGGATTCCGGCCGCGGTTACATGTCGAAAATCTTCAACGACGAGTGGATGATCGCCAACGGCTTCATGGGCGACGACAAGCGCAAAGATACGGTCGGCGACGTGCTGCGCGCGAAGCAGCCGCTACCGCCGATGCTGACGGTGCGCGAAACACAGGTCGTCAAAGAAGCGCTCGACATGCTTCGAAAGTACGAGATCTCACAGCTGCCCGTCATGCGCGGCAAAGAAGTGATCGGCTCGATCAACGACGTCGCCGTGATGCAGGCCGTCTTCGATCATGCCGACCTCATGCACAAGCCCGTCGGCGACGTGATGGGCCGCGCGTTTCCGACCCTCGAACTCGACGTCGAAGTCGATCGCGCCTACAAATTGCTCACGCTCGCGAACCCGGCGATCGTCGTGACCGACGGCGGCGAGCCGGTCGGCGTCGTGACGCGCCAGGACGTCATCAGCTTCCTCTCCGCCGCGGTGGGTTAAGCATTCAGAGCAGCTACTTTTATGGGAGGTAGTGGCCTCATACACCGGAAACTAGCCGGGACAAGTTTTTGCCAACAAAAAGCGGGATCTGTTTGCGAAATTTGGCTAATCGATGATTCACGCTGGCTATTGTTGCCCTCCTTGATCGTCTCACTCTATCCGTTCTAGCAACGCTAGTCGTGGTATCGTGCATCGGTTGCTCATCGTCTTCGTCCAATATTCCTCCTGTCAACGCTACGTTGGTCGACCATTCTGCCAACGGCATCGATAAGAAGCCGAACTTCGTAGCCGGACAAAACTTCGTAGAAGGCCCACAGGTCGGCTGCAGCGCCGAAGATCCGAACTCGCTCGATTGCTGCCCGGATCCAACCGGCGAGACATGTCAGGAATCCGGTGGAGTCTCGATCGGCATTTGCGATATTCCTAATCCGCTTACCGGCGAAGCCGATTGTGGCAACCCACCACATTTCGTTGGTTCGCCGTCGGGTGGCGGAGCTAGTTCTGCCAATTGGAATACAACGGCCGAATTGGCATGCGTGAGGAGTTTTGGTCGATACGCTGATTATTAGACCGGACGACAGTCGCAATTTTACTGTCGTCACTCCTCAGATCCATCCGGGCTTTGGGTAGAGGCAGTCGATCCGCTTGATTTTTGTGCAATTCAAGTCCACCTTCCGAATAACCAGACAGATCCAATTCAGGTCAAAGTCTTCGGCTCAACGATCACGCCGTCAAATACAACAAATAGAGCCGGCGTGCAGGTGAACATGCCTCTCTGCGCGTGGTATCAGGGGTATTCACAATTAGAACCATAGGTCGGCTGACTACCTTCGCGATCGTGCTTTGCTTCTTGCTTGGAAGCTCCATCATCCAGCGGCCAAATGCGGAAGGCGAACCACTGATGAAACTTATTGAATTGGATCAATCGGGTAGGCTATCGGTACCTGGCTATCGATGGTTCGTCATACGGGACCGTTCGCATGTTTTCAGCGGAAGGGCCTCTGGTGTTCGATCTGGGGAGCCGCCACTTTTCGTCCACGACGACCTGATCTTTGATTGCGGTGCGGGCGAGAACATCACGCAACGCCTTCCAAACTATGCTGGGGAAGAGTCCCATGTTCTGCTTCGCGCATCCTTTGCGCTGCCGCCTCAGCTTGCTGCGCTCAATGCGCGCAGGTTAGCGAGCGCAGTTCCAGCGTTTCCGGCTATCGCTTTCGAGGAAGAGCCGCTGCCCGATGGCGCTCCCAGTGGATACCGATCATTCGCCGTCACGCTGCCAAACGCCGTCTATCGGGGGCTCCTGGAAAGCATCGTCGAGAGGGATGGGATCCTTTTAATTGCTGGCCCCGATTTGAGTTGGCGACAGAGCGAAACCGGCGAAGTCTCCCACGTTCTCGTGCCGCCGGGCGTCGAAATCCCGGCAGCATTCCGCCGACGTTAAGCAATCCGATATACCGATGCGTGGAAGCGCAAGATCGATTCGACGACTGCCAACTCCGTTCTATGGGCTGAGGGGGCCCATGATAGAGCAGCGCCGCCAGGCGCTCGAGCCAGCCAACCACGAGTAGAAGTTAGCCGAACTGCAAGAGATACACGAGCGAGACGACGGGTCGCGACGGTGCGGCGACCGAGACCGGTACGGATAGTGAGGCCATCGACACGAACCTTCGGGTGTACAGATCGTACGCGACGGGCAATTCACGAAATACAGACGGGTAGCATGTCGTGAAGGTTAGCGCCCGTAGCGAACAGATCAGCGAGCGTCGACGGCGCGCGGGAGCGCGAGACTGAAGCGAGCGCCACCACCAAGCGCGGACTCGACCGTGATGCGGCCCCCGGCGCGTTCGAGGATCAAGCGCACGAGCGCAAGGCCAATGCCGGAGCCGGGGGCGCCGGTCGTGCCGCGTTGGCCCAGCGTGAAGATGCGATCGCGGTCCGCGATCGGCACACCAGGTCCGTCGTCATCGACGTGGATCGTGACGCTGCGTTCGTTCAATTCCACCCCGATCGTCACGCGGCCGCCGGGGCGGCCGTGCTTGATCGCGTTGTCGATCACGTTCGCAAGGGCCAGCGTGAGTCGATCCGTGTCGATGGCGAGCAGATCGCCCGGCACGGGCGGATGCTCGAGCGTGACGGCACGCGCGGCGGCGTTCGCGGCACAGGCGTCGATCGCCCCACCCAGGGCGAGATCGAGCCGGCCAAGCGTTCCCAGACTCGCGCCGCCATGCAAATCCAAGAGCGAGATCTCGAACATGCCGTCCACGAGGCGCGCGAGGCGCAGCGATTCGCCGTGCGCGATGCGCAAGAACCGGCGCCGCGTCTCCGCTTCGATCTCGCCGTCGAGCAGCGTTTCGAGATAGCCGCGAATCGAGGCCAGCGGCGTTCGCAATTCGTGGCCGAGCGCGGAGAAAAACGCATAGCGTTCGCGCTCGCGCGCGCCGCCGACGAGCGCCTCGGCGATGCTATCGGCGAGGCGCATGCGACGCGCGACAAACGCCGTCCAGCCGCTCTCGGTTTGCATCCCCGACGCGGCTTCGACGGCCGCGACGATGCGCGCGAGCGCGCTCCGCGAATCGAGCGGCGCACAGCCGGCGTCGCCCTCGCGGGTCGGCGCGCAGAGTGCGGCGAGGAAGACGTCACTGCCGGGATCGTGTGCGAGCGCGTCGCCGGAACGGAGCACGCCCGCCGCAGCGCGCGCAAACGCATCGGCTGCACCGCGCTCGGTCGCGCGCGCCGCGCGCAAACCCTTGCGCCACGCAACTTTCTCGAGGACGGGAAACCGGACGACGAGCAGCGGGACCGGAACGTCCCCAAGCCGCTGGAGGCCGGCGGCCAGATCGTCAAGCGCGAGCGAATTTATATCCGAAGCCATGGATCGTCTGCAAAAGGGCGGGGGCATCCGGCTGCGCCTCGATCTTGAGCCGCAGCCGCCGCACGTGCACGTCAACGGTGCGCTCGTCACCGTTGAAATCGAAACCCCAGACGCGCTGCAAGAGCATCGCGCGCGAAAGCGCGATCCCCGGATGCATCGCGAGCTCGAGCAAGAGGGCGAACTCGCGCGGCTTGAGATCGAGCGAGCGACCCTCGATGCGCGCCTCGCGCGCGGCCTCATCGATCTCGAGCCGATCGAAGCGCAAGAGCGCCGGGCCGCCGGCGCCCGCCATCCCGGCGCGGCGCGCGATCGCGCGCACTCGTGCGACGACCTCACGCGGCGAGAACGGCTTCGTCACGTAGTCATCGGCGCCCAGCTCGAGGCCGACGATGCGGTCGATCTCTTCGACGCGTGCGGTCAAGAGCAGGACCGGCAGATCGCGTTGCTCGCGGCGCAAGACGCGCAAGACCTCGAAGCCGTCGACGACGGGCAGTCCGACGTCGAGGATCAACAAATCCGCGCCGTCGCGCGCGGCGCGCAAGGCCGATGGGCCGTCGGCCGCCTCCGTGCAGCGAAAGCCTTCCCCGCGCAGATGGTGCAGCAGCAAAGCACGGATCGGTGCGTCATCTTCGGCGACGACGATTCGTTCAACGGGCATGCCGTAAGCGGTGCCCCCGGCCGCGCCTGATTAGTCCTTCTGAATGACCGCCTCGCCGTCGAGCACCGTCTTGCCATGCTGATTCACGATCGTCGTGAGGCAGCGCATCCGGCGCTTGGCCGGGATCAGCTCGACGACTTCGCTGGTCGCGGTGAGCGTGTCGCCGATGAAGACCGGGCGCTTGAAGTTCAGCGTTTGCGACACGTAGAGCCCGCCCGGCACGTCGAGCAGCGCGCCGTTCACCGTCGAGAGCAAACTCGCCGTGAGCATGCCGTGCGCGGCGCGTTGTTTGAAGCGCGTCGTCTTCGCGTACTCGGCGTCCACGTGCAGCGGGTAGAAATCGCCGCTGACGCCGGCGAAGAGCGCGATGTCGGCTTCGGTGATCGTCTTGCTGAACGTCTTACGGTCGCCGACCGCAAACGCCTCGTAGGCCTTGCCGGCGCTCATCCGAGCGCGGCGAGGCCCGCTTGCGCGCAGGCGCTATCTTCATCGACGGTGCCGCTGCTGGCGCCGATTCCGCCGATCGTGCGGCCGTCGACGACGATCGGGAAGCCGCCGCCGATGTTCGTGATCAGGCCGCTCGAGGTGAGCGAGAGGCGCGCGCCGGCCGCGGGATCGCCGCCGCCTTCTTCCGAGGTCGGCCGATAGCGCAGCGCCGCCGAGATGGCCTTCGCGATCGCGATCTCGGCCGAGGCGGGCCGGGCACCGTCCATGCGGACGAAGGCCAACAGGCGGCCTCCTGCGTCGACCACGGCAAGACACTGCGGGACGCCGATTTCCGCCGCCTTCGCTTGCGCGGCGTCGAGCATGGCGCGGGCTCCGGCGGCCGAGATCGCGCGGGTACTGATCGTATGCGAGGTCATCATCGCGAGACATCTTGGAGCGGCTTCCTCCGGCGCCCTCCGCGAGCGGGCGGAGCCGACCGCACGGGCGCGAACGTTCTCTCGACGTGATCTCGCCCGCCGACGCCTTCCGCGCCACCGCCAATGCCGCTGCCCGCGCCTATCAGACGGCGCCACCGTTCGTACGCTATCGGACGACCTCGATCGTCGATGTCCCGGCGCTGAACCAACACCGGACCATCGAACGCGAGGTCGAGACCCGCACGGCCGACGATTACGCCGTGCTGCAAGACCTGCCCCGCGGCCAACGGCAGTACGGGCATAGCTTCCCGCTGATCCCGACGTTCGATGCGCTCTCCTACTTCAGCATCAATTTCTCGCTGCACGGCCGCGATGTGCTCTCATCGGTGACGCTGGATCAGCCGATCACCTTTAGCGATCCGAAGCCCTCGGATCCCAACGTCGCGGTCATCACGACGTTCCTCAAATACTATTATGCGACCGATGCACCCGACACGACGGACGCGATCCGCCACCTCGTCATGCAGCCGCTACCGACACTCACCGCCGGGAACAAATCCGACTTCTACCTGCACGACGTCTACATCGACACGGCGACGCAGTTACCGACGAAGGTCATCTACGCCGGCCCCAAGATCACGTTCGAGCTCGATTACACCGTGTTCGAGAATCACTGGCTGATCGATCACGCGCACTACGATCGCACCCTCGTCGGCCCGCTGCACATCGCCACCGCACATTTCACCGCCGATGCAACCTTCGATCACTTCAGTTTCCCCGCAACGCCGGAAGATCCGAAGCTCGCCGCCTCACCGCCGCCCGCTCCGGTCCGGCCGG
>Ga0116230_10000387_pt1 | contig 38379 bp, 38 predicted proteins | sample S1TSphfallax_3_FD_88678 | JGI IMG/M metagenome (GOLD analysis project Ga0116230, IMG submission 88678) | Host-associated microbial communities from peat moss isolated from Minnesota, USA - S1T2_Fd - Sphagnum fallax MG | ecosystem: Host-associated > Plants > Peat moss > Unclassified | place... | reverse complement strand
CGGCTAGTGCGTAGTTGTCTTCGTTGGCAACTATAAGTTTGCAAGTCAGTTTTACGAGGTAACCTGCACCTCGGTACGCCCCTGGAGTTTCGCAACCCATGTCGAAACCGGTCGGCCCCAAGAGAATCCCTAGTGTACGCGCTAGTCGGCGCCGTTCCAAATGCGCGCCGTCAGCGCCGGAATGCCTTCATGATTCGCCCCTTGTCACGCTGCCAGTCCCGATCCTTGTCGGTTGCGCGCTTGTCGTGCTGCTTCTTGCCCTTCGCAAGACCCACTTGCAGCTTGGCGCGGCCTTCTTTCCAATAAAGTTCGAGCGGCACGAGCGTGTAGCCCTGGCGCTCGACGGCGCCGACCAGGTGATCGAGTTGCCGCCGGCTCAGCAGCAGTTTCCGCGTACGCGTCGGGGCCGTGTCGACGTGCGTCGAGGCGGAATTGAGCGCGCTGATATGTGCGCCGAACAGGAACGCCTCGCCGTTCTTCAGATAGACGTAAGCTTCGGCGATCTGCGCCTTGCCTGCGCGCATGCTCTTGACTTCCCAGCCCAGCAGCGCGATCCCCGCTTCGTAGCTCTCCTCGATGAAGTAGTCGAAGCGCGCTTTGCGGTTGACGGCGATCGGGGGTAGTTTTTCTAAGGGTTTCACTCGGCCTGCAGTCTACCGATTCGCTCGTTGTGGTGCCTACGCTTTTACCCCAGAATCTCGCCCGAACGCGGCGCAGCGCCGCCGAAGGGGTCGTGCTTGAAGGTCGTCGAACGCAGTGCCATCGTGCCTTACTCCGCCGCGCAGATGTACGCGCTCGTCAACGACGTCGCGCGTTATCCGGAGTTTCTGCCGTGGTGCGATGCTGCGAGGGTTGAGGACGTCTCGCCGACGATCCGCGTCGCGACGGTGAACATCGCACGTGGCCCCCTGAAGACGCAGTTCACGACCCGCAACAGCCTTGCCCCGGACGCCGAAATCCTGATGAATCTCGTCGATGGACCGTTCCGCAGCCTGATCGGGCAGTGGCGGTTCGATGCTATCGGCGAGCGCGGGTCGCGAGTCAGTTTTCGCGTCGAGTTCGACTTCAAGAACGGTCTGATGGCGGCGGCATTCAACGCGATTTTCGAGGCCTTGTGCGGCACGATCGTCGCGGCCTTCGTACAGCGGGCCCGTCAGATCCATGCCTGAGGTCCCGGCGGGCCCAGCCATGCAGATCGAAGTCGCCTACGCCGGGCCGGAAGTGCAAAGTGTAATGGCGCTCGCGCTGCCGCCGCCCGCCACCGTAGCGGAGGTGCTGCGCCTCGCCGCGTTGGATCCGCGGTTTGCCGGCATCGATCTGCAAGCGGTGACCGTGGGCATCTTCGGCGTCGTCGTGGGGCGCGAGCAGGCGCTCGCCGACGGGGATCGTGTCGAAATTTACCGCGATCTCGCGATCGACCCGAAGCTTGCGCGCCGGCGACGCGCGAGATCGAAAACGCTCAGTAAATCCGCCCGTTCTTGATCTCTGCGGCCGACTTCTCTTGCTCCGCGGCGACCGCATCGCTCGGCTTGGTGAGACTCGCGACCTTGTCGCCGTCGAAAAACACCGTGACTCGGCGCGAATCGAGGTGCCCGGTGCGACCTTTCTTCAGGTAATAAATATAGTCCCAGCGATCTTTCGTGAATGGGTCCGCCGCCAGCGGCGTGCCGAGCAGATAGCGAACCTGGCTACGCGTCATGCCGGCTTGGATCTGGTTGACCGCGGACTGATCCAGGTAATTTCCTTGCTGGATGTTGATATGGTAGATGCAGCCGCCGCACAGCGACGCCAACCCTAAACAAAAGACGGTTCGGAACAGTAATTTCGTCAAAGTGGTGTGCAACCGTTAAATAGGGAATAATCAGATTCGTATCATACCGGATGGCACAGCATGCCGCAGCGCCTCAAACCAAGCTCCAGCTCCGAGAGCAGCGACCTGCGTAACGCGGGCCTCAAGGTCACGCTGCCTCGACTGAAGATCCTCGACATCCTGGCGGAGGGCTCGGCCCGCCACATGAGTGCCGAGGACATTTACAAGCAACTCTTGGTCTCGAACGAGGATATCGGGCTTGCGACCGTGTATCGCGTGCTCACGCAGTTCGAGGCGGCAGGCCTCGTCACGCGCCACCATTTCGAGGGCGGCATGGCGGTCTTCGAATTGAATCACGGGCCGCATCACGATCATATCGTGTGTGTGGACTGCGGCAACGTCGAAGAGTTCATGGATGGCGGCATCGAGGAGCGGCAACAGGCCGTTGCCGAGCGCCTGGGCTTCGAGATCAGCGACCATGCGCTAATCCTCTACGGGCATTGTCGCAAGACCGAATGCCCCCACCGCAAGCCGCCTCTACGCGGCTAGCGCATCTCGCAGGGCTAACGCCCCGCGCGCGAACGGCGTGGTTTCGCCGCGCTTCCGGCCATCTGCAGCATCTCGCGCGCGTGCGCGCGGGCCTGGTCAGTGACGTCGACGCCGCCCAACATGCGCGCGATCTCCTCGACCCGCTCGACGTCGCTCAGCCGCTCGATCGTCGTGCGCGTGATTTTGCCGTCGCTGCGCTTCGTGACCCGAAACTGGTGATCCGCTTGGGCCGCGACCTGGGCGAGGTGGGTCACACAGAGCACTTGGCCGCGTGCGCCGAGCGCGCGCAATTGCCGGCCGACGATCTCCGCGATGGCCCCACCGATGCCGGAGTCGACTTCATCGAATACCATGCATTGCGCCGAGGTATTGGCCGCCGCGGCCACCTGTACCGCGAGACTGATGCGCGACAATTCACCGCCGGAGGCGACCTTGGCGAGGCTTTTCGGAGGCTGCCCCGGATTCGCGGCGACGAGGAACTCGATCACGTCCTGCCCGTGCGCCGTCGGTTCGCCGTCGCCGGCCGCGACGGCGACGGCGAAGCGGCCGCCGCCCATACCCAGAGTCTGCATCAAGGCGGTGATCTGTCGGCCGAGTTCGGTCGCGGCCTTCTGCCGTGTCGCGCTGAGCCGGGCCGCCTCTGCGCCATAGTGTTCGCGCAAGGTGGCAAGCTCCGTGCGCAGCCGCGTCGTGCTCTCTTGTGAACGATCGAGGCTCTGCAACTCCTCGGCCAAAAGCCGGTGCTGTTCGGGTAGTTCCTGGACCGTGACACGGTGCTTGCGAGCGAGCGCCTCCAGGGCGGCCGCATGTCGCTCGATCTCTTCCTGGCGCGCCGGGTCGACATCGAGGACGTCGAGAAAGCGGCGCAGCGCGTCGGCGGCCTCTCGAACGTTGATGGCGGCCGCCGCGAGCAGCTCGGCGGCCGCCGCCAGGCTCGGATCGGTCTCTGCCGGCGCACGCAACGCGGCCTGCGCTTTGGCAAGCCGATCCTGGGCGCTGCCTTCGTCGGCCTCGTAGGCGAGTTCGAGTGCGCTGCGCGCCGCCCCCGCGAGCCGGCCACGCCCGGCGATCCGTTTGCGCTCGAGCAGCAACTCGTCGATTTCGGCAACCGTCGTGACCTCGGCCGACAGTTCGCCCAGTTGGTAACGCAGCAGCTCCAGCCGTGCATCGCGACTCGCCGCGGCCGACTCGAGCGCTTCGAGTTGGCGCCGGCATTCGCGGTAGCGGCCGTGAATTGCGGCGACGCTCGCGGCCAAGGCTTCGGCGGCAGCGTGTCGGTCCAGCATCTCGCGCTGTGCCTCGCGCTTGACCAGGTGTTGGAACTCCTGTTGGCCGTGGATCTCGACCAAGGCCTCGGCGAACTCGCGCAGGCTCTGCAAGGGCACGAGCTGCCCGTTGATGAAGGCACGCGAACGGCCATCGAGACCGATGACGCGACGCACCAGCACTTCGCCGTCGTGCTCGATGGCTTGGGTTTCCAGCCATTGCAGGGCGGTCGCTGGCAAGTCGCTGAATGCCGCGGTCGCCTCGGCGCGTTCGGCGCCTAGTCGCACGTAAGCTTCACTCGCGCGACCGCCGGCGAGCATCGAGAGCGCATCGACCACCACCGATTTTCCCGCACCGGTTTCGCCCGTGAGCGCGGCCAGTCCGGCGCCGAACTCGAGTTCGGCATGTTCGACGATCACGAAGTCGCGCAGTTGCAGGTGGGTCAGCACGTTCGTTCAGTCCCGGTTCTCGCCGCCGGCGCCGCCGCGGCCCCAGTGCAGCTTGGAGCGCAGCAATCGGTAATAGTCGTAGCCCGGTGGGTGCAGCAGCGTGATTTGCGCATCGGCGCCCTCGACGAACAGGCAGTCGCCTTGCTTCAGGTCGCCGAGCGCCGTGCCGTCATAGGTCACCTGGGCATGCGACTCGACCCGATCGGACATGCGCAGTTGGATCTTGCTGCCGGCGCGGACGACGATCGGGCGGTCGCTCAGGGTGTGCGGACTGATGGGCGCGAGCACCCAGACATCGAGATCGGGTTCGACGATCGGGCCGCCGCAGGACAAGGCGTAGGCGGTCGAGCCGGTCGCCGTGGCGATCACGAGTCCATCGCCGCCGTGCGAATTGACGAAGCGGCCGTTGATGCTGGTCTCGAAGTCGAGCATGCGGCCGGTTTCCCACTTGTTGACCACGATGTCGTTGAGCGCCATGGCGCTCACGGTCGGCGCGCCGTAGCGTTCGAGGCGCGCCGCGAGCAAGGACCGGCGATCCTCCGTGTAGTGTCCGGCGAGCACGGAATCGACGTCCTCGAGCATCGAGTGGGGACTGACGTCGGTGAGAAATCCGAGCCGGCCGCGATTGATGCCGATCAGGGGGACGGGCAAGCCGGCGAGCAAGTTTGCGGCATATAACAGCGTCCCGTCGCCGCCAATCGCGATGATCAGGTCGGCGCGCTCGGCGAATGACTGTTCCGGGCAGCGCACGACGCTGCCGGCCGGGAATGGCAGCCCCACCCGCGTATCGATCAAGGCGGAACGGCCGTTGGCGAACAAATGCGCGGCGAGACTCAGCATACATTCGGCCACGCGTGCATCCTTGGCGCGGCCGACGAGGGCGATGGACTTAAAAGCGTGAGGCATAGGGGAGATTCCTTGTAGCATGGGGCGCTGCACCGGTCACGCTCTTGACTTCCCTGGGATCTGCTAGTTAGGTTCATTCTCGGACTATTGGATCGCAACATGACAGACGAAACCGATGCCTCCCTGAACGAACGGGCCCAGCTGCTGCTGAAGGCGCTGATCGAGAATTACATCCGTGACGGCCAGCCGGTCGGTTCCAGAACCCTGTCGCGGGATTCCGGCCTGAGTTTGTCCTCGGCCACGATTCGCAACGTCATGGCCGATCTCGAGGCCCTGGGCTTCGTCGCCTCGCCGCACACCTCCGCGGGGCGTGTCCCGACCGACAAGGGCTACCGCTTCTTCGTCGACACGCTGCTCAAATTGAAGCCGCTCGAGCACGAGGAAGTCGAGGAGATCGAGCGCCGCCTCGTCGGCGACGCCGACAATGGCCGATCGCTCGTCCAGAGCGTCTCGCAGATGCTGTCGAACGTGACGCACATGGCGGGCCTGGTGACGCTGCCGAACCCGAATTATGTCTCATTGACCCAGATTGAATTCATCGCCTTGTCCGAGAATCGGGCGCTCGCGATCATGGTGATGAACAATCGCGAGGTGCAGAACCGGGTCGTGCAGCTCGATCGCTATTACGCGCCGGAGGAATTGCGCCGAGCGGCGAATTACCTGAACGAGGCGTTTGCCGGGCGTTCATTACCCGATGTCCGGGCGATGTTGGTGGCGCAGCTCCAGGAAGCGCAACAGCGCATGAATCAGCTCATGCTCGACGCGATTCAGGTCGCCCAGAAGGTATTCGACAAGACGGCGGACGAACGCGTCGAATACGTGATCGCCGGCGAGACGAATCTCATGGGTTTCGCGGAATTGTCGAATATAGACCGGCTGCGCCGCTTGTTCGAGGCGTTCAACGAGAAGCACGCCATGCTCTCTCTGCTCGACAATTGCCTGCATGCCGAGGGTATCCAGATCTTCATCGGCCAGGAGTCGGGCTACCGCATCCTCGACGACATCAGCGTCGTGACCGCGCCGTACATGCATGGCAATCAGGTCGCCGGCGTGCTCGGCATCATCGGACCGACGCGCATGGCCTACGAGCGCGTCATTCCGATCGTCGATGTGACCGCAAAACTCCTTGGGTCAGCCTTGAACGCCCGCAAATAGCCCCCAAAGAAGCGCTCAAGAGCGGGATTTCCGCCGGCGTTTCCATTTTGGGGGCTACGCGAACGTGAACGAAACGAACCATGCCGATGGCCAGTCGGCCAACGGACAAGATGCGGCACCGCAGGCCGATGCGGCCCTGGCGGCGGCCGAGGCCAGGGCGCTCGACAACCGCAATCAATACCTGCGGGCGGTCGCCGAGCTCGAGAATTACCGCAAGCGCGCCGAACGAGAGGTCGAGAACGCGCGTAAATATGCCATCGAGCGCTTCGCGCAAGAACTCGTGACCGTCGGCGACGCACTCGAGGCGGGGATCAACGCCGGTGCACAAAATCCTGGGCCGGCCCTGCTCGAGGGTGCCCAGGCGACTCTGCGTCAGTTGCATCGCGCCTTCGAGAAGGCTGGCATCAAGATCATCGACCCGCCGGGACAGACTTTCGATCCGGACTGGCACGAGGCGATGGTCGCGCAGGAAAGCCGGGACGTGCCCGCCAATACCGTACTCACCGTGATCCAGAAAGGCTACTCCCTGAACGGCCGCTTGCTGCGGCCGGCCCGCGTCATCGTCAGCAAAGAGGCGGCATCCGGCGACAATTGACGCGCGAGCAACATTGAAATTGGCGGCGCCTTCCCCAGATACCAGCTCATGGTTTGAATTCTCAGAGGTTCATTTATGGCAAAAATTATCGGCATCGATCTCGGCACCACGAATTCCTGCGTCGCCATCATGGAGGGCGGCAAGCCCAAGGTCATCGAAAACAGCGAGGGAGATCGCACCACGCCGTCGATCGTTGCCTTCACGAAGGACGGCGAAGTGCTCGTCGGTCAATCCGCCAAGCGCCAGGCCGTCACGAACCCCGGCAACACCGTAGCCGCGGTCAAGCGCCTGATCGGCCGCAAGTTCACCGACGATGTCGTGCAGAAAGACGTCAACATGGTCTCCTACAAAATCGTCAAGGCCGACAATGGCGATGCTTGGGTCGAGGTACAGGGCAAGAAAATGGCCCCGCAGGAGGTCTCCGCGCGCGTACTCATGAAGATGAAGAAGACCGCCGAAGATTATCTCGGCGAGACGGTCACGGAAGCCGTGATCACGGTGCCCGCTTATTTCAACGACTCGCAGCGCCAGGCCACCAAGGACGCCGGCCGCATCGCCGGCCTCAACGTCAAACGCATCATCAACGAGCCGACCGCGGCGGCGCTCGCCTATGGCCTCGACAAGGACGGCGGCGATCGCAAGATCGCGGTCTATGATCTCGGCGGCGGTACCTTCGACGTATCCGTGATCGAGATCGCGGAGGTCGACGGTGAGCGTCAGTTCGAGGTCTTGTCGACGAACGGCGATACCTTTCTCGGCGGCGAGGACTTCGATCTGCGGGTGATCAACTATCTTGCCGACGAGTTCAAGAAGGAGAGCGGCATCGACGTGCGCAAAGATCCGCTCGCCATGCAGCGTCTCAAGGAAGCAGCCGAGAAGGCCAAGATCGAGCTGTCCTCGAGCCAGCAGACCGAGGTCAATCTGCCGTACATCACGGCCGATGCTTCGGGACCCAAGCACCTCAACATCAAGCTGACGCGCGCGAAACTCGAGTCGCTGGTCGAGGACCTCGTCCAGAAGACGATCGCACCTTGCAAGGTGGCGCTCAAGGACGCGGGCCTGTCCATGGCGGACGTGTCCGAGGTCATCCTCGTCGGCGGCCAGACCCGCATGCCCCTCGTGCAGAAGGCGGTCAAGGATTTCTTCGGCAAGGAGCCGCGCAAGGACGTCAATCCGGATGAGGCCGTGGCGGTTGGCGCGGCGATTCAGGGCGGCGTTCTCGCGGGCGACGTCAAGGACGTACTGTTGCTCGACGTGACCCCGCTGTCTCTCGGCATCGAGACCTTGGGCGGCGTGATGACCAAGGTCATCGACAAGAACACGACCATTCCGACCAAGGCCTCGCAGACTTTTTCGACTGCCGAGGACAATCAGGCGGGCGTAACCATCCACGTTCTGCAAGGCGAGCGGGAACGGGCGGCCGACAACAAGTCCCTCGGGCGCTTCGACTTGAGCGACATTCCGCCCGCGCCGCGCGGAATGCCGCAGATCGAGGTTGCCTTCGACATCGACGCCAACGGCATCCTCAATGTGTCTGCGAAGGACGTGAAGACCGGCAAGGAACAGCGCATCGTGATCAAGGCTTCGAGCGGTCTGTCCGAGGCGGACATCAAGCGCATGGTCGCGGACGCCGAGGCGCATGCCGAGGAGGACAAGAAGTTCCGTGAACTGGTGGCGACCCGCAACAAGGCGGATGCCGCGGTTCACACGATCGAAAAGGCCCTCAAGGATCTCGGCGACAAGGTCTCCGAGGATGAAAAGCGGGCCGCCAACGAAGCCGTCGCTGCGGTCAAGACTGCAATCGCCGGGGACGACAAGGACGACATCGAACGCAAGACGCAGGCCCTCGAACAGGCTTCCACGGCTATACTTCAGAAGACCTATGAACAATCGGCGGCGGGCGCTGCGGCAGGTGCCGGCGCCGCTCCGGGCGCGGAGACCAAGAAAGACGACGTGCTCGACGCGGAGTTCGAAGAGGTCAAGGAAAGCGACCGCAAGAAGGCTTGAAGGCGAGCGCGGGTACCGCCCCGGGGCACGCGCCCCCGGTCGGTCCGACAGAATCTTCGGTGTAAACCGCCGGCGCTGGGTGCCGGCGGTTTTTAATGTACGGATGTGTAATGTCGAAGCCCGATTTCTACAAAGTCCTCGACTTGCCGCGCAATTGTTCGGAAGCCGACATCAAAAAGGCGTATCGGCGGCTCGCGATGAAATACCATCCGGACCGCAACCCGGACGATCCGGAAGCCGAACACAAATTCAAGGAAGCCAAAGAGGCTTATGAGGTTCTGACCGATCCGCAGAAGCGGGCGGCTTACGATCAATTCGGGCATGCCGGGCTGCAGGGCGGCCGTGGCGGCGGAAGCAGTGCCGGAGACGCGTTCGGCGACATATTCGGCGAGATGTTCGGGGACATATTTTCGGGTGGAGGCCGCAGCCGCTCGCAAGTCTTCCGCGGCGCCGATTTGCGCTACGAACTCGAACTCGATCTCGAACAGGCGGTATTCGGTTACGAGACTGAAATCCAGATCCCCTCGCTGGGCGAGTGCAAGACTTGTCACGGCTCGGGAGCCGCCAAGGGCTCGACGCCGAAGACCTGCGAGACCTGCAACGGCCATGGTCAAGTGCGGGTACAACAATCGATCTTCACGATTCAACAACCATGTCCGCGCTGCAAGGGTCGGGGCAAGATCATCTCCAATCCCTGCGATACCTGTCTCGGACAGGGACGCGTACGGCAGGAGAAAGCCCTTGCGGTCACCGTGCCAGCCGGGGTGGACACCGGCGATCGAATCCGGCTGAGTGGCGAGGGTGAGGCGGGGCGCAACGGCGGCCCGGCCGGCGACCTCTACGTCGAGATCCGCGTTCGCGAGCATGCGATATTCGAGCGTGAGGGCAATAATCTTTCCTGCGAGGTCCCGATCAGTTTCACGACCGCCGCGCTCGGTGGCTCGGTCGAGGTGCCCACGCTGGATGGCGAGGTCGTGCTGAAGATCCCGGCTGAGACCCAGTCGGGACGCGTGTTTCGCGTTCGTGAGAAGGGCGTCGTGCCGGTCCGCGGCGGCTCGCCCGGCGATCTTTTCTGCCGCGTCGTCGTCGAAACCCCCGTGGGACTGGGTGCCGAGCAAAAAGAGCTCCTGCGTAAGTTCGAGGCTACGATGGCGCACGGGAGCCACAAGCCGCGCGAGAAGAGTTTCTTCGAGGGCGTAAAGAAATTTTTCACCGGTGCGGTCGACTAAGCCCTTGCAGGCGCTGACGATATTCGGCGTCACCGGTCGCATGGGTCAGAGCCTCGTGCAGGCGCTCGCCTCGGCGCCGCACTTCGAGTTGGTCGGCGCCCTGGCCTCACCGGGCAGCTCGGCGCTCGGCTTACCGGTTCCGGGCGCCCGTGCGGATTCCCCGGTCCGCGTCACTGCCGACGTCCGGCACGCGCTGCAAGCTGCGGACGTCGCGATTGATTTCAGCCTGGCGCCTGCGGTGGCCGCGCATGCCGAGGCCTGCGCCGAGGCCGGCGTGCCCCTGCTGGTCGGTGCGACTGGCATCGATGCGCAGGGCTTGGGCCGCCTGCAGGCCTGCGCGCAGCGGATCGCCGTCGTGCTGGCGCCGAATACGAGTGTCGGGGTCAACGTCCTGATGCATTTGGCGGCCCGCGCCGCACGCGCGCTCGATGCACACTTCGATGTCGAAATCCACGAAGCCCATCACCGCATGAAGCGAGATTCGCCTTCGGGTACCGCGCTCGCCCTGGGCGCCGCGGTTGCCGCCGCGCGCGGCACGACACTCGCCGCGGCGGCCGTTTACTCGCGCGAGGGCGAAACCGGTCCGCGGCCGCCCGGCGCGATCGGTTTTTCGGTGGTACGCGCGGGCGACATCGTTGGCGAGCATACCGTGCTGTTCGCGGGCGAGGGCGAACTCCTCGAGCTCACGCATCGCGCGGGCGACCGCAACGGCTTTGCCCGCGGCGCGCTGCGCGCCGCGGAATGGCTCGCCGGGCGCGCGCCCGGCCTGTATCGCATGAGCGACGTCCTGGGGCTCGATCAGGCGTAGACAGACACCGTGCGCGTCGTTAATATTCGCGCCCGGAATCTCAAGTGCCATCTAAACCCTAAAGCGGGAGGGCAGCTTTCACGAGCGCCTCCCGCTTTGCGCATCTACGGAATGCTCCGTGGGCGCGAAGCGAGGAACCGGAGTGTCGACACCTGCAGTGCTAGCTCTCGAAGATGGCACCGTGTTTCGTGGCGTGTCGGTAGGCGCGAAAGGAAACACGACGGGTGAGGTGGTATTCAATACGGCGATGACCGGTTATCAGGAGATCCTGACCGACCCGTCCTACTGCCGGCAAATCGTGACCCTGACCTACCCGCATGTGGGCAATACGGGCGCGACGCCTGAAGACCTCGAATCGGCTGCGATCTACGCGTCCGGCCTCGTGATCCGCGATTTGCCCGCGGTGCATTCGAATTGGCGCGCCACCGAGTCGCTGGCGAGCTTCCTGACCCGATGCAAGGTCGTCGCGATCGCCGAGATCGACACCCGCAAGCTCACGCGCCTGCTGCGCGAGAAGGGGGCGCAATCCGGGTGCATCATGACCGGCGACAACATCGGGGAAGCCGACGCGATCCGCGCCGCGAAAAAATTTCCCGGCTTGAAGGGCATGGACCTCGCCAAGGCCGTGACGACCAAACGCATCTACCAGTGGAACGACGGTCTGGTGTGGAACGGTCAGCAAAAGGCGGTGCGTCCGCAAAGCCGGCTGCACGTCGTGGCCTACGACTTCGGCATCAAGAGAAACATTTTGCGCATCCTCGCCGAGCATGGCTGCCGCATGACCGTCGTGCCCGCTCAGACGCCGGCCGATCAGGTTTTTGCAATGAATCCTGACGGTATTTTCTTGTCCAACGGTCCAGGCGATCCGGAGCCTTGCGACTATGCGATCGAGGCGATCCGGCGCTTCCTCGAGACCGATATCCCGGTATTCGGGATCTGCCTCGGTCATCAGTTGCTGGCACTCGCGAGCGGGGCAAAGACGCTGAAGATGAAATTCGGTCATCACGGCGCCAACCATCCGGTGCTCGAAGCCGAATCGGGGCGCGTCTTCATCTCTAGCCAGAACCACGGTTTCGCCGTCGACGAGACGACTCTGCCGGAGAACCTGCGCCCGACGCATCGGTCGCTGTTCGACGGGTCCTTGCAGGGCATCGAACGCACCGACCGTCCTGCCTTCAGCTTCCAGGGCCATCCGGAAGCGAGTCCCGGCCCGCATGACCTGCGCTTGCTGTTCGAGCATTTCATGTATCTCATGGTCAAGCGCGCGCAGACGGCGGCCCGCCCGCGCGTCCAGCCCAAACAAAAGTCCGCCGAGACCTAGCCCGTGCCGAAACGTACCGACATCCATAGTGTCCTGATCATCGGCGCGGGACCGATCATCATCGGCCAGGCCTGCGAGTTCGACTATTCCGGAGCTCAAGCCTGTAAGGCCCTCAAAGAAGAGGGCTACCGAGTCATTTTGGTGAACTCGAACCCGGCCACGATCATGACCGATCCGGAGACCGCGGACTCGATCTACATCGAGCCGATCAACTGGCGCACGATTGCGCGCATCATCGAGAAGGAGCGTCCCGAGGCGTTGTTGCCGACCATGGGCGGTCAGACCGCGCTCAATACCGCGCTCGACCTCGCGCGCGAGGGCGTGCTCGAAAAATACGGTGTCGAAATGATCGGCGCATCGAAGCGTGCGATCGACATGGCCGAGGACCGCGAGCTGTTCCGTCGCGCGATGAGCGAAATCGGCCTCGCCACGGCACGTGCACGCATCGCGCACAGCATGGAAGAGGCGCTCGCCGTGCAGGCCGAAATCGGCTTTCCGACCGTCATCCGGCCGTCGTTCACCCTCGGCGGCAGCGGCGGCGGCATCGCCTACAATCGTGAGGAATTCGAGGCGATCGTCGCCCGCGGCCTCGACGCCTCCCCCACCAACGAGGTTTTGCTCGAGGAATCGGTCGTCGGCTGGAAGGAGTACGAGATGGAGGTCGTGCGCGACCGCGCCGACAACTGCATCATCATCTGTTCGATCGAAAACATCGATCCCATGGGTGTGCACACCGGTGATTCGATCACGGTCGCCCCGGCGCAGACACTCACCGACAAGGAATATCAGCGCCTGCGCGATGCATCGATCGCGGTGCTGCGCAAGATCGGCGTGGACACCGGCGGCTCGAACGTGCAGTTCGCCGTCAATCCCGACGACGGCCGCGTGCTCGTCATCGAGATGAATCCTCGCGTTTCCCGTTCGTCGGCGCTCGCCTCGAAGGCAACCGGCTTCCCGATCGCCAAGGTGGCCGCCAAGCTCGCGATCGGCTACACGCTGGACGAGCTCAAGAACGAGATCACCGGCGGAGCGACGCCCGCGGCATTCGAACCCTCGATCGACTACGTCGTCACGAAGATCCCGCGCTTCACCTTCGAGAAATTTCCGGGATCGAATACACGCCTCACGACTCAGATGAAATCCGTCGGCGAGGCCATGGCGATCGGCCGGACGTTCCAGGAATCGATGCAGAAGGCCCTGCGCAGCCTCGAGACGGGTCTGGACGGTTTCGACGAGCAACTGGCGCTGCCGCTGTCCGAGGAGGCGCGCAACCAGCTCGCGTACGAGCTGCGCTGGCCCGGACCGAACCGGATCCTCTACGTCGCCGATGCCTTCCGCGCCGGTTGGACGCGAGCCCAAGTGTTCGAGGCGACCCGCATCGACCCCTGGTTCCTCGCGCAGATCGAGGACTTGCTGCACGATGAGGCGCTGCTGCGCGAGCAGGGCTTCGACAGTCTCGATCACGCGCGCCTGCGTGCCCTCAAGCGCAAGGGCTTTGCCGATGAGCGTATCGCGCATCTGGTCGGTCGGGACGGCGCGACGGTCCGCGCGCGCCGACGCAAACTGGGGGTGCATCCGGTTTACAAGCGTGTCGACACCTGCGCGGCCGAGTTCTCGACCTCGACCGCCTACCTGTATTCGACGTACGAGGATGAGTGCGAATCGAATCCGACCAATCGGCGCAAGATCATGATCCTCGGCGGCGGACCGAATCGAATCGGGCAGGGCATCGAATTCGACTATTGCTGCGTGCACGCTGCGATGGCGCTGCGCGAGGACGGCTACGAGACGATCATGGTCAACTGCAATCCCGAGACCGTCTCGACCGATTATGACACCTCGGACCGACTCTATTTCGAGCCCCTGACGTTCGAAGACGTCATGGAGATCATCGAGAAGGAAAAGCCCGAGGGCGTGATCGTTCAATACGGCGGCCAAACGCCGCTCAAGCTGTCGCGGGCGATCGCCGCGGCGGGCGGGCCCATCATCGGCACGACTCCGGACAGCATCGACATTGCCGAGGACCGCGAACGGTTCCAGAAGCTGGTGACGGCTCTGAAACTCAAACAACCGGCGAATGCGACGGCTCGCGCCGAGGAACAGGCGGTGCTCATGGCCCGCGACGTGGGCTTTCCGCTGGTCGTGCGGCCGAGCTACGTGCTCGGCGGCCGCGCCATGGAAGTCGTCTTCAACGAGGAGGATCTGCGCCAGTACATGAACGACGCGGTCAAGGTGTCGAACGACAGCCCCGTGCTGCTCGACCGGTTCCTCGATCTCGCGATCGAAGTGGACGTCGACGCGATCTGCGACGGGCAGGACGTGCTGATCGGCGGCATCATGGAGCACATCGAACAGGCCGGTGTGCATTCGGGCGACTCGGGTTGCTCGCTACCACCGACCACGCTGAGCGCGCAAATCCAGGACGAGTTGCGTGCCCAGACGCGCAAGCTCGCCAAAGCGCTGAACGTCATCGGGCTCATGAACATCCAGTTCGCGATCCAGAGCGGCGTGATCTACATCCTGGAAGTCAATCCACGCGCCTCACGCACGGTTCCCTTCGTCTCCAAGGCGACGGGTATCCCGCTCGCCAAGGTCGCGGCCCGCGTCATGACCGGCAGGAGCCTCGCCGCGCAGGGCCAGACCATCGAGCGCATCCCGCCCTATTTCTCGGTCAAGGAAGCGGTCTTTCCGTTCATCAAGTTCCCCGAGGCGGATCCGATCCTGGGGCCGGAGATGAAATCCACGGGCGAGGTCATGGGCACGGGCCATACCTTTGGCGAGGCCTATGCCAAGGCGCAGGCCGCCTCGGGTGTCATCCTCCCGACGCGCGGTCTATGTTTCATCAGCGTGCGCGATCGCGACAAGCCTGCTGCGGTGCCGCTCGCGCGAATGTTGATCGAGCGCGGCTTCGAAATCGCCGCAACCGGCGGCACGGCGCAAATTCTCGAGGACTCTGGCATCATCTGCCGACGCGTGAACAAAGTCCGCGAGGGCAGGCCGCACGTGGTCGACATGATCAAGAACGACGAGGTTGCGCTGATCGTGAACACCACCGAGGGCAAACAAGCGGTGCGCGAGTCGCGTTCCATCCGCCGCGAAGCGGTGGCGCGCAAGGTCACTTACTACACCACGGTGGCGGCCGCGCGGGCGACTTGCGACGCGCTCGATCACTTGGGCGACATAGAAGTGAATCGTCTCCAGGATCTGCACAAGGAATTGCTGGCGTGAAGCGAACTCCGATGACGCTGCGCGGTGCCGAACGGCTCCGCGCGGAGTTGAAGAAATTGAAGAGCGAAGACCGGCCGAACGTGATCAAGGCGATCGCCGAGGCGCGCGCCCACGGCGATTTGAGCGAAAACGCCGAGTATCATGCCGCACGCGAACAGCAGAGCTTCATCGAAGGTCGGATCAACGACATCGAGAACCGCTTGTCGAACTCCGAGGTCATCGACGTCACCAAGCTCGTTGCGAGCGGCCGGGTCGTGTTCGGTTCGACGATCGAACTCGAAGATCAGGACGGCGGCGGCAAGATGCAATATCAGCTCGTCGGCGACGACGAGGCGAACATCAAGCAAGGCTTGCTGTCGGTCTCCTCGCCGATCGCACGCGCCCTGATCGGCAAGTCCGAAGGCGACGTCGTCGACGTCACGACCCCGGGCGGCACTCGCAGCTACGAAATCATTTCCGTGCGCTACGTGTGAAGGCCGTCCAAAGCGTCTTTCGCGTTGGCATGGTGCTGTGGGCCGGCAGCTTGTGGGGTCTGATCTGGGTCACTTCGGTCTTGTTCGGGCGCCAGCCGGACCGGGTCCTCGCCGGCATGCTCGCGGGGCATTTGTTCAGCATCGAGACCTATCTCGCGCTCGGCGTGTCGCTGCTGGCGCTGCTTCTGCCCGTCCGGAAGAAGTTCCTAGGCGGATATCTGGCGGCGGCCGTGCTCTCGGTCAATGAGTGGCTGCTGCGTCCCGTCATGGCCGCGGCGCGCCTGCACGGCACGAATTTCGGACTGAGTTTCGGCGCCTGGCACGGGGTTTCGATGGTGCTCTATCTCATCGCCTGCCTTGCGACGCTTTTTTTAGTCTGGAATGACGATTTTCGCTAAGGCTTTGCTGCGGCGATAAAAGACGCCGACGTGGCCGATGCGCTGCACCAATTCGCTCGCGGTGAGCGCCGCGAGTTTGCCCAGGGTTGCGTCACGCTCGTCGCGGTCGCCCACGCGGGCGCTGACCTTGACGAGCTCATGATCGGTCAAGGCACGGTCCAGTTCATTCTTGACCCCCTCGGTTAGGCCGGCATTGCCGAGCATCACGATCGGACTCAAGGGATGGGCGAGACGGCGCAAGTGTTTCTTTTGTTTTTCGGATAAGGCCATGCCTCATTATACGGGGCAGAGCAGCAAACCGATGCCAAAACGTTCCAAGAGCAGTTCCCGCTGGCTTGCCGAGCACGCCAACGACGAATTCGTCAAACGCGCGCAGCGCGAGGGCTGGCGCTCGCGCGCGGTGTTCAAATTGCAGGAAATCCAGGAGCGCGAGCGCTTGCTGAGGCCGGGTATTCGCGTCGTCGATCTCGGCGCGGCCCCGGGCGGATGGAGCCAGTACGCCGCGCGCATCGTCGGCGGCAGCAGCCGGATCGTCGCCACCGACATCCTGCCGATGGATGAAATTCCGGGCGTCGACTTCGTTCAGGGCGATTTTCGCGATGCTCCGGTGCTCGAGCAGGTGCTCGCGCGCCTGGGCGCCGCTAAAGTCGACCTTGTTTTGTCCGATATGGCCCCAAACATGGCTGGAATCGATGCCGTGGACCAGCCACGCTCGATGTACTTGGCGGAATTGGCCCTGGAGTTCGCCGACCGCGTGCTGGCCCCGGGGGGCGATTTGTTGATAAAGCTGTTCCAAGGCGAGGGATTTGATCAGATCATCAAGGATGCGCGTAGGCGATACGGCCGGGTGGCCACGAAAAAGCCGAAGGCGTCACGAACCCGCAGTCCCGAGATCTATCTGTTGGCGCGACAGTTTGGGATGGTGTAACGTCGGGAACGCGCGTCAGGCTATTTTGTCGTAATCGATACACGACCGTAGGTGAAACTTGAACGATCTGACGAAACAAATTCTTCTCTGGGTGGCGCTTGCGGTGATTCTGCTCGCCATTTTTAGCCAATTCGGCATGCGGACGGGTCAGCCGGCCACGATCCCTTACTCGCAGTTCCTCTCGGAAGTGAAGAGCAACAACGTCGAGACGGCGACGCTCAAGGGCGAAATCATCGAGGGCAAGCGACGTTCCGGCGACGCCTTCGTGACCTATAACCCCGAAACCAGCAACAGTGCGCTGATCGGGCTGTTGCAAGGCCAAGGCGTGAAATTCAGCGGTGAGCCGCCCAAACAGCAGTCGGTATTCCTGCAACTGTTGATTTCCGCGTTTCCGATCCTGATCCTGATCGGCTTCTGGGCGTATTTCATGCGCCAGATGCAGGGGGCTTCCGGTGGGCGCGGTGCAATGTCCTTCGGCAAGAGTCGCGCCCGCTTGCTCGGCGAGGACCAAGTCAACGTCACCTTCGCCGATGTCGCGGGCGTCGAGGAAGCCAAGCAAGAAGTCGTCGAAATCGTCGACTTCTTGAAAGATCCCGGCAAGTTCCAGAAACTTGGCGGCAAGATTCCCAAGGGCGTGCTCATGGTCGGCTCGCCCGGCACCGGCAAGACGCTGCTCGCCCGCGCGATCGCCGGTGAAGCGAAAGTGCCGTTTTTCACGATCTCCGGTTCTGATTTCGTGGAAATGTTCGTCGGTGTCGGCGCTTCGCGCGTCCGCGACATGTTCGAGCAGGCCAAGAAGCACGCGCCCTGCATCATCTTCATCGACGAAATCGATGCCGTAGGTCGGCACCGTGGCGCGGGACTCGGCGGCGGCCATGACGAGCGCGAACAGACCCTGAATCAATTGCTGGTCGAGATGGACGGATTCGAGGGCAACGAGGGCATCATCGTCATTGCCGCGACGAACCGCCCCGACGTGCTCGATCCGGCCTTGTTGCGGCCGGGCCGCTTCGACCGACAGGTCGTCGTGCCGCTGCCCGACGTTCGGGGCCGCGAACAGATTCTCAAAGTCCACATGCGCAAAGTGCCGCTCGGCGACAACGTCAAGCCTGCGGTTATCGCGCGCGGTACCCCCGGATTCTCCGGCGCCGATCTCGCGAACCTCGTCAACGAGGCGGCATTGTTCGCCGCCCGCGGCAACAAGCGGTCGGTGACGATGGAGGAATTCGAGCGCGCGAAGGACAAGATCATGATGGGTGCGGAGCGCCGATCGATGGTCATGACCGAGGAAGAGAAGCGCAATACCGCCTATCACGAGGCGGGTCATGCGATCGTCGGCTTGAGCGTCCCGGAGCATGATCCCGTGTACAAGGTGACGATCATCCCGCGCGGCCGCGCGCTGGGCGTCACCATGTTTCTACCGGAGGGTGATCGCTACAGCACGAGCAAGCGGCGTCTCGAGAGCCGGATCGCCACTTTGTTTGGCGGTCGGGTCGCCGAGGAACTGGTGTTCGGCGCCGATGCCGTGACCACGGGTGCCTCGAACGACATCGAACGCGCGACCGAGCTCGCACGCAACATGGTGACCCGTTGGGGCCTCTCGGATCGGCTCGGGCCGCAGACCTACAGCGAAGAGTCGGGCGAAGTATTCCTGGGCCGCAGCGTGACCCAGCACAAACAGGTCTCGGACGTCACGGCGCACGTGATCGACGAGGAAGTTCGCCACGTCATCGACAGCAACTATCAACGGGCCTACACGATCATCAAGACCAACATGGAAAAGTTGGAAGCGATGACCGATGCCCTGATGAAGTACGAGACCATCGACGAAGAACAGATCAAAGACATCATGGAAGGCAAGGTGCCGCGTCCGCCCCGCGATTGGGATGACACCCCGACGCCGACGCCGCGCGGTCCTTCGGCGGAAAAGCCGACGGCGCCTCTGGTCAGTCCCGCCGGTCAGCACTAGCCGGAGTCTGAAGGCCAAGCCACTCGAGGCCGATGGTGACCCCATCGGCCTTTTTGCTTCTGAGGATGACGATGATTTGGCGATGTCGAGACCGGCTCTTGTCCCTCGAGCGTCCGCTCGTCATGGGCATATTGAACATAACCCCCGATTCCTTCTCCGACGGCGGCCGCTATGCGGCGCGCGATGCCGCACTCGTCAGGGCTGAACGCATGTTCGCCGAGGGTGCGGCGATCCTTGACATCGGTGGCGAATCCACGCGACCGGGTGCCGAGGCGGTCGCCGCCGACGAGGAGATTGCCAGGGTCGTGCCGATTATCGAAGCCCTGCAGGGGCTTTGCGACCTGCCGATCTCGGTCGATACGAGCAAACCGGAGGTCATGGCCGCGGCCGTGTCCGCCGGCGCCTCGATCGTCAACGACGTATTTGCGCTGCGCGCACCGGGTGCCCTTGCGTGGGCGGCGCAATCGCAAGTCGGGGTCTGCCTCATGCATATGCAGGGCGAGCCGCGCACGATGCAAACTGAACCTCGCTACGGCGATGTCGTCGCCGAAGTGGCCGAGTTTCTCGCCGCACGGCGCGAGGCCTGCCTCGCGGCGGGGATCGCGGCCGATCGCATCGTGCTCGATCCGGGTATCGGCTTCGGCAAGACCGTGACGCATAATTTGCAGCTGCTGAAGAATTTGCCGTCGCTGCACCGTTTAGGTGCGCCATTGCTCGTCGGGGTGTCGCGCAAAAGCTTCCTCGGACGTATTCTCGGCGGCCGGGATCTGGACCAGCGCTTGCCGGCCGGATTAGGGGCTGCCGCCTGGAGCGTTGCGATGGGGGTGCAGATCATCCGCACCCACGATGTCGCGGCGACCCGTGATGCGATCGAGGTAGTTGCCGCCATCATCGCTGGCAGCGAACGAGGAACAGAAGCTTGAGCAGTCGCTATTTTGGCACCGATGGGATCCGCGGCCGCGTGGGTCAGGCGCCGATGACCGTGGATTTCGCGCTGCGCCTCGCAAGCGCCGCGGCGCGTGTGCTTGCGCCCGACGGCGGCCGGGTGCTGATCGGCAAGGACACCCGCGTGTCCGGCTATATGTTCGAATCGGCGCTTGAAGCGGGCTTCGTCGCGGCGGGCGTCGATGTCATGTTGATAGGGCCACTGCCCACGCCGGGCATCGCCTACATGACGCAGCGGCTCGGCTGCCGCTTCGGCGTGGTGATCAGCGCGTCGCACAATTCCTATCAAGACAACGGGATCAAATTCTTCGACGCTGACGGCCGCAAGCTCTCGGACGAGATCGAGGCGGATATCGAGCGGCTCATCGATGGGGATGTCGTGACCCGGGAGTCCGCGGGTTTGGGCAGAGCGACGAGAATCGACCGCAGCCGCACGCACTATCAGGACTTCTGTGCCTCGACCCTGCCCCCGGGCATGGATCTACGTGGCTACAAGATCGTCATCGATTGTGCGAACGGGGCGGGCTACAAAGTCGCGCCGCGCGTGCTCGCGGATCTCGGCGCCGAGATCGTGCCGATCGGCTGCTCGCCAAACGGCCGCAACATCAACGATGGCTGTGGCTCCACGGCGCCAGAACTATTGCAGCTGACTGTCCCCGGGGTTCGCGCCCAGGTGGGACTTGCGCTCGACGGCGATGGCGACCGCTTGGCCATGGTCGATGCCCTCGGGCGCATCGTCGACGGCGATCAGATGCTCTTCATCCTCGCAAGCGCGCGCCACGCAGCCGGCGAGCTGCGCGGGCCCGTGGTCGGCACGGTCATGAGCAATCTGGGCTTGGAGCATGCGTTCGCCGATCGCGGCATCGAATTTCGGCGGGCGCCGGTCGGCGATCGCAACGTGCTTGCGCTGCTCAACGAGCTTGGCGGTACGCTGGGCGGCGAGACTTCGGGACATATTCTGTGTCTCGACAAGACGACGACGGGCGACGGGCTGCTCTGCGCCTTGCAGGTGCTCAGCATCATGAAGCAGACGGGCAGAGGGCTCGCCGAACTCGCGGCGGCCATGCCGAAGTACCCACAGGTACTGCTCAACGTCGAAGTCGAACGGCGATTCGATCCGATGAGCGATCCCGCGGTGCTCGCGATTGCCCGCGAGGTCGAGCGCCGTTTCGACGGCCGGGGCCGGATCGTCCTGCGGGCCTCCGGCACCGAGCCGGTGATCCGGGTCATGGTCGAGGGCTACGATGCGATGCTCGTGAAGCGTGGCGCCCGCGAAATCGCCGCGGTCGTCGAGGACGCCGCCCGGCAGCGCACGGTCTGAGGGCTTGCAGTTGACGCCCTCCAGGGCTAATCTTCGCGGCCTTTCCCGCAGTGTGGATTCCTGGATTGGACTCCTGAGGTAGGTGCCTATGCGTCGTCCGATGGTGGCGGGTAATTGGAAGATGAACGGTTCGCGTGTCGGGAATGCCACCCTCCTCGCGGAGCTGGAGCTGCGCATCAAGCCGCAATGGCCGATCGATGTGGCCATATTCCCGCCGTTCGTCTACCTGGCCGAAGCGGCTGTGACGCTCGCGGGTGGGCCCGTCGCCGTGGGTGCCCAGGACCTCTGTGCCGAGGCCTCCGGCGCCTTTACGGGCGAGGTTTCCGGCGCAATGTTGCGCGATATCGGGTTGTCGCTCGTGATCGTGGGTCACTCGGAGCGGCGCCATTGGTATCACGAGGATGATGCCTTGGTTGCGCGGAAATTCGCTGCGGCAATCAGCCGCGGGTTGACGCCGGTGCTGTGCGTCGGCGAGACCCTCGAGGAGCGGGAGGCCGGCAAGACCGAGGCGGTCGTGGCGAGACAACTCGACGCCGTGCTGGCGTTGAACGGGATCGAAAAGCTGGGCGGCAGCGTGGTCGCCTACGAGCCCGTATGGGCGATCGGCACCGGGCGCACGGCGACGCCCGAACAGGCGCAGGCCGTGCATGCGTTCATCCGCCATCGGTTGGCGGAACAAAATGCTAAGATTGCCGGCCAACTCCGGCTCTTGTACGGGGGCAGCGTCAAGGCCGGCAATGCCGCGGAGCTGTTCGCGATGCCCGACGTCGACGGGGGGTTGGTCGGCGGTGCGTCCTTGAACGCGGATGAGTTTTACGAGATATGCGCGGCTGCGGCGGCGCGTCATTGAGAGTTTGTTTATGTTGCGTGGATTCATTTTGGTTGTGCACGTGTTGTTGGCGTTCCTGATCGTCGGACTCGTGCTGCTGCAACGGGGCAAGGGCGCGGAGGCGGGCGCGGGCTTTGGTTCGGGCGCCTCGGGGACTGTCTTCGGCGCACGCGGAACGAGCACTTTGTTCTCACGCCTGACCGCGGTTTTTGCCGCGCTGTTTTTCGCGACCAGCCTGACTCTTGCTTACGTCGGCACGCGTAACGCTGCGGAGCCGACCACGGTGCTCGAGCGTGCGGCGCAGGCAGCCGCCGCGGCGACGCCCGCGGTAACTCCCGCGCCGGCACAATCGAGCGGAGCGGGTTCGGCCGCGCCCGCGGCGCCGTCGCCGAGCAAGACTCCCTGAGCGGCTTTAGCCCTAAGGGCTCCAGGAGGGTAGGACAATTTGACCATTTGACGATTCACATGCCGACGTGGCGAAATTGGTAGACGCGCTAGTTTGAGGGGCTAGTGGGGCAACCTGTGCCGGTTCGAGTCCGGCCGTCGGCACCATCTTGTGATTTCTGTGTTTTTAGGGGGCGTAGGTATCCCAGTGTGATCACCCGGTCGGGTGCTCGACTGATAGAATGCCGGCTCGATCAAATACCTTTGGGGGGCAAGCCGCAAAACTGCGCAGATCATGTTGCGACACTATTTGCCGATCTTGATTTTTCTTGGGTTGGCCACCGTCATCGGTCTTGCGCTCTATACGATCGGCCTGCTGGCAGGCCCGCGCCGCCCCGATCCTGAAAAGCTCTCTCCCTACGAATGCGGCTTCGAGGCCTTCGAAGATTCGCGTATGCGCTTCGACGTGCGCTATTACCTCGTCGCGATCATTTTCATCGTCTTCGATCTCGAGATCGCGTTCTTCTTTCCCTGGGCCGTCTCCCTCGGGGCTACCGGCAACTTCGGGCTGCTCGCGATGCTCATGTTTGCCTTGATCCTGGTCGTTGCCCTGGTCTATGACTACAAGAAGGGGGCCTTGGAATGGGATTAGAGCCTGCCGACGGTGTTCCGGCGGGCGCCTCCGGTGCCGTGCCGGGTTTCGAGGTGACGACCGTCGACAAGCTCGTCAATTGGGCGCGCACGGGATCGCTGTGGCCGATGACGTTTGGTCTCGCCTGCTGCGCGGTGGAGATGATGCATGCCGGCGCGGCACGCTACGACCTCGATCGATTCGGCATCGTGTTTCGCCCGAGCCCCCGTCAGTCCGACGTCATGATCGTCGCCGGTACGTTGGTCAACAAGATGGCGCCTGCGCTGCGTAAGGTGTACGACCAGATGGCCGAGCCGCGTTGGGTGATCTCCATGGGCTCCTGTGCGAACGGTGGCGGCTACTATCATTATTCTTACGCCGTGGTACGCGGCTGCGATCGCATCGTCCCCGTGGACGTTTACGTGCCCGGCTGTCCACCAACCGCGGAGGCCTTGCTTTACGGCATCATCCAGCTGCAAAACAAGATCAAGCGCAACAAGGCGATCGTTCGATGAGCGTGCCCGGCGCGACGGTCGGGGAGCCCGGCGCTCCCGGCGGCAGCGCGGCGCCGGGTCGTCTCGAGGAACTCCAGAATACGATCACGCGGGTCCTCGCCGATCAGTTGCGGCCCTCGCCCCCACGTGCGGGTGAGCTGACGTACGAAGTCCCCGCCGATGGACTGCTCCGCGTGGCCGCGTTTCTGCGCGATGCCCCCGAGCTCAAATTCGAGATGCTCATGGACGTCTGCGGCGTCGACTATCTACAGTTCGGTCTGGCCGAGTGGAAGACTCAGTCCGCGACCGGCACGGGGTTCAGCCGCGGCGTGACGCGATTGGGAGGCGCCAGTGAGGACATTGCCGGCGTCGTCGTCGATGGCCCGCCATCCGGCCGACGCTTCGCGGTCGTCTACCATCTGCTGTCGGTGAGCCTCAATCAGCGGCTGCGGCTCAAAGTGTTCTGTCCGGACGATACGCAGCCGATCGTCGATTCCGTGACCGGCGTTTGGGCGTCGGCGGATTGGTTCGAGCGCGAGACTTTCGATCTGTTCGGGATCCTGTTCAAGGGCCATCCCGACCTGCGCCGTCTGCTCACCGACTACGGCTTCATCGGCCACCCGTTTCGCAAGGATTTCCCGCTCTCGGGCAACGTCGAGGTTCGCTACGATCCGGAGAAGCGGCGTGTCGTCTATCAACCGGTCAGCATCGATCCGCGCGTGCTCGTGCCCAAGGTGATCCGCGACGACAACCGTTATGACCCCCAGCTCACGAACGCGCCGGTCGGCAAACCCTGATGTCCGAAATTCGTAATTTCACGATGAATTTCGGGCCGCAGCATCCGGCCGCCCACGGGGTATTGCGTCTCGTGCTGGAAATGGACGGGGAAGTCATCCAGAAGGCCGACCCGCACGTCGGGCTCCTGCACCGAGGGACGGAGAAGCTCGCGGAGAGCAAGCCGTTCAATCAATCGATCGGCTACATGGATCGGCTCGACTACGTCTCGATGATGTGTAACGAGCATGCGTATGTGGGCGCGATCGAGAAGCTGCTCGGGATCGCACCGCCCGTGCGCGCACAATACATCCGCGTGATGTTCGACGAGGTCACGCGCATTCTGAACCACCTGATGTGGCTGGGCGCGCATGCTCTCGACATCGGCGCCATGACCGTCTTCTTGTATTGCTTCCGCGAACGCGAGGACCTCATGGATTGTTACGAGGCGGTCTCCGGTACGAGAATGCACGCCACCTATTACCGGCCCGGCGGTGTTTATCGCGATTTGCCGGAATCGATGCCGCAGTACCAGTACTCACAGTGGCGTAGCAAGAAGGACGTCGACCGCTTGAACGAACGGCGCAGCGGGGGTCTGCTCGATTTTCTCGAGGACTTCACGCGGCGCTTCCCGGCCTGTGTCGACGAGTACGAGACACTGTTGACCGACAATCGGATATGGAAGCAGCGCACGGTCAACATCGGCGTCGTGACTCCGGAGCGCGCGCTGCAGCTCGGATTCTCCGGCCCCATGCTGCGCGGTTCCGGCGTCGAATGGGATTTGCGCAAGAAGCAGCCCTACGAGGTTTACGATCGGGTCGATTTCGACATTCCGGTCGGCCTGAACGGTGATTGCTACGACCGCTATCTCGTACGCATCGAAGAAATGCGCCAGTCGAATCGCATCGTCTCGCAGTGCATCGCCTGGCTGCGCGCGAATCCCGGTGCCGTGATGATCGACGATCGCAAGGTCCGGCCGCCGCGGCGCGAGGAGCTCAAGGGCGACATGGAATCACTGATTCATCATTTTAAATTGATGACCGAGGGCTACAGTGTGCCGGCGGGCGAGGTGTATATGGCGGTCGAGGCGCCCAAGGGCGAACTCGGCGTCTATCTCGTGTCCGACGGCGCGAACAAGCCTTATCGGCTCAAGGTGCGTGCGCCGGGCTTCGCGCACTTGGCCGCGCTCGACGAGATGGTCCGCGGTCATATGCTCGCCGACGTCGTCGCGGTCATCGGCACCCAGGACATCGTGTTCGGGGAGATCGATCGATGAGCGCAGAGTCGTCTTCGGGGGCGCTGCGGCCGACGGGCGAATTGGCCGCTCCGTTGCGCGAGGAGATCGACCGCTGGGTCGCGAAGTTCCCGCCCGACCGGCGGCGTTCCGCCGTGATCGCGTCCTTGCATGCCGCGCAACATCACAATCAGGGCTTTTTGACGCCGCAGGTGATGGATGCCGTCGCCGCCTATCTCGGCATTCCGCCGATGCAAGTGTACGAGGTTGCCACCTTCTACTCGATGTTCGAGACCCACCCCGTGGGACGGCATCACGTCTCGGTGTGCACCAATATTTCCTGCATGCTGCGCGGCGCGGAAGAGTTGGTCGCTCACGTCGAAGCCAAGCTCGGGATCAAGACCGGCGAGAGCACGCCGGACGGAAGAATCTTTCTCAAGCGCGAAGAAGAGTGCCTCGCGGCTTGTGTCGGGGCGCCGATGATGATGGTCGACCACGTGTTTCATGAGTCGCTGACGGCCGAACGAATCGATCGGATACTGGACGAATTGAAATGAGGGGCGGGTGGCTTTGATGGCGTACGAACAGAACCTCTGTGTCTTCGAGGCCTTGCAGCACGAACGCTCCTGGACCCTCGAGGGATATCGCCGCTTCGGCGGCTACGAGGCCTGGGAGAAGATCCTGCGCGAACAAATGCCGCGCGAGAAGATCATCGAAGAGGTCAAGGCTTCGGGTCTGCGCGGCCGCGGCGGCGCGGCTTTTCCGACCGGTGTGAAATGGAGCTTCATGCCGCGCAGTTCGCCGATACAGAAATACGTCGTATGCAACTCCGACGAGTCCGAACCCGGCACCTGCCACGATCGCGACATCTTGCGCTTCAATCCGCACGCGGTCATCGAGGGCATGGCGATCGGCGCTTATGCGATGAACGCCACGGTCGGTTACAACTACATCCGCGGCGAATTCCTCGCCGAACCGATACCGCGCTTCGAGGCGGCGCTCGCGGAAGCCTATGCGGCGGGCCTGCTCGGCAAGAACATCCGGGGTTCGGGCGTCGATTTCGATCTGCACACCTTCGTCGGCGCCGGCGCCTATATTTGCGGCGAGGAAACGGCGCTGCTCGAGTCGCTCGAGGGCAAGCCCGGCAAGCCGCGCTTCAAGCCGCCGTTTCCTGCCAACTTCGGCCTGTTCGGCAAGCCGACCACGATCAACAACACGCAAAGCTTCGCCTCGGTGCCGACCATCATGCGCAAGGGCGGCGCATGGTTCGCGGGATTGGGTCCCCCGAATTCGGGCGGTACCGTGATCTTTTCGGTTTCCGGACATGTGAACCATCCCGGCAATTTCGAGTTGCCGCTGGGGATCCCGTTCAAGGAATTGCTCGCGCTCGCGGGAGGGGTTTGGAAGGGCCGCGAATTGAAGGCCGTGATTCCCGGCGGCTCCTCGGTCAATGTGCTGCCGGCCGCGGCGATCCTTGGCATCAACATGGACTACGATTCGGTCAAGAAAGCCGGTTCATCGATCGGAACGGGCGCGATGATCGTCATGGACGAAACGACCTGCATGGTGAGCGCCCTAGAGCGCCTGTCGCGTTTCTACATGTCGGAGTCCTGCGGGCAGTGCACGCCCTGCCGTGAGGGCACCGGGTGGCTCGATCGCGTGCTGCGCCGGATACTCGCCGGCCAGGGGCGCACCGAGGATCTCAACATGTTGGTCGACGTCGCGAACCGGATCGAGGGCCACACGATATGCGCGCTCGGCGATGCCGCGGCCTGGCCCGTACAGAGCTTCATGAAACATTTCCGGCACGAGTTCGAATACATGATCGAACACAAGGGTCGCTCGATCGTCACCGCGCGCGCCGCGGCGGCGGCATAGGATGACGCGCCGATGAGCGAAGATCTCGTCAACATCGAAGTCAACGGCGTACCGCTCAAGGCTCGCAAGGGCCAGATGATCATGCAGGTCACGGATCCGGCCGACATCTACATTCCGCGCTTCTGCTACCACCAGAAGCTCACCGTTGCTGCCAATTGCCGCATGTGTCTCGTCGAAGTCGAGAAGGTGCCGAAACCCTTGCCCGCCTGCGCGACACCGGTCGCCGAGGGGATGAAGGTATTCACCAAGTCGCCCCGCGCCATCGCGGCCCAGAAGGCGACGATGGAATTCTTGTTGATCAACCATCCGCTCGACTGTCCGATCTGCGACCAGGGCGGGGAATGCGAGCTGCAGGATCAGGCGATGGGCTATGGGCGCGATATCTCGCGTTTCTCCGAGCGCAAACGCGTGGTCAAGGACAAGAACATCGGTCCTCTGGTCTCGACCGACATGACCCGGTGCATTCAATGCACGCGGTGCGTGCGTTTCGGCCAGGAAATTCAGGGATTTCCGGAACTCGGCACGACGGGACGCGGCGAGCACATGGAAATCACGACCTATGTCGAACACAGCGTCGATCACGAATTGTCGGCGAACATCATCGACCTGTGTCCCGTGGGAGCGCTCAACAACAAGCCGTTCCGCTATCACGCGCGCTCCTGGGAGATGACGCAGCACGCTCTGATCTCGCCGCACGACGGTTTCGGCACCAACCTCTACGCCCACGTCCTGCGCGGCAAGCTGATGCGCATCGTTCCGCGCGAACGCGAAGAGATCAACGAGACCTGGATCGCGGACCGGGACCGCTTCGGTTTCGAGGGAATCTATTCGCCGCAGCGCGTCTCGCAGCCGATGCTGCGCGTCAACGGTGCGCTGACCGTCGTAGACTGGCAGACCGCGCTCGGGGCGGCGGCCGAAGGGCTCGCGAAGACGCGGGCGGCGGCCGGCCCCGGCGCAATCGGGGTGCTCGCGGCGCCGTCCTCCACGACCGAAGAACTGTATCTGCTTGCTCAGATCGCGCGCACCCTCGGCACGGGCAACATCGATCACCGTCTGCGTCAGACGGATTTCTCCGGCCAGGAGACTGAGTCGGTGCCGGGGCTCGGGCTTTCGATCGCCGCCGTCGAAGCTCTGCAGGGCGTCCTGTTCGTCGGTTCGAATCTGCGTCACGAGATGCCCTTGCTCGCGCACCGCGTGCGCAAAGCGGCGCTCAAGGGCGCCAAGGTCGGATTTCTCAATCCGCGTCGCCAGGAGTATCTGTTTCCCGTGGCGGCCCAGGGTGTTGCCGTCGACCTCGTCAAGGAACTCGCCGCCGTGATCCATGCCGTCGTGGCGACGACCGGCATACCGCTCGTCGTCGACGTCCCCGCCGCCCCGGTCGGCGAGACTCATCGCGCACTCGCCGCGGCGCTGCTCACGGGTGAGCGACGTGCCCTGATCCTGGGGACTCTGGCGCAGCGACATCCGGCCTACGGTGAACTGCAATTCCTCGCCCGCCTGCTTGCGAAGATCGCCGGCGCCAGCCTCGGCTGCCTCCGCGAAGGGGCGAACGCGGCGGGTGCGTATCTCGCCGGCGTCGTGCCGCATCGCCTTCCGGGCGGTCGGGCAGCCGCCGCGCCTGGTCTCGCGGCATCCGCCATGCTCGCGGCGCGACTCAAAGCCTATGTGCTGTTTGGCGGAATCGACCCGGCCCTCGATCTCGCCGGGGATGTCGCCGCGCTCGACGCCGCGGACTTGGTGATCGTCGCGACGACGCATCTCACCGAGGCCGTGAAGTCGCAAGCGCATGTCGTCCTGCCGATCGGCTCTTTCGCGGAAACCTCGGGGACCTACGTGAACATCGAAGGTCGCTGGCAAAGCTGGTCGGGCGCCGCCAAGCTCGTCGGCGACAGCCGGCCGGGCTGGAAAGTGCTGCGGGTGCTGGCGAATATGCTGAACGTCCCGGGCGTGGATTACGCGAGTTCGGAGGAGGTGCTGGCGGCGCTCAAGACGGTCGCCGGCGCCGCCGTCGACGCGCCGGCCGCGCCGGCGGCCGGACGCCCGAGCGGGCTCAATGGCCTGGTCGCCACCGCGCCTTGGATCGACCTGCCCCCGTATCAGGGCGATGTATTGGTCCGCGGCTCCGAGTCGCTGGCCAAGACCCGGGACGGGCAGCTCGTCCGCGTCGTGCTCTGATCATGTGGCAATGGGACGGCCTGCGGGATTGGTTGACCGACTGGATAACGGCGTATTGGACGACGCCTTTGCTCACGGCCGTGCAGATCTTGATCGTCATGGTCTGCCTGATCCTGATCATGGCCTTTTATACGCTCGCCGAACGCAAGGTCATCGGTTGGATCCAGTCGCGGCGAGGTCCGAATCGCGTCAATTTGCTCGGCATTCCGGGCGCGGGTCAGCCGTTCGCCGACGTGATCAAACTGGTCTTCAAGGAAATCGTCATTCCGGCGGACGCGAACAAGTTCCTGTTCCGGCTGGCGCCGTTTCTCGCCCTGGTGCCGGCGCTCGGTATCTGGGCGGTCATCCCGTTCGGACCCGAACACACGTTCGCAAATATCGACGCGGGTCTGCTGTACGTATTGGCGCTGACGTCGATGGGCGTCTACGGCATCATTCTCGCCGGCTGGGCCGCCAACTCGAAGTATGCTTTCCTAGGGGCTATGCGTTCGGCCGCGCAGATCGTCGCCTACGAGATCGCGATGGGATTCGCGATGGTCGGCGTGCTGATGGCGGCGGGAAGCCTCAACATGGGGGAAATCGTCAAGTCCCAGCAGGGCGGTTTTCTAAGTTGGAATTGGTTCTGGTTGTTTCCCTTGCTGGTGGTTTACTTCATCGCGGGCGTGGCCGAGACCAATCGGGCGCCGTTCGACGTCGCCGAAGGCGAGTCGGAAATCGTCGCCGGGTTTCACGTCGACTATTCAGGCATGGGCTTCGCGCTGTTTTTCATCGCCGAATACGTGAACATGATCCTGATCTCGACGCTGACGGTCGTCTTCTTCTTCGGCGGTTGGCTATCGCCGATCGAGGGTTATTTCCCCGGCTCCTGGCTCGCCGACAGTTGGCTCGAAGCCCCGAGCTTCGGCTGGCTGGGCTTGAAGACGCTCGTGCCGATGTTCGGATTTCTCTGGTTGCGCGCAACGTTTCCGCGCTATCGCTACGATCAGATCATGCGCTTGGGGTGGAAGGCCCTGATTCCCGTCACCCTGATCTGGCTGCTCGTCGAAATGGGGATGTTCTACTACCACGTCGGTCCTTGGGCTAAGGGGCATTGATGCAATCTTTACGCAGTTTCCTGAAGACCTACCTCCTCTGGGAGTTGATCCAGGGCTTGACCGTGACCATCAAGGAAATGTTCCGCACCAAGACCACGATCAACTATCCAGAGGAGAAAACTCCGCAGAGTTCTCGCTTTCGCGGGCTGCATGCGCTGCGCCGCTACCCGAACGGGGAGGAACGCTGCATCGCCTGCAAGCTTTGCGAAGCCGTATGCCCGGCCCTCGCGATCACGATCGAGTCGGACGCGAGCGACGATGGTACGCGGCGTACTACGCGTTACGACATCGACCTCTTCAAGTGCATCTACTGTGGGTTCTGCGAAGAGGCTTGCCCGGTGGACGCCATCGTGGAGACCCGCATCCACGAATACCACATGGAAAATCGCGGCGAGAACATCATGAACAAGGACAAGCTGCTCGCGGTCGGTGAGCGCTATGAGGCGATGATTGCGGCGGATCGGGCCGCGGACGCACGGTATCGTTGATGTTTCCGACGATTCTCTTCTGCATCTTCGCCGGGGTGCTGATCGGCGCCGCACTCGGCATGATCCTCGCGAAGAATCCCGTGCATTCGGCGCTGCTGCTCGTCCTGTGCTTCTTCGCGAGTGCGGTGATCTGGCTGCTGCTCGACGCCGAGTTCCTGGGAATCGTGCTCGTGCTGGTTTACGTCGGCGCCGTCATGGTGCTGTTCCTGTTCGTCGTAATGATGCTCGACATCAACATCGAGGAATTCCGCCGCGGCATCGCACGCTATTGGCCGCTGGCCGTAGCGGTCGCCGGCTTCGTCGTCTTTGCGATGATCAACCTCATCGTCGTCAAACACCTCGGCGGCATTACGCTGCGGGCCGCGCCGCCGCTCGCACCCGATTACTCCAATACGCGGGCGCTCGGGACCGTGTTGTTCACGACCTATGCCTACCCCGCCGAGATTGCCGCCCTGGTATTGCTGGTTGCGAGCGTCGCGGCGATCGTCCTGACTTTGCGGCAACGCGCCGGCGGCAAACCCCAGGACATCGCGAAGCAGGTCGCCGTGCGTGCGCGGGATCGGATCCGAATCGTCAAGATGGGCTCCGAGGGACGTCCATGATCAGTCTCGCCTACGTCCTCACGCTGTCCGGAGTCCTGTTCGCCATCGCGGTCGCCGGCGTCTTTCTGAACCGCAAGAACATCATCGTGCTGCTGATGTGCATCGAATTGATGCTGCTCGCGGTCAATTTCAATTTCATCGCCTTCTCGCGCTTTCTCGGCGACGTCAATGGCCAGGTATTCGTCTTTTTCATTCTGACGGTCGCCGCGGCCGAAGCGGCGATCGGCCTTGCCATCTTGGTCGTGCTGTTCCGCGAGCGGCGCAGCATCGACGTCGAAGATCTCGACACAATGCAGGGCTGAGGGGTCGGTCACCACCATGCAGAACATATACTTGACGATCGTGCTGGCGCCGTTGCTCGCGTCGCTGACCGCCGGGCTCGGCGGCCGGCTCATCGGCAGGACCGGCGCGCACCTCGTGACGATCGCCGCCGTCGCGCTGTCGTGCATTCTGTCGGGCTACGTACTCGACAAGTTCCTCGTCGACGGGATGGCCACCTACGATGCCACGGTTTATACGTGGCTGGTCAGCGACGGTCTACACTTGAGTGTGGGTTTCTACATCGATCATCTGACCGCGATGATGATGGTGGTCGTGACCTTCGTGTCGCTGATGGTGCACATATATACGGTCGGCTACATGCACGCGGACCCGGGCTACACCCGCTTCTTCAGCTACATCTCTCTGTTCACGTTCGCGATGCTGATGCTCGTGATGGCCAACAACTTCATACAGTTGTTCTTCGGTTGGGAGGCCGTCGGCGTCGTCTCGTATCTCTTGATCGGATTCTGGTACACGCGACCCACCGCGATCGCGGCCAATCTCAAAGCCTTCCTCGTGAACCGGGTCGGCGACTTCGGGTTCGTCCTCGGGATCGCCGCCGTGCTCTATTACACGGGCTCGCTCGATTACGGGACGGTGTTCGCGCACGCCGCGGGCTTTGCCGGTGCCGAGATCCACATCACGCCGAGCGTGGCGTGGTCGGCGATCACTTTTACGTGCATCTGCCTGTTCATCGGAGCGATGGGCAAGTCGGCCCAGGTTCCGCTGCACGTCTGGCTGCCCGATTCGATGGAAGGCCCGACGCCGATCTCGGCGCTGATTCATGCGGCGACGATGGTCACGGCCGGTATCTTCATGGTCGCACGCATGTCGCCGCTGTTCGAACTGTCGGAGACCGCGCTCTCGACGGTGTTGATCATCGGCGCCACGACGGCCTTGTTCATGGGACTGCTCGGCATCGTGAACAACGACATCAAACGCGTCATCGCCTACTCGACGCTGTCCCAACTGGGCTACATGACCGTCGCCTTGGGGGCCTCGGCTTATGCCGCCGGCATCTTTCATCTGGTTACGCACGCCTTCTTCAAGGCCCTGCTGTTCCTGGCCGCAGGCTCCGTGATCGAGGCCATGCACCATGAACAAGACATGCGCCGCATGGGCGGCTTGAAGAAATACATGCCGATCACGTATTGGACCTGTCTCGTCGGTGCGCTAGCGCTGATCGGGTTTCCCGGTACGTCCGGGTTCTTTTCGAAGGATGCCCTGATCGAGGCGGTCGGAGAGTCGCACCGGATCGGCTCGGGCTATGCCTACTTTGCGGTCGTCGCGAGTGTCTTCGTCACGGCGGTGTACACGTTCCGCATGTTTTTTCTAACCTTCCACGGCAAGGAGCGCATGGACGAGGAAACGCGTCACCATCTGCACGAGAGCCCCTGGACCATGACCGTGCCCCTGGTCTTGCTCGCCATCCCGGCCGCCGCGCTCGGCTGGTTCACAATCGAGCCCCTGCTGTTCGGAAACTTCTTCGCCGGCGCGATTCACGTGCTGCCGGCGAACGACGTGCTCGCGAAGCTCGGCGCGGACTTCAGCGGATCCGTGAGCTTCATCGGTCGGGGATTCCTTGCGTGGCCGGTCTATATCGCGGGTCTCGGCGTATTTACTGCCTGGCTGTTCTTTCTCGAGAAGCCTGAACTCGCCGACCGCGCGGTGCGGATCTTTCACTGGATTTACGAGATCATGGTTCGCAAGTATGGCTTCGACTGGTTCAACCAGCACGTGATCGCGGCCGGCTCGCGCCTGCTCGGCGGCGGGCTGTGGAAGTATGGAGATCAGATGCTCATCGACGGTGCGGCGGTCAACGGCAGCGCGCGCGTCGTCGGCTGGCTCGGGTCGGTGGTGCGCTATGCACAGTCCGGTTATCTCTACCATTACGCGTTTGCGATGATCCTCGGGCTCGCGTCGCTGCTGTTTTGGCTGCTGTGGCGGACCTGATGAGCGCACATTTGCTGTCGATTTTGATCGGTTTGCCGATCGTCGGAGGCGCCGCGACGCTCGCTCTCGGCGAGCAGCGGGCCGCCGCCGCTCGCTGGCTTGCGCTGGCCGTCGCGCTACTGACCTTGATCTGCAGCGTTCCGCTCTATATGGAGTTCAATCCGGGCCTGTTCGAAATGCAGTTCGTCGAGCATGCCCGCTGGATTCCGACCTGGAATGCACAGTACTACGTCGGCGTGGACGGCATCTCAATGCCCCTGATCCTGCTGACCAGCTTCACCTCGGTGCTCGTCGTGATCGCGGGCTGGAAGAGCGTGGACAAGCGGGTGTCGCAGTATTTCGCAGCCTTCCTCATCTTGGAGGGCGCGATGATAGGCGTCTTCGCTGCGCTGGACGCGGTGCTGTTCTACGTCTTCTGGGAGGTCATGCTCATACCGATGTTCCTGATCATCGGTGTATGGGGCGGTCCGCGTCGCGTTTACGCCTCGATCAAATTCTTTCTCTATACCTTCCTCGGTTCTTTGTTGATGTTGGTGGCTCTGATCTATCTGTATTTGAAATCTGGCAGTTACGATCTGCTCGCCTTCCAACGCCTGCCGCTCAGCATCACGGAGCAGACGTATATCTTTCTCGCGTTCTTCGCGGCGTTTGCGGTCAAGGTGCCGATGTGGCCGGTGCACACCTGGTTGCCGGATGCCCATGTCGAGGCTCCGACCGGCGGTTCGGTGGTGCTGGCGGCGATCATGCTGAAGATGGGGGGATACGGTTTTCTGCGCCTGTCCTTGCCCATCGCGCCCGATGCCAGCCGAGAACTCGATTGGCTCATGATCGGTCTGTCGCTGATCGCGGTCGTTTACATCGGCTTCGTCGCGCTCGCCCAGCAGGACATGAAGAAACTCATCGCCTATTCGTCGATCGCGCACATGGGCTTCGTGACGCTCGGTGCTTTCATCGGTTTCACGATCGCAGCGCACTCGGGACGCACGACCGGTATCGAGTTGGGGCTGGATGGTTCGCTCGTACAGATGATCTCGCACGGCCTCGTCTCGGCCGCGATGTTCCTGTGCGTCGGCGTGCTGTACGACCGGATGCACACCCGCGAGATCGGCGCTTACGGCGGCGTGATCAACACGATGCCGAAGTTCGCCGCGTTCATGGTGTTGTTCGCCATGGGCAATGCGGGCGTCCCGGGCACGTCCGGTTTCGTCGGCGAGTTGCTCGTCATACTGGCGGCGTTCAAAGCCAGTGTCTGGTTCGCGTTTCTGGCCGCGACGACACTCGTGCTCGGTGCCGCCTATACCCTGTGGCTCGTGAAACGCGTGATATTTGGTCCGGTGGCCAACGATCACGTCGCTGCTTTGCGGGATCTCGATGGCCGGGAATTCTTGGTTCTCGGGGTGCTCGCCGTGGGCGTGCTGCTGATCGGCGTGTGGCCGGCGCCGCTGCTCGACGCGATGCGGGAAACGACGCAGCACCTGGCCCAGCAATTGCTGGTCTCGAAGATCGGTCCCTGAGGGTTCATCGCATGACGCCATTCAGTTCCTCAGTTTATGACGCCGGTCTGGTCTACGCCCGGCCGGAAATGTTTCTCGCCGCCGCCGCGTGCCTGTTGTTGCTGCTCGATCTCGTCATCGTCGATGCGCAGCGTCGCTGGGTCGGCGTGCTGTCGGTCGCGAGTCTGATCGTGACCGCGGTGCTGGTCGTGATTCAACCGCTCCCGACGCGGGTCGTCGTGCTCGGCGACATGTTCGAGCTCGACCCCATGGCTCAGGTTCTCAAGATCGTCGCGCTGCTCACGGTCGCGGTGGTGTTCGTATATTCGGCCGATTACCTCCGGCGCCGCGCCATATTCAAGGGCGAATATTTTGTCCTCGGTTTGTTCGCCACGCTCGGCATTCTCGTTCTGATATCGGCTGCTAGCCTGCTGACGCTTTATCTGGGCCTCGAACTGATGTCGCTGTGTCTCTACGCGATGGTCGCGTTCGACAGGGACTCCGGCCGCGCGGCCGAGTCCGCGATCAAGTTCTTCGTGCTCGGTTCCCTCGCCTCCGGGACCTTGCTCTATGGCATGTCGATCATCTACGGCGTTACGGGCAGTCTGCAACTTTCCGGCATCGCGGCCACATTGAATTCGGGTCTTGCGGCGAATATTGGTGTGTTGTTCGGCCTGGCCTTCCTCGTCGTCGGCGTCGGGTTCAAGTTCGGCGCCGTGCCGTTCCACATGTGGATTCCCGACGTCTACGAGGGTTCTCCGACCTGCGTCACCTTGTTCATCGGTTCGGCGCCCAAGATCGCCGCGTTTGCACTGACCATGCGCTTGTTGACCGAGGGTCTGGCGCTGTCGCAGCCGGACTGGAGCCAGATGCTGATCGTGCTCGCGGTGCTCTCGATGATCATCGGCAACCTGGTCGCGATCGCACAGACGAATCTCAAGCGCATGCTCGCGTATTCGACGATCTCCCACGTGGGCTATATTCTGCTCGGGATTCTCGCGGGCACGCCGCAGGGATACCAGGCCGCCATGTTCTACACGATCACCTACGTGCTCGTCGCGACCGGTTGTTTCGGGATGATTTTACTGCTTGCCCGACAAGGTTTCGAAGCGGACACGCTCGAGGACTTCAAGGGTCTCAATAACCGCAGTCCCTGGTTCGCCGGCATGATGGCGATCTTCATGTTCAGCCTGGCTGGTCTGCCCCCCTTCATCGGTTTTCCCGCGAAGCTCGGCGTCATCCAAGCCGTGCTCGCGACGGGATACACGTGGCTCGCCGTGCTCGCGGCGCTGCTTTCGGTCGTCGGCGCTTTTTACTATCTGCGGATCGTTAAATTGATGTACGTCGACGCACCGATCGACACCGCGCAAATCGGCGGCTCGGCGCTCATGCGCACGGTGCTCAGCGTGAACGCCCTGATGGCGCTCGGTTTCGGCATCATGCCCGCGGCGCTGCTGACTCTGTGCCAGCAGGCGATCCGGTAGAACGAAATCCCGGTTCTCACCGACGATCCCCTTGGGGGTATTGCAAAGCTCCGCGTCTCCAGTACAATAATCGGCTCTCCGGTGCGGGGTGGAGCAGTCTGGCAGCTCGTCGGGCTCATAACCCGAAGGTCGTAGGTTCAAATCCTACCCCCGCTACCAACTTCAACGTAAGTGCCAGTCCCGTCAAGAATTTTTGCGCTGTTCGCAGGCCGGACCTGCTACCATTATCGGCGCCTACGGCGGGGCAGGAAACTGCTTCAATGCCTCTTGTACCGCGAGCAACAGTGCTGGCGCGTGCACGATAGTGATTTCGTAAACCTTGGTATGGTCCAGCTCAGCATAACCGTGCGCGAGAATGTTACGAAAGCCAATGACGTCACGCGCGTGGGGAATCGTCTCAGCAACGGCAGGGGCACACTTGTAGAGATTGCTCATCGCCTCTCCGCAAACTTCCAGCACCCGCTCCACGGCCGCTCGAGTCTTTTCGTCGGCCAGATACTGTTCCAAGCTCAATCCAGAGGTAAAGCGTACCGCCGCAGCCGCGTAATGCTCGATGTCTTCGAGAAAGACGCCGGGGTCACGCAGCCGCATAGATCGGAGATTTGCTCTGATCGATGTAGTAGCGCAGTCGGCGGTTCCGTATCGCTCGCGGCTCCACCAGGTCAACCGGGCGCTGGAGCAAAGCTTCCAACGCTTCCTTGAGGTTCAGAAAGTTTGAAAAACTGTCTGCGCCTTTTACGTCGAACTCAACGAGAACATCGACATCGCTGCGTGCAGGATCGAAGTCGTCGCGGAGTATTGACCCGAACGCTTGCAGGCTTCGTACGCCGTGAATGCGGCATATTCCAGCTATAGCTTCGCGATTGTTCTCGATCAGCGGATGCATGGGGAAAGTCTACCATGGACAAAAAGGGCGGATGGTACGCATAGCTCATTGATTTTTATAAGGGACGGCCGGCTTGTTCGTCCGACCACAGGGCATGTCACTCCAGGACGATGATTTTACTGACATACCATCAAGCTGCTTGCGCGCTCAGCCGCATGCCAAACGCGCCGACAATCTTAGCCACGGTTTCAAAGCTCGGATTGCCCTTCGGAGAGAGCGCCTTATAAAGGCCGGCCCGCGTGATGCCGGTTTCCTTTGCCAGCTTCATCATTCCGCGCGCCCGAGCGACCACCCCGAGCGTG
>Ga0116230_10000385_pt1 | contig 38501 bp, 35 predicted proteins | sample S1TSphfallax_3_FD_88678 | JGI IMG/M metagenome (GOLD analysis project Ga0116230, IMG submission 88678) | Host-associated microbial communities from peat moss isolated from Minnesota, USA - S1T2_Fd - Sphagnum fallax MG | ecosystem: Host-associated > Plants > Peat moss > Unclassified | place... | reverse complement strand
CAGCAACTATCTGCGCGAACAGAGCGTGGTGAAAGACAACGACTGGAACGCGCACGGAACGATCGACAACGACGCCGCCGAGGCGCTGGTGAAGGCCGATCCCAACCGCTTTGAGTACGTGCCGACGCAGGATTACCTGAAGGGCATCGACTATTGATCGCTTTCGGCAGGAATTTCAACGAAACCGGGCGCGCCGGCAAGGATGCGCCCGGTCTCTATTTCGCGTGTGCGCGCACACTCATTTTCGTTTGTGAGCGCGATAGCGACGGATGAGCGCATTGGTCGAGCTATCGTGCTTCAACTCTGGCTCGGTTTCGCTCTCCAACTCTGGAATGATCGCCACGGCCAGCTTCTTGCCTAACTCGACGCCCCACTGGTCGAAGCTGTCGATCTGCCAGATGGCTCCCTGCACAAAGACGCTGTGCTCGTAAAGCGCCACTAACTTGCCCAGCAGCGCGGGAGTCATCTTTTCAGCGAGAATCACCGAAGACGGCCGGTTGCCCTCAAAAGTCTTATGCGGAATGAGCCAGTCCGCGATGCCCTCCGCCTTCAACTCATCGGCCGTCTTGCCAAACGCCAGCGCCTCGGCCTGCGCGAAGACGTTGGACATGAGGTAGTCGTGATGCGCTCCGAGTGGATTGAGCGATTTACAGAACCCGATGAAGTCGCAGGGGATCAGCTTGGTTCCCTGATGAATGAGTTGATAAAACGAGTGCTGGCCGTTGGTTCCCGGTTCGCCCCAGAAGATAGGTCCAGTCTGGTATCCGGTAACTCGGCCGTCCAGAGTCACATGCTTACCATTGCTTTCCATAGTAAGTTGCTGCAAGTACGCAGGGAAGCGCTTGAGATACTGGTCGTAAGGCAGCACGGCGACCGTTTGCGCGTCGAAGAAATCGTTGTACCAGACGGTGAGGGCGCCCATCAGCATGGGAAGGTTCTGGGCGAAGGGCGCGGTCTGGAAGTGAACGTCCATCTCGTGGAAGCCGGCCAGCAGTTCGCGGTAGTTCTCTGGGCCGATGGCGATCATGGTTGAGAGGCCAATGGCCGAGTCCATCGAATAGCGGCCGCCAACCCAGTCCCAGAAGCCGAACATATTCGCCGTATCGATACCGAACTTGTCGACCTCTGCAGCGTTGGTCGAGACGGCGACAAAGTGCCGCGCCACGGCGGCTTGTTCCTTGAGCTTGGCCAGCGACCAAACCCGCGCCGAATGGGCATTGGTCATGGTTTCGAGCGTGGTAAACGTCTTCGAGGAAACGATGAACAGCGTCTCTTCCGGGTCCAGATCCCGCGTGGCCTCGTGGAAATCGGTGCCATCGACATTCGAAACGAAGCGGAAGGTCAGATCGCGTTTAGAGTAATGCCGCAGCGCCTCGTAGGCCATCACCGGGCCGAGATCCGAGCCGCCGATGCCGATGTTGACGATGTTCTTGATCGGTTTTTCCGTGTACCCAAGCCACGCGCCGGAGCGAATCTGCTCGGCAAAGGCGGCCATCTTGTCCAGCACCGCGTGGACCTCGGGAACGACATCTACGCCGTCGAAGAAGATCGATTCCGTTTTCGGGGCGCGCAGGGCTACGTGCAGCACGGCGCGGTTCTCCGTGATGTTGATCTTCTCGCCGCGGAACATCGCATCCCGATGCGCGGCCACGCCCGCCTGATCGATCAGTTCGCTAAAGAGCTTCAGCGTCTCATCCGTGATGCGATGCTTCGAGTAATCGAGGAAGATGCCCGCAGCCTCGGCGGTAAGGCGCTCGCCGCGCGTCGAGTCGGCGTTGAACAGTTCTCGGAGGTTCGTCTTGGCGATTTCCGCGGCGTGGGCTTCCAGGGCTTTCCAGGCGGGTAGCTGGGTCAGGTCTTTCACGGGCGTGGTCATTGTCTTCTCCTGTGAATCTCCGGTTGCTGCATCCAATTGCGGATTATACTCGGGGAGTTTTGGCGTCAGCGCCCCAACGTAACAATCGAGGCTGAGAAACCGCGTCCGTTCCGCCACGGCTTGCCGCATTGGGTCAGATTGGGCAAGGGCGCGCTCCCGTCCTCATGCCTTCTCTTGACGAAAGACGATGGCGGTTTTGCTGGGGATGAAGAGTCCCTCCGTTGGCTGAGTGATGGGCGTTTCAAGGACGGTAGTTGCCGTGAGCGACGCGGCGGAGATGGCGTACACGTGCCGGAAACCGCGTTTTCGCGCATTTGGCAAGCGGAGCGTGATGCCGGACGAGGCGTCTTTGTTGACGACGGCCAGCAGCTTGGCGCCATTGGCCTCCCGCGCCGCGTAGGCGGTTGCATTGACGGTGCCCGGATCGAAATCGAGCTTGAGCATCGTGGCGCCGGCAAAGTGATGGGCTAACTTCATGCCGTAGGCGACCGGCTCGGCAACGTACCGGTCGCCGAGATGCGCAATGGGCGTGTAGAAGGGGCGCGGATGGGGCGCTTTCGGGTCTGGCATCAGCGCTTCTCCGGGAAGCGAACCGCCCAGGCTGTTGGCGACCATCTTGCCGTCGCCGCCGTGGAGATTGGCCCCGGCGTAGCCCAGCGATGCCAGCAGCAGCAGGTAGTCCGCGGCCCAGAGCGCCGCTGCAAATACATCGGAAACGCCCGGTTTGCCGCCCTGGTAGCAGGTGTTGCCCTCGGTCATGTGGTACGGAACGGCGTGGCCAAGTCCCTTCGAAAGGCTGGCGGCAAGCTCGGCCACATCGTGCGCCTCGAGCTGCACGCGTGGGCCGGGCCGCAGCAGATGCAGAACGTCGATGTCGGGATTCGAGGGCGGTCCGCCCAGGTAGTAGTGGTGGGTGACGGCGGCGATCGCCGGCGGATCCGGCGTGGTGAGCAGGCCGTGGAGTAGCGCTGGGTAAAAGTCCGGCCAGCCGCCGGTATCCGGCAGTCCGAAGCGAACTTCGGGCGCAACCGCGCGGATCGCGTTGGCCAGCGCCAGCCACTCGCGGATGTACGCTTCGCCATTCCAGCTCTTGGCCTCGCGCAGGCGTGGGACATAGAGGTCCGGCTCATTGCCGAGCAGAAAATAGTCGAGCTTGCCGCCAAGCGTCTTCGCGACAAAGGCTCCCTGATCGGCCGCGCGGGCCGGCGTGTTGGTGGCCAGATTGATGCCGTAGAGGCAAGTCCAGCCAGTCGCGTCCAGAAAGCCGCGCAGGTTGCGCACCGCCTGGGGCGTGATGGGGAAGGCGAGGCTGGGTGCGGGATTGCCCTGCCGGTCGCGCACATGCATCTCCGGCGGCTCGGTCGCGGGCGTTGGCTGCCACCAGCTTACGTCGGAGGTATTGCCGCCGATGCGCAGCACACCATGGGGCGCGAGCTTGCGGAACTCGGCGATCAGCCCGCGATTCTCGGGGGAAAAGAAGCTAGGGTCGGAGAGCTGCTGCGTCTCGTAGGAGAGCCCGAGAAAATTCGCCGGGACCGCCGGACCCGGCTGCTCAGGGTGGATGGTGAGGTCAGCCGTGAAGGAAGGATTTTCGGCAAGGCCGCGATGCGCCAGGGTGACGGCCGCGGAGGCAAGCAGGAAGCGCCGGCGGTTGAGGATGGCCATATCGGATAGGGTAAACGACGGCAACTGGACTGTTGAACTGCCTGCGGTCGCCACAGGAAGAGATAGAACGGCAGATTCCGAAGGGAATGACAGAAAGGGAAGCAAAGTCGGCCACAACAGCAACGGCCCTCCAGCACTCGCAATCACGAGGGCCGTTGCTTCGGTTTCTTGTGGAGTTACTTAGCAGCCGGCTGCGCCACAGCTCCGGGCATAATCTCCAGCGGCTTGCGCTTCTCCTGCTCATGGTCGGGCTGAGGAAGCGGCTTGCGCGGGAGCATCTGGTCGCGCATGGCGGTGTTGTAGACGAAGATCGCTTCCACCGTCGCAATCTGCTTCAGGTCGGCAGGCGAAAGCCGCTCGACCGTGTCTTCGTTCGAGTGGTGGGTGCGGGTCTCGTAGTCCATCTCGTCCTGGATGAACTGGAATCCTGGAAGCCCTACGGCATCGAAACTCAGGTGATCGGTGCCGCCGGTGTTGCGGTTGGTCACGGTAGTTACGCCCAGGTCTTTGAGCGGCTCGATCCACTGCGCAAAAATCGGCGCAATGGCGGTATTTCCCTGGGTGTAGATGCCGCGAATCTTTCCGGTGCCGTTGTCGACGTTGAAGTAGCCGGAGAGCAGTTTGTGCTCCGGCTTGAGCGTCAGCGGCCCCACTGCACGGCGCATGAACTCGGGCAGAGCGAGCTGGTCCGGCGCGGTCGAAAGCGCGGCCGAGCCGAAGTGCTGCGTCACATAGCCCTTCGACCCGAAGATGCCCTCTTCCTCGCCCGTCCACAGGCCGATGCGGATCGTGCGGCGCGGCTTGATGTCGAGCGCCTTGAAGATGCGCATCACCTCCATCGCCACCACGGTGCCCGCGCCGTTGTCGGTCGCGCCCGTTCCGGCGATCCAGCTATCGAGATGGCCGCCGACCATCACGATCTGATCCTTGAGCAGCGGGTCGGTGCCGGGGATTTCGGCGACGGTGTCGAAGCCATGCTCATGCTCGCCCGTAAACTTAGTTTCGACGTTGATCTCGACGGTCACCGGCACATGCGCCTGCACGAGCCGGTAGAGCCGCCCGTAGCTCTCAATCGCCGCCACGGCCACTGGAACCTTGATGTCCTTGCCGGCGATATAGGGTGTGCGGCCGATGGTTGCGCCGTTGTCGTCGAAGAACGTTCCGCCCGAGCCGCCGCCGTTGCGGGAGTCGCGGCTGGGCTCGATGATCGCGGCCACTTTTTCGTCTGCAAAGAACTGCGCGATCTTGTCGATCAGCTTCATCCGCTCCATGTAGGCGCGCATCCGGGCCTGCATCTCCGGCGGCATCCCGCCTGGCCCCTGGCCGCCCGCCGAAACGGGAAATTCGACCATGTCTTCGAGTTCCTTGTCGGTGTAGCGCGAGAAGAGCGCCTTATCTACCGGGGGAACCTCGCGCATCGCGCCGAAAAGCACCACTTTGCCGGCCAGTTTGCCCTTGTACTCATCGAAATCTTTCTCCGACTGGATGTTGACGAAGGTGACTTCGCCGGTGACCGGCCCAGGGGTCGAGGGCGACCACGGCGTGGCCTGCAGGATGAGCACGGCGGTATCCGGCGTGACCATGCGCGCCCAGGTATTCAACTGCTGCCAGCCGAGGCCAAACTCGCCCCAGTCTTCGAGATGGGCGTTTTCGCAGCCGATCTTGGTCAGCGTGTCGCGGGTCCACTCGTTGGCTTTTTTCAGGTTCGGCGAACCGGTCAGGCGCGGCCCAATGCCGTCCATCAGCGCCACGGCAAAGTCCATCACATGGGAGTGGTTCAGGCCTTCGTCGCGAATGCGCTGATAGGCGGCCAGGTCGAGCTTTTCGGTGGCTGGCTGCACTTCCGCGTAGGGGTCGGTTTCGGCAGGCGCGGCGGCAGGTTTGGCGGCCTTGGTCTTGTCGGCGGCGAGAGCGGGCAAGGTGAGCGTAGCCGCCAGACACAGCGAGGGCAGGCCGCGGAATAATTTCGAGGGCAACATCACCGGCATGGGCAATCTCCAAGAGGAAGAAGTGGTTGTTTGGATCAATCGAGCGGGATCGAACTTGATTGTAGCTCGCGGACGGTGTGCGAAAGCCAACCATCGTTGCGATTTATGAGCCGGATTGGGGCAAAGAGCGGACATGCGCGAGCGGAGCTTTCAGTTCCAGCACGAGCAGCGTGGCGGCGATCGAAGAGATGCCCGGGTGTTTCGATTTTATGGCATCTGCGGCAAGCCGTGATAGCATTTGCTCAATTCGCGCCACGCCCGTGCTTTACTCGACTTTCCGTCCTCTATCCGGGCCTGTTCGACCTCGCCCGATCGATTTGCGAATTTTCTTCTGGAGGCAAGCTCTTGAGGCTGCGTCTACTTCCTGGACTCCTTTTTCTCGCGGCGCTCCCGCTGCTGGCGCAGACCACCGCGCCTCTGCCGCCTGCCGACATGGTCATCCAAAACGCCACGGTGATGACCGCCAGCCACGGCACCATCGAGCATGGCGCGGTATGGGTGCATAACGGCAAGATCGCTGCTGTCGGCGCCACGGTCGACGCGCCTGCGACCGCGGTCGTGGTGGACGCGACCGGCAAGTGGCTTACCCCCGGCATCATCGATCCCCATTCGCATTCGGCGCTCGACAACGACGTGAACGAGGCCACCAGCCCGGTCACCCCCAGCATGATGATGATCGACGCCTTCGACAACCGCGACGCCGCGCTCTACCATGCGCTCGCCGGCGGCGTGACGACGGAGCTGCTGCTGCATGGCTCGGCCAACATGATCGGCGGCCAAGCCGTGGTCATCAAGAACAAATTCGGCCTCTCGCGCGACGCCATGCTCTTTCCCAACGCGCCGCGCTCCATCAAATTTGCTTCCGGTGAAAATCCCAAGCGCGTCTACGGCAGCCGCAACCAGTTGCCCTCGACCCGCATGGGCAACTTCGAAATCATGCGCCAGTCCTTTGAAGACGCCAAGGTATATATGGCCGGCTGGGACGCCTACAACGCCAAAGTTGCCAAGGGCGAAAAGACCGCGGTCGCGCCCAAGGTCGATCTGAAACTCGAGGCGCTCGCCGATGTCCTGCGCGGCAAGCTCTACGTCCAGATTCACTGCTACCGTGCCGATGAATTCCTTACCGAAGAAGCCATCGCCAAGGAATACGGCTACAAGATTCGCGCCTTCCATCACGCGCTTGAAATGTACAAAGTTGCGGATCAGATCGCGCCTACCGGTACCGGCATCGCCACCTTTACCGACTGGTGGGGCTACAAGGACGAGGCCTGGGACGCGATTCCATGGAATGCCGTCATGAGCATGAGAGCCGGCATCAAAGTGGCGCTTAAGAGCGACTCGAACGACCACATCCGGCGATTGAATCAGGAGGCGGGAAAGATGGTCCATTACGGCGGAGCGACCGAGGATGAAGCCATCCGCATGGTCACGCTCAACGCGGCGTGGAACATCGGGGTGGACGACCGCACCGGCTCGATCGACCCCGGCAAGGACGCCGATCTGGTGATCTGGAATGTCGATCCGCTTTCCACCTACGCGCGGGCGGAGAAAGTGTATATCGACGGCGATCTTTTCTTCGATATGGCCGCGCCGGGGTTCGGCACGCCACACTTTTCGGGAGCCATGCACTCGGCCGGCGGCGAAGGTGGCGAAGACGGCCAATATGACGGGGACGGTGACTGATGACGCGTAACGTGAGAATATCCTCGGATTTGACGGCCTTTGCCATTGCTGCCGTGCTGTTGTGTGTGGGTTCCATGGCGGCGGGTCAGAGTGCCGCAAAACCCATCGCCATCACCGGCGGAAAACTCCTGACAGTCAGCCACGGCGTGATCGAAAACGGTGTGCTGGTCATCGCGGACGGTAAAATCGCCGCCGTCGGCCCGGCTGGCCAAGTCGCCATCCCCGCTGGCGCCACCATCGTCGATGCCAAAGGCCTCACCGTCTACCCCGGCCTCATCGACCCTGACACCACGCTGGGCCTGATGGAGGTGGGATCGGACGAGAACTCGAGCGATTTGGCTGAGCCGTCGGACGAGATCATGCCCCACATGCACGTTTCCGATGCCTTCCACGCCGAAACTGAACTGATTCCCGTGGCGCGCCTCAACGGCGTCACCAACGCTGTCGTTGCGCCTGCTCCGGAGGACTCGGTCGCCGGTCAGGACATCTTCATCCAACTTGCCGGTAAGAATCGCGACGAGATGATCCTCGGCCGCGACGTGGCTCTGGCCATGAACTATGGCGCCGGACAGCGCCGGCGCGGCGGTCGCTCCGAGTACCCCTCGACGCGCATGGGCCTTATCACCCAGTTGCGGCAGAGTCTGATGGACGCGCAGCACTACGAGGCCACCCGCGATGCCGCGTCGAAGAAGTCCGACAAGCCGGAAGACAAGTCAGGCGAGAAGGGCGGCGACAAGTCTTTTCAGCGGGACCTGAAGATGGAGGCGCTGCTGCCCTACCTGCATGGCGAACGGCCCGTGGTGGCGGGCGTCTACGAGGGCTACGACGTGGAGAGCTTCATGAAAGTGGCCCAGGAATTTCACCTGAAGGTGATCCTCAACCACGTCACCCGGACCCAAGAAATCCTGGACGAGATTGCCGCCTACAAAGTGCCGGTCATCGTCGGACCTATTTACGACCTGCCGCGGCCCAACGAACGCTACGACGCGGTTTACACGCTGCCTGCGGAACTGGCCAAGCGCGGCGTCAAGATCGCCATCGCTTCCGGCGAGGCAGGCGGCCCAGGCGGCGCGCATTCGGTGCGCAATCTGCCCTATTCGGCCGGCTTCGCGGTAGCCTACGGGCTGCCCTACGACGAGGCGCTTAAGGCCATCACGCTCAATGTGGCGGAGATGTTCGGCTTCGGCGACAAACTCGGCTCGCTGGACGTCGGCAAAACGGGCAACATCGTCCTCGCCAATGGCGACCCGCTCGATGTTCGCACCGATGTGAAGCAGGTCTACATCGACGGGATTGCGCAACCCATGGTAAGCCGCCAGACGCGCTTGCGGGACGAATATAACAAATAGGAATCCGGGATTAGGGAGTAGGGGCCGCGTGGTCTTCGGCTATTGCTGAAAAACTACGCTTCCGCCTCTTCCAGCAGATCGGACTCCATATCCGACTGGCGCACCGAGGACCATTTCTCGAGATACACAATGCCCAGCACCAGACCCACCAGGAATACGCTCACTGAGCTGTACTCCATAATCGAGAGCCGCTCATCTTCGGCGACCGTCTGGTAGATCACAATTCCGTGAACGTTGCGCGGCGTCATCCGCTGCTCGCTGGGAATGGGCGACTTGGGAAGGTTTTCGAGATAGTCGGTGGAAACCATGGCGCTAAAGACGAGTCCTGCCAGGCCCGGCAGCAAGAACAGCAAGGCGAAGAACTTCAGGACGGGAAGATTGGTCCGGTGCATAGTGCTCCCATTTCCATCGTTGCGAATTTTCGTTTGGAAATAGCTTCAGCCGAAGAGAGAGGCGACGGTAGGAGGAAATCGACGTTCTTGCAGTGCCTCGCTTCCGTGGATGCGAAGCGGTTTTGATAACTCTTAGAAGACTCCTACAGAAAGAGAAAGTCAATCTACACAAGAGTAATCTAATGCAGAGCTATTGGTAACGTAGAGCGTTTTGAAACAAGGTTCGATCCCTTTTGAACGGAATCGCAAGGCTTCAAGCGCAAGTTGAACGGGCCTTTCATTTGCGCTCTGCCGATTCCTGAATACGGCTGGCTTCAAAACTCACGATTTTCCAAACACCTTGCGGATTGCGGACGTACACCCGGGTGTAGCGATAGCGCCCGGTTACCTCCGGGTCGCTCTTGCCGCCAGTGAGTTCGGCCACGGAAGTGACGACGGCCGTCGAGCCGTAAACGCGGACTTTGCGATCGGAGGTAACCAGTGCGGTCACTTGCAAGGCGCCGCTCTTCAGGTTCGCTACCGCCTGTTCCTTGGTCTGAATTGCACCTTTGGCGGTAATGCCGGTGTAGTCCTCCGCCAGCAGATTCTCCATAGCCGCACTGTTGCTCTTGAGCATCGCCGCGCGCCAGACTTCTTCCAGTTGCTCGATCTCATGGCGGTATTCGTGCCGCTGAGAGCGAGGCACCTGGTTTGCCCGGCCCTGCTGGGCCACGGCGGAAAGTGCAAAACCCGCGGCGACCGCCGAGCAAAGGAGAGACCTGACCAGACAACGCGACGTGTGCCAGACGTCCGCGTAGGCCTTCGGTTGACTGGCAGACGCAATTCGGTGTGGAGGATCTGCGATCATAAACCTATCGAATCGTAGCCTTGGACGCATCGCAAGGTCAAAAGGAATCTGGTGGAAGGCGGGCGGCGGGGGCGAATGGCGATTCCAGCGGACTGAACGGGATGGACAAGTTCAGTTCGCGCCGTTTGGACGGCCCAATTCCGTTGCATCGCGGCAGAATCCCCGATGCGGCGTCCCAGAGACCGATCCGGATTAGAGGGCAATTTAGACGATGGCCGTCAGGTCTTCCACCAGCCGCTCCCGCATGCGCTGGTACAGTCCACCGACGGCCAACTTTTTGAAGTGATCCGAAGCGCGGTGAGCGGCAAGTGCCTTGGAATCCCGGTACTGTTCGTAAATTACGACGGTGTCCGGATCGCCCTCAACCTGGTGGGGAATATAGCTGACGCATCCGGACTCCTGCCGCGAAGCCTCGGCAAGCAGTCGCAGGGTTTCGGCGATTTCCCATCGCTCTTCCGGAGCAAATTTCAAGCGAACGAGGAAGCTGATCATGGACCCATCCTTCTTGCCAAGACTGCCTTGCTAAGACTGCGCTTACGAAAACTGCAAGATTGTCGGAATCGCGAAGACTCAGGAATGTAGAGATTCCAGCATATCGGCAAAGCCAGGCAGGATCATCGTCTGGTCGCGATCCGGGCCCGTCGAGACCATGCCGATCATAGCCCCGCTTTCCCGTTCCTGGAAGCGGAGATATTCCTGCGCGGCGAGCGGCAATTGCTCGAACTCGGCAATGCCTTCGGTCGACTGCTGCCAGCCCTTGAGTGTCGTATAGCGGGGAACGATCGATTCCAGGCCCTGCGCGTCGGCCGGAACCAGGTCGGTGAATTTGCCGTCGATCTCGTAGCCGATGCAGACCGGTATCTCAGCCAGCTCATCCAGCACGTCCATTTTGGTCACCACCAGCCACTCCGTTCCGTTGACCTGGTTCGAGTAGCGCAGCAACGGAATATCCAGCCAGCCGCAGCGGCGCGGGCGTCCAGTCACGGCACCGTACTCGTTGCCGCGCGCGCGCAGCACCTCCGCGGAATCGTCGTGAATCTCGGTCGGGAACGGCCCTTCGCCCACCCGCGTCACATAGGCCTTGGTCACGCCAATGACCGTGCCGATTGCCGTCGGCCCCACGCCGGTTCCCGTGGACGCGCCGCCCGCCGTAGCCGACGACGAGGTCACAAAGGGATACGTCCCGTGGTCGATGTCCAGCATCGTCCCCTGCGCGCCCTCAAACATCACGCTGCCGCCCTCGGCGATCACCTTGTTGAGCAGGTTGCCGGTGTCGGTCACAAACGGCCGCACCTGCTCCGCAGCGGCCGCATATTCGTCGAACATTCTTGCGGAATCGATAGGTGCGCTGCCGAAGAGCGCATGGACGATGGCGTTCTTTTCCGCGCAGGCGTTTTCAATGTGCGCCTGAAGGATTCTGGGGTTGAGCAAATCCACGACCCGCAACCCGCCGCGCGCCATTTTGTCCTCGTAGGCCGGCCCGATGCCGCGGCTGGTGGTGCCGATCTTTTGCCGGCCCGGCGCGCTCTCCGCAGCCAACTCGATCATGCGGTGGTAGGGCAGAATCACTTGCGCGCGGTTTGAAACGAACAACTGTCCATCCACATCCACACCCAGGTCGCGCAGTTTCGACACTTCCTTTAGAAAGGCGATCGGGTCCAGCACCACGCCGTTGCCGATCACGCCTTTGCACCCCGGCCGCAAAACGCCGCAGGGAATCAGCTGCAGCACGAACTTCTGACCCTCAATGATCACCGTGTGGCCGGCGTTGTGTCCGCCAGCGTAGCGGGCCACGGCGGCGAACCGGCCGCTCAGCACATCGACGATCTTGCCTTTGCCTTCATCGCCCCACTGGGCGCCTAACACGACTGCTGTTTTCGCTCGCATGCCATCCATTTCATGGGGCTACCGTTCGGCTCGTTCGTCGCCCGGGCGCTTGGAGCGACCGGGCCTGATGCCGATCGTGACGATTCCTGGCGCAAGCACTTAGACTCGCAACCGGCCCCGACACCACTCGTAATCATATACCGGGCATGCTCGGGAAACCGTTCCGGTGGCGTTCAAAAAACGACACTTCCCCGGCCGGCGGCGCCCCGAGGTCGATTGCGGCATGTTGTGAAAGCGGGAACGCACTTCTTCTTCAGGATTTTCCGGCGGATTGATGCAAGATTTTGAAACGCAGGCGTTTCGCGCGACGGGTTGGTGCGATCCGCCGAGTCAAGGGAGGAGCTTCATGGCAAGGGAGTTTGCGGCTTCTCGGTTGAACGTCACGGTGATCGCGCAGCCGCTGAACTGCGAGCGCGTGGCGATCAGGCAGTCGCCGAAATCGGCGTTCGTCTGGGCGAAGAGCATTAGCGATTGTTTCAGCAGCGTTTCGCTTTCAAAAAGCAGCGCTTCGCTGCTCAACAGCGTCTTAAGCGCCTGGATGAAATCGGTGCGATCTAGTTTGTAGGATCGATTTAGCACCCAGCCCAGTTCTGCGATTGCGACGAGCGTGACGAAACCCTGTCTGTCCCTGGTCAACGATTCGATGAAAGCGGTCGCGCTTTGGGTCTGGCGCGGGTCGTCGCGGATGATGTAGCGAATCAGGACATTGGTATCGATCCCGATCAAAATAACTCAACTCCCTCATCCGGTTCGGGTACTCCCGCCGCGCCCCTTGCAATAGCATCGTCCATTTCCTCTAGCGAAATTGCGCGGGGGAATTTTCCAAACATGCCCTTCAGTCGCTTCAGGTCTCCATTTTTTGGGAAAAGCACGAAAGCATGCAGTCCGCCCAGCGAATTTTCGACAAATTCGACCTGATCGCCCGGTTTCAAGTCCAGCGCGGTTCGCACTTCGATCGGAATCGTGATTTGCCCTTTAGAGGTTACAGTTGCCAGAGCCATTTTCTCTCCTTACAAATTCCCATTCGCCTTACTTTACGCGATCTGTGCGGAAGAGAATCGGTTTATTCCCGGATGATTTTCACGAAGATTCCATCCGGCAGCTCTCCTTCGATGAGGTGAACGACGCCTCCTTTGACGAAGCCCTCGAGCACCAGCCGTTCGCGGGGCGGTTTGGGGGCGGCGGCTGTAGGCTCGCGTCGCGTCGCGATGGGAGTGGTGGGCGCGGGAGCAAGTGTCGCCGGAGTGCGGCCCATGCCGCGGTCCATGGCCTCGTTGGCGAGCTGGTCGGCTTCTTTGTTGCCGCCGCGCAGGGTGTGGGCGATCTCGAAGCGCTCGAGCTTGCTGGCGCGGCGGCGGGCTTCTTCCCAAAGCGGGCGCAGGTCGGGGCTGTTCACCTTGTATTTGCCCTGCATCTGCTTGACCATCAGTTCCGAGTCGGCGACGACCTTGAGGCGGGTGCGCTTGTTTTCGAGGCACCAGGCGAGGACGCCGAGCAGGGCCGAGTACTCCGCGTAGTTGTTGGTGCGCTTGCCGAGGTACTCGCTGAGGCGCGCGAGGACGCGGCCCTGGCTGTCTTCGATGACCGCGCCGTAGCCGGCTGGGCCGGGGTTGCCGCGGGAGCCGCCGTCGCAGTGGGCGACGACCATGTCAGACGAGGAGGGGGAAGGCGAGGCCGGTTCAGGGAAGAGAGAGGGACTCATTGGAACAATCTTATAGGGAAGGCGGGATAGGGACTAGGGACTAGGGGATAGGGGATGGGGAGTAGCCGTTCCTTCCAGGCTGCTCACTTCCGCTCAAGCACATCGTCTATGCAACACGCCGGTTTCCCCGCTTCTCAATTCCCGGTTCCGCAGCTTTGATTCTCATTCGCTTTTCGCTGGAGAACAGTCGTATGGCGACAGACGCAGTTCCTTTCGCTGCTCCGATGGGTGCAGCGTGGCCGAGCGCCTTGGGCGTACAATCACTCGCAGGCATGGCGACGACACGCAGCGACGGGGAAGTGGGCGGGCAGGCTCCCGGCCGAGCGCGAGGGCGGGCTAAGGGGCTGACTTACGCCCAGCAGAGCAACGAGGAGCGGCTGCGCGTTCGTGCTACGGAGATGGACCTGATTCGCGAGGCGCAGGCTGGTTCACGGGCAGCCTTCGATGCGCTGGTGCGCCAGTATGAGCATCAGGTGCTGCGGCTGGCTCTGCATTTGACGGGGAGCGAGCAGGACGCGGAAGACATCTACCAGGAAGCGTTTCTGAAGGCGTACCGGTACCTGAACAACTTCCGCTTCGAGTGCTCGTTCTATACCTGGATTTACCGGATTGTGACGAACCTGTGCCTGGACCAGCTGCGGAGGAAGAAGACGCGGCGCGAGGATTCGGCGGTAGTGCTGGATCACTCCGGCGACGAGATCGATCTGATGGCTTCTGTCTCCGACGACCGGGCGTTTTCCAACCCAGGCAAGGAACTGGACCGGAAAGTGCTAGGGCAGCGGATTCAGGTGGCTCTCGATACGCTAACGCCGCGCGAGCGGATGGTTTTTGAACTGAAGCATTATCAGGGCCTGCGTTTGCGGACCATTGGGGAGATGCTGAGCACCACCGAGGAGACGGCGAAGAATACGCTCTTCCGGGCAACCAAGAAGCTTAGAAGTCAGTTGGCGGGCATTCGATAGCAAAGGCACGACGGATTTCCCGAAGGGATTGCCACGGAGCGCCTCAGCGCTGACAGATGGCGACCCAAGGGCAAGCGCGCAGGACAAATTTTGAGGCGGACAGGACGTGGCAGAGATGAAGAATCGGACGAATTCTGGCATGCAATGCGCAGAAATCCACGAGAAGATTGTGCTGGCGGCTTACAGCGAGCTGCCGGACGATACCAATCATGCCTTGTTGCAGCATCTGGCGAGTTGCTCACCCTGCCGGGAAGATCAGGCGCAGTTGCTGGCGCTGAAGACGCTTGCGGCAGCGCTGCCCGTGCTCGATCCGAGTCCGAATCTGGTGGCGCGGAGCCGGAGCCGGCTCGGGGAGGCTCTGGATGCCTTGCCGCCTAAACGCTGGTACGATCGCCTCGCCGACTGGATGACGCGCACGGCGACTGGCCTGCAGGGCGCGCCAGTAGCGGCGTGCCTGCTGCTGGTGGCGGGTGCCGGTCTCGGCAGTCTTGGCGGATACGAGTTTGCCGCGCGACGTTCGGTTGCCGCCGCTGGAACTGGATCGAGTGGAACCGCGGTCCGCTCCGACGCGGATCGGGCCGATTCTGCGGTTGAACCTGGACAAGCAGCGCCGGCGGAAATTGCCAGCGTCTTGGGCATCGTGCGCCAGCCGAATTCCAGTCTGATTCAAGTGCGTTACAACCAGGTGGAACGGCGTCAGGCTCAGGGAACGCTGGATGACCCGAAGATTCGCCAACTGCTGATGCTGGCTTCGCAGAATGGAGCCAACCCGGATGTGCGCAACGATTCGGTGGACCTGCTTGCGGCCGAGTGCCGGTTGGGGCATGGTTGTTCCGGCCCGGGAGCGCAGGGGACTGGGGTTCGCGACGCGCTGATGGTGGCCCTGCGCTACGATCGCAGCGCGACAGTACGCGAAAAGGCTCTCAAAGGGCTAGAGCCGTTCGTCGCTGAGGACATGCAGGTGCGGGACGCCGTTCTTGAGACCTTGCTGAACGATCCAGAGGCTCGCATCCGCTCCGCGGCGATTACCATGCTTCAGCCGGTCGAGGCGGATACCAGCGTACGTCAGGTGCTTTCGACGGTGGCACTTTCTGACGAGAATTCCCATATTAGGAATGCCTCTCGCGTCGTACTGCGGCGAGTATCGGAAGTTCAATAGGTTTTTGGTAAGTTAAGTTCGAGTTCGGAGTTTCTCAACGGCCGAATTCCAATTGAATCCCACAGGACCGCATCGCGAGACAGAGCGCGGCCTGGGAGCGCGGAACCCAAACACCGGGTATCCGCAGGAGAAAGACACCATGAAGCACTTTTTGAGGCCGGATAAGGTAAAAGAAATTGCGACAAAGAGGGGTTTGCCCGCATGGGGCGCAGCGTGTGCCGGTGTTTTCATGGCGGCGACTGTCTCGGCTGGGTGGGTCCACGCGCAGAGCATGTCGATGAGCGAGATGCTGAATTCCTCCTCCCTCCTGCTGCTGCATAGCCATGCGCAGGGTTTTCTGGGCATCGATGTGGGCGATATCGACGCCGATCGCGCTCAGACGTTGCGTCTTAAAGATACGCGCGGGGCGGAAATTACAGTTCTCGATCATGATGCGCCCGCCGGCAAAGTTGGGTTGAAGCTGCACGACGTGATCCTTACGGTCAATGGCAACGGGATCGACGGCGCCGAGCAGATGAAGCAGTTGCTGCACGCGACTCCGCCGGGGCGTAAGCTGCAACTTGTTGTGAGCCGCGATGGCGCGCAGCAGACCGTGACCGTGCAGTTGGCCGACCGGCGCAAGGTGCAGGAGGAGGCGCGGGAGCGTCTGGACAGCTTCGGCGCTTCTTCGGCCACGGGCAACTCGTTTGTTTCCAACGGTGCGGATATTCCCGCGAATGGCGGTTTCCGGTCGCCTTTCGCGGCCAATTCGTTGCATGTGGGCACGATCGTCGAGCCACTTGCGCCGCAGATGGCCGATTTTCTGGGTATTTCCGGCGGCGTGATGATCAAGAGCGTGGCCCGCAAGAGCGCTGCGGATCTGGCCGGGTTGCGCGCGCATGATGTTGTTCTCGAAGTGGGCGGCGAAGCGGTGGCGACCACCAGCGACTGGGAGCGGCTGCTGCGCACCGCCGAGGGCAGACCGGTGCAGGTGGAGATTTTACGCGACCGGATGAAGCAGTTGGTGCTGTTGCAGGTGGATGGGAAGCGGCACAAGAGCTAGTGTGAAGTGTGGAGTATGAGGGGTGCCGCGGTGGCACCCTTTCGCTTTTGGGCGCGGGTAGTAGTGGAACGGCTGGATGTGGTTCAATATTGAGGATGGCTACGGCACAAAAGATGACGGCTCGAGGACGCGCCAAGGCCGCTGTACGCAAGGTACGCGAGCTGGCGCTGGTGGGCCGGGCCCTGGCGTTTACCGGGCATCCGGTGATGGCGCAGATCGTCCCCATGCGATTTTGCAATCTCTCCTGCGCGTATTGCAATGAATACGACAAGGTCTCGGAGCCGGTGCCGGTGGCGGAGATGGATCGGCGCATCGACCATCTGGGACGGCTCGGCACCAGCATCATCACCATCTCCGGCGGCGAGCCGCTCACGCATCCGGGCCTGGACGACGTCATCCGGCGGATGCGCAAGGTGGGCGCGATGGCAGGCATGATTACCAACGGCTACCTGCTCAACGTGGAGCGCATCGAGCGGCTGAACCGCTCCGGACTCGACCACATGCAGATTTCGATCGACAACATCGAGCCGGACGACGTTTCGAAGAAAAGCCTTAAAGTTCTGGACAAGAAGCTCGAGATGCTGGCCGAACATGCTGAGTTTCATGTGAACATCAACTCGGTTGTTGGCGGTGGGATCAAGAACCCCAAAGATGCGCTGGTGATCTCGAAGCGTGCGCTGGAGCTGGGCTTCAGCAACACCATCGGCATTATTCACGACGGCAGCGGGCAATTGAAGCCTTTGCAGCCGGAAGAGGCGAAGATTTACTTCGAAGTACGCAATCTGGAGCGGCGCAACTACTCGCGCTTCAACCAGTTTCAGGAGGCGATCGCGCAGGGCAAGCCGAACGACTGGCGCTGCCGGGCCGGCTCGCGCTACCTGTACATCTGCGAGGACGGGCTGGTGCATTACTGCTCGCAGCAGCGCGGGTTTCCGGGCGTTCCCATTGCCGAATACACGACGGAAGATGTGAAGCGAGAGTTTCTGACGGCGAAATCCTGCTCGCCCAATTGCACCATAAGTTGCGTCCACCAGATCAGCTACATCGACCACTGGCGCGCGCCGCAGACGAGCACCATATCGCCTGGCGGGCATGGGGCTTCGGTGCCGGAGCTGGTGACGATTCAGGGCGCGAACTGACTTCAACAGGTCAGTCCTCGGGTTTTGCCAGCCATCTTTTGCGCACTTGTTCGAAACGGGTGATTCTATCCCCAATCTTCAGGATTTCCCGTGGATAGAATTCGAGCATCGTCTCGCACAATTCGATCATCCACTTTCGCCGCGAATAGCCGGGATTGACCGTGACCCGATGCGCGTTGGCAATTTGAATCTGTCCCCAACCGAGGGCACCTACCGTTAGGCAGTCCCAATCGAGAAATTCGATGGGAGTGAACTGAACGCCGGAGACAATCACCCGAAGTTCTTCAACTGTATAACTGACCAGCAAGATGGTGAAGTAATTTCTGTCGTCTTCGTAGAAGCGCGCCAGCCGCTCCACGGAAATCAGATTGGGCATACTGAATGTTGTGTCGCTTCTGTGCGTCTTGACATCGACCACGTAATAGCAATCGTCCGCGTCCTTGAAGGCAAGATCGGCCATGGCCCGGCGGGCGAAGTCCGAGGAATATTCCCCGCAATGGACACCGAGGATGGCTTGGAACGACTCGCCGAGAATGCTCTCGATAGCGTCTCCGACCGCACGGGGACTTTTCGCCGTGTTCTTCGAGAGGAAAGCGACTTGCTTATTGAGCAGGTCGCGAACTCCGTTCTCGATCTCCAGGAATGCTCCGGAATCTAAGAGTTTACTCTTCATCCTCGGTCTTCAAATAGCGCGGGCTGCATCTGGGTTGATCTCAACTTCGGCCGGTCTTGCTTCAGTTGGAGCGAGAGAGTGTTGCGATCCCAGAAGCATCCGCCGGAGTAGCCCTGAATCTGGTCGCCAATTGACGCTGTGGCCAGGCGCTTCTCTGCTATAAGGCAATACTCCTCTTCCATCTCAATGCCGATATATTGCCGGCCAAGTTTCCTGGCGACGACGGAAGTGGTCCCGGAGCCCAGAAATGGGTCTAAGACGACATCTCCCGGTTTTGAACTTGCCAAAATTAGCTTGGCAATCAGTTTTTCCGGCTTCTGGGTTGGATGGTCGGTGTTTTCCGGCATGGACCAGAACGGAACTGAAATGTCGGTCCAGAGATTGGAGGGATGCGTGAGGCGGAAGTTGCCCTCCGCGTCCTCGTTCCAGTCCTTTGGCTTGCCGTCCTGGTCGCGATAGGGGGCGACCACTTCCCGGCGCTGCTTAACCGCTTCTACATCGAAGTGGTACTCGTCCGAGACAGTGCAGAACCAGATGTCTTCGTGGCAATTTTTCCAATTGGCCAGTGCGCCGCGTCCCTTTTCGCGCTCCCATGTGATTCGGTTCCGAATCGTGAAAAACTGTTCAACAACACGCTGAACGGAACTTGAGGAGCGCCACTCGCTACAGATATAGAGAGACGCGGTGGGCTTTAGCACCTGTGCGGCAACCGTGATCCAGGAACGCATCCACCGCTCGTACTCATCGGAAGAACGCTCCGCGAATTTGGAGCCGTTGAAGGATTTCGTGAGGTTGTACGGAGGATCGGCAACCATGAGGTCCACCGAGTGGCGCTCCAGCAGGGGAAGCACTTGTACAGCATCCCCATGGATTGTCCGGCCTTGGTAATTTCCGGGCGGGAGCAACATATCGGTGCGCAAGACTTTCTCGTGCAAGTGCGGAAGCTCGGCATCTTGCAAAGTCAAAGTCCGGTTTTGCGGCGCACGCTGCTTCAGAATAGCTACCTCGCTAGGAAACCCGCTGGACAAATCTGGAGGCCGGATGGCAGTTCGCTTACTTCGCGCCCTTGGTATCCGCCAGCGCCTGGTCGATGATCTGGTAGAGGTTGTCGATGTTCGTGACTTCGATAAACGGCGCGCCGCGGCTATGACTGGTAACGATCCAGGCAGTCGGGGTGTGGTCGATGCCGATGCGGACGCCGAGGTTGTAGTCCGCAGTCACTTGAGCGGCTAGCTTGCCCTGGGGGTCGATGGCGAAGGGCAGCGCGATCCCGTGGCTCTGCGCAAATTTCTGGGTAAACTGCCGCATCAGGTCGGGGTTGTTGTAGAAAGATGGCTGGTTGGCGAAGATGGCGTCGCGATATTCGTCGCCGAGCTTCTTCGCTTTCTGGTCGAACCAGCGCGCGTTGACGGCGGCTTCAAAGCTCCAGGCGTGCATCTTCAGCGGAAAATCGTGGCGAATCCACGGAATGCCGTACTTGAGCGCGGCGGCCTTGAGGATGGGGTTGTCGTGGGCGCACATGGGGCATTCCTGGTCTTCAAACTCGACGATGGCCACACGCGCGCCCTCGGGCGGATGCAGGGCCGAGGTGTCGTGGACCTGGGTTCCGCGCTGCGGGTTAGAAAACTGGGCGGCGGCTGGAAGCGCCGCAAACAGGCTCAGACCGAGGGCTGAGATTGCCAGAGGTTGAAAGCGGAAAGAGATGCGGTTCATAAGGATTCGACGCTGGCCTCACCGATATTGTAACGGGCCGCTCCAGGCAATCGAGAGATTTCGGCGATTTCGGCACCGGAGGGCGGGTGGTCTTATGCCCTGAGATCGGGATCGTTGTCGCGCTCGCGCTTGCGGGCGGCGATCCATTGCCGCCATTTGTAGTCGGCGACGACTGATAGCGCGACCAGGACCAGCACGGCGACGGCGAAGAGCAACTTCATGGCTACCGTCAGGATCGCATGGCTGGGCTTGAGAGATTCGAGAAATCGAAGCGGAACATTCGTCTACGAGCGTGATGCAACGCATTGAGGGTTCTTTGCCGGGTGTGATAGGCTTCGTCTTCTTAAGCGAAGACGCTGGCGCGCGTTCGCTGCGACTTAGGTCTCATAGCGCCAGCGCCTGCCGGAGCAATCCGCATGACGGAGGACGGCAGATTTTTCGATAGGGCCGCGCCATGCGGTTTCCGCCTCAGCCCGTTCCGGGACTGCGGCCAATCGGACGCCCAACTGGACGCCTACGCGAATTCCCTGCGGTGGAATCGGTTGGATATCTGCGTCTTCCGCAAAGGAAGCAGGTCCTTCGCTTTGCTCAGGATGACAACGTATTGCCAATGACAGCCAAGAAATTGGCCTGTTTCTAAGGAGAATCGCAATGAAAACGTACCAGGGAAGTGAGATTCGCAACGTGGCAGTCGTGGGTCATGCTCACAGCGGCAAGACCACATTGATCGCCGCGCTGCTTTATTCCGCCAAGACGACTGCGGCGCAGGGCCGCGTGGCCGATGGCTCAGCGGTGACCGCCTACGACGAAGAAGAGGTTGCGCGCGGCACTACCATGCAGAATGCCGTCGCCTTTGCCGAGTGGCATGGGGTGAAGGTCAATCTTGTGGATACGCCAGGTTTCCACATGTTTTCGCACGATGCGCGCGCCGCCATGTTGCCGGTGGAATCGGCTCTGGTGGTGGTCAACGCCCAGTGCGGCGTGGAGGCAGTGACGGAGCGGGTCTGGAACTGGGCCGCCGAGGCGAATTTGCCCCGCATCGTCGTGCTCAACCAGATGGATTCGCCGCGAGCCGGTGGCGGCCACGGATTGGCGGCGCTGATGGAGGACCTGCATGAGCGCTGGGGACGCACCTGCGTTCCAGTGCAGCTTCCCATCATCGGCTCGGAGGGCTTTCACGGCGTAGTCGATCTGGTGACCATGCAGGCCTTCTATTACCAGCCGGGCGGCAACGGCGCCGGGCGCATCGGCGAGGTTCCCAACCACATGCTGGCCTCGGCGCGCGCCGCGCATGAGGCGCTGGTGGAACTGGTTGCCGAGGGCAAGGAGGAACTGCTCAAAGAGTTTTTCGAGCAGGGCACTATTCCCGAGCAGCATCTGATCACCGCGCTGCATGAGGCCATTCGCGAGGACCGCATCTTTCCGGTATTGTTCGCGAGCGGCGAGGCGAACGTGGCAACCGACCATCTGCTGGACTTCCTGAAGGTCTACGCGCCGGCCGCCAGCGAGCGCGCTCCCATGGCGGCGATGGGCGCCGAAGCGCAGCAACACGGAGCGATAGAAGCGGTCGCGGCCCATGCGACCTCGGAAGCCGGCAACGGAAACGGCGTCGAATCGGGAGCCCGGGGCGATGAAGGCGCGGGATACGGTTCGCGGTTGGGAGGTGGCGGCAGCCCGTATTCGACTCTAGACAAGATCGACTCCGGCGTGGTGGTGCGTGCGGTCGCCGACAGTGAGCCGGTGGCGCTCTTTGTCTACAAGACCATGAGCGACCCTTTTGCCGGGCGCATCAGCTTCTTCAAGGTGGTAAGCGGGGTGGTTAAGTCGGACAGCGTTGTCGAAAACTATACGCGCAAAGGCCAGGAACGGCTATCGCACCTGAGCGTGATGCAGGGGCGGAAGGCGGTGGAAGTGGCCGAACTGCACGCTGGCGATCTGGGCGCGGTCGCCAAGCTGCGCGACACATTCACCGGCGACACACTGGGGCAGAAGGGGGCTGAGATTCGCGTGGAAGCGGAAGCGCCGCCCGAGCCCAGCATGACTTACGCCATTGAGCCGAAGACGCGGGCGGACGAGGATAAGCTGGCCCCGGCGCTGAACAAGATCATGGAGGAAGACCGGCTGGTGCGCTTCTTCCGCGACCCGGAGACGCACGAATTTCTGGTCGCGGGCGCCGGCCAGCAGCATATCGAGGCTGTCGTTTCGCGCCTGAAGCGCCGCTACCATACCGAGGTGGCGCTGAAAGCGCCCAAAGTGCCCTACCGCGAGACCATCCGCGTGAAAGCCGAGGCGCAGGGTCGGCACAAGAAGCAGTCCGGCGGTCACGGCCAATATGGCGACTGCAAAATTCGCCTGGAGCCGCTGGCGCGCGGAGCCGGATTCGAGTTCGGCAACGAGATTTTCGGTGGATCGATCCCGCGGCAGTATGTGCCGGCCGTCGAAAAGGGCATTCTGGAGACGGCGCTGCGCGGTTTTCTGGCCGGATTTCCAGTGGTCGACTTCAAAGCCACCGTGTACGACGGTAGCTACCACGAGGTCGATTCCAACGAGCTATCGTTCAAGGTCGCCGGGCGTCTCGCCTTCCGCAAAGCCATGGAGTTTGCCAAACCGTGTTTGCTGGAGCCGGTGATGCAGGTGGAGATTGAGGCGCCCGAGGAGTTTGCCGGAGCGCTGATGGGCGACTTGAATGGACGCCGAGGGCGGGTGCAGGGGATGCAGGCGCGCGGACTGACTTCGGTGATATCAGCTGAGGTTCCCATGGCGGAGATGCTCACCTACGGCGTCACCCTCACCTCGCTCACCCAGGGGCGCGGTAGCTTCCACATGGAGCTGAGTCGCTACGACATCGTTCCTCAGCCGCTGGCGGAGAAGATTCTGACCTCGGCCAGACGCCCGGCGGAGATGCAAGAGGAGTAAATCCGCCTCAATCGGGCGCTTACCAATTTGTGTCGGGGCAACAGTCTTGCCCGAGCGCACGACTCCGCGCCAATCGAGGAGCGCGCCACATCGTTCTTCGGCTTACGGCATTCCTCGCAAGAGATGGCGCATCGATCGAACCCGCTGAGCGAAAATAGAGCCATCTCGGTGAAAATACGGAAGGTCGCCAAGGAAAGACCGGGCTACGCTAAGGAAACCGCACAGTCCCCGGCCGGAACCGCCGTGGAATGGCTCCGCAGCCACGATTTCCCCAGCAGGAGAACCATGAGGGCGAAGATGCCGATGGCGATGAGGCCGCCAGGCCCGCTCAGTCACTTCACCGGATGCATCCCGGCCAAATTCAGCAGTAAGGCAAGCCCGCAGATGACGAAGGTGATCGATAGGGCAAACGGCTTGCTCGCGACCTGCCGAGTCCCGCTGGGGCCCGCGCCCCAAGCGATGCCGTTGGCAATCTGCGATCCGTACCAGCCAAAAAAGGCGATGACGTAGACGGTCAGACTCCAGGCGGCCATGGAACCGCCAATCGGCGAGGTTCCGGTTTGCACCCACGGGTAGACGCCTCGTTCGATAGGAATGGCGAGGCTCAACTGCATCGCCACTGCGGGCAAAGGCAGATAAAAGAGGAGCGGGGCCAGTAGCCAGAGCACAATGTGCGATTAAGCCTGCTTGGCTGCGTAGCCTGCGGAATTGAGGCTGAAGACCGGGAGAAGTTGCATCGAGACCAACTCCCGCAGCTTCAACTGGCGCTTGAGTCCATGACTGGAATCCGGCATTAGCGAAACTATACCGCGAGAAGGGGATATTTCCGACTGCTATTTGCCGTGGCAGCCGACGTTTCTTGTTGGGCGGCGCAGTAAAGCTCCAGCGATCCAAGCTTTCGCTGTTCGCTGGGGTATTTCGAGCGGCTTGTGTTGCTGGCCAGCCCTGAAATCCGGTTCGGCGCGGTCTTTCCGGCGATCTATTTCAGCGAATCCCGCGCGGCTTTGACAAAGTCGTGGGAATTTTCGATATGCAGCGCCTGCTTGAAGAGGATCTGGCGCACCGGCAAGGGCAGTTCCGCGGACAGCGCCTTTTCGTAGGCCTCTTTGGCGGCGTCTTCGCCCTGCTCGGCGGTTTCCAGCAGCGTATGGTCGCCGCCGCCCAGCTTGCTCTTCAACTCTGCCCAGATGCGAAGCGCCGTGCCGTTGGCCGTGCCGTGTTCTTGGATGTCGTGAATGCCCTCCCGGTGCAGCACGGTTTCCAGATCGCCGCGGAACTGCGCGCGCGTCAGAGACTCGGCAAGAAAATAAAGCCGGAGGTTTTCATCTTTCAGCTCGTCGCCAATCTTCTGAAAGCCTTCCTGCGAGTCGATCAGGCTATCGATGACCGAGAGCAGCGTATCTTCCATGTTGCGGAGCGTTTTTGAGGGATGGGACATAATTTTCCTTTCGGTGTCGCGGGTTGGCCGCGTTGTTGGCGATCGAAATCTGACGATCTTAGCCGCCGAGAGTTAATCTAGCGAAAAGGGAAGTTGTTTGTTGTGGCGTATTGCTCTCTCGTATCCCGGCGAAATGAGCTGGACGAGCGGCATTTTTTCCATTTTCAGTCCGATCCTGGAATCCCGGAGCTTCCTCGCACATCTGAGAGAATGATGACCGTGAGTGCGAATCGAAAATTCATCTTCCGGCCCGCGTCTGCGCCGATGCTGGGAGCTGTGCTGGCTCTCGGATGCGCGTCCGTGGCGCTGCATGCCCAGTCCAGTGCGCAGGCGGGGGAATTGCCGTCCAGCCCCGCCCCGAACCCCAGCTCTCTCAGCAATCCCTACTTTGGCAGCGTTACGCTGCTTCCTGCCACGGACGGCGTGGTCAAGCTCTCGCTTGACGACGCGGTTGGCCGGGGCCTCAAGACTAATCTAGGCCTCAAGGAAGCGGAGCAGGAGGAAAAGACGCTGCAGGGTCAGGTGACGACCGCCTTGCAGTACTTTCTTCCCTCGATTACCGTCACTGGCGGCCATGGCCACGACGAGTTCAACCTCGCGGCCTTCGGATTCGGTCCCGGCATCCTCTCGAAGGTCGCAAAACTGTTCCCGACCCTCAACTTCTCCGATATCGCGTTCATCACCAAGGCCGACGTCACCACCGGACAAATCAATCTGGATCAGACTGTGTTCTCCGGCACCTACTTCTACGGCTATAAAGCCGTGCGAGCCGGGGAGAAGTCGGCCTATTTCAGCAAGATGTCCGCGCGAGGAGAAGTGGTACAGCAGGTAGCCGACGCCTATCTCGCGGTCATTGCCGACGCGAGTCAAGTGGCCAACGACAAAGCCCTGCTGGACGCCGACAAGGTTCTGCTCGACCAGGCGGTTGCCAAGCACCAGGCGGGCACGGTTGCCAATCTGGATGAGTTGCGCGCCAAAGTGCAGTACCAGAAGCAGCAACAGACGGTTCTGGCCGACGACAACAAGCGCGAGAAGGCGGAGATACTGCTCAAGCGGGAGATTGGCATCGCGCCGGGTCAGAGGATCGAACTTACCGACGCTTCGCCTTACGGCGAACTGGCGATGCAAACCCCGGCGGAGCTGAATGTTGTCGCCTACGCCAACCGGCAGGATTATCAAAATCTGCAGGCCCAGCAACAAGAGGCGAAGATGGTTCTCGGCGCGTTCAAGGCTGAACGCCTTCCCAACCTGAGCTTCAAGGGCAACTACGGCGTTACCGGCGTTACTGGGAGCGTCTATCACGGTACGCTTTCGGCGATCGGAACGCTGACCGTGCCCATCTTCAAGGAGGCGGGGCTGCGCGGCGACACGGAAGTTGCGAAGGCGCAGTTGTCGGGCGTCGAACAGCAATTGGCCGATCTGCATGACCGCATCGACCAGCAAGTACGCTCGGCGCTGCTCGATGTCCAGTCGACCCAACAGCTCGTCCAGGTCGCGCGGTCGAACGTGGAACTTGCCAAGCAGACGCTCTCCGATGAGACCGACCGGTTCCGGGCGGGAATCGACGATACGCTGCCGCTCGTCCAGGCCCAGGCCTCACTGCAAAGCGCCGAAAGCAATCTTGTGGAGAGCCTGTATCAGTTCAACGAGGCCAAGCTGGCGCTGGCGCGCGCTACCGGGGTGATCGAGCTGCAATACCGGACCTATCTGGGCAAATAGCCGAAATCAATATTGCATCGGAATCTCGATTTTGTCGCCCGCCAGAGGTACGCGCAGTGCGCCGTTGTCTCGGCTCCGCTGCTGCCCGTTCGGCAGCGGACGCAGTTGGAACAGCACCAGCAGGTTTCGATCTGGGTCGTCGAGCGCGGGGAAGCTCGCCACCTGCTCCAGAGAAAAATGGGTGTGAATGTCTTCGAGCGTATCCGGATCGAGATCGTTCCAAGCCGCGAACCAGCCGGGCCGATACTCGGCCAGTTTCTTGTCCAGATCCGTCGTTCCAAACTCATCGCACAAAGATGGCATGTGGGTGAACAGCGTAATTTCGTCTCCACTGATCGAAACCAGTATCCGGTTGCCGTTTGGATGCCGATCGATATAACGAGTCAGATCGTTGGCCGCCGTCACCCAGGTGTACTGGGGATGCAGAACGTATCGCATCGTCAAAACTCCATTGACCGCGGCAGTACACGCGACCAGCGCCAGCACCGCCATGCCCATCCGACGGCCGCGCGTCTCCGTGTACAGCAGTTGCGCTGTGACCCGCACCACGACGAAGAAGCTGAAAAACGCCACCACCACGTAATAGCGGGGCTGAGGATGATTCTGGTAGGTCATGAACGCGACGTATCCGGCCGCAGCCACCACCGAGCCGGAAAACAGCGGGTCGCGCCATAAGCCGTTGGTCCAGAGGTCGACCGTCCAGTTGCGTTTGTCGGCGCGAATGCGCGTGAAGAGCGCGGCCAGGATGAGAATGCCCGCCAGAGGAATCAGCACGACATCGGCCCACAACCCGCCGTGGAAAGACCACCAGAAGGCGACGACCCGGCCCCAGACTCCGGCCGGCTGCTCGTATTTGTTGATGGAGAACAGATACTTGTAATCGTCGAAGAGGTTGCAATTGAGCACCAGCAGCAACCACAGGCTGAAGCTAAGCGCGACGCTAACCCCGGCCGCCGTGAGCATCCGAGCCAACTTGCGCTTCTGGTCCCACATTGGCAGCGCAACGATCCACACCAGCGCCGGCAGCAGAAAAACTGCGGTGGTCTTGGTGAGCAGCATTCCCGTAAAGAGCAGACCGATGAGCGCGCTGACGCTCTCTTTGCGCTCGAATCTGGGTAGCCGCAAGGCCAGATTCATGGCCGCGAGCGTGAAAGCCATGAGGAGCGGTTCCAGAATCGCCAACCGGCTGAAGCAATAGAGAAACGGGCTGGTGACGAGCAGCGAAACCGCCAGCAGCCCTACCCAGCGCGGCCCACGCTCGCGAAACAGCTTGTAGCTGAGAAAGAGATTCAGGAAGAAAAACGCCACGGCTAGTCCTCGCGCCGCCTGCACCGTCACGCCGGTGAAGAAGAAGAGGATCCACAACAGAAATGGCCACACCGGCACCGCGGGCGCGGGATTGAAGTCGCCGGCAATGTACCAGTTGCCAAACAAATGCGCGCGAACGGCGGCGTTGCCGTACCACCCTTCGTCCGTGTACTTCGACCAGTCTTCCCAAGGCGAGTGATTTGGGAAATCGGCACGGAGATGCCAGGCGTGCGCCGCGGCGAACAGGGCGATCGTTACGATCCACAATGTAAGCCCAAGGCGTTTCAGCGACATGCGAAGCGGAGTCCCTCCAGATCTTTCTCAAGAAAGGTGACGGCATTTTGGCTGTAACGCGAGTATACAGGCGCGGATTGCGATAACGTTCTTACTTTTTCTTGAACTTCGATCGCCGCGGAACTGCCGATGCCCTCGTAGAGGAACTCCTGTTCATCCGTGCTTCCCGCCATGTATGATGGGCGCGTCTTCCTCGGAGATCGTCAGAACCATGCGAATCAATCGTTTTATTCCCATCGCCGCCGCGGCGCTGCTGGCGGGCTCTTCGCTTACCGGATTTGGCCAGGATGCCATTCCGGCCGCTGCCTGGCACATCCCGATCGGTGTACCGCCGCCAAACCCCGGCGGCCGCAAGCCGGAACTCCCCACCAATATCGACGACGGCTACTGGCAGGGCGCGCCGGTTGGCGGCTTGGGCGCCGGAACGTTTTCACTCACCTATCGCGGCAAATTCGAGCGCTGGCACTTGAAGGCCGGTGTGCACAAATACGAGGACGTTCCTGCCAACCAGTTCGCAGTCTTTGCCCAGCGCGAGGGCGAAGCGCCAGTGGCCGAGGCGCTCTCGGTCGGCAAGCCAGCCAACGGCGCGCTTTCGGCCTGGAACTGGAACTACCCGGCCGGAGACGGCGAGTACGCGGCAGCCTACCCGAAATCCTGGTTCGCCTTCGGCACGAAATCCCTGCCGGTCAAGCTGACGGTCGAGCAGTTTTCGCCCATTCTGCCCGGCAACTACGAGGAAACCAGCTATCCGGTAGCCATCTATCGCTGGACGGCGGAGAATCCCTCCGACAAGCCGGTCATCGTCTCGCTGCTCTTCTCCTGGGCCAACATGGTCGGCTGGTTTCGCGATCAGTCCCGCAACATGGATGGCGGCCTGAACCAGCAGAACATCGACCGCTACGAGACAGAGAGCCTGGGCGGCAAAACACTCTCCGGCATCGTCTTCGATCGCCTGCGCTCCGGGCCGGTCGAGGAAGAGTGGGACGGCCAGTTTGCGATTGCGACGCAAGCGGGCGCGGGCGCGGAAGTCAGCTATATGGGCACCTGGAATCCGCAGGGAACCGGCGCGGAAGTGTGGATGCCGTTTGCGAAGGACGGCCGGCTGCTCAATCTCGATCCGCGCGTGGCATCGAGCGGCGATCCGCTGGCTGGCGCGATTGCCGTGCGCTTTACGCTCGCTCCCCATGAGACGCGTGTGGTGCCGATGGCTCTGAGTTGGGATCTGCCGGTAGTTCAGTTCGGCGGAGGGCGCAAATGGCTGCGCCACTACACCCATTTCTTCGGCGCCGGCGGCGACAATGCCTGGAAGATCGCCCGCACCGCGATTGAACGCGCGGACGACTGGAGCAAAGCCATCGAAGCCTGGCAACAGCCTATACTCTCCGATAACTCCAAACCCGCCTGGTATCGCGCCGAGTTATTCAACGAGTTGTATTACCTGGCCGACGGCGGCACTCTCTGGGGCCGCGAGAAAGAAGGCAAACTTTCGACCGGCGCTCCGGACAGTTTCACTTACATGGAGTGCTTCGATTATCCGTTCTACGGCACCAGCGATGTCCGCTTCTACGGGTCGTTTCCCTTGCTGCGCTTCTGGCCGGAGATCGAGAAGCAGGAAATGCGCGAATACACGCGCACTATACCCGAGTCCAATCCGCAGAAGTACGTCTGGGCGTGGCAAACGCAGCGCCAGCACAAACTGGTCGAGTACACGCGCAAAGTGGCTGGCGCCGCCCCCCACGACCTCGGCGCGCCCCAGGAAGACCCGGTCGTCAACGCCAACCAGTACAACTACCAGGATGTCTCGAACTGGCGCGATCTTAACTCCAAATATGTGCTAATGATCTGGCGCGACTACCAGCTCACTGGCGCCAAAGATGAAGCCTTCCTGCGCGATTCCTGGCCCGCGGTGCAGCAGGCGATGGAGCACCTGAAGCAGTACGACACGGATGGAGACGGCATGATCGAAAACGGCGGCTTTCCCGACCAGACGTACGACGACTGGACCGCAACCGGCGAAAGCGCGTATACGGGTAGCCTGTATCTGGCTGCGCTCAAAGCAACCGCGCGCATCGCGGAGAAGCTGGGCGAGCCGGCGAAGGCCAAGTCGTACGGCGAGTTGTTTGCGCGCGCGCAGGCGTCTTACATCAAGAAGCTCTGGAACGGCGCGTACTTCAACTACGACACCAAAGGCGATCACACGGACGCCATCCAGGCCGAGCAGTTGGCCGGCCAGTGGTACGCGGACCTCACCGGCCTGGGCCCAATTGTGCCGGAATCCGCGTCGAAACTCGCGCTCCAGCATGTGTACGACTTCAACGTGATGAAGTTCCAGGGCGGCGAGATGGGCGCGATCAACGGCATCGGCGCCGACGGCTCGCTGCTGCATGAAAACCCGCAGGTCCAGGAAGTCTGGACCGGAACCACCTTCAGCGTAGCCTCTCACATGATCGCCGAGGGTATGATAGCCGAAGGTTTCGCCACAGCCAAAGGCGTCAACAACGTCGTCTGGCGCGACCGGGGATACTTCTTCCGCACTCCGGAGGCGTACGACATTCGCGGCCTCTACAGGGCCAGCATGTACATGCGCCCCGCCGCAATCTGGGCCATGGAATACGCGCTCGAGCAGAGGGCAAAGAAGGAGTAGCATCGGAGAGACGGAGGTAAGGGCGGCAACCATGGCGGCGACGACCCTGATTCCAATAAAACTGTAGCTGCGCACCTCCTGTGGCCCCGATGCGGACTATGTGGACGGTGTCATTGAGAAGCGCAACTTGGGTCAAAACCATCGTTCCGCGTGGCAGAAGGCGTTTGTGGTTTGGTTTGAGCTTCATCCAAATCCGCGGCAGTCGTTGCCGCTTCGATCTCGACGAGATCGAGAAGCTCATCGACTGGCGCGCGAACCCAACATAACTACTCGTAGGAAAGCGCGTCGATCGGGTCCTTGCCCGCCGCCAGGAATGCAGGGTAAGCCGCTCCCAGGATCGCTCCCAGGAAGGCGATGACTGTTGCGCGGATCAGCCACTGCGGAGTGATCTCAAAGAACAGCGTGGGGAACTTCTTATCGAGGAAGCCGTGGATGCCGTAGGTTAACCCGACTCCCAGCGCAACGCCCACGACAGCCATCATCGCCGATTCGCGCAAAACCATGCCGACGATGGCCGTCTTCGACGCGCCCATGGATTTCAAAATCCCGATCTCCCGCGTCCGCTCCAGGATCGCGGTATACATGGAGAGAAAGATCACCAGAAAGCCCACCAGCGTGGCGATGACGGTGACCACGTTGAGCGCGATGTTGAAACCGGGAATATTGTCCGGAGTCATCTGCGAGAGCCACTCGTGCATGGTGACTACCAGATACGACTGGAGCCCGGGCGTGTTAAGAATTTCCTTCCGCACGGCCTCCTGGTTGGCCTCATTGTCCGTCTTGAGGAAAAAGAGGGAAGCCTTGCCGCTGGCACCCATCAGATCGCCCAGGGTGCCGAGGGGTACCATCTTGCGGCCGCCCTTTCCGCTTTCAACGATACCGCAGATGCGGAAGGGCTGATTCAGAATCTTGATCGTGTCGCCCACCTTATAGCCTTTGTCTGTGTGGGCAAAGACGTCGTCCACAATCGCGTCGTTCGGCCCTTGAAACGGCGTTCCAGCGAGGAAAACGAAGGGACGGAGCGCGTTGTAACTGGTGTAGTCGATGCCGTAGATGATCTCCGGCGCGCCTCCGCCCAGGGTGAAGTTCTGAATCACCGGCGAGGCCACGGCCACATGGGGCAGCCTGCGCAGCGCCTCCACATTGCGTGCCGGAATCGATGCGCCGCTCATGGCGATGATCGAGCTCGAATTCGGCGGCCGCACGATCATATCCGCGCCGATGCCGTTGGTGCGGATCTTCTGGCCGTCGATCTGGCCCAGGAAGATCGCGGCCACGGAGATGATCATTACCACTTCAATGGCGATAGCCGCCGCCGAGATGACCGAACGCATCGGGCGGTGAATCAGATTGGCGAAAACCAGCTTGTTCATCCGTTGACTGGACTCCCGGGCAAATATCTTCTCAAAGGGTATCAGGCCTGGAGCTTAGCGGCTCCCTTTGCCAGGACGCCCTCGAAAATCCTCATCATCTGCGCGTAATTGCTCTCCGGCGAATATTTTTCGAGATACAGATCCCTGGCTCGCGGACGCATCAGCGTCAGCTTGTCGTGTTCTACAGCGGACGATAGCACCATTTGCGCCAGATCGTCGCTGCTTCCCGCACGAAAGAGTAGCCCCGAGCGCCCATCCTCAATCATGTCTCGCATCGGAGGCGTGTCGGCGGCAATGACCGGGGTGCCTTTGGAGTAGGCCTCGATAATTGTCCGCCCAAACGGCTCGAGCCATTGGGATGGGAAAATGAGAACCTGCGCATTGCCTAGCTGCTCGCACACTTCGGCAATGGGCCTTCGCTGCAGATACTCGATTCCGGGGTTTTGCTTGGCCGCCACCGCGACTGCCGATTCCAGCGGGCCGTCGCCGATGATCTTCAGCGGAAGAGAGGGCCCAATCTTTTCCCAAGCCGCCAGTAGCGTCCGAACGCCCTTTTCCTCCGTCAGTCGGCCCACATACATGGCAAATTTCCCGCTACCGTCGCCCGCGCCGGTATCCGCGATCGAATTTGGCTTTACGACTATCTTCTCGGCCGCAAATCCGCCCAGCACCAATTGGTTCTTCACAAACTGGCTCACCGCGACGAACCGATCCACGGAATGTACCCAGGTGCCACGCATATGCGCGTAGGCGTTGCTCAGCACCACTGCGGAAGACTGCGCGTAACTGTCGCGATAGCACTTGTGCAGAATCGCGGGGATCGCCAAGTTGCTTCCGACGCAGTCGGTGCAAACCCGGCCATCGCGATACAGGGTCGCCGCGGGACAGATCAGGCGGTAGTTCCGGACGGAAAACACAGTTGCCACGCCCATCGTCTTTGCCGCTTCGAAGATAGACGGCGAGAGGACGGGAAAATAGTTGTCCACCTTCAAAATATCCGGACGCATGCCGCGGATGAGCTCCGTCATGTGCCGGTATTGCGGCCCGCTCCAGATGGAGCCGATGCCGGTGGCAATCATGTTGCCTTGTTGAATATCCCGGCTGTCCACAACGTATTCAAATACATCATGCCCTCGGGAGCGCAGGCAGGCCATCTCCTGCTCCCGCGACTCGTCTTCGCCCCCCCGAATCATGTACCTGTTGTGTGCGAAGAGAATGCGCAACCGGTTCAACCTCGTGAGGAAGCCATGTTTTGGAGCGATCAGGAGGACTCTGAGCAATCGGACCAGGAGCGAAGCGCTCCGGCGAATCTCGCATGGTTGAGTCGACATTTTGTAGCGAACGCAGCGTCTACCTTGGCCGGCTGGACTCGCAGGTGTAATCGAACCTACTTCAGTCTACCCGCAAATTCCCTGCCAAACTCCGGCAAATCGGTACATCGCTTCCCAAAATGGCAAAAAGTTGTTGGTGTTGGCGAAAAAGATGCGCAGGACTGCATTGTTGATTTTGACCGGAGCAGCCGATACCCTTTATCTTGACTGTGGAAATCTCTTTTTTTTTCCGGAAAGAGCCCCGTTTGCTATGAGCATGGCCACCTTTGGAGAAGAGCTGCGCATGGAGCGGTTGAACCGCGGCATCGCGCTCGAGAGGATAACCGAGGTTACCAAGATCAGCCAGCGCCATCTGGTCGCGCTGGAGGAGAACCAATTTCGCGTTCTGCCCGGCGGCATTCTCAACAAGGGCATTGTTCGCGGCTATGTCAACGTTTTGGGCCTCGACGAAATGGACTGGATCACCCGCTTCCAGCGCGCCTACGCCGCTTCCGGCGAACTGCTCGACGACGACCGCAATTGGATCGAGTTTGCCGCCAACGTCGGCCGCGCCCGGCTACGCCCCCGCGACGCCGCCACGGAACGCCTCAAGTGGGCTGGCGCCATTCTGCTGCTCATGGTGGTCGGGCTGGCGGTTTTCTTCGCCGTCCGCTACTACGGCTTCCGCTCCGGCTGGTGGCCTACCGTCGTCCCGGGCCGCGAGGCCGTCACCAGCGCGTTGCCAAGCTTGAGCGTTTGGGTCCGCAACCGTTTGAGCTTCTGATTCTTGCCTCACCGCTCACCCCGCCGATGCCGCACCTGAACCGGCAAACGGCGCCGTTAGACCCCTCCACTTTGCCCCACCGGCCCGCTGCCAATTACGATGGGAGGATTGCAGTAGTGGGCGCAATCCCTTCTCTGGCAGAGTGACTGCCGCGGTGACAATGTGTCATTTGGGCGAGGGAGCCAGGCAGCCCGGAATACCCCCTGCACCAGCCGTACCCCCGGAGGAGTTCCGCTTTGAGCGACCGTTTTCTCTTTACCTCTGAATCTGTCACCGAAGGCCATCCCGACAAGATCGCCGACCAGATTTCCGACGCTATTCTGGACGCTTGTCTCGAACAGGATCCCTACAGCCGCGTTGCCGCTGAAACCCTGACCGCGACCGGTCTGGTGGTCATCGCCGGCGAAATCACCACCAAGGCGTATGTGGATTTCCAGACGCTGGTGCGCGGCGTCGTCGCGTCCATTGGCTACGACAACGCGCTTTACGGCTTCGACTCGAATACCTGCGCCGTCATCTCGTCCATTAACCGCCAGTCGCCGCACATCGCCATGGGCGTGGACACCGGCGGAGCAGGCGATCAGGGCATGATGTTCGGCTACGCCGTGAATGAAACGCCGGAACTGATGCCGGCCGCGATTTCGCTGGCCCACAAGCTCACGCGCCGGCTGACCGAGGTGCGCAAGTCCGGCAAACTGTCTTACCTGCGCCCCGACGGCAAGAGCCAGGTAACGGTGGAATACGACGAAACTGGCAAGCCGTTCCGCATCGACGCTGTCGTCATCTCCACCCAGCACGCTGAGCACATCGACAACGACGAACTGCGGCCCGACATCCTCAAGCATGTCATCCAGGCCGTACTGCCCGCCGCGTGGCTGGACGAAAACACCAAATACCACATCAACCCCACTGGCCGCTTCGTCATCGGCGGCCCCATGGGCGACACCGGCCTCACCGGTCGCAAGATTATTGTGGACACTTACGGAGGGGCCGGCCGCCACGGCGGGGGCGCCTTCAGCGGCAAGGATCCGACAAAGGTCGATCGCTCCGCCGCCTACATGGCCCGTTACATCGCGAAAAACATCGTCGCCGCCGGCCTCGCCGATAAGGTCGAGGTGCAGCTCGCCTACGCTATCGGCGTCGCCGAACCGGTCAGCGTCCTGGTGGACACCTTCGGCACGGGCAAGTTCAGCGGGACGCAGTTGACCGCTTTGGTGCGCCAAAACTTCTCGCTGACCCCCAAGGGCATCATCGACAGCCTTAACCTGCGCCGCCCCATCTATCGCCAGACGGCGGCCTACGGCCACTTCGGCCGCAGCGAACCCGACTTTACCTGGGAAGCGACGGACAAAGCCGCCGCGCTGGCCGAGCAGGCCGGGTTGCTGGCTGCGGCAAAGTGAGGCGAAACGCGTGGCTCGGTCTGCTGGCTTAGACCGTTCCGCCAAATTGCATATAATTCGATGTCGATCGCGTAGTATTGCGCAGGACCCCAATATTGATGCAAACCGAAGCTCGACATGCCAACCGACATAGCAACAGCGATTGAAGTTTACCTGAACTCCAAGAATGCCGACGGATTCTTGTACAGCGGCACCATCGATCGGGATGGAGCCGACCAAATGGTGAGGTTGACCGACCGGAGGCGAGTCCGCAGACCAAACGTTTGCATCTTCATCACAACCTATGGTGGCGATCCGAATGCAGCCTACCGGATCGGTAGGGCGCTCAAGGCAAACTACGCCAACGGCACTATCTTGGCCCTGCTTGGCGGGTACTGCAAGAGTGCTGGAACACTCATAGGACTCAGTGCGGACGACTTGGCATTCGGCTGCTTTGGGGAACTGGGTCCGCTCGACACCCAGATCGATAAGCCGAATGAGATACTGGGGGCTGAATCGGCACTGGACTTGTTTCAAGCTCTCCAGCAAGTCACCGCGTCCTCGTTCGAGTCTTTCGAGCAACAGATGATCAACATCATCCGTCATAACAGTGGGGCGATCACTACCAAGGTTGCATCCGAGATCGCCTCCTCCTTGACGGTAGGTTTATTCAGCCCGATTTCCGCACAAGTCGATCCTTTGCGCCTCGGAGTTGCAAGGAGGGCTAATCAAATCGGGCTGGCCTATGGCAACAGACTTGCCAGCAAGCAGAATGTGAAACCCGGGGCCGTTGAAAAGCTGGTCAACGACTATCCAGCGCACGCCTTTGTAATTGACCAAAACGAGGCTAGGGAATTATTCAAGAACGTGAGAGGATTTGACGCCAGGGAGAACGAAATCTTCGAATTGATTGACCAGATTCTCCGAGTTCCCGTCCCAGACGAGGGTGGGCTGATCTCCGACTTGAGAGAGATTTTTTCGAGTCACCCAAGGTCGGCTGACGAACAGCCGGCGGCAACCGATGAAGACAGTATTGGAGCCGAGAATGCAGAGCCTAACGACGAACAGTGTGAGCCTGAAGAGGAACACCGCGAACTCAGTACAGCAGGAACGCGAGGAGCGCACGAGGGTGTTTGAGAGACGGCTTACGGAAGCCAGAGAGAGGGAAGCCGCCGAGGAGGGCGCTAGACGCGAAAATGTGTTCAGGCGCCTTGAGAAATCTCAAGAGGCATGCGCCCAATGAAGCCAATGATTGAGCGCGTTCTCCTCCTCGCAACTTTATTGAGTTGGGGCGTCGGAGCTGGATTCGCGCAAACGAGCGCCGACTGGACCTACGAAGGCATCAAAGGCCCGCTCCACTGGGGCAAGCTCGACCCAGCCTACGAAGCCTGCTCCAAAGGCAAAGAGCAGTCGCCCATCGACATTCGCGGCGCGCGCCTGAACAAGAGCCTTCCGCCTCTCGAATTCCACTACCTTGCCGGTGCCATGACCCTCACCAACACCGGCCATACCGTGCAGGTGACGCCCCCGCCGGGGAGCTACATCGTCGTCGGCGGCACGCGCTACGATCTGGTCCAGTTCCACTTCCACCACCCTGGGGAAGAAGCCGTCAAAGGCAAGCTGCCGGATATGACGTTGCATCTGGTTCACAAATCCGCCGACGGCAAGTACGCCGTGATTGCGGTCCGGCTGAATGAAGGCGATCCCAACGCCGTCCTCGCCGCGCTGTGGCAGCATCTGCCCAAGAAGACCGGGGAAACCGACAAGGTCACGGAGGAAATGAGCCCCGCAGGCCTGCTTCCAGCTGACCGCGGGTATTGGACCTACGAGGGTTCGCTCACCGCCCCGCCCTGCACCGAGGGGGTCCGCTGGTTCGTCTTCGAACAGGAAGTGGACATCTCCCGCGCCCAGCTCCGGGCCTTTGCCGCGCTCTACAAGGTGAACAGCCGGTTGATTCAGGATACCCACGGGCGAAAGATTGAGGCCAGCGAGTAAGCCCTAATTCATCCCAGGCATCGGCATGTGACCCATATTGTCGTGGTCCATGTCGTCGTCCACGGCCCAAACCTTTTTCGGATCGGTCTCGTACGGGTAGACATGCACCATCCACCCGAAGATGTGCGGGAGAAACTTGCCGCCCGCCGCGTCGCAGGCCTCTTGCGTGTGGATCGACCCCATCAGGCCGAATTTCGCTTCCGGCCCCAAATATGCGGTTTTGAAATCCGACCCCTCCGGAGCTTTGCAGAAATTCACATGCTGGTGCCAGCGCGCCACGCTTAGCGGAATCCGCTCGTTCAACTCCGCCTCCGTCGCGTCCACGCGATCCGTGTACATGGCGCCCACCAGCATGTACCCGCCATCCGCCGTTTTCTTGTAGAGCAGGGAAGTCGGCTCGCTCGCGTCGAAATGGGACCACGCCTCACGGCCATTGTCGAGCTTGGTGAAGTGGTAGATCGGCTGCGGCACCCGCGGCAGGAAGATCGTAAACCCGTCCGCCAGCGCCTTGTGGTAGTCCTTGTAGGGCTCCATCGCCGCCTTGGCCGCGGCTGCGACGGCGTTGGCCTTCGCCTGGTCGCCTGGCTGCATCGGGCGCAGTTCGGTCAGGTGCATGTGCCTTGCCATGTGGGCCATGCCGTCGCCGGATGCCGCAAAGCCAAGGCCGCGGACCATCCCGCAGACCATCCCGCAGACTAAGATCAAGACCGGAACCAGCCGCGATTGAAGACGCATACAGCACCTCGAAGGTATTCTCTCGCCTTTTCCCTACGCAGGGCATGGAGAATTTGTTCCATTCTTGCCGCTCAGCTCAGTGCTCAGTAGTCGATCCCTTTCCAGTAATCCGGCGCGCTCACATACTCGTACTTGTCCGGATACTTCTGCACTAGGTACGCGGCGTCGTCCGAGTCGAAGGTTCCGTGGGCCGTGTGATCCGCATTCGAGATCACCGCGTAGTTCAGTTGGTAGTTCTCAAACTCCTGGCTGCGCCGGTCGATGCTATCCCAGTGCTGGTAGACGCTGCTGCGCTGAATATCCTGCTGCTCATGCGCCGTCTTCGCCTGGATCGCGGCCCTGCGCCCAATTTCGTGAATCTTGTCGATCTCCGGCTTGGCGATCGCATTCGCCTGCCGCCGCACTACGGCCATATCCACCTGATAACTCTCGAGAATTGCGCCCAGCGTGGTTCGCTCCTTCGCCGCCAACTGCATTGGCACCGTGGTCATGCAGGCCGTGCTTGACCACATTCCGAACTGGTTCGGTG
>Ga0116230_10000384_pt1 | contig 38508 bp, 48 predicted proteins | sample S1TSphfallax_3_FD_88678 | JGI IMG/M metagenome (GOLD analysis project Ga0116230, IMG submission 88678) | Host-associated microbial communities from peat moss isolated from Minnesota, USA - S1T2_Fd - Sphagnum fallax MG | ecosystem: Host-associated > Plants > Peat moss > Unclassified | place... | reverse complement strand
TGGCAAGGAGAGGAGGGGGAGAGGGGGGGAAAAGGCGGGGAGAAGAGCATTGAAAAAAAAAGAAAAAAGGAACGGGGGGGGGGGTGGGAAAAATAAAGTTCCCCAAAAAAAAAAAAAACAGAGATCAGGGAAAGATAAAAAACTGGGAAGGGGGCGGGGAGAAAATAAAGTTGCAAAAAGAAAAACTGAGATCAGGGCTGAGAAAGTGCAAACAAAAAAAAGTGAACCTGGGATGGCACAGGGATAGAAAAGAGAATCCTATCAGTGCACCATTCATCCACGTTGGTGCACTGGTGGGTGCTGCTTCACTCTGGCCCAATGTTGGTATATACTCTGTACTCAAAACCTGGTACATACCCGTTTCCATGCCCGTCTCACTGTCTTCTAGGTTCTGGTTTTAGGGTTTCGGGAGTTCCATTATTTTGCTTTCCTGTGCACGAGCGGGGTCTTCGGTTGTTGCTGATGTTTGTGATCGATATTCGAGGGTTCGGTTGTCGAAGAGATTGGAAGTCGAATGTGCAAGAATTCCAGAAATGAGTTGTGGATCCAACAAGCCAAGTTCGAAGTCATGAGGTGAAGAAGCGGAGAACTTGTCTTTCTTGTGCTGCCTCTTTTTCAAGAATCGAGAAGGTTTGTCTTGTGTTGGTGTCGTGGTGTTTGAGGACATAGAAAGAGGCGTGAGACTGAGATTTCGTGCTTTTCTTTTTATGTAGCCCTCGTGATCACATCTGAAGGCGTTGCTTGAGGTAGAGGGATTTGGAGTGGAAGAGTTTCTGTCCGGTCTGCCCCCAAGCTCTACGAGCTGTGAGATTGTGTTGTGAGGGAAGAAGGTGACGGAATTTCTTTGTGCGAATGGAGGAGTATCCGGAAGAACTGAGGACGCCGCCAGTGCCGCTGGTGGCGTTGGTAGGAATTCCGGATCTACACGCGGCGATCTCGCTGTATCTACACCGTGAGTCGCCGCCCCTAAATACTCTAGCTCTGCCGGATTTTGCCAAAGTGCCAATGATCGGAGGAAAGGAAAGAAAGCCGGCGGACGCACGAATGCCTCCTCCTTTAGGTATTCTGAAAGCTGACTGGCTTTCCAAGCACCGGACAAGAATGCCTGCTGTTCTGGCTGTGCTGTTTGATCGGGATCAGGTCTATGGAGACCCTGCACAGTGGATGCAAGTGTGCACTCACCTTGACAACATCAAGTAAGGTTCTCATTCTTTTACTGTAGTGGTCATCTGGACTGTCGTCAATGTGCTCAACTTGACGACATCAAGTAAGATTCTTAATCTATTGAATTGGTTATCTGGAGTGTCAATGTGCACATAACCTGCTCTTGTGTGTGGTTGCATTTGTTGTGTTATTACATTTATTCAATGGGGAGAATCCATCCTTAGGTCATGTTCTTGCAAACATTCAATGCAAAATCACCAAAAATGGTTCTGTAAAAGAAAATCATATATCTATGTTTTGTGCTTGTGACTCATGCATCTTGAGGTTTAGTATGATGTGTCATAGAGTTGACATCTCTTGCTGGCATGTACTAAGGACTTTCAGGGGAATTGATTCTGCCTATTGTAACTCTGGGGCTGCAGTTTGAACTCTTGTGTATGCTTCTGCTTTGTTGTTTTGATATATGGACAGGGGAGTGATTCGAGGCCGCAACTTAAAGCTTGTTGTGGCAATTGTCCAACCGACTACACAAAGTAAGCACATCCATGCAACCCTAACATTGTGGTGAGAATGTGCTGAAGTGCACAAGACTGTGGTGCTGGTGACACTAATGCTAGGGGAGCATCACAAGTTTTCAGTCACATTATGCCTGCACTTCCACCACTGAACTTTCTTTGATTGGTTGATTAATGGTGATTGGGGGTGATTTAAATTCTTGATAGTGACCTCCCTGGCAATCTTGACTGCAGGTGAAGTGAATGAGGATCGGTTAACAGCCCTTCGAAAGCGTGCAGAGGTTGATTCAAAGAGTTGTATCATCTTTGTCACACATGAGCCCAGTGAGATGAAGCGTTCTATGGCTAGGTTAGATATTTCCTAGCATTTCTGTTTCAGTTAGCAGTGCTTGCTGACATCTCTTGGGTTCCAGGCATCAGGATAGGGAGGAATTGATGTGAAATATTTAGTCATTGTGAGCTTGTGAAGTGTTCAGAATGATCATCTCAAAATTGGTATCTCTGATATTTTCATTGGTATAGAGTTTGCTTTCCTGACAGTGCTGTAGGGCTTGACTCTGTGCATGTGATCAGATTGGGAAGCATTATGGGTGAACTTGCAACCGCTTTTTACCGAGAAGAAGGGCGAAGGGTGAAACTGCGGATAGAGAAAAAAACTTACAGTTCTCTGGAGCTAAGTGTCCGCTACAACTTCAAGGTACATGCCTTATCCATTGGCTCTCCTTTGATCTCCTGTATCTGCCACTTATTGACTCTCCTACTTCTGCTAGATATTGACTCTCCTATATCTGCTACTTGTTGATCCTGGTCTGATTCTCAGCAACTTTGATTGGCTTGTGATGCCAACAGGTCGCAGTTTATGCTGAATTCAGAAGGGATTGGGTGGCAGCCCTCAAGTTTTATGAGACAGCCTATTCTCTACTGCAGGAGGTGCTTGGCCTCTCTGTTATCTATATAAGGTTAAGCTTCTTTGGTCTGTCATTTTTTAGTTTGTCGGAGCATTGTCACAGTAGACAATGGAATGCAACTGAGAAATAATGGACATCCTGTCAGTAATTGCTTCTTGACATGGTTGAAAATATGGAGATCATACAAGAGGATGAATCGAATTTCTGTTGAAAGGCATCCAGCAGATTACTTGATGAAATATGTGGAGGGTTCAGTTCTTGCAGATCTGATATAAAAGCCAGTTGTTTAAAAGGATGGAAGTTCCATGGCAAAGTCAGGCAAAAACAATGTATGCATGATACTGAAGATACCCTTTTTGGCAGGTGATAACAAACACAACAATGGAGCTGCAGCCTGTGGAACGTGTTGTTGAGATGAAGGCTGTGGCTGAGCAGCTGCATTTTAAGGTTTCAACTTTGTTGCTACATAGTGGCAAAGAAAGTGAAGCAGTAAGGTGGTTTCGAGAGCATGTAGCTTGGTTTAAGAAAATGGTGGGGCCTCCAGAAGGGACTTTCTTACACTTGGCCTGGTTCAGTAAGCAGTTCCAGGTTTTTGCTGAGCTACTTCAAAATAGTTTGGCAATAACCTCACAACCGGCAGCTTTAGCCCCTGGCCTCTCTGAACGTGAACTGCAGCCTGGATTCTACTATCAGGTTTTTAAAATTTTTGTCCTACTTTCAGAGACACACTCACTTATAAGCATTATTTGAGCTAAGCATTAGCAGCCTTGTATGGATGGCTGTGCAGCAATATCAGGACTTGGAGCATTGTTCTGTATCTTAGATTTCAGAGCACTGTGTTATCCAGTGTTGTCATTTAAGTGCAAATATTAAAAGTCAAGCCCATGCACACTTTTTTCATGAAGATTGCTGTACAAGAGGTCTGATGTTAAGCTATAAGTGGAAAAATTTATTGGGTGATTGTTGCCTGTTGCATGGGACTTTGGCATGCAGGCAGCAGCAGCTTATATGGTACGAAGAAGGCGTACATTTGAAGCAGAATTGGCAACGTTTGAAGAATTTGAGGATGGCAATGTCATTGATGTCTTAGCAGGGTCACGTTCAGAGGTTGGGCCGCCTGTCTATGTTGGACAGGCATCACGTTTGCTGAAACGAGGCAATGACAACCATTCCCAGAGGTCCTTTTTCTAGATTGAATGACCTACTATTCATATTTTAAAAGTGTTGTTTTTATTCTTGCTGGAACTTGTCATTTGTATCTTTCTTCTCTCATGCTCCAAGGATAAATGCCTGAAAGTGGGTGCTTGCTTCCTCATGGATCTGCAGTCCAACGGGATCTGAATATATGAGACATGCAATACTTATGGAGAAGGGTTTTCACCACTCACATGTAGCAATTGAGCTTTTGACAAAAGCTCATGAACATTTCAAGATAATGGAGGCAGGGCGGACTATCTACCTACTTGGGAGTGAAATGGGAAGGGAATATTTTGCTGCGAAGGATTACAGCAATGCAAAACGCCTCTTTGGGCATGTTGCTGGAATGTATCGAAAAGAGGCATGGGTGGTACTGTTAGCATCTGCACTTGCATACTTGAGAGAATGTGCTCGCCAATTAGGTTTGCTACAGGATTATGTGGAGTACAGTCTTGAGCTCAGTACATTGCCTAGCATTGAGGGGTTTCTTTTTGGCCCAGAACTTGGTCCTCATGCACACCTTCAGAAGGAAATGGTGCAGGAAGAGGTTCTTGAGCTTTTGCAGGGGTCAACACAGGTTCTGTCCAATGAAGGGGACCTTGCCCTAAATGTGACTGACTTGCAGCCAGTTGCACTTGAAATTGACCTAGTGAGTCCACTGCGAGCTGTCATGTCAGCCTGTGTTGCATTCCACAACCAGACAGTCAAACCAGGGAAAGCAACAAGTCTTACAATTGCCTTACTCACTCATCTCCCACTTCCCATCACCTTACATGAGGTGGAGGTGCTTTTCAATCAACCTTCTTGCAACTTCATTCTAGGAAGGAGCAGGGCTGTTTTGACATCCGAGGGATCTGAACTCTTAGCTACAGATAGTTCTCCTTCAGAACAAGATGTGACTCGAGTATCTGACTTTGATTTGCAACTGCAACCAAGGAAGTGGAAAAGAATTACAGTTGAAATAACTGCAGGTGTGTCTATGTTTCTGCAGTGGTTGTTCAATCAATTGCAAGGTGTGCTAAGTGTGTTGTGATTTTGACAACCTGCTCACTGATTTAGGGAATGGATTTCATGTTCCCAAGCTCTTCTCATGCATGATGAAGTGTGAGAGATGTGTGAGTGGTTCCATCTTATGGAATTGCTGCAATTATGGGTTCTGGAAAGGAATTGTTTCTTTAGCTCTTGGGGCCTGTACACAAATGTTAGCTGGATTGTGTTAAATCTCTCACCCTACATGTATGCAAATTGTAGAGGAGAGTGGGAAGCTGGAGTGCATGGCTGTCGTGGTGCGTGTAGGACCACATGCAACCATTCAATGTCAAGTGGAGAGCCCTGCGAGTCGGGAAGGGATTCCTCTTTGGATGTTTGAGTCTGGGCTTGATATATTGCCAATGGCTGATGGTGCTTTGGCTGAATTTGGGCAGAAAGTAATCCGGGTAAGTTTTTGCTACTTTGCACTCTCCAATCACCCGCAACAATGGCTTGAAGTGCTATTTAATGCCACCTGAGGCAGATTTCCTTTGATGTCGAATGCATCAACACATTGAGCGCATGAAGCTGAAATCTGCCAGCACAGTTATTTCTTAATTTCTAGGACTAGTTCATGTCCATGTTCCTATTGTCTGGTAGTTATCCAGTATGGTTGACTGTCTCTACCAATGACACCTCTGTTGAGTTGTAGACTCAAGTCACACAGATGTTCTCTTTTTGTGATTGACTGGCTAATGAGGGAGATGCTTCTCTCGTGAACTTTCCTCATAGGTTGAAGAGCCAGAAGCTCTGGTTGATATTGTGCTGGAGGCACCCAGTCCAGCTCTTGTTGGTGAAGCTTTCCCAGTGCGAGTAGAGATTCGACCAATGGGCCATCACATACTATCTGGAGACCTTGAAGTATATTTTGCTCCTTCAACTTCAGGAACATTGATACCAAATCAAAGTTTGTCCTCAATGTCCACTCCATCACCTGTTGAAGCAGAGCTTCTTGTTCCTGCTGTTCCAGCCTCTGTTGATTTGGTAGGAGATGAATCCTATGTGAAGTTCACTGGTCTTGTGGAGGTCCCTGAAGTTAAAGTGGGGGAGAGCTGGTCTACAGTGGTGCTTGTTCGGTGGAGGGATTCAAAAGCTGTAACATTGATGTCCACTTTTGTGTACCAAGCAGCAGAAAGTGGGCATCCAGGTTACCAGTATCGGTTGCACAAAAGTCTTTTCATAGAGTGTGAGGAGGCATTGTCTGTTGGGCATCGCTACATGGCTCCTTTTCGCAGAGATGCCCTACTACTTGGGGGACTTGAGGCAAACCAAGCAGGCAAGGTGACTGCAGCAGCTTTGGCACTGAAAGAGTCCAGCATTCTGGTAGTAACATTTAAGAATACAAGCTCTCTTCCACTTCGTCTTTCCTCAGTGGGTGTTGAAGAGGCTGATGAGAACAAATGTGTTGTTCGACTCTCTGGAGGACAAGGGCCAGCCAAACTCATCAAACTTGGTACTGACCACCTGACTGAAGTGACAGACAAGGAGGGAGAAATGAGCATTAATCAACTCATGGGAGGGATAATTGTTGGAGCAGATGAGGTTTTCACACAGCTTTTTTGGGTCCAGCCTTTGGTTGCCTCAAAAGCACTCCCAGTTGGGACAATCTTTGCAAAGTGGCAGCGTGGCCACAATTCAATGCCTTCAGAAGTGGCTCTGTTAGGGACTGTGGAATCTGTGGCCAAGTTTTCATTCAATGCAGTTACAACTCGTGTGCAGCTATCAAGCATTCTGGTTGAATCCCCACCACTTGTTGTCACTCTGGACTGCCCACCACATGCTGTGTTGGGCACAGCCTTTACAATCTCTATCAGAGTACAGAACCTTACCAGCACGTTGCAGGAGATTTTCTTTGCTGTTTTTGATACCACAAGTTTCATCTTCTCTGGTGCACACACTGACACTGTTTCCATTCTTCCTAGATCCACTTACTCTCTTTCTTACAGGCTTGTTCCTGTTACTTCAGGAATGCAACAGCTTCCGCAAGTAAGACTTACATCTTCTTGGTACTCAGCCGGCTTTCAGCCCTCGTCTGTTAGCTCTCAGCTCTTTGTTTTCCCTTCTGCCCCTAATTTGAATGCCATACAAACTCAGCTGTCTCCTCTTGAGGAAGCTTAGATCTGTCCCAGATAGACAAGTGAAGTACATACTCATGTAACATTTTATTGCAAAAAAGGTTCTATTGGAAGCTGATGTTGCTCACAGAGAGTCAGGTATTGGAATTGTAGAATTTTACTGCTCTTTTTTTCATTGTAATAGTGTTGTTTACTGCTTTCATCACTGAAATGTGTTATTTTGTTCACTGTTTTTAACTACATTATGAGTTCAGGAAGCTACAAGATCCGTTCTGGCTGGTGATTTTTACCAAACTTCAAAGAAAGTTAAAAGTTGGGCCTCTGACAGCTAACCTTGGGTCACAGACAATATGGTGAAGTCCAATGTTGTGGCCTCTGTTGTTGCATGATTTGCCTGCAGTTAATTGGTGACATTCTATTTTTTGTCAATGTGAACTTGTGCAACAGTTTTTTTTCTTGAACTGTCAATTTATACTGTTTCAACAAAACATTATCTGAAGATTCAATGCTCAGCTTTTTTTGCAATTTTAAGATCTTTCATTTTAAAGCCTTCATCCTATGAGTTAAAATTCTAGAGCTGCAAAACTATAGTGTGTTAATAGGTGATGTATATGAGCTGAGTTGAAGAAGGTCAAAGGTATAAAGAGTTTAAAATCCAAGAACCCAATCCAATGTTTGTAGTAAAGAATTAGAGGAGTTTTGTACAGCAGTTCAGGTCCATTGTTCTTTGTTTGTTAGGCATACAGTGGGATATGTTGAAGCTAAATGCAGAGCCTGATGGCTATAGTAACTATTGGTAGACTACTTATACAACATTTTTGAAATCTTCTCATTTGAGGTCAATGGTAGATGATCTTTATAAAGCAGGTTGATTTCATATCATAATTTGCGAGAATGAAGTGTAGTCATTGTTCATTAAATTTGGAACAGAATTGTATAGTTGTATAAGTAGGGAGGCTATTGCAAGTAATGCAAAAACCCAATTCAGAAGACATTTCTGCATGTTTGGTAATGAGTAAAAAAAAACACTTTTAGGTTTTTACTTCATAAAAATCTCTGCATTTCTTTGCAGGCAGCATTTGAAGGGATGCTTTCTAAGAGGGGGAAAAAATCTACAACAGCTGTTGTGCCAGAGGTAGAAATGCTAAAACTCACATCCCTCTCCCTGAAGAAAAATCAGAAGTGAAGAACAAATGCTTTGTTATAATTGCTTTGTTTAGACTGAGGTTTTTAATTTTGAACTGCCACATGACCAGCATGATTTGAGGAAGGATTTATTTCTCCTTCTAAGTGCAGGAGAGTCAGAGGGTGGTGTGGTTGTACTGTGCATGATATCTGGTAAGAATTTGCGTATGTGCTTGTGGAAGACATCCACAGCACCTTGTACACCATCTTCATCAGCCATTGCCTCTGCTAACTCTGTTGCCCTCCTTTTCACCTGTGCACAGATCCAACAAAAAACATAGCTTTTATTTTGGGGAAATGCATACAGTATCCCCTTCAAAGAGTTCCAAACCTCAAGTGAGATAACTCTGCATTGCAATTTACAAGCTTCTTTAAGAGAGAATTAGTTGATTGGGATTGAAAGCATTTCAAAATGAAATGATTCCTTTATAAGTCCATCAAACTTTTATTTTTTTGCATTCCAGATTTTTCTTGTGAGCAGAGCAGGGTGGGTGGTACACAGACACACCTCAGGATTCAGCATGAAATGTATAGCAGCTACAAGCTTCTCAAGAGAGAATTCATTGACTGGGATTGGAACTGGGCCCACACCCTTCGCATGAACATGGCTACCCCAAAAAGGCTGGTCTCCAAAAAATGGCACTACTGTTGTTGGGCACTGCAACCAAATCATTTTTTCAGTCACAGAAGTCATGTAGTAAGAGAGACTAATCACTGCAGGTAGACAACACTGTGATTGACATGGAAATGCAATTTGCCATCCAAATTTAGTCTCAAACCATTTGGCCTGGGAATCTCAACTTCCAGTCACAGATTGCCCCATCTATGCTACTGCCATATTTCTCCAGAATGCTTGTAAACATGGAGAGCTGAATGGAAGGGGAAGCAAGAGGAGACTTTACATACTGCAGCTCTCAAACTGGCAGCTGTGGTGCCTGCACCACCATGATGTACCTGGTGGACAATCAGCCAAGCTTATCGTGAGATCTCTCAAAATACTGTACAATCGAGCTGCTCAGAGGAGTAAAGGGACTCCAATTCCTTCACAACTGGATCCTGAACTCTCTGGGGTGACCCATTTGGTGACGCTGGGTTTTTCATGAACTCACCACAGCAGCACATTGTGGAAATAGCCAGTCATGAGGACAATCTTGGAGCAGGTACACAAACTTTGGGGGCTGAGGCACTGTCCAGATCAAGTCCAAAGGACAGATTTTCTATCAGACACATAATGAGGAAAAGGCAGGAAGAAATCAAACTACTGTCCACAGGCACTCAAAAACTAAACAACAGTCAGGAAAAGACAAGATGCCTTGTTATCTTGGAAAACCTGCAACCTCAGTGGCAGACTTGTACTACAGTAATGAAACAACTTTCTCAGTCCAGCAAATTTGTGACTGTAAACCAATGAAGATTCAGGTGCACAATGCAGATGGGTCATTCTGAAGTATGGAGCAATTAGGAGGGCAATGCAATTGAATGACACTCAAGCTCGTTATTGATAGTATGTAACACTCATGACAAGGTGGAGATACTGACAAAAGGCCAGCCTTTGAAAGCTAATGACTTGTAGCAAGAAAGGAAAAAGCAGGAGGCTGGTATCCATACATTGGCCCATGCCACCCCACCCTTGGTTGATGAGACCACGCTGATTTGTTTTTTGCAATGCTTCAACAATGATATTTGTCATGCCATCAGGATCTCCAACAGGCTACAATACCATCCATGCAAATGCACCCCCCTCCCAATGTGTTAAGCCACAGAGCAGTTTCAACTTCTATTGATATAAGAGTATGATCAGCTGCAACATATTTTGAAAATGGAAATGTGTGTATCAGCTCATGATGTTGTTGTGCAGCTCATGAATTAACTGATGAGGAGATTGTTTTGTATCTAGCAGAGAGAAAATATCAAAGGTTTGCAGTGCTTCAATAGGTTCAGCTCAGTGGTGTGGATTAGGACATAGCATACCACTCTGACATATTGGAGCCAACAGTATGGCAGGAGAGTGCTCAGATCATGCACAAGATGAAGTAAGAAAGACACTTACAAGGCTTCCAAAGCCAATATAGATTGGTGGTGTCCCTGATGCCAGCCACTTGACAAGGTCCTCTGGAGGCTTGTAATCTTCTGCTAGATTTAGGAAGCAATACCCAACAATGTCGATAAGTGGTCCCCAATCTGTAACAACAGCTGACCAGATGCATTAGTTCCTGCTATAGAACATGTTTTGATCAACGCTCAAAACCAGATCGGCAATTCATCATACGAAAGCTCAGTAAGATTATGAGACAAGGTAAACAGACATCTGATCATAAGTCAGAAACTTGTAACTATGAAACCAACTGAAAGCAGCGCAGCACACCTTTTGGTTTTGGTACAATATGGGGACTCCAGAGGTAGCCGGTTGGCAAGTTGGAAATTGAAGCTTGAGAACCACTCAAGTAGGTGATGGGGCGCAGCTTCAGTTCCTTCTTGCGGAAGTCATTGATAATTCCTCGAATCCCTAGCCATATAAGAGTGTCTACAACTTGATATGACAGCTGATACATACCCATGGCACACATAAAACATTCAGCAGACTCTGTAGTAATTTGGGATAGTAGCTGAGTCAAAGAAAGAAAATCTTTTGCCCTAAGAAAATGGGTTCAAGACATACAACTTGATAACTCTACCGACTTGCCAAAGTAGGAAAATCCAACTTACTTTATAGGCTGCTGGTGTGTTGACACGAGATAGCGGATGTGGGAAAGCACTTGTTGGCCTGTTTAGGGGAGGAAAAAATGCAGCACTTCAGTTGCTTAGCTTTCACAAAACTTTTTCAAAGTGTTTGAATCAACATCAAGTACAACCCAATCATAATAAATTCCCTCTGCTGTTTCCATTCATGTGCTTGCATCAACTCCTCTTGATCATCTGAAATTGGACTATTTATGTGTGAGACATTCTTAAAGGCATTGTCAAGATATACTAACGTGGGTATGGCGGTTAGATAGCATACGTCCAAGGCATTGTGAAATACAGGTGCAGAGGCACCTTGAGATACTCTGCCACATGAACATGCCCTATATCCATACCCATACATGAGCCAATTCAATGCCTTTGTCATTTCTGACACCCTTTTCTCATACCCTGGATTGCACAATTACTTTGCCAACAAAATGTGTTTATTGGTGTCATGTACAAATGAAGAAGAAAACTACGGCACTCAGTCTTCAGCATTGCATGATTTTTCTCAGAAAAATAAAATAAAATTCACTTCCCCTAAATGGGGAAGAACATAAGGAGAAGAAAATGAGGGAAAGAAAATACCATAGGCTGGAGGGTTAGCAATTATCACATTTGCGCGGAAGGGAACACCGGAATCCAGATCTGGCTCAGTGCATGGTGCTAACAAAGAATAGACAATCGACTTGATTTGTTCTCTTTGCATTGCGACTTCCTTTGCTCCCGTGGGCAAAAAGCCCTTGTTCTTCACCATATCTATCAGAACCCACTCATAACGCAGAAATCACAAACAGTACTGCCCAAAACAGAAACCAAAGGAATATGTGCCAAGTCCCTGCATCCAAACCTTAAACCCTTCCAATGCAACAAAACAATTACACCATCAAGTCTAATATATATTTGCTTTAGGTTTGACTTCCTTTGATATCTTTGGGCAGAGAACAAACCCCTTTTTTCTTCACACCATCTGTCACAACCAGCAATGATGACCATTACTGCAAAGACACAATTGAGCCAGAGATATCTATGACATTGCAGAGCAAAACTCTGCAACATCACTTTGAAGGTAACCAACCCATTCTCTCAGTTCCAGCAAAATCCGAACTATCACAAAATTAAGAGCCAGGTGTGGTCATAACCTTATGAGTGTTACTCACAAAGTGTCAGACCACCACCTTCTGCATAAAAAAAAACCAAGACGATCTGCAACAATCTGCAATTGACAATTGTTTCACAGCTTGACAGAGAGATGCACCTGAAAAGAAGGAAAATGAACCAAAAACACCCAAACAAACTCTGGTGAAGAGAGAGAGAGAGAACACCCACAGTCAGTCAGAGAACACGCACATTGTGCAAGAATCTTTGGATCCCCTCCCAGAGGATAAAACTCCAAACCAGCTGTTTTCACAAAATCACGGAAATTGGCATGTGATGCCAATCTTACTTGATGCCCATACTCCTGCAGTGGTCACAGGGAGTCATAAAACCAAGAAAACGGACTTTTATTTGTGTGCAAGCCTGCAAGAGTCTTGTTGTTCCAAGAGATTTCACAACATTCAGAAGAAACATGCTTCTTTGAGGTCCCTTGAGAGGTTCATATATGTATACATATCTATTCACAAATTATGAGTGCACACATACAGACAGATGCAGACAGAGAGAAGATGAAGGACCTGCAACTTTCTCCCAATTCCAATAAATGGCTGAACATCACCTCGGGTCCCGACAATGAGCATCACAATTTTGAGGGGTGGAATGGATTGCAATTCATCCTCATTTTCTTCACCCAATTCACCATGCTGTCCAATTTCATCCCTTGTCTCTGACCCAAACAACACTTGAGCGAGACTAGGACTCCCTTCTATGTCAAAATCAACGATTCCATCTTGTTGCACAGTTGTTAGCTTTCTCATCAGTTTTTCCTGCAAAAAAAAAAGTGCACCAAAAAGACAAAATGGCCATGTCACTGTTTTGCATCCAAATTTTCTTTCTTGACCACCACATTTGAATCTCCAACTGCATACAGATCCAAGAAATAAAACTCATGTATGGAGAACATGCATGCAGGAAGAAATCACACCTTTCACACACAATGAAACCAACAATGTTGCAAGTAGAATGTTTTTAGCAAATGTGATTTTCCATGCAGAAAACAGATTGGTGTTCCGGCTACATTTATGCATTTTGCCTCTAATCCACTGCCCAAAAGTCTGGGGCAAACCTATTACAAAAAATCTGCATCCTGGATAACAGCAATGTCACACAACAAGCTCAAAGAAGACAAAAAGCAGACAAGGCAGAAGAAGTGCTTAAACCTTTAGACGTAAAACATGAAATCATTACAAACAGATTACAAACTGAGGTAACACTTTATTTGCAACAGCTGCCAGGCTTGCATAACCTTTTTCTTTAGGAGAACAGGAGCCCTAAATGGAAAGCATAGTCCTTAAGAAGACTAGGAGGATACGAGCTCAGATTGATGATGATGAGCATGGAAGAACCAGGTGAGCCCACCTTCTTTCGATCAGTTAGTTTTTCCTCCACCTTACGAAGATTTGCATGCTCTTGACTTTTCCCTCGGTGTTTTACAGAGCTGATACTCTTACCAGCATCTGGAGATTGCATGCTTGACATTGATTTCGCTCGACACAACTTTTGATCTGCACACACACACGCAAATAAAATTGTGCATTAATATCAGTCTTCAGTTGCCTTGCACATTTGCAATTTTCTCTTCCATTGGGAAGCATCACAAGCTAGATCAAAGAAAAGTAGACACCCACTACTATCAAATCCTCAAATCAGATCTGGACTCTGAGAACTCTGGAGAAATCCTTCAAAGAAAGCTGAAAAATGGCCTGCCACTCTTTCTTCCACAAACTTTCAGATTCAAAGAGAAAAGTGTGTGTGAGAGTCAGGAGCCAAAGTGACTGACTCCAGAATGATCTTTGCAAAAGAACTTCACTCATGGAAGAAAAAGAAATGAACAGAATGAATGATGGATGGGTCTTTAGTAAGCTGCAAAAAAATTCAAGAGACCAGAAACTGAAACCTGTTGTCACTGATTGTTCTCCAGTTTCCACACCATCCAACTTGGCAATGTCCAATCTCAGCTGCTGTAAGGAGGGATTGCTGATCTTTGAAGCAAAATTCTGCTTGACATTGGCATTTACTACTGTTGTACTAGTGACAACAGAGGGCATCCACACCGGCAGTGATTGTGTCTCAAGCAACATATGTTCAACATCACTGTTGCTGTTGTTGTTTTGTTGCTCATTCTGTGGAGCTAATAATAATAAACCTTTCAGGTTCTTCTCATGGTGAAGAAGGTGCTCTGACTTTGACTGTTGAAGAGGGTGGCACACTTGTGGTGGTGTTGTTGTTCCAGGAGTTGCTGGAAGAAGAAAGTTCAAATTCTCATTCACCTTGTTCTTCATTGTTGTTGTTGTTGCCTTCTCATCATTGCCAGTCAATGAACCACCCAAACTCATTGTGGTTTTTTTCCTTCTTCGTCTTCAGGCCAAAAGGTTGCTGGCACTTCTTCTTCTTCTTCTTCTTCTTCTTCTACTTCGAACAACCAGCTCCACAACCAGCTCAAAAACACCAATCTCATGCATCAAACTCCAAGAGCACAACTCTTCTTCTCCATCACATCTGGTGCAAATGCATAAAAAACCAGCCACCAAAAACCAATCTCTCTCTATGCATCAAATTCCTAAGGGCCGCAAATCATTTTTCATGCAAAATGCAGACAAAAACAGCTCCACAAAACCAATCATTTCTCAAGAATCAGATTTCCAAGGGCACAGATTTCTTCTTCTCCATGATGACATGAGACAAACTTGATTGCAGAAACCCTTCTTCCAGTGTTTGTTTCTCCTTGGGTTTGCAAAACCCTGGCATTGCCACTTGTGTTCTCAAAGCAGCAGCAAGCAAAAGCCTTTATCGTGAGCAGGAAAAAAAAAAGCTGGCAACAGACGTCTAGTCTTGTGCAGAAGCAAATGCTAAATTTAGGGGTCTCCAGTTCTCATTTTCCATTCCATCAACACGCAAGCAAGCAGACTGGAGCAAAGGTTTCCAAGCTACAACACACAGCTCGAGATCCTCTCTCATTCTACCAAGCAGATTGGCAAAATGCACTTGACAAGATTGCAACAACAAAATTGCAGTTCTCCGAATTCGCAACCTGCATTTCAGATCCAAGCTCTGCTAGGTACATCACTTGAAGAAGCAGAGCTTCAGATCCTCAAGCAGATTGGAATTAAGAGAGAGAGGGAGAGACACACACACACACACGCCCAAGCCCACAAGAAGCACACTCCACTCACAATCACAACAGATTCTACAGCCCTGCATGCATGCATGTGTGTGTGTGTGTGTGTGTGTGAGAGAGAGAGAGAGAGAGAGAGAGAGAGAGAGTGTACCAGAGATTTGGTGTACAACAATCTTGTGGCGAGATTACCATTTGGGAGTTCACAATCTTGTCGTGGAATGAGCACAGCCATGCTGATTGTTGCAGCAACAGGGTTGTTTTACACCCAAGTGTCTCAAGGAGGAGGAGGAGATTCGATCCTTCCTTAGATGGGTGCTTCGCCACTGCCTTGGAGAACAGCTAGCTGTTGCTTCTACTGTGAACCCCTTCTTCTTCTTTCTTTAGTGTCAGAATCTGAGGAGGAGGGGGGAGGAGGATGCAGTGGGGGAGTTGGGTTTTGGGTTTCTTCTTTCTTCCCGTCGTGACACACATGTGTGCATGCAATGAGGGAGAAGATGAAGAGGACATTTGTTGTGTTTGAGCGTTTGCAGTTTCTTTTGGTGACTCGTGGCATCCACAACTAGTGTTGCACCCGAATGCACTGCCAGCAATTCATTCAGCTGCTGGGAAAAAGCCTAGCCCGAAAACCACCCACTCGAACAAGGATCATCATCGTCATCATCACCGGTCATTGTCGAACCGATTCTGTCAAGGATGCTCTCGCTCGCTCTCTCCCTTCGTGCCAATTCTTCTCCATTTCTTCAGATTTTCGTCAACAGCTCAAGAGTATTACGATCCATCTCTATCTTCTGTCTCTGTCTCTTGGGTGTTGCCAACAACCCACCCAAATCTCCACAAGGGAGACAAAACCCTTGAATAATGAATGATGATCAGCCAAAGCTCATCTTCACTGCAGATTTTCCTTTGAAGACGTGCCAGAGAAAAAAAGAAAAACAGTTAAAATTCTCTGCAGACAAGATTTTGTTCTCAATCTGCACAGATTGTTGCTGTTCTGTGGCAGATTTTCTCAGCGTTTGAACATGTGACTATTACTGTTTGCAATGGTCCTCTCTTGGGATCTTTTACTGCAGAGACCAGCAGCAGAAGAAGAAGAATGTCTCAGGAGTTTCCTTATGTGTTTCTCTGTCTGAGATCTGATGGGATTGTTGTTGTTGTTTCTTATCTGCGCAAAAGACAATGGACTTCTTCATTTCAGGATGAGGTGGTTGCATTGTGTGTATGTGTGTGTGTTTTCATTTGCCCATGACACATGCCTACGGGATGTTCCTGGAAATTCTGCAAAAAGGGAATAGACACATGATGAGGAGCATGATGAGAGCATGTTTGTCATTTTCCACAAACCTCTCTCCCTCCGGATCTGGATAACTTTGGATAAATCTCTCTATTTCCTCACACATTTTGGCTTGCAAGAGAGGCCAAGAAGAAGAAGAAGAGCAGACAAGGACAATAACAAGAAGAAAACATCTGCTGCTTTCCAGGAAGACAGGGGATCAGAAAGATAGACAGGCAGAAAGAAAGAGAGAGAGCGGCAGAGAGAGGGAGAGAGAGAAACAGAGACCAAAAGAGAGAGATATTCTTTCTTGGACCACAAAGAATGCCCCTCAATCCTCTGTTTCTTCTCCCCATACCAAAAGAAGAAGAGTTGGAAGAAGAGAGCAGGTTTAATGCTCTAGAGTTCTACCCATCTGCCAGTTTCCTTCTCACCTGCCAGCTTCCCAGCTTTCGCAACTTCCTTCTAATCTGCGAGCTTCTGTGGAACTTTGTCTTTTACTGACAAAGTTCCACAAGAAGTTCCTATGTGTGAGAAGAGTTAAGAAGATTGAGAGAGAGAGATAGAGAGGTGGAGAGAGGAGTGTGTGGGAGGAGTATTTGTCTATTTGTTTATTTGGGGGGCAATGGCATTGCTGTCGTTTGTGTCAGGGTATACACTAATGAGGACATTGAGGCAGCAGCAAACAGCGAGCAGAGATGGTAATTTGAGCTTTAGAGCTTCAACTAGAGCTCATCATCAAACTGTGAAGAGGAGCTATGGTGGAGGAGGAGGGAGTTCCAAGCTTTTTTTGCAATGCTCATTGGCTTCTTCTTTTGGAAGATTAGCACCATCGTCACTCTTCAGTACAATTGACTCGTCCGGATCTGCAGGTGAAGTTTTTCTCAGTAATTCCCTCTTCTCTGATCAAGAGTAGCAACAGCAGCCTCTTCTTCTTCTTCTTCTCTTTCTCTTATTTCAATGGCTTTGAGAAAAAGCTTCTCATCTGCAATCTTGTGATAGAAAAGGTTTGTGAGCGAGTGAAGAAGCCAAGTTTATGGTTTCGGGTTGGAGGCCATTTTGGAGTGAATAATATCTGTGACAAGAATCTGCAAAGGAGAAGAATGTGGCCAGTGGCTGAGAGTGTTCTTTTGGAATCCCTTTCCCTGGGCAAAGAATATGCAAATAAATGCTGACAAGTTCTGAGGAAGAATGTGCAATGCACAATGGCAGGAAACAAACTGAGCCTGCTGCACATAAGAAGTCATACAGAAACATCAGAGGCAGCAGCAGCTCCTGAAACCACCACAAGCCGAGAAGCATGTCCTGCAATCAAGCCAGAAATCCAGTTTTCTGCATTTGAAGCTGTGGACATTCGTGTAGGCTTGATTGTAATGTTGCACTAAAACTACCAAACCTCCATGCATGCATGCTTGCCTGCCTGCAGAATGAGATTTGTCTGCACATCATAAGCTTTTCTGCTGGTTGCTGCAGTGTCGAGCTGCTGCTGCTGCTGCTTTTTCTTCTTCATTCCCACAATTTGACAGTTGTTGTGCACATTTTGGGTTGTGCTCATCTGAAGAATCATTGCCACAAATTAAAAGAATTTTTCTTTTAATTCCCATATGATAATGATGTGATGATTTTGGTCATCTCTATTGGAAGAATCATGAAGCGAAGAAATCATCATCACATGTAAAATTCAATGTGCTTTGCAATGCTGTATGATGATGATGATGATGATGATGATGTGAGGGTTTGGTCAATTCTGGCAGACAGATGCAAAGGCGGTGAATGATGAAGAAATGAGTGCAAAGCGTGGGAAGCCCACTCTCAGTCGGAAGTTTTTACAGCTTACTGTAATGCTTTTCCTTATCTTTTTTCCCCCCTTCTCTGTGAAAAGAATAACTTCCCGCCACTACTTCATGTTCTCTCTGCTCTGTTCCCTTCTTCTATGCAAATGTGTTTTTTTCTCTGTACTGGACCCAACACATAAGAAAGTGTAGTAGGAGTGAATATATATCTCTCTCTAAGACTTGTGATTGATTACAGGTAGATATTGGATGTGAGACAAGGGTGGTTGTCTCTGAGTGCAAGTATGTGATGGATGTTGAAGATGCAGTTGGCAGGAAGGTTCTCTTTGTTGCAAATGTTCCTCCAACAGAAATCCTCGGCTTACACAGTCATGGTGTTTTCTACAATCCAACCTGTTTCTGTACTCTAGATGAACAATTTGTGTTGGTTATTCTCAAGTATGAATCTTTTTTGCAGGATTGCATATCAAGAATGAAAATGCTGTGTTGAGAACAGTGAGACCAGAATTGAAATTCTTCAGAAGTTCATGGCTCCTTTTGATCACATCAAGCTTGATATTCACAAGCTTTGTGAATGTAAAATCATTGGGTGTGTGTGCTCTCTTTGTATATGCAGGAATTGTGCTCACAGGATTGAATTATGATCTGACACCCATGCCCCGCAGCTTCAAACTGATATTGCCAGGCCTCGGTCGACTACCTCCTGGATCGCAGGTTAAGGGTGTTTGTCTGCCATAATCTGAGACAAGAGGAAATAATGACAGGACATATATTATGGCAGGTATTTTATCACAATAATTGTATCCAAGCTATCCATTCCTCCTTTGAATAGTAAACAATGACAACACCAAGTTTGTGCTTGTAAAGACATTTGGCCTGTTTTGGTACTCTTTGGTTTCCTAGTCCGTGCTCCTCCCATTGGTGGTCCAAACTTTCTTCGTGTTCACATCCTAAGTTTTCATTGGTCTAGTTGTAGTCCTTGATTTGTTTAGATTTTGCAATTGGACTCTCTTGTCCACAATTTGATCATGGAAAAGTTTATATGTTTTTTGCTGTTGGTGTTTGAAATGCTTGAAAAGGAGGTCTTAAACCCTACTAAAACCCTAAACCCTTTTGTTCAGTAAACTCTTGAAAGTCTTTTGATCAGTGCTTTTGTAAAACCCAATCTGGACATGTAACTTGTTAAAAGGTTGCCTTTGATTTGAAATGCATGTCAGTTATTCCTCTTAAGGGATTTACTACTCTAGAAAGTCATGTGCATGTTGTAATTTTTTTCCACATTCTTGTTACCAAAAGACTGATTGGTTGCCATATTAACAGGATTAGTGCCTTGGGATTCTACATGAAATATTAATCTGCCAATGGACATGAAGTTCATTTTATCCAGAAGTCTTGAAATTTGAGTGATTTATAGAGTGTTTGGTTTCTTTAGTTTTGTTGACATTGGGCCCTACATGAGGGTCACCCAAGAGTTACAGTTTTAGGCTTGAATTTACACAATGTTTTGTTTTAATTGTACATTGATCATAAAGTTACCATTGCATTTGTCCTCTCGAGAGAGGGTGCAAAATATTATGTATTGGGCATGTAACGGTGAAGAATGCGAGATGTTGTGGGGTTCTGAAATACGATGATCTCCCAATACTCATGAGAGTTATATTCATGAGAATGTTCTAATCACATACAACCACACAAGGATAAGTTTGATAGAAAAATCTTCAAATCTTTGATAGCTTGATTCAATAGTTAACACATATAATCTACAAGAAAACTTGTGATGGTTGAGACTAATTAACTCCTCTGTATTATGGAATTCCATATGTTGTGTCATGTATGCTACGTAGCTCTGTTTTTGATTTTGATTTTGATAATTTTCTTATATCACATTCAACAAACTACACCTCTTCATATAAAGTTTTGTCAATATCGTTTAGCAATAAATCTTTTCAAGAACTCATGAAAATAATATTCACAAAAGTAATTAGTTCATTTATATTGTTGTCAAATGTTGAACATTTTTCCCAAGCACATTAAAGCCGACGTGAAATTAGTTACTTCAATATTGCTAGGACCGAGTTTATAGCACAATGTGTTTTGTGGTGATGAAGATTTGTGTTTAGTTCAAGTTAAAATGGCCCTGACAATTATTTTTTAAGAACATAAAGAAACAAGTATTGTGATAGTAGATTAATTCAATATGTCCATCATCTTTATCTGTAAATAAAAATAATTCAAAGACATATGAGCTAGGTCTATGTATATTGGCTTTGCAAAATTACCAAATTGGGTTAAAGATAGAATTGGGAAAATAACCAAATAGTTAACATGTTCATGGGGTAAGGCTAATGGGGGAAGGTGATTTGACAAGTATCCTATCAAAATACAAGTAACTAGGTCCGACATATTGAAAGGCTTCATTTTGGTCTAACCAAATAAAACCACTTGTTACTCACACCTTGACATGTTCCACGTTGGTTTGACAAATTCAGTGATAGAAACAGAACAGTCAACGAATACTCAGAGAGTATGTCATATACAGAACAGCAAAAGATTATATACAAGCGTTTTAATACCAACCACTTTGAAAAGAACAGATAATGTGCATTAAAAATTGCAACCCGTGGAATTTGTCGCACTTAGGAGAAGCCAATGCTTAACAACATTTGACTCACTAAACGACAATGTAACTTGCTTGTTTCTTTGAGGTATCTTCTTTCAAGTTTATGAAATTGTTTGTTTTTTTCCCTATGGGTTGTGTTGATATGCACCTTTTTCTAAACCCTTCTACTTTAGGTTACTTGTAATACTTTTTTTCATATGAGGTTTCTATTAACAATACCATCCCGAAGTTCATCCCTACAACATACTCCAATTTAAAGAGATTTGTGGAAAACTTTGATTAAAGTATCCTTTTCTGGAAGGAATTACACAGTTCGCTATGTAGCTAGAAAGTGATTGATTCCCTTTTGACTTTGCCTAGTACAATATATGGATTCTGGAACACTAAGTTTTTGTTGTCTTATACTAGGGATGCATTCATAACACAAAATAGTGATGAAAGTACCTACTCTAGAAGAGGAAGGAAAGAAGCCTTCAAATCACCATCCCACAAATTAGGAAATAATTATTTTGCAGTTTTACCTTCAGTGCAACACCTTGCTTGATATGTGTGAATTTCATATCCAAAGCAATCATATGTAACATAACCATCTCTGGTATCCATTGTTGTGGTTGAGTTGACTACAACCAGGGAGCTAGGCGGTGGCTTGAAGTAAACCCTAAACTTGCTGGGTAAACTTACACCCAGCCAGCCACCTGCAACCCTGGAACATTTTTTCAAATAAACCTACCTACCTAGCTTTTTACCTCCCTACAAGCTAAACATACTAGTAAGGGTAAACCTATGAGATGAATTAAGTGTGGAATATTAGACCAGCTGGGCATTGTAATTTAGCACTTAGTGAACAATTTTTTTGGAATTGGGTACAGTGTATATTTACTTTAATATTCAACCATGGGTATTATACATGGGTAACAAGTTACCTGTTGCATAGTAGCAGTCCCATATAGCATCTGACAAGGTCCTTGTTGGTGGAACAACTTAGTGTAAAAGAAATTAATTCTTCAAAATTCGTCTTTTTGGTTCAAAATTTGATCGACACCTTGCTATCATTTGGCACTTGTAAAATTGCACAAAACAAATTTGTAAGGCTAAAAAATGTATTCCTTTGCTTGGGCTTTGAAGATGGGGCAACAACTGATATGGCATTGAACCCCTCTCTACATGTTCGAACTTAGGAGTTTGGCACAATTGACTTCTTTTCTTTTCCTACTCATGTTTCTCAAAAGCAAGATGGCCAGGCACAGTCTTGGGGAATGTTTTGGGTGTTTAATAAACTAGAGGGTTTGTAGCAACAAAGTTGGTGGTGTAAATTTTGCACATACTTTTAATTCTTTTGCAAAGTCAGCAGCAGGGCTGCTGATTATGCAACCTGGCAGCGGCCTTTTTCTTTTCACCAAAAGACAATGGGCCCTTGGTGGCACCGATTTTTGCCAGGTAAGCACTCAGATGGTGAACCAAGAGGGGTCGGTTCCAAGTGCCAATTTGGCACTTGGCCACCTGCTGACTCACACTGCAAGGATGGCTCAATCCGCCACCCTTCTTTCTATATACTATGAACTGTGACAAGCCTGGTACAGTGAGCCACAAGTCAGGCTTCGTCCAAAGGCCGACTTCTGGTTTGCTCCAAGGCCTGTTCCAGAACGTTGTTACTCATACTCGTATTCCTCACTATTGATTCACATCTCAAGCATGCTTTTCACTGTTGAGTCACATTACAAGTGAAACTGACCACACCAAAAGTAAAACCAGCAGATGGTTGCCTCTCTCACATAGGACAATGCCCGATAAAGTGCCCTGAAGGTGCATTCACATTTGGTGTTAGTGACTTTAGTGTTGAGTACCCTAACACCATGCTAGTCATTTACGACTTACACTTACTTACCACAAACATTTAATGTTAAGTTAAAATTTACTTATTGTTAAGCTACTGCCCATTTAACATTGGGTGTCACCTAGGATGCCACCTAGATTTTCATTTAACACTGACTTAACTTCAAGTGTGAATGGACCATGAATATGACACGCAAACTGTTTGTTTATCTGACATAATTGACACTTAGAGAGAGACAGATTTGGCTCAATCATTCCAAACTTTGTAAACGATTTGCTAGACATCATCATGTTGGATGCCCCCATTTGCATGCATTTTCAAAGAGTTGTTGTTGACCTTAAGAAGCTTTAGGGGACAAGGGTGGAGTATATCTTTGAATGACAAACTTATGTCTGATTTTGATTTATGAGAACAACAAAAACTTGCAACTCCAAAGTCAATGACTTTCTCTTAAAGCCACTGCCATTTTCTTGATGTGGTAGGGGAGAGGGGAAGGGCACCTTAGAACATCTCCACCATCTAAAGGGCATTGCATTGTACATGTGAAGGCCTTATGTGGACAAGCGTTAAACATTTGCAACGAATTAAATGTGATGTCATCCTTGACGCGCACTAATCGTCGGGTTTTTAGATTTTGATGTTCCCACCTAGAGCCCTTACCCGTAGTTAACCACCCTTGCTTGGTTAATTAAACCCACTCAATCACCAGGCCCAACAATCCTTCGCAGCCTAACCCCTAGGTCACAACCCTTAACCCCATCTTTTTTTTGTGCCTTTGCCCCCCACCGCTCACTAGCTCCCTATGACTTTCACATCAAACCCGTGGAAACAAGCCCCTCCTTGGCTCCTATCCCCTTCCCTTCCCTTCACATGTTACCCTTATACTATTCGGGGAGCCCCATTCTCCTCTCCTTGCAGTGTTGCATCCAATCCCTAGGGACATCATTCTTAGGAATGCAACGCATCCCTAGCTGTAGCTTCACCCCTCCCCAGGGACATATCTTTCCTGAGGGAAAATTTCCTTTTTGGCAAGCACCCCTTTTCCATGTTGGGAAATTTCTTCTGCTCCCCGATAGAGCCCTTCTTCAAGGAATGCCCCTTCTCCCCACTGGGATGCCACTTTCTGCTGCTTGATGGAGCCCCTCCCCAAGGAATCCTCATTAGGGACATTTTACCACCTCCCTAAGGCCACCTCCCCAAGGCAAAACATTAACATATTTCGAAGCATGAGTTATTTTAATAGGCATTGTTTCCAAGGATGAAGTGAAACTAGTCGGACCATTTAAATCACTCCAAATCATTTTCATCCCAAATCTCCCCATCATGTTCAATGTTTACCTTGGATGTATCCTTCACAAACCTCCTTTGAGGACACATCCATCCATAAGTTTCATAAGAATAAAATTCATACTACCGACACAATATTTCATTATTATGAGTGTTCCAAATTTTGATGACACCATCAAATCACCTTCTCCATGATCACATGTGAATAGAAACGTTCAATTGATCACAATTCAATCGCGTTGCAATTTTTGTTAACTACAGATCTACCAAAGTTATTTTTTTCGTATTTTGCATTCTTGCGATTCATGCATAGTCCTACCTTTCATGCATTTTGCATTTAATATGTGATTCAAACAATGGAAGACAACAAAGTTGACCCAACATGTCTAATGAAATTCGCTAGTTCAATTGATGCATTAAAAGGCAATTATGCATGTTTGTACTTTGAACTACAATAACCTGCAAAGGGTAATTTCAGCTCTTGTAATCTTCAATGGGTTAACAAAGAGACAAGTGGTCATGGTTTCCATAGGGTTTGTGCGATTACAATCATTCCGTGGTCCAAAGTACTTGAGTTTTTAGATGGCGAGTGCCAATGCCTAGTGAAAAGGTGCATTTTATGCAGAAGAGATGTACATTGATTCCATTTGGTCCATTTGAAACACTTCAAATCAATAGTTGCTTTATGTCAACATATCATTGTGTGTTTGGTCCTAAGGATGAGAGGTTGGAAGAACCTATTGTAGACAAGGTGCAAGGCAAGGAAGGATTTTGGCGGTTAAGCCCTAGGAGAGGGAAGCGATTTCACAATGTTTCCATCAAGACATGATGTCAATGTGGGTTTAAAGTTGGCCAAAGCTAGTTGCACCTGATCTTGCATTAATCCATTATTACTGTATGGAACATTTGGACAACCTAAGGCATCCTTGTCAAGGGCAACACTAAACCTAGTTGAAGGGCACACATTTGCAGTTTTCATTTCATTTGGGTAAAGTAATGAAAAACTGGATTATGGACAATGTTAGGCTTGAGCTATCGACTATGCAAATCATGGCAAAGCATGAGCAACATTATTACAAGTAGGATCCCTCTAGAAAATTGTGGACACATAGTCATTTTGTCCTCCCCCATTACATACACAATGCCATGGATACATATGTTAGTCTAATTGGAATACAAATGCCATTGGGATGTGGCAACCAACATCAAATTGTGGACTGATGCAAATCTCGATAAAGTGTGATGAAATTAACCTAAGATTTTTGAACCTTCGATTTAATATTAAAGATAATATATTGTGTTTTTTTCTCTCCATATTTTCTTTAAAAATAGAGAAATCAATCCAAAACAACATACACCTCCTTTCGTATATTCGAAACTAGCAAGGTTAATTCATTAACCACTCCAAAATCTTCATCCATTATGTTATCAAAATTAAGGGGATTTTGCAATTCTTCCATTAGTTTTTTGTTCATAGTTATTATAGATGTTTTTTGGAACAATATAGTTTGCTTGCAAATTTGTAGTTCAACATTCATCATGTTAACAATTTTGTAAGAAAAGAAAATACAAAAATTGAAATAAAAAAAAAACTCAAAAGATAATTCAATAAAATAGTACCTTGTTTTTACTAAATTGTTCAATTTCCTTGGATGGAGACTAGAAGCAATACAAGCTTTGTTCCATTCATGTTTACCCTTTCCAAATTTCTTTGGCCTAGTTATGCATTTCTCCAAATTTGATTAAGTAAAAGTAATGGACATTTCCGTCATATTTTTGCATACTTTCTCTTTTACTATGGCATATTGACAAGCCTTAAAGAAAGTATGGCCAAAGCAATAACTTTGAAAACTTTCCTCCAAGCCTAAAATTTCACAACAAATAACAGACTTAAGGGCATTAGTCATGGCATTCAAATTAGAACCTTCATTTTTTATAGGCAATTATTTTCTTCCTTAGATAATATTAATCAAATAGCTTAGTCAAATTTCTTACTAATGCATGTCATGTAGTCTTTGATGTTTCAAACAATCCAATAATAATTTGTTTTGGTTTTCAGTCCCTTCCTAAAAAATTAATAACAAGAGCAATTTAAACATCATGGGCTCCATGAGACATCCATAGATTCAAACTTGTTGTTGTAGAGATACAATCCCCCAAGAATGGTAAAACATATTTCTACTTGCATTTTTCCACCAATTCAAGCAAAATTTTTGAGAAAATTGCTTTTTCGATAGAAACAACAATCTTGGACATAAATGTATTGCACATCTTTTCAACCACACTTTCAACAAACTGCATTAGAAGATGGTTTGTGATAATTACCAATGCTAAATCTTCCAAAAATTATTTTTGTCGAGGTTCATCTATCTTGAAAGGGATTGTGGAGCCAAAAAAACTTGAAATTGTTATAGAAATGTTAGGTCTCATTTTAGTTGGTTGTTTTGTGATTATTGCTCTACCAAAATTGTTTAATTCTTTTTCAAACTTCTTTGGAAGGATAACATGATCAACATACACATTTAAAAAAATGTGTTATTCCATTTTTTTGAAGTATGAAATAATTCCTTTCTTTAAATCTGTTCTAGAATTTGTAATTGTTATTTGATTAGGATAATAGACATGGCATTTCATTGATTGAGGAATTTTGTTATCAACTTTTGCACCATCATTAATGCACTAAAAAAACAAACACAATGAGTTCCAATTATGAGGCCACCATATTTGTTTTTGTTCATGCAATTATGTGAAGATTTTTTTGTTTTTTCATCTTCAGTTTGTGAAATTTTATTAGTTTCTCTTTGAAGGTTTTAAATATTCTCATTTTTTTTTTGAAATGGTTCATTGTTCATTTCAACTCTATCCAATGAACTATTTTCATTCCTAGATGATTATTCGATTTTTTCCCTAGCAATCACAATATTTTTGCCAAATTTAGTGAAAAAAGAACTAATAAATACTATTAAAAAAAAGAAAAACGATTTACATGGATAAAAAATTAATTTTAAGGAAATAAAATTATTTAAATCCTTTAAAAAACAGACATCACATGTCTAGTAAAACCACAAAAACACAACAAACAAAATTTAGAAATGCAAAAGCAAGAAATAATGATGATATGTATATATATAACTACAAGAGAAAAAAAAAAAATTATTTACCAAAAATCTTCTAATGTGTTCCAAAGCTTGCAAAAAGAACTATCATGCAAATACCAAGGGAAAATGGAAAATCTAGATCCCTATTATACATATACAAACAAAATGAAAGAAAAAAAAATCTAATAAAAAGAAATCCTATTCTACATTTATAAGAAAAGAAACATGAAAGAAAAAATAAATCTAGCAAAGAAAACAATGAGAAAACAAAAAAAATCATAAATACATTTAAATTTTTAAAAAAAATGTTACCAAAGAAAAAATGAAATTTAAGAAAAAAAAATTACAAAAGGAAAAAGAAAAAGAAAAAATAGTTACAAAATTAAAATTAAAAAAATAAATTACAAAAGAAAATATAAAAAAGAAAAAGAAAAAGAAATACAATATAAAAGAAAGAAAACACAATATTTACAACGAAAAATTTAAAAACAAGGTAATTTGTGGAAACCAACTTGAGTTGTAATTAGCCACGTCATTCTTCTTTTTAGAACCTCCATAAATAAATAAAAGGGAAGTACCACATAGAAAGAGGCCACAAGCAAGGAAGTAGGTGACAAGTGAATGACGAGCAAGGAGCAACATATTTAGTGGGTACTTAAGCATATAATGAATAGGTGACACAAGTAGGCGACAAATAGGTAGACGACAAGTAGGTGACAAAAGTTATGTAGGCATGCAATGAATGATAAGCAGACAACACATAGGTAGGCAATGAGCAAGTAGGCCATGAGGAACGAGGCAATGGGAACATGTGATGAATAAGAAGTGAACATCGAAAAGTAAGGAAAATGGAAAAATAAATAAGGAAAAAAATACAAAAAGAAAAGTAAACTGTCAAATATAAAAATATATAAAAAATGTAGCAAAAAACATAATGCACAATTGAAAAAAATTGCTTTTTTAATCTAAAAATGTGGAGGCTTTTCATTCATGGACAAAATCACACAAAACACAAAGTGGGCCAAATTTGAGCTTGGACCCCTTTTATTTCTATTGAAAGAGGGGGAGAAAGGTTGTTGAAAGTTGAAACTGTAGCTGCTTTAAACCTTAAATTCTAGAAGGTTTGTTTAGGAAACTCATGGGATACCTTGTAGTTTCTGCAAAAGGTTAAAAATAACAATCACTTAACACCTAACATGTATTTTAAAATTGTCTTTTACTATACACAAGGGTGAGAATTGGGATTGGGTTCTAATGTAATACCCTATTCGAGTATTAAGGTTTTTTTAACAAAGAAGACTTAGATAGTTTTCATGATGCTTGGTTTTTAGCTTAGTTTTCAGAAACACCAATTTTGGGTACTTTTTCTTGTCATAGCCTTTGTTTTCATATGTTATCAAAATAAAGTTTTGTTTGAATCATCTTCTAACATATATTGTGTTCTTGCCTTACGTCTTTGTGTTTTTAGTCTTCGACTTAGGCTTGCATTTCTTATGATTTATTTCCTTGTTGTGTTTTTGGTTTAGTTTTTGTTCTTGTAGTTTTTTTGTGCCCATGACAAGATGTGAACACAAAAGTGATGTTATTGATGATTTTAAATATAATATGGTATTCTAGGCTATTATATTGTACTGGACACTTTGATTAAAATATTTGACGTTTTACTATTCATTAAAATTGATTATGAGAATCAAAATAAAAAATATGACAAAAACAATTTCCATTTTGTCTTTACTATTTACAACTTAAAAGGTTTAAAATCCATTTTTGGGATTCTTCAAAAAGTAACATGTCTTTTAGCAATGTGACTATTGCCATGTTGCTTTGCTTTGTGAAGATGTTTGCTTTCTTCAAAGTTGTAGTTAACATGTCCATAATAACTTGGGCACATGTGTTCATCATGTGATTTTTATTTTTCTCGTTCTATGTACTATCTTTGGCAACCCTAGCACCTTGAGGTTGCTTTGTTGTAGAGCTTGGAGCTTTGATGTTTTGACTATCTTGAGCTCACTTGCATCTACTTCTATCATAGTTAGAATATTAGTAGTACCCTTTATGCTTCATGGTTGTGGATTTCATAACTTCCATGCACACATAGCCCATTAAGGGATGTCTTTAAATACCAGCTAACAATGAATGAAAATAAAATTCTACCCATTTGGATGCTTCAACTTGTATTCAAACTCTAAAGTCTTTTGCAAAATATGCTTGTTAACATTTGGTTATTGGGGAGCTTAAAGAAATCCAAAGTTCTTTATATGATCTTTGAAACATCATTTTTTTTGTTATTCCCCTTTTGTCTCCAAAGATTTCCTTAGTATGTATGCAATGCAAGGTGGGTGACTTTTGTTGTAGTGTTCACAAATCTTGTCCCAAAATGTATTACACTTATTAGGAAAGAAAATTCGAGTGTTTAGTCACTTTTCATCTTAAAAAAAACATGCAAAAAAATATAAGGTGCAATTTATGGGAAATATTTTTTAATAATTTACTTAAATGTAACTTGCATGTTTATTATTGGTTTTAGGGTTGTGTTAAATTTTCTTGACCAATGGTCCTAGGTGTAATAAAACTAACCTTTGTGAAACCATGTAGTTTCAGGTCCTAATTCCAAGTAGAATGTGGGGATGATTTCAAAACTAGGTTTGAGGCCAATTTCAAGTGCTAAGGCTCACAAGTAAAGTAAGTGTCAACTTTTTTTAATGTTCAAATAAAGGAATGTACAAATTTGCTTATATAATAATTATATTATTTACATACATACATGCTCCTTATTGTATATGGAACAATAATCTCTTGTGAAATAATTTGCAATTTTGTTTTGGTTTTGGGGGTTGTCCATGTGCCCTTCAAGTTACCAATGAAGATTTTCACCAAAATTCAGCAATCCATAGAAGTTTTAGGCAATTAGGAAAAAAGGAAAAGTGAAAATGTGATGTCAGTTTGGAAGTTTGCCACAATATCATTGTCTCCAAAGTCCATTCTCATTGCTGAAGGTTCAAAGAAGAGTGAAATGAATGTTGAATTGTGTGTAATATTGTGGTTACCTAGAATAAAAAACAAACATAATGACATCATGGGCAATCATTTCATTTTGCAAAACTCAACACCCCCCCCCCCCCCCCCCCCCCCTCCCCTACGTGCTCCCCAAAAAAGAAACAAACAAAATGACCCCATGGGCAAACATTTCATTTTTCAAAACCCAACCCCCCCCCCCCCCCCTTTTCACAAGGTTGGCTCATAAGAAAGCGGAATTCACTATGATACCAATGCAAGGTCCAACCATATTGACTTGCCTCAATCATTATGTGAGAGAATGCCCTGACACTAGGGCATTACCCTCTCGGAACCAAGGGAGCCTGATGAGGTTTGGGGTGCGATGCCCAAGCATTAGCCTCCATCACCATGATCTCAATGCAAAAAAAAAGGTGAAAGTGAAACATTGGGCAACAAGTATATTGGTCATGTCTGAAAAGTTTCAAAATGTTGTCATTTTGTAAGAATTGTAATGGAGCCAATGCCCACGGCTTCCTCACGTACCCACATGATTTTCAATCATTGGTTGACCCTTACTATACTGCAGTTGGTCATATTTGGTCACCTACTTTATCTAGAGGTGATACTTGATGATCCTTTTTAAAAATATCACACACATATGGCTATGAAAAATAACTTAAATACCAACCCAAGATGTTTAAACAAATGGTTATGTCATGTAATACGAGACCTAAATTGGTAGAGAAAACCATAATGACCCACTCATCAACTCTAAAACCAATCCCATGATCCAATGACTGACTCTCTTGTAACATGTAGCAAGTTAGATCATATAATGAAATAAGAGCATATCCAGCACTGCTCAAAGTGTGACCCTGTGAAAGCATTTCTCAAATTCAAGTTTAGTTATTTACTTTTTTCCAACTCCACTCACAAAACTAAAATTGGGACTGCAGATAGGTAGGAGACTACTGATAGCAACCACCTGGACCAATGATTATGATTGGCCAATCAAAAACAGGGAGCAGAATCTCATATCTAATACATTCTTCTCTGGCAGGTGTTAGGCTATGCCCTGCCATTTACCAGCATTGGCAAAGTGTCCAAAATTGCTAGGCGGAAACCATTTTGCTGAGCCAAACCAGCATGCTTTCACTTTTCTTAATACAATTTTAACATGCAGGGTCACATAATGGGTGCAGGTGAAGTTGCTGTAAACACGTTGTTGTTTTGAGATGATTTGAAGGTCTGATCTAACATGGTGAGCTTTGCAAGTAAGGGCATGAGAAATTTGTGAACCCATGGCATAATGGAAATTATAATTTTGAGTAACTTTCACCAATTATTTGCTTTTGAACACGTCAATTGAAATTTCACCATCTCAATTAGGATCTCAGCAGCATTGCGTTTCAGCTCAAGCGTGTGGAAAGGACAAATCTCCTATAAACAAAGAGAGAAGCGAGAGAGAGAGATGGTCATTCGAGTGGAAACGCCTGTGGAAAGGGGCAGGTCTCCAAAAAACGTGGCCATTTGCGTGGAAGCGCGTATGAAAAGACGGGGCAGGTGTGTAAAAAAACGTGGCCATTTGCGCGGAAGCTGGTGTTAAAAGGGGCAGGCGTGAAAAAAAATCGAGGCCATTGAGCCGAAGCGCGTGTGAAAAGGACAGCTACGCCAAGGCCCGGGAAGGCGGCCGCTTCGGCGGGGTCGGGCGAGATCGTGACAGAGATCGCGAGAGAGAAGGATCATCTATGGCGACGGAGATGGATGGATCGATCGCGAGAGAAAACCCTCGATCCGCGAGGTATGGAGATGGGATTGGATGTGGGCCACTACTCTGGTAGCACTCCAGGGTCGAAGATGCTCCCTCCGGCGCCTGGATGCCTGGCGCAGCAGCAGCAGCAGGTGGTCCTACCAGCGATCTCATCTTCATCATCTTCTTCTTCTTCAACCGTGTGCTTTTTCTTTGGTCGGCTAGCTGCTGCTGCATCATATGTCGCAGCTGCTTCTTCTTCAGCCTTCTAGAAAGTCAAATCCCCCATCTTTTCAAATTTTTATTTTTATTTTTTTTCTTCCCCCCCGTATTCGATCGATCTCTGTCCTCGGCGCACTTGTACTTCCTGTTCTTCGTCTTTTTATAGGCCTTAGTTACACCTTCTCCGGTCCTCCTCCGCCGGCGGTGTGCAGCAAGTCGTCGATGATCTGACCTTTTTTCAAAATTTCGTTTGATTCTTCTTCAAGCTCTTCTTCTTCAGATCACCATCAGCATCACCATCATCTCCTGGTAGCTGGAACAGCAACAGCAGCTGCTTATAGTAGGCGTAGTGAAGTGAGGAGCAGCAGAGGCCGAGAAGTCCTGAGGACTCGGAAGGTTCAGTTCCAAGAAGGAAGCAAGGGAAGATTCACGACGATGGCAAGGTTGCAATGGACACCGGCGTGGAGTGTTGGGTTGCTGATCGTGGCGCCAACTCTGTTGCTGTTGTTGTTGGTGCAGCTTCCTTATTCTACCGCTGCTGCTCAACGTCTGCAGATGTCGTCGTCGTCGACAGGTGTAGATTCACAGCTTACGTCTCTAGTACTGTGCATCTTCTTCTTGTTGTGGCTCGAAAGATTGATGGTTTAGCTTCTCAGGCAGACAGGAAGCTAGTCGCTTGTTGCTTCTTCTTCTGATGGGTGACTTGGGGCGACGACGCGGAATTAGCAGATTCTGGCTAGAGTACTGCGTACTTTTGTTTCCTTTTTTGTGTTTTCTTGTGTTGGGTGAGATCTGATCATCAATCCTGACATAAGTTGACGTTGAGAAGATAGTCAACGGTAGGTTCATGATGTGAAGAAAATGGTTACAACTGTTCTGAATCTGATGGTTTCTGCATGTTGGGTGTTGAGTATTTAGGCGCAGTACTCGACACAGCGGCGCGGGGATTGACGGAAGAAACCGTGATGAGTCATGATGTCAAATTGCAGCAGGAGATGCAGAAGTCGACGCCGTCACTGCACGATGATAATACCAACGAGGTAAGTATCCATCTGAACTTCAAAAGCTTGTTGCTGATGCACCGTCGAGACTATCGCTCTCGACTCTCGGCTGGGTTCCTGGGTTCTTGAGCGTCTCATGCAGTTATGGTTTTCTTTTTGTTGGGTGTTTTGGATTCATGACTTCTTAGTCTAGCGCATTCCTTATAGACTGTGAAGAAGCTGGCGGTCCAGCCATGAATTCTTCTCTCTCACTCACTCACTCACTCGTGGATGCTCCTCTGTACAGGTTTCTAAAGACAAAGCAACTTCGGGAGTGACAATGGATTCTGCAAGTGGCGCAGCAACAGCAGGTGCAGTAGAAGAAGCTGACGTGATATGGGATGAGTTACGGGTGGAGCGGCTACTTGGTGACTATGGCAATCCATCAGCGAATCCAGACCCTGGAGTACCAAGCGGTCCTTGATGATCAAACCACACCAGTTTTCGCATGTTGATGAAGATCATGACCACCACCACGACGACAAAACTATCTGCATATATGCAAAACACAATTCCGTACAACTTGTAACTCAAAACCAACATCATCTCCGGCTGCACAAACATAAAGACTAGATCAGCAAATTTACACCTGAGGACAAGTGCTGCACTACTACAGATTTAGATCACGTTTGTCCTAGCTACTGATCACATCATGACATCTTTTTATCTCTCTCTCTCTCTAAATATATCACCAAAGCAGTTATAGAAATTTCTATTCAGATCATCATCATCTAATTCACCGTCACCTGTTCAACACTTGAGTGATCTGATCAGGCTTGCTGTTGCAGTTTTCTCCGATCATCTCAGTAATTAAGTTATACTACTACTGGATCATCTTACGGGACTACCACTAAATAATTTATATGTTTCTCATATAAATTATTGGTGGCCAGAGCTTGCAGCAGCTGCTAGCTAATTAGTCTGCAACAATCACAATCATGGGTTGGTTCTTCATGAGTTTAGAACGAAAATTGTTTCTAGATTACATAAGAGCTTGCTAGATTACCACCAGCTAGATTATCTGCACAAAATTACAAAGCTTAATAGTTGTCTTTCTTTTTCAGGCTGCAGATTATATATCCGGGTAGACGCAGCTTCATCTTAATGTACATTGAATTATTTTTTCACTTCACATGACATGATGAAGAAGCCCAAAAGATAAAAAATACCCGGCTTAATCCCAATCTCATGGCAATTCTGCCAGCAGGGAATCTTCCTACTTTGCAGGACACCCAAGTTCTCTTTTTGTCCCATTTCTTCTTGTTCAAGATCTTTTTCTTCTCCTTCTTCTGTTTCTTCTCCTACTCCTCCTATCTCTTCTTCCTCTTCTTCTTCTTGTTCTTCTTCATAGAAGATTCATCATCAACAAGCATGCCTTAAATCCATTCAAGCCTGCAGCCACAAAATTCTCGTCAACAGAATTTATTTGTCTTCAAAATCACGCCTTTTCCATTCCCTGCAAACCCAAAATTCTCCGCCACAGATCGTGTATCATCAAAATCAGGCCTTTTTTTTATTTCCATTCCCTGCACACCCAATTCTCGACAACAAAGTGCTCTCCCAAAAACCTCGGAGCACCAAATTGGCCATGCTGCACCAGCTGGTACTCTGGCCATACGTGTGAACAGGGCGTCCTCCGTTGAACCCGTCTCCACTGTTCACACGCACGGCGGCTTGTTGAGTTGACTCGTCGATCCCTAGTTCACTATATTTAGTACTAATGTGTTATCGTTTTGTCCAACGGGTATTTTTGGGGACCCTCCCTTTTTAAAGAAAAATATCCTAAAATTAGGTTTAGGGTTTAGGGCTCTACTCTCCCCCCCCTTGCACACTAACGTGCCATGTAGAACAAACTCTATGTAAATTTGTGCCAGGAAAAAAGTGAGACCTTAACTTGAATATTATTTTATTTTGTTCTATTAGAACTTTCCTGCAACTCATTTAATTTGGTATTAGTGTTGTGTAGTTCTTCAATAAATTAGAGAACCTCCAGTTTTGGTTTTGATTCTTTAAATTTTCTTGGATGTTCTGTGGGTTTGAGTTCTAGCACATTTTTTCAAATTCAAGAACCTCCAAGCCCAGTTCAAAACCAAGTCTGATTCCATGCTGAACTATTAATTAGATGGGCTACCTCCCAAGTTCAATTCTTTTTTTTTTGCAATGCACCAATTTGATTGGTCCTCAAAATAAAAGGAAATTATGGAGACTCCCTAAATAGTATACAATTGAAGTATACGATTGCTCCGGTTTGGCCCACATATATAGATGAAAGGAGGACAACATTTGCCAAAGCAATTGGGATAAAAGTAAGGCGCTAGTGGCAACATTTTGAGGAAAAGGTCAGGAACTTGGGGACTCTTTGCTTTGACCCTTCCCCACCCAAGTGGAGAAACAAAACAAACAAACAAATTTAAAAAAAAGCTTGCATGAAAAGTGGACTGTGCACTGTCCAAGTGGAAAGTGAACAGGCCACTCTCCACACCAAACACAAACTTGAAAAAAAAACTCCCTCTCCCACACAAGAAAAAAAAGGGAGGCCCTTTTCACTACATGACACAACTTCTTACCCGTGGCATGGAAATTCTATTCCTCAAATTGGCAACCACTATTTTTGGCATGGACTAAGAGCCTTTCATAAGAACACCCTACCTATTGAACATTACACACTTTTGAATGCTAGATATTGTATAGATAGAAAGCTTATATCAAATTCAAATCAGGGTTTATATTGGTATAGAATTCAACAATTAACCAAAATTCATATTCGACTCTGAAATTGAGCTTACATGGTTATTTTTGAAAAAAATTAACTTACCATTTTAAAGAACCGACCCCTCTTTTCAAGAGTGTTTTTCACCATTTTGAATCCAAATCTAGCAAAATACTAGTTCCAATGTTCGGTTCTAATGCCAGTTCCAAGAAAAGGATGTGAGCCTGATGAGTCCGAGTCACAAAAACCTGACCCTGAAAACACTGAAAACTGGATACCCTCACAACACTAGTTGGTAGTGTACGAGTCAAGGGGCACGTTTGGCACACAAGTGGCTATACATATGATGAAGGTATGCCAACTAACTTGGGCATGTGTTTTAGACTTTTTTTTTTAGGGTTGGGTCACCCCTCCCCACCTTGGTTTCTTTTCTCATTTGGCATGGTCAAGAGTCTAGATTGAGCACACTGCACACATTGACCTTTTTCCGTGGCTGACTATAGATAAATAGCCAAAATGCAAATTTCAAAATTCAAAGTGTTCAAATGAAGTGTTTTCCAAGATTTTCAATAGCTATTTTTTCACCAAAACTTAAGAATAATCACCAGATTTCTATACATGGTTCATGTTAGTAGGTAGCCAAAAATCTAAAAGGTTGTTTTAAGACATTTAATTTTATATTTATCTTGTAGTCAATTTTGGCTAAATCATTTTACAAAAAATCGCCATGTTGATTTACATCACAAAATTGACCCCAAAAAACATTGATGCACAAGAGTATGTGTGGAGAGAGTGAAGGACCTCAAAGGTAGTACTCGTCACACATACCACACAACATCATCATGAGTCTTGACTTTTGTAGGTTGGAACTTGGAACTTGGCATCATATTTTTTTTGGCAACAACAACAATTTTTATTTATATAATTATTTATTGTTTCAGACAAAATATTTAGTATCCTTGTTCCAAAGTTGAAAGAACTTTTCTTGCTTTCCTGTAAGTATTTAACTTTCCTTGTCTCCAAAAGCTTGATTATTTGGCATCAATTTTAGGCTTTTAGTGAAACTCCCGTTACCACCACTAGCCATACAAAAACAAGTAACCCCATAAATGTCTAGAGAAGCATGTTAGTGTACAAAGTGTAGGTCAATTCCTCTAGCGAGGTATGGCACACATATATATATTGTAGTTCTGTGAATTTTCCATGTTTTGAGAAGAAAATGACCAAAAAGTTTAATTTAAGTGATTGTTGTACAAGTTAGGCACTTTCCCTTCAAATTGTTCAAAAATTTAAACTTTTTTTTTTTTGGGGTCGAAACCAAATTATTCGGCATTTGCCAAAACAATTAATTATGATAGAATCTGCCCTTGCCATTCAGGTAAAGTATGACTCACATGAAAGTACTTTTTTGTTTTCAAAAAAAGATATTATTTTTCTTCCTTTTGGAGGGGGCAAGGGGGAGGGGGAGAATGGGGTGGGGATGGTGGTGGGGTTGTGTTGGGAGAAGAGGAGTACTAATGTAGTGGGGTATAAAGAATCAGGTTTGATATGGTCCTTGTTACCAAAAAAAAAACGGTTTAGGGTTAGAAGGGCACATTAGTTGTTTCTTTAATTCATTAACAAAATCAATTATTTTCCTAGAGTCCTAGCTTCTAACCTAGCATATGCATTAATATCTATGTGCATGGAGTGAAAAACATTATTTCACTTTTTGAGTTGTAGAATAAATGAATTTATTGGCTTTGCCTAAAGGAACTTCTATTTGTCATGCTTAAACTTGAATTTGGGATAAACTTTTGGCTTGAAGCAAAACAATTTGTAGATGACAACTAGAGACTTAGCTCTACTCTTTAGGCTTGGTTTTTTTCTAATGAAAAAGGTCACGACATGTAACACTTCTTTTACATATTGATGTAGTGGTCTAAAAACTGGTCACAAGCAAAACCAAATAAATCGGATGAAAAATAAATCAAAAGATAATCCTTCTAGACATGCAACCACTTGGTCACGACGACTTTTAGCCATCACGAATCTGAATTTGTCAACGTATTAGTTCACATCATCATAGTTTATAAGCCCCCCACCCCTATCTTTATTCTTTGAGAATATTGATGTGGTCCCATTCCAAAAACTAGTCTCAAAGTTGCCCCCACATTCTATCCCATTGTATGTTCCATTGTTATATTAAAGTAAGTGACATTTAAAGAGGGATATCATCTAGCAACATGTGTCCATAAACGATCAAATTATTTTGATTAATGTTTGTCAACAAAAATGAAATTTAAATTCATCAAAATGAAACAATATATGACTCACAACTTGATCGCATGTGATTAAACATAGTCAAGGTTTTAATATATAGGTCACAAATGAATTCATCTTGCATTCAAATTACTTAACCATTCAACTTAGCCACACTTGAATCATTTCTTATGGTTTTGTTTAAACCCAAAACATTGTGCAATAAGGCACTTGTTTCAGTTGGTAATAATTAAGGTGGTGGATGGGGTTGGGCTGTTGCTACTTTGTGCCATCCTCTACTTTGGTTGCCTATGGAAATATGGAGATGACCAGGCTTTGTTGAGCTTTTCCAAAACATAAAACAAAGGGGGGAAGACAAAGGCTGTGTAAGAAGATGGCTCTTAAGGGAGAGGGGGGGGGGGGGGGGGGAAAAGACAAAAAAAGAGCTCCCTTATCTCCCCCTAACGCGCCTTTTATATACATTTTTATCACCTTTTTTTATCCTTTTTTTTTTTTGCCGTTTCCCCCCCCCCCCCCCCCTCTCCCTTAAGAGCCATCTTCTTACACAGCCTT